>Ga0315536_1000006_pt1 | contig 76607 bp, 78 predicted proteins | sample SalMarSW160230MG_FD_203093 | JGI IMG/M metagenome (GOLD analysis project Ga0315536, IMG submission 203093) | Salt marsh sediment microbial communities from the Plum Island Ecosystem LTER, Massachusetts, United States - Salt Marsh Sediment SW1602-30 ...
CTCCAAACCCTTGGATTAGAATTGTTAGATCCTCTATTTTTGGAATTTCAAGTTTTGAAAATTGAGGTAAGACCCTTAATCTAGGCATTATCCCTATAAGCGTTTGTAAAGCAGTTACTACTCCTCCTGCAGCACCCCCAAGTTCATCAATTCTGTTTCCTCCCATAGGTAAAGGTTTAGAAACAGCACTATCAATTCCATTTTCAATGGCAATGGTCATCATATCCGAATCATTCGTACCAACATCAGGACCCGGAATGTATAACTGACGATACTTTCTTATTAATCGAGCAAACCCTCGAACAATCTTATCGTGTTGTTCTAAGGGTAGACCTCTTTCAGCAACTATTCCAGCCTTACCTCCACCATAAGGTAGATTTGCGGCTGCATTTTTCAAGGTCATGCCCCTAGCCAAATTATGAATATCAGAAGGGGTAACATCTGGAAGCATTCGAATTCCTCCCATTGAAGGAAGACCCATTGATAAATTATCCACTACTAAATATCCTCCAATTTCTTCTGGAGAATCTTCATCCCACATGCATATGACAAGATTGGGACCTACTTTATCACTTACAATTCCTAAACTTGATAAAAGCAGTTCATCAATATTACGAAATTCTAAATATCTTCTTCCTTCTTCTTTGATTAGTCGATTTTCTAAGGTTCCTACTGGTAAATATTCTTTCAAGTAAACATCCATTTGTTTTGGAATCATATTTAAAACCTTATTTAATAAAATTGTAAATTAACAACAAGATTAAATTCTATTAGATTATATGAGTTTTTTCAATAAAAATTGTTTGGTCAAATTAAAAATTTCCTAATGCTTTTTCTCTTAAAAACCTTAAATTTCTTGGTCAGATGTGAGCTCATAAGTCACGATTTTCATTAGAACATATTTAAATTAGAGATGATTAATAAAGCATCGCTTAATGTCCATATTAATCCCTCCATCAATCTCACGTATCTTTCATTAAGAAATACTTTACCTTCATAATCCTTGGTTTTCAATATCCCCTCAATTTCACTTATGTTAGTAACAACGGATTTTTGAATTTTGATTCCTAATGAATCGAGTAGCAATTCATCAGAATCTAAATCAATTGATTGAGAAATTATCGAATATAACCAATAAATGGTCTGAGAGGAATCTATTTTACTTGATAGCAATACATTTTTCTTTAATTCTAACATGTAATAATTTGCAGTGTTATAGTCCATTTCTATTGAAAAACATAGCGTGATAATTAATTTTATATTTTCAATTGTTATGGTTGAAGATATAATCTTTTGGTTATTAGTTAAAGTTAGAAATATTTGGCTTATTGTTGTAGGAAAGGATTTCTGAAGTTCTATTTTTCTGATCATGTTAAGTGAAATTTCACTAGGAAGGGAAGAAAAAATAAGGTTTCCCGATTCTGTTAATACTAAACCCCCAAATATTCCTTTAATATTGATGTTTTCCCTGATTAATTGGACGATTTTTTTAATAATGACAGAAAAATGATAGGTAATCAATAGATCTTCTCCTTTTGAATCTGCTCGATCAGAATATATCTCAAAGTTAGAAATGTCAAAATCTACTCGTTGATACCCACGAATTACAAAATGTTTATCAACAAAAATTTGGAAACTGTGTTCACATACATGATTCAAAGGAATTGATATTGTCGTTACATTTTTACTCTCATGAATGATGTTAGCTGGGATTTTAATGATTTTAGTTTTATTACAATGAGGACAAGTAACTTTAATTTTTACTAAATTATCATAATCTACTCCGTTATCGCTAATAGTCATTTCTGATTGCCGTAAAATAAAAAAAATTATTAATCAATTTATAATAATTAGATTTTTTATATATTTTCTTTTATGGAATGGAAAAAAAAGAATAATCCCATTGTTTAAGAACGTGTTATTTTTAATTTTAAATGCATAATAATGAGATTTTAACATGTATATTAATGATAAATTAAATCAAAGAATAAAGTTAAAAGATGGGAGATTTCTGGGTTTTGCCGAGATAGGTGATTCAGATGGTATTCCTCTCTTCCATTTTCATGGATTTCCTGCTTCTCGACTAGAAGTTGTAATGTTAACTGAAATGGTGGCTAAGAAAAAAGTCAGAATTATAAGTGTTGATAGACCTGGTATGGGGCTTTCTGATTTTAAGAAAGGAAGACTCCTTTTAGATTGGCCATCAGATATCATTGAATTAGCAGATGAATTATCGATTAGTAAGTTTGCTGTAGAGGGGATATCAGGTGGTGCTCCTTATTCCATTGCTTGTGCATATAAAATTCCTGATAGGTTAACAGCTTGTGGAATAATTTGTGGCATTGGACCTTTAACTACTCAAATTAAAAAACTAATTAACATAAATCCAATAATAATTTTTATTGCTCGAAGAATGAATTGGATATTTAGACTTATTATGAATAGACAAGGAAAAATTGCTCGGAATTTAGAAAAAATGGAAGTTCAACTGCAGAAAGGTTTTAACCAATTACCAGAACCAGATAGAGCTATTCTAAATGACCCAAAATTATTACCTCTGTTTTTACAAGAAGGCGGTGAAGCATTTAGGCAAGGAGGAAGGGGCGTGTCTCTTGATGCAAAGATATATGCTCAACCTTGGGGATTTAATCTTGAAGACATAACCCGAAACCTTAAGGTCTATCTATTTCATGGTGAATTAGATTCCACTATACCAGTTTCAGTAGGTCGAGTTGTTAGTAAAATGATACCTAACTGTAAAAGTACATTTTATCCTAATGATGGGCACTATTCTGTTGTTTTTAATCATTTGGACGATATTTTAAAAAAGTTAATCTCCTAATCATGCATATTCAAATAATAAAACACTTTTTAGTATTCAACACTTTGAGCACTTGTTTTCGTAAAATTTTTTGAATTTGCACCATTTTCTTTTTTTAATGGTATAAAATGTCTGAAAAAGTCGAAGAACGAATAGCAGAATTAGAAGAACGATTAGCTTCCACCAAGGTAAATAAGGCTACGCAAAAAAGTATAAATTTTATTAAAGCACAACTTGCCAAACTCCGCGAAGATTTGATTCGCATCGCCAGTTCTAAAAAGGGCGGTGGTGGTGGCTTTCATATTAAAAGAACAGGAGACGCTCAGGTAGCATTCATTGGATTTCCTTCAGTTGGGAAATCTTCTCTATTAAATTTGCTGACTGAAGGTGACACTCATTCTAAGGTTGCAGCATATGATTTTACTACCGTTACAGCCATACCTGGTATGATGGATATCGAAGATGCGAAAATTCAGCTGATAGATTTACCTGGAATAATTTTGGGTGCTGCTGCTGGTAAAGGACGAGGAAAGGAAGTATTAGCAGCAGTACGCTCAGCAGAATTAGTGTTAATTATAATTTGTTTTCGTTCTGATGGAACGATTAATCTTTCTGATCTGGAAACTATTAGAATTGAATTGAATAATGCAGGAATTCGTTTAAATACAAAACCACCTAATATTGTTATTAAAGAGCGAACACGTGGTGGAATTCATTTTACTTATAAGGGTCACCAACTTATGGATGCAGATGAAGTTAAATCACTAATGAATGAATTAAAAGTCCGAAACGCAGGTGTTTATTTCTCTGAACCAGATATTACTCCAGATGAATTAATAGATTTCATATTTGGAAATCGTATATATACAAGAGAATTTGTAGTAATTAATAAATCAGATTTAATGAAAGAAAAAATTCCGGATGAAGTTATCACAGAGGCAATTGGTCATGATCACTGGGTCATGATCTCAGCTAAAAATAAGAAAAATATTGATATTCTTAAGCATGAAATCTTTAAAGAGTTGAATTTAATACGAGTTTTTTTGAAGCCGCCAAGAGAAGACGCTGATATGACTGAACCAATTATTCTCCATCAAGGTGATACACTTGAAAAACTCTGTCGTAAAATTCACAAGCGATTCATTACCGATTATCGTTATGCACTGGTTTGGGGCAGTTCAGCGAAGCACCCTGGTCAAAAATTTGAAAATTTAAATCATGTAGTTGAGGATGGGGACATAATCTCAATCTATCTGAAGCGATAAATTAGAATAACAACTTTAACCATAAAAAACTTTATAGAATTCATTATAAATTTCTGCAAGTTTGGAGATTCTGTATGGATCATTTTCTTGTAATGAATGAGATAGATAAGAGGGTAATCCTTGAGGATTTTTTATCCATTCTAAAAATCCTTCAACTTCTGTTTTAAGATAGGGATCAATCGAAGGAGGCACCATTCCATGGCTTTTTTCAGCCAATTCGTTATCATTAGTCATATCTATTTCAGTCTCAATAAAATGTGATTGGGAACCTTTCGTCATCATTGCTGCTGCTCTTGCTATAGCTGGATATGCCATGTGCATCCAACCCTTTGCTTTTTGTCTGATATGAGCTATTAGGAACATGTCAGTGTTAGGTATCGATGATCCTACTAAGTGTCCCTTTTTCTGCATGTTCGTAGCTATAAATCTTTCTGGTTCCATTTGAAGAACTGAATATCTAATACCATCCATATTTACAAACTGATCCTTGCCACTACCCCAGCTAGCTAATAAACCCTTGATATCTTTCGATACATTCCAGTTGGAAGTTGAGTGAAGAATTTTTGCTTTATTATTAACCACTACTACTTCTGTCGCGTCAGAATAATGTTTTTGTAAGTTTTTTATAACTGATTTATAATTTACCATGGTTAAGCACCAATTTAAGAGGTTTGAATATTGCTTATTAAATCAATCCATTTATCGATTTGTTCCAATAAATCTATCTTCTCTTTAGAGCTTAATCCCACATTCAGTTCCGCTCGTTGATATAGATTGGCAAATTTACTCATTTCCCATAAAATATTTGAATGTAAGATCATGCTTTTAATATAATCTCGAGCAATCTCAAGTACCTTTCCTATTGTTCTGATATCATGATCAAGGACTATTACATCTTTAATAACAAGAAGAATATCTAGAGAACTACTTGTTGGAATGATTGGAAATGGTTTTACATCTACTGAAGGACGTTTCATGGTTCGAATCTTGAATTGCTCTTGTTTTTCCCTAAATCTTTCAACTTCAATCGTCTCTTTTTCAGTTTCTTCAGGTTGGTATAGCTTACTTGTTTCTTGAACAATCGATCCCTCCATCTCATCCTTTGTTCTTCTCCTAAATTTCTCAGGCCAGTGAACAAAAGAATTCATTCTTGGTTCAGCAGAGAGAAATATTGATTCCTTTGGCATTTTTTCATTTTTTCTTTTAGTTACTTGGATATTAGATGCATTTATTTCTGATCTCAACTTTAATGCAGCATTAATTAATATCGAGAACAGATACATTGGATCAAAATCTACCGTAGAATAAACCCTTTTAAGCTTTAATAATATTTCTTCAATATAATGTAAATTCTGGTGTGAAAAATATTTCTCCAAGTGTGTTTTAGAATCAAAAGTGATACCGTTCAATCCTGCAGTTAAGTTTTTCATTTCATTATCCACTCCAGAAGAAATCAAGATTTGATTATAAGAATCGCAATGCGTGCTCAAGAGGATTGGTCCCGTTTTGTCAATTTGAAAGGATAGCGGATTTTTCAACGTTTCCATAAATTCCAAAATAATATCCTTGTATGGAATGAATAAATTTCTCATGAGAGTTCCCTGAATAAACGTCCGTTTATTTTCAGATTTAAAGGATAAATCTATAGGCACCTTAAAAAGATTCTCACTCACGATCACGTCACGATCTGTTTCTAAAGTTATATTTTTAGAAGTTGATAGATAATCGTAAACAAAATCTGAAAGTACTAAACCGGTCAATTGTCGATTATCAGTGATATATCTTCCACTCTGAAGTTCAAATTTAGTGTAATAATATCCGAGTCCAAACAAATAATAAAGAGTTCCCTTTTCTGTCTGAACTGAACATTCTACACCACCAAAAAAAATAACTAAGTCTTGGGATATTTTCGATACATTGTGGTTAGAATACTTACCTAGAGTCGGATATCCGAGCAAATTTCCCCAACTTGGGATGACAAAAAGATCAAGGCTCTCAATTATATTGGGTTCTGCTTTAAAGGTGGTCATTTTGATTAGGGATTCTTGGATTTTTTGAGCTTCTATTTTATTAATATAATTATATTGAGAATTTGTTTTTTATACTATATGGATCTACTCAATATATGATCTCAATCCATATATTTAAGTTTCTATCGAGAATTTATCAGAAAAAGTAATAAAAAAAGTATAGGATTATTCAAGAAAAATATGTCCATTGTTTATCTCTAACATCTCTTCAAATATTTTTTCTGCGTTAGAAGCATTATCTATTGTGGGGTCTAATAAGAGGGCTTGAAATGCCAGTTCTTTTGATTTTTTTAGAATGGCTTCCACAACTAAATCTTGTACTGAGGCTTGATTGCGTAAAAGAGCAGCCAATCCTTTTGGATATTCTCCAAGTTTAACAGCTTCTAGTCCATACTTGCTTACGATTGCTGGACACTCTACTACTAAATCCTGGGGTAAGTTTGTAATTACGTCATCATTAGGTAGATTTACTGATAATTCTTGATGACCTGAATTAGTGATAATTCCTTCAATTATCGGAATTGCTCTTTCTTGGTCTGGTTTTACTAAACTTGCTCCACTTCCTCTTTTTATTCGCTTAATCAATCTATCTCCCGTTTTTATTGTCATTGCTTTATATCCATTATAAAACTCTCTGATACCTTCTAGATTTGCTTTCTCCCATGCCCAGGATATATATTCTCCATAATGAGAATCTGGAGTGTAGGCAAGATATCCAAACTTCTCAAGAATATATCTTACTAAATCGACGTCATTTCCAAATCCTTTAATCTCACTGAGGTATTTTGGCGCTTTTTTTCTGAGGTCTGGATAAGCATCCTTATCAGTATCAGCATATTTTATTGATAGTGCAACTCCAAAATGGTTGAGTCCCCCCGCGATTATCTTAAGATTTTTAAGAGGTGTTTCAAGAATTCTGCTGTAGTGAAATTGAAACCCGAATAATTCATGGCAGAGTCCAACAAATCTTATGTTTGGAAACTTGCGTTTTATTGCCAAGCAAATCCTACTCATTGGGTTTGAAAAATTAATGAGAAATGCGTTTGGACAGATTTTCTGAATATCATCACATACTTCAAGAATGGGAGGTATCACTCTCAATGAATGAAATAATCCTCCAGGACCACCATTCTCTCCCATAACCTGCTTATTTCCATATTTTCGTGGAATAGTATAATCTAAATCAAACCATTCAAATCTGGGACCGACTTCAATGGAGTTTATTATGAAAGTAGCATTTTTTAAAGCCTTTTTCCTGTCTGTAGTTGATTCTAATTCAATATCAAAATTTTTCTTCTCAATCGCTTCGCTACACGCTTGGGTCACTAATTGTAAGTTAGTAGGATTAATGTCATGCAGACTAACTGTTGAGTTTTTTAAAATATCACTATTCATAATACTACCTACTGAACCCATTCCGAATTGTAATGAACCCGCGCCTATTAGCACAATTTTTTCCTTTTTTGTCAAATTCTTGCTCCCTAATTATATATTTAAATTAAGTAGTATATTCAATTGAAAAGTAAAAAGCTTGTGATACTGGATCGTAATGGTTGACTCTTGGTGTAATAAAATTGATTAAAAATTTATGAATTTCAAATAATATATGTAAAATTATTATCTTTTAATATCCACGCATTAAGGTATTTATCTTTAACTTTTGAATCCCAAATTGTCTCAATATCATTTATACCAGTTATTAATGCCTCTAATAACACTTTTGTTATTTGAAAATCTTCATGTGAAGGATAAATCTCAATCTCATCACTTTCATGGAATAAATCAAGTAATTTTGATAAACTTGAAAGCAATATTGGAAAATTCCTTTTTTTTGGTAAGTACATCGCCCCAAAATGTGCCGAATCTCCAGTAAAGAGCTCTTTTTGATTTGTTAATAAAGATATGGATCCAACAGAGTGACCTGGTGTGTGAATTACCTTTACAATGAGTTCTCCCAGATCAAATTCCTGCCCCTCTTTTAAAGGATGTAGTGTGTGAGGGGGTTGAAACTTGAAATTTTTTCGTTCAAATAATTGAACTTTCTTTTTTGGAGAGTCTTTTAGAAATGAAATATCAAACACCATAGACGCATTCCCTAATTCACTCTCATGTATGTAGATTTCATCAAATTCTTCATTTCCTCCTCGATGATCAAAATGAGAATGAGTATTGATTACGATCAATTCTTTTGATTTAATTAAATCTTTTATAATTGGTTTCAAAGGATATAATCCGGTTCCAGTATCTATAAGCAATGCTTTTTTGGAACCTATCAGTAGATAAATATTAATAAATTTTGTGAGAAATCGAGGTTCAATCTCATCAAGTCTTTCTCGAATAATATACAGATAATCCTTTAACTTTTTTACATCATACCACTCTTCGGTTTCATTCATAAAAGCAATAATTAGAATACCAATTTAAAATTTATTGTCTATTCTCATAAAAACTTAAAATGCGAAATAATTAAAAAAAACGTTCTGAGATTTTTGTCGTATCAATATTACATCTTTAGTTTTTTTTGCAAGTATATATATAGGAAGACTTATAGTCGATTGTTGTAGGGTTTGGAAAATAATTCATTTGCGATTATGATAATCAGAGAAGTAGGAATCATTTCTTGCGGAATACCCATCATTTTTGAGTCTCACAAACAGACTAGGAAAGAGAACGTAAATTTAATATTGAACTCTGGACTATTATCTAGCATACTGAGCTTTGCCGAAATCACTATCTCCCCAATCGAGTATTTCCAAAGCAACAGATTCACTGTTGTTTTTAGGAAAGATTGGATCCCTGATCATAAAACATTAAAACCCTATATTGTATATGTAGTAATAGATAACGCGAAAAATGTGGATAAATATATCAAAAAACGAGTATTACCTTTATTAAAAAAAATAATGAAAAAATTTAAAGCAAAATATGATGGAAAGGATTTTTACCAAATTGAAGATTTTCGCAAATCCCTAAGTAAAATATTAAACATTAATATTAAAACGTTGGATGAAAACTTTGTTTCTTTAATCTAATGCTGCAATCTAATTATTTTTTAAATTCCAACGACATTTCATGACTTATAGTTGTAATTTTTTGATAGATGTCCCTCAAAACAATCATAAACGCTTTATTTTCAATAGTTTGAGGAACTCCCAAATTCTCTATAGTTTCTATCATTTTTCCGGGCTTTTTGATGCTAAATCCAATATCTTGATCATTATCAGAATGTTGTTTAGATAATTCTTGGATAGAAATTTTAGGGACATTAAATTTAAACTCAATATTTTTTACATTAGAAGCGTTTTCGAACTCACTTTTGCCTTCTAGTGAATGTGATAAACTAAGATCATCAAGAATATTTTCTTTAGACTTCCCTCGAAGTTCTAATAATAAAAAAGGATTATAATCGATAACACGAGTAAGATATAAAATTACCGCAGCAATGTGTTTACATGGAACTGCTTTATCAGGACAAGAACAAGTTGAATCCAATCCATTAGATGCATCTGGGTATAGGGAATATCCATTTTTTTCGAAAATAGCAATGATATTTTGAGGTAGGGAACCCTCTAATAATTCAATTAGGTAAGACAATTTCGTAGAAAGCTCTTTAACTATGATATTCCATCCTTCATCGGGGATAATTTTAAAATTTATTTTCACTCGATAAGGTGTAGGTGCAGTACCTTGTACAGTGGCAAATATCTGACCCGCACTAATTGAGAGATTATCAATGCGTTCTTCATCTTTAGCATATTCAATTCCTCTTTGCATTCTAAATGGACGCCCAATATTTAAGTTTGAGATTATCCATTCTCTTCCCCAAGGCGTTTTTGCATAATTGATTAGGTTTTTTTTAATTTCCTCAACTTCTTCTCGAGTTTTTTGTTTTTCGTAATTTGTTTTTCTTTGAGGTGGATCTTTTTTCTTGAGTCTTCTATTATCCATGAAATATTTTTTTCTATCCATTTTTTTCTATCCCCATTTTCAATCACTTAAATTTAACAGGTTTCTTAATTTATTATCATCTAAATCTGAAATCCAGGATTCTCCTGTAGATGCAACTATCTTTTCAGCTAACTCACGTTTTTCCTCCAAAAGATCGTTAATCTTTTCTTCGATTGTTCCCTTTGTGATAAATTTATAGACATTTACAACTGATGTTTGACCAATTCGATAAGCTCTGTCTGTTGCTTGGTCTTCTACAGCTGGATTCCACCACCTGTCTACATGTATAACAGTTGTTCCTTGAGTGAGGTTGAGACCTGTTCCTCCGGCTTTTAGTGATAATATTAAAATCGGAGGGCTTTCTAATTCGACTGATTGGAATTGATCAACAATTTCCCTTCTCTTGCTTTCTCGTACTCCTCCGTGAAAATAAAGTATTTCAAATTTGTAATATTTTTCAAACACTTTTTGTAAAATGTCTCCCATTTGGGTGAATTGAGTAAAAACCAAGATCTTTTCTCCATTTGAAAGGACCTCATCAGTCATTTCGATCAATCTTTCTAACTTTTGTGATTGAGATATGAATTCTTGTAAATTTTTGTCTAATTCTAATGATCCGATATTTTCTTTAAGATATTGAGAAGGATGATTACAAATTTGCTTTAGTTTTACTAATAAACTTAAAATTAATCCCCTTTTCTTCCTTTTATCTGAAGATATATCATCAATTTCCTTCAATGTATTTTCTACAAGTTCTTTATACAATTTAACTTGGGTTTCGGTTAAATCGATGATAACTTTCATTTCATTTTTATCCGGCAAATCTTTGATAACGTTTTTATCAGATTTTACCCGACGTAAGATGAAAGGAGCAATGATTGATTTCAATTTCTCAATATTATCTTGATTTTGAAATCGTTCAATTGGGATGACGTAATTATTTTGAAATTCTCTTCTCTTACCTAAAAGACCAGGATTTAAAAAATTAAAAAGAGACCATAATTCTAGCAATCGATTCTCAATTGGAGTACCACTCAGGCAAATTCTAAATTGTCCTTTGAGTTTATTTATGGCTTTTGTTTGTTGTGAAGTATAATTTTTTATATTTTGACTTTCATCAACGATGATCCCACTAAAATCAATAGATTCCAATAAATTAATATCGTTTCTCAGCGTTCCATAGGAAGTAAGGATTAATTTGTGTGGTTTAAGAAACTCATGAATTCTACTTGCATCATTAATCCGAGATGGTCCATAATGGAGCATTATTTTCAAGTTGGGAGCAAATTTCCGTAATTCACGATGCCAATTGAATAAAATTGAGGTAGGACAAATAATAATTACATTTCCTGGCTTATTTGGATAATTTTTTTCTAGATAACATAGAAATGCAATCACTTGAATTGTTTTTCCAAGACCCATATCATCGGCGAGACATAATCCAAAATTAAATTTTGTCATGTTGCCCATCCAATTTAGACCTTCTTGTTGATAATTTCTTAAATTGCCATTGAATGATGAGGGACACGGAATGTCTTCAAAAGAATCGACTGAACGCAATTTATTAATAATCTCGTTGAAATCACCTTCAATTATTACATCGTATTCAGTACCATTTTCTTGTAATTGAACCTTCCCAAGTAAACCTACTTTAAGAACGTCCATATAATTTTCGAGATTAAAGTTATTAACCTGCTTAAAATCATCTATAGACTCTTGATCTACTAAAATCCATTTACCTTTCAAATTTATTAAAGATTCTTCTGAATTAATTAAGTTAATGAATTCTTCCTCAGAAATTTGTTTTCCTTCGATGCTCGCTTCCCATTTGAAATCAAGCATTGAATGAACATCGAAAATTGAAGGCAAATTTTGAAAATTTCCTTCTTTTGTCTTTAAATCGCTCTTTGAACGAATGATTAGTTTAGCAGATAACCTTTGTTTTCCATCTCTTCTGAAAACCTCTGGGAGAATGACGTTAAATCCACTTTGAATTAATAAATCTTTTGGGTATTTTAGAAAATCAATTACTTCAGATGAACTTAGCAAAACTTCGTCTTGAATGTTTTCTAGTAAAGCCCTCTTTATAGGGGGAAATATCTTTGAAGCTGCACCTAATGCCCTTAAAATTATCTCTAAAAATTCTCCTTTATTATCAATGATTTTTAGATATTCAAGTTTCTTTTGATCAATTTTTTCCCATAGAAATTTTAAGGGAACATTTTGTGTTCCATCTTGAAAAGACAGATAAAATGATAACGACCAATCATTTTTTGGAGTTTTTGGATATTTTAATTCTAAATTGAATATATAACCATGTTTTAATGTAAATCCTCTAGCAGAATGAGTCCAATTTTTAATTAAAATGGGTAGAACAGTTTCATGAAAGGATTGTATTTTAAAATTCGAATCTTTCATGATAAGAGATTTAAGAAATTTATAATCCCAAGATGCTCTATAACCGGGACTTTTTTCTTTTTTAAGTTCCTTACTGTAAAATTCGATAAAAGTAGGGAATTTTATATTATTTAAGGTTGATCTTATCAGATAGTCCCCAATTATATTTATAAAGAATGAAAATAGATAAGATGGATGCCATAAACCACTAGTTTTATAATATCCATCTTTTTGAATGAAATCGATAGGAAGGCAGAAAGCAGACCAAGAAGCTCTCCTTAATATTGTTTGAAATCGATCTCTATCATTTTGAGACTTTAATATTAGATTCCACTTCCCGCAATACCCTTTATTTTCGCAAGTTTCTAAAATGGGTATAAATTGTCCTTTATTTAACAATTCAAATATTAATTTTGATAAAAAAGACCAAGTCTTAATTGAATTGCTATAATGCCTTATACCTCGATTTAAATCATCTATAAATTCCATTTGAAAAAGTAACTTTACAGCAGGTCCTATGGGCATGACTTTTCCAATGCAAGATGATATTTCAAGATATTCTGGTGATTTTTTTTGGCTAAACTCATATTCATTTATTAAGGAAGGAATTGCTAAGTTTATATTACAACTAAGAAGTTTTTCAACAGGTATGCTTGGAAAGATTTTTAATATTTGCTCTGAAAGAATCTCCTCTGAAAGATTTGAAGGAATCCATAAAATAAAGAAGTTAGAATCTATAGGTAAATCTGGTCCTTTAGAAATCAATTGAAATCCACTTAGAGGCTCATTCCAATAAGATGAGGGAATAAATATTAATTCTAGATTATTAGAAAATTTCACGGTTTAGTAGGGCTCCATATCTTAATAATTACCTTTTTTTAAATACTCTATAATAGTAAAGAATAGAATTAATCATTAATTTAAAATCAAATTAAAACACTTGATTTTGAGTTTAATAAGTAAGAGAATAGTATTATAGATAAATACGACCTAATTAAAAAAACCTTTAAAGCGGAACTTACATTCATATGCCTTTAGTACACAAAATGCATCTGTAATAGAAAATCCGAGCGTATTGAGAATTCCCGTGATGATCGTGTTTTGATAAGGAATTCTTTTTAATTTTATAGGATTTGTTCAATAAAATTGGATTATCCAAGAGAATTTCATTTCTTTAGCATATTTAAAACCCCTTATAAGTGTATAACCATAACCCTTATTTTCTCTAAAATTAGCTTGGTTCTATCAAGAAAAAAAAACTAATAAAGAGAGATGAAAATTTCCTTTCTTAATTGGATCTTTAGTATATAACATTTTCTTCAAACATTTTTCTATTGATTTCAACCCCTAATCCTGGATTATCTAAGGTTTTTAAGAACCCTTTTTCACATTTAATTGGCTCTTCAAGGAGTTGATACTCATCTGGAATGAAAGGGAATTCACACCATTCACAGCGAGACGACATTATGAAATGTAGATTAGCTGCTAGGATATGTCCAAATCCAAAAATGTGTGGGATGCAGCGAACTCCTTTCACTTCTGCCATTGCATCAATTTTTTTTAATTGTTGAAAACCCCCGCTACGAGTTACATCGGGTTGAATGATATCAAAGCAATCTTTCGAAAGAATGTCCTCAAAACGAAAAATACCCATGTCATTTTCTCCACCTGCTATCTGTGTAGGTGAATTTTCTCGTATTTTAGCTAATCCTACGAGATTATCCGTAGGAATAGGTTCTTCTAACCATTCGATATCATATTTGTCACAAATTTTTGCAATTTTTAAAGCATCATTGATGGATTGGTAAGCAGAATTTGCATCAACCATAATATTTATATCAGAATATGCATTTCGAACTTCTTTGATGAGTTGTTCATCTTCTTTAATCCCATTACCAATTCGGAGTTTAACAGCCGAAAATCCACCAAGTTCAGGTTTTAAAGCCGATTCAACTGCTCCCACTGCTGCTTTTGCTTTGTAACCTCGAGGCATGGACGCGTAACATTTCACCTTTTTCTTTCGACCTCCAAGTAATTTATATATCGGTTGTTTGGTCGCTTTTCCTATTATATCCCAGCATGCTACTTGGATTGCAGAAGTAGCTTGTGGAATTCCAAACATAATTCGATTACTATTTTGGTAAACTTCATGATAAATTTCTTCGACCATAAAAGGATCTTTCCCTTTAACCAACTTTTTTAGAGCTTCTTCAATAAATTGTTGTTGAGCTCGGTTGGATAGATTCCAATGCGACAAGGCCCAACCATCAATACCTTCGTCAGTTATTAGATTTGTATAGAGTCCACTTGCTTGAAACCTTGGCATGCTTCCAATCTTAATTTTAAAATCAAGTTGGAGTAAATAAGTTTTTACATCAGTAATAATCATATAATTTCATCATTTTCCTTAATTTACTAAATTAATTAGTATGATCAAACTTTTAGATTATTGAATATTTAATTCTTTAGATATATTAAATCATTTATAGAAACTAATATACCAGCATGGGAGATCCAAAAAAAACACAGGAATATCCTTGTGAAGGACTTTCGGATATCTATATAATGTACTTTGATGAATCACGTGGTCATATTCCACTTTTCATTTATCCTGAAGAAAAATTCATTAAATTGCGGGACAATAGAACTTTTATGCGTCCTATAAAATATCATCCAATCTGGTTCTTAACTGTTGACGAACAAGAAGCCTTGGATCATGTAGATTTAGAATTTAAGGGATACATATTTTTTGGCAAGAAATTCTTTACTAAATCAAAGAGGATAAAAAGTAGGGCAGGAATGGAAGACGACACCCCTGAAACTATAATCATAATCGTTTCCTTACCTAATGATATTGAAATTTTTGGAGATGATTTTATTCGATTACTTGTTAAAAGAATAAAAGAACAATTCAGCGATAAATTATATGAATTGATAGAATATGAAATTTCTAAAAATGAGATTATTAAAACTCCAAAAATCAAACAGATAATAAAAGTAGGAGAAAAAATTAAGCAGGAACTAAATGATTTAATTATAATAACATGTCGTGAGTATTTTAGCTCAGCAATACAACAAACGGACATATCTTCAATTAAACAACAAAAAGCTCTATCTTATTTAGCCTTAAAAGGAATTGATGTATCCCACCTCAGATCTGAGGAAGGAAATAGTACATTTTCAAATGTACAACTATTTGATCCATCACAAAGTAGCAGTGAATCCTTTAAATTAAATCTTCCTTTTGCGATCTCTAATATTGAGATCACTCCAGACAGTCACGAATTAGAAATAATCGTGCTAAACAATACTGATGATGAGAAACAAGATCTTAAAGTAAAGATCACTCATGTAAAAGAATTTTTTGAAAAAGAAGTAATGAATCAACACGTTGATTCATGGTTTCCAAAAGAGGAATTGGTATTTATTTCTCCACTTACTCCTCAAGTTAATGAATATCTCTTCTTCATTATAGAACAAAAAACCAACAGAAGAGTATTATCCCAGAAAATAGATATATCAACTTTAGATAAAAAGTAAGATTATATAGGAGGATAAAAAAATTTGTCAGATAAGTATATGGATAAGAATGAAATTATTATCAGGAATTATCGAACTTCCGATTATGAAGCTACATTAGATATTTTACGTGAACTAGATAAGAATTTTCATATTGGCTTAAAAGAAGATCAATGGAAACAATCTTCTGGTTTACGGCAATTTAAACCGAATTTAAAGCGCATCACATTAATCGCTGAGCTAAAAGCAAAAGATGAAGTTGTGGGGATGGGCATGATTGAAGCCGTAAAAAACCCATTAGGACAATATATTGGATATCTTAATAATTGGGCAACGAAACAAGAATATATAGGACTTCAGGTCGGAAAAATTCTCGCCAAGCGAGCAATAAAAATTTTAAGGTCTTGGGGTTGCGAAGCCGTTCGAATAATAGTCGCATGGGGGTTCCCAGAAAAAATTCTAAAAGTATTTGAGGAAACTGGATTTAAACCCATTCAAATCGTGCTTGAAAATAAGTTTGAAAGTGAATGAAATTTGGCTATATACCCCTTTTTTTAAATAAAATATCAAAAAAAGAAAAAAAAATTATAAATTAATCAATACCTAACCTTTTTGTCAATTTTACTAAAAGAAAGATTACCAACGCTATTATTATAAAAGTAATTAAATCTCCAATAAAAGCACCAACTCTGAAAGGTCCTAAGGTAAATGCTTCCCATACAAAACCTGCTGGGGTAAACAACTCAACAATGGGCATGATCAAATTATCAACAAGAGATTTTACTAAAGCTCCTAGATATAATCCCATAATAAAAGCAACTGCTAATCCCATTACTTTGTATGTTTTTATAAATTCTTTAAATTCATCTAAAAAAGCGATCTTTTTTTTTCCTGGTTTTGTGGGTGGAGGAGTGGGAGGCGGAGGTACTAATGCTGCTCTAATTTGCCTTAATTCTGCTAACATTTCATCTTCTTTTGACATGTAAGTTCACAACTTAATCTTTTTATATATATTCAATTAAATTTCAAAAGCAATTAATTGGCGCTTATATTTAAGGGTTATTTTAATGGATCATTTATAACAAAAAGAAAATTGTTAGCGATGAAAAGTTAAGGATTTTCACTCACTTGCTTGTCAATCAAATATTTTAGCATCCAATTAGGCGTTATTTTTTAATATTAAATTTGATTTGGAAAATAAAGTATTTTTATGGTAAAAAATTGAACAACATAATACATTTTTAATAAGAATAAATAATTAAAATAAAAATTAGAGGTAGAAATTATAATTGCCAATTGGTATTAAAAGCTATGGTGCTTATTTACCTAAATACATGCTACCCAGGGAACTCATAGCGAAAGCATGGGACTTTCCGATAGTTCCGGGGACTAAAGCAGTAGCTATGGAGGATGAGGACAGCTTGACAATGTCAGTAGAAGCAGGACTCGATTGCTTAGAGGGAATTGACCCAAAGACAGTTGATGGAATATTTTTTGCTTCAACAACTCAAGTCTATACTGAGAAAGATTCAGCCTCTTTAATCGCTACTATTCTCGATATGAGAGGAGATATCATTACCGCAGATTTTACGGACTCAACTAAAGCTGGAACAACAGCTTTAACTAGAGCTGTAGATGCGATTAAAGCCAATAAGGATATCAAGAGTATTTTGGTAGTTGCAGCTGATACGAGAAAACCCGAACCCTCAACAATGTGGGAGTTTGGATTTGCAGATGGTGCTGCCGCTTTACTCATAGCGGATGAAGAAAATATCCCGATCTCGATCGATGATTACTATTCAGTTTCAGCGAACGTGACTGGACCATGGAAAAGAGCAGACAAGGATGAGTTTATCAGAACTTTTGAAGTAAAGATGGATGCAAAATTTTACGTGGAAAGCATCACCAAAGTTATGTCTGAAGTCTTGAAACGTAATAATTTAAACCCTTCCACAGACATCCAAATTGCTGCATATTATTATAATAACCCCAGAATGCATAGCACGATATCCAAGATGATGAAATTTGGCCAAGGAGTAGCTCAGAACAGCTTGTTCTTTCAAGTAGGTGATATGGGAACGCCAATGCCTTTCATGCTTCTCATTGCTAGCTTGCGAAGACCTAAACAAGATGACAAGATCATAATGGCCGGTTTTGGAGATGGTGCTGATGCTATTCTCATGCAGGTTCGAGATAAAGATGGTGTCAGGGATATCGGTAAAGGAAGAATGGGTTTTGTCGGTCACCAAAAATCGATGACCCTTCTAAATAATTACAACAAGTTCATCGAGTTTAAGGAATTGCTTGAGAAGGACAGATATACGCGAAAAAGTTCAGCTGTCATTATCTGGCGTGATACTCCTTCAGTTTACAAGTGGTATGGTGTAAAATGCAAAAGTTGTGGAACCGTGCAATATCCTAACCTTTCACGAGCTTGTTCCGTATGTAGAGCTGATGATCAATTAGAACCCATTAAACTTGCAAAGAAAGGAGAACTCTTTACATTTACCCTTGATCACTTGGTTGGTGGAGCTTATCTTAATACGCCCGTCCCACGATGCGTTATAGACCTTGAAGGCGGTGGAAGAGTGTTAGTTAACATGACTGAAATCGAGAACCCTGAGGAAAATGTCAAGATTGGAATGAAACTCGAGATGACCTTCAGAAAGGAACACGAAGGTGCTGAATTTAAAAATTATTATTGGAAATGTCGACCCGTAAGGGGGAGACCTTAAAGGAGGTAAAAAAAATGGTTAGACATGGAATTAAAGATAAAGTCGCAATTATCGGTTGCGACATGACAAAATATGGAGAACGATGGGATAAGTCACAATACGACCTGCTCTTCGAAGCATTTCAAAGCGCGACGAAGGATGCTGGAATTAAGAAGGATGAGGTGGATGCGAGCTGGGTTGGGATATTTTACTACTTTACTGGACTATCAGGTGCGATGGTAGAAGATATCCTAAAGTTGGATGGTAAACCCGCTACTCGCGTGGAAAATTACTGCGCTTCGGGCATGGATGCGTTCCGTAATGCATGCTTTGCCGTTGCTTCTGGTGCATATGACGTTGTCCTCGCCTGTGGAGTGGAGAAACAATATTAACATTTTGTTAATATGCTCTAGACTCATGGACGAGGGCGGTAGTGGTTTACCCGGATTTACCCAATTCGGACATCCGCTATATCCGACGCCTTCCGCGCCAGCAATGTTTTCGATGGCGGCCACAAGATGCTTTCACGAGTTCGGATGGACGAAGGAAGATCTTGCCCGAGTCGCGGTAAAAAACCATGATAATGGGTCTCATCATCCAAAAGCACATTTTCGAAGCCCAATTTCTTTAGAAGCTGCGATGAAAGCCCCCATGATTGCGGACCCTCTCGGTAGATTCGACTGCTGCGCAAAAATTTAATCACTTAGATAAAATTACGCAATGTCAGACGGAGCTGCCGCGTTGATCCTCACCAGACCAGACCTCGCCGAAAGTTATGCCCATGCGGATGACTACGTGCTGGTAAAAGCCAATGCAATTTCGGCTCACACCAATTTTCCGTGGTACGTGCCACCTGGAGGGCCTGGAGCGGATTTCACTGCATTTCCATCAACGGTAAAAGCGGCGAAATACGCCTATCAAGAAGCAGGAATTACCAATCCGCGGAAAGAAATCGATGCTGCAGAAGTCCATGACTGTTTTACGATCACAGTTGATTACATTGCGTAATTAACGGTTAATGAACTTATAAACTGTCAGGACCTGCAATTCTGCGACCGAGGGAAAGCAGCTGAAGAACTTAAGAACGGAACGTTCAACTGGGATGGCGAAACCGCCGTGAATCCATCGGGAGGACTAAAAAGTTTTGGTCATCCTATTGGAAGTACTGGCTGTCGGATGCTCACGGAAATCACCAAGCAAATCCAAGGACGTGCTGAGGGAAGGCAAGTGCCCGATGCTAAGATCGGCTTATGCCATAACCTTGGCGGTGCGTTTAGCGTCTGTGCCACGACAATATTAGGTCAACGAGATTAAATTTCTTTTTTTCTATTTTTTTTAATGGAATCTACCGGTAAAAATAAGAATTTACGGGCTAAATTCATTGTAAGCTTTATATTCTATACAGAGGATAAATATTTATATTTGTTTATATAAGATAAAGTTAAGAAATTCAACTTCAGAGGTAAAAATTATTATTGAACACGAGAAGGAAAACATTGGAAAGCCAAAAAAAGCGGGTTTAGTTTTAACCGTGATTGGGGCGATTTGGATGTTCAGATCATTGGTGTTTATGGTCCCTGACATTTACAAAATTGCTTTAATGGTAGGGATTATAATTTCAATAATTGGGGGGATCATGGTGATAAAAGGTAAAAAACCTGGAAGGTTAATTTCTTTAATAGGTGGAATTGTAAATCCCATTCTCATTATAATGGTTGTATACAACCCTGCTCTTTGGTTCTATGACTTTTGGTACGGTTTACTGAATCACTTCATATTTATGTTTTTGACAATTTATGGATTCGCTATTTTTGGGATTTCTTTTTTGTTGTTATTGATCGGTGGGATTCTTAGCTTTAAGATAGAAGAATTACAGATATGATAGATTTAATTTCTAGAGGGACTAAGATTTATCCACAAGATTTGGTAAATAAGATTAATTAAATTAATAAAACGATGACCGAAAAGAAAGGTTATGAATTTAAATTATTAAGATTTATTAGTCCAATTTGTAAATCAAAAAAAGATCTAAAAATTCCATTTTCTATTATTATTAAGATTCATGAATTAACAACCATTTACATTCCAAAAGGTCTCATATGTGAACATCACTTTCAAGCTTTTCTTGATAAAAATTTTGTAATTAGAGGTTACCAGCGAGTTGATTTCACTAATCCTAAGAGTTTAAATTAGTAGGGGGAGTAGGGGGGCACTTGCGGAACTACTATTATTATAGTTTTAACTATAGTTAAATTAGATGATGCTTATGGATAGTCTTGGGAAATGTTTTTAAGGAAATTTTAATAGGTTTTTTTTTATGGGCTGTGAGATGTGTGAATCTGTTTGTTCCTAAATTTTGCATCCAAAAAAGTGTTAACCTCAAAATCAACAAACTATATTAGAAACTATAGTATTCATTCATATTTTTATTATTTTGACTTTTTCAAGCAAATCCCTCTGGAAGTGGTGTTAAATTCCAAGAAGCGAGCTTAAAATAGTTTTGTTTTAATGAGTATATGAAAGCAATCCAAAAATGAGCGCAATATCCTAGGTTTCCACCAACACGGCACAGGAATATTCTTGTTTAAAGAAGAAATATAGTAATTTCAGATAATCCAATCTTATATATTTCCTATTAAAATCCAATGGATTCTTAAATAAAGCTCCCCCCACATTTAACATAACCAGCTTTATGTTTAACTATAATTTAGACTATAGTTTGCCCGATTGGTTTGTGTCATAACCTTGGGGTGCATTCAGCGTGTGCGCCACGACCATATTAGGGCAACGAGATTAAAAATATTACTTTTTTTTTATATTTTTTGGGTCTAATTTTATTTTAAGTTCTAATTTATTTTTCTCGCATGTGAGAGATTATCATTCTCGTTAATTCTTCAAAGGATTTTTCCACATTTTCGCCAGTTTTGCTGGAACATTCAATATAGTTATTCAGACCCAATGAATCTGCAAGCCGTTTTGCTTCGTTGATAGAAACTTCTCTAAATTGTTCTAAATCTAATTTACCTCCTAGTAATAAGATCGGGAAATTTACGTTAGTTTCATTTATAATTGATAACCAGTCATGAACATGGGAAAAGGAGGAATAATCAGTAATATCATACATTAAAATTCCCCCCATTGCTCCTTGGATATATTGGGGAAATAAAGTTCGAAATCGTTCTTCACCACCAAAATCCCAGATCATGAGATTAACACGCTTTTCATCGACTTCGATGATTTTAGTTTCAAATTCCACTCCTATAGTCATTTGAGAATCAGGGAGGAATATATCTTTAACAAATCGTTTATTTAAAGTTGTCTTACCACAACCTGCGTCACCGAAAATAACGATTTTAAAAATCAAGTCATACATTTTAATCAAATTTAATAATTTTTTCTGGTTATTAATCTGAATTACTTGGTAATATATCGCTTCATCAAGAAATCAACGACTAAGTAAAAATTTAATTCTTGATCTCGTGTTTAAATTTTTAAGTGTTCGATCTTGATGGGATATAGTAAAAATGGAAAATATCTACAAATATTTAAACTTTCTCCAAATAATTTATCAATATCTAATTTGTATGAGCTAAATTGATGAAAAGTAATATTCAAATCAATCTATTTAGAGCAATTTTTCCCTTTAAAGCTAAATTTTAAGAAAAAAAAGGCATGAAATTTTTATTTAGTATAAACAATGATTCCAACCACAAAGACAGCTATATTATTAAGAAAAAATTTCCAAACGGAATTATGTCTTTTGGATATGCTGCTCATATTGATATAGCAATATCAGTTATTTTACCAAGATTGAGAACAACCAATCAGATTTCATAATTCAATTATTAAAAGCAAAAAAAAAGAATTTAACAAATAGCCATTTGATCACTCGATTGGCCATTCAAGTAGTGATAGAATCAAATTTTTGTGAGATAATCCTCCCCTAGTAAGTGTGCCAACAAAATTTTCTCGTGTAAACATCTTTTTTAAGACATAACTTAAAACTTGCTTATCACGTAGTCCTTTTTCATTAGCTTCCTTTTGAAATCGATGAGCTTTCAGATGTAGTGAATCAATCTCATCCATTCTATCTTTTAAAAACGATCTGTCTTTAAATACTCCTTTCCCAGAAGTAAAAAGAAGTAAATTTTCCATTCCTTTGGTAAGATCATGTAATTTTTTAATTGATTGAAATATAAGGAATATATCTTCGGGGATGTCCGTATCCTTACCAAATATCATTTGATATTTTGGCATGACTGCATCGGTGATGAATGCCCACTGTTGTTTTCGTTCAATTAAACTAACAATTTCAGGTGCATGTCCGGGAGTATCTACTATCTCAAAAATGTATTTACCTGACTTGGAACAAATCAGATCTTGTAACAATTCAGCTTGAAAGGGTTGAAAATCTAACCCCCAAGTCATTTGACGATAATCGGGATAATTCTTTTTTTTTTTCAACAATGGAATAGCCAATTTACTAGCATATACGGGAATTTTAAATTCCTCTTGGAGCATGCGACCTCCCCCGCAATGATCTTCATGGTTATGAGTAATTACACATTTTGCAACCATGTTTTCGGAATCAAGAGATTTGATGAATTCACGCAAATCATCTACTCCTCCGGGAGCTCCTGCGTCAATTAATAACCCATCAATTAAAAATACGGAAGTCCAAAAGGGTTGTGGCATCAATTTATTATCTGAAGACCATTTCCACTCTAATATCTCGTTATTACAATGATAAACTTTTTGAATAACCATAATAGTTTCATTTGCGATAAAAATAAAAAGTGTAGATTTAACGTTGCCTAGTTATTATGAACTTCAATAATTCAAACTTTAAATTTTTTGGCTCTTAATTTTATCATAAAAATCCATCAATTGGAGAATAGAAGGAGAAAGAAAATTGAGTAAAACTGAATTTAAAGGCAATTTATTGAGTCCTTTACCCGTTATACTGGTAGGAGCAAATGTGAAAAATTAACCAAATTATTTACTTATCGGATAACTATAACACTCGGAGACAGCATGGACCATTTATTCTTATATATTAAAAGATTTTCAGCAAAATACTATTATAGGATTCTTACTTCTGTAGATTTATCTCTACAATTTTTCAGGACTCTCTCATTTTATTAACCATAATTCTCGTTAAATCTTCAAACGATTTTTCCACATTTTCACCCGTTTTGCTGGAACATTCAACATATTTATTTAAACCCATAGAGTTTGCAAGTTGCTTTCCCTCGTTAAAAGAAATTTCTCTCTTTTCATTTAAATCTATTTTACCTCCTAGTAATAAGATGGGAAAGCGCTCTCTTTCGCCATTTATAACTGATAACCAATCAATGGTATGAGAAAAAGAAGAGTAATCCGTGATATCACACATTAAAATTCCCCCCATGGCTCCATGAATATATTGGGGAAAGATAAATCGAAATCGTTCTTCACCTCCAAAGTCCCAAATCATTAACTTAACTCGCATATCATCGATCTTGATGATTTTAGTTTCAAATTCCACTCCTATAGTCATTTGAGAATCCGGTATAAATAAGTCGGTCACAAAACGTTTAGTTAAAGTAGTCTTACCTGAACCTGCGTCGCCAAAAATGACGGTTTTGAAAATTGCGTCATACATTTTAATCTAATTTAATTTTTTTTCTGGTTATTAATCTGATATATGTGAAAATATAACTTTTTAGCCACTCAACTAATACTCAAGTAAGAATTTCTTTCTATATCTTTCTTTCTGAATAGCCCATCGAGCAAAGATAATATGAAACTTGTGATATTTAAATTTTTCCATAATAATTTACCAATATCAAAATTGTATGAAGTAAATGGATAGAAAATGAGAGATCAATCAGTACTTTTAGTTAATTTCATTTTTATCCTATGAATTATAGGAAAATAATATTATTACTGAATATTAGATAAAATTTTTTTTATTTTTATCTTCTTAAATCAATAATTCTACGAGTTAACATGCTAATCGCATCATCAACTATAACAATATCAGTTGGAGACGCTTCAATATAGATTCCTCCCTCATTTTCTGCAAATCCACGAGCCTTTTCTCTAAGATGTGTTTTGTCGACTTCTTTAAGCTTATCAATATTATTTCCAATCAATAAAAAAGGTCTAAAACCATTAACCTGTATTATTTCTGTAAAAAAATTTCTAACTTCAGCAAATGTTTCCTCCTTGGTCAAATCGAAAATTAAAATTATTCCTGCAGCTCCTTTGTAAAACGTGCTACGAATGAGCTCAAATCGTTTTTGACTTCCAATGTCCCATAGCGAAAGATTAGCAATTTCACTGAGTTGGAACTCAACATCTTTAGTTAAAATGTCGACTCCAACTGTCAACTTGTAGTTTGCAGCAAACCGATTTTTAACGATTTGTTGGACCAACCGATTTTTAACTAAATCTCTTCCAATTAGTATTATTTTAAGTTTAAAATGAGACATGATTACAGATTGAATAACCCAAGTAATGATAAGAAAATCTAATCTTATAAATAATTTCATTAAATTAATAGCATTAATATCTTAGCATCAACTTCAACTAATTCAAATGAGGTTTGATACTTCGAACATTAAGACTATAAATATGCTTAGCCCTATTTATGCATAAATTAATTTGTAACAATGCCAATCATAAAAATTATTGTGGTTAAAAAATGGATGCTAAAAAATTAGATTTTGAATCAATATATTTTGATCTCTATGAATTAAGTCCAGGGATATTCGCAGCAATTTCAGCAGAAAAAATATTCACTTCAAATGCGGGATTTTTTGATCTTGGTAATTATCTAATTATCTTTGATACACTCATGGACCCATATTCCACTATTGATCTCATTAAAGCGTCAAAACAATTTACAAATAAGGATCCTTCTTTTCTAATAAACAGTCATCATCACATAGATCATTTATTTGGGAATAGAAAGTTTCCCATGAATATTCCTATTATTTGCAGCAGTGAAGCATTGAAAGAATCACAAAATTACCTAAATACGCGGTTTAGAGATTTTCAGAATAGAGCTCCTGAAGAACTTAAAAAAACAGAAGAGGTCTTATTGAATGAAAAGAATCCCGATAAAATTTTAGAGTTGAAAAATGATATAAATACATGGAATGAAATTAGGGACCCCGATTTTGAATTAAGACAACCAGATTTTATAATTGATGATTCTATTACTATAATTGGTACCAAAAACCAAGTTCAAGTAATACATATAGGAGCCGCTCACACTAAAGGGGATATAATCGCTCTTTTCGAAAAAGAAAAAATTTGTTTTATGGGAGACTTATTATTCGAGCAAACTGATCCTAATTGGGCTAGTGGTGCACCTGGATCACCAGTTCCAGCGAACCCTGAACGGCTTCGCGATACTTTAAACGATTACGCTGAGAAGGATATTGACATTTATATCCCGGGGCATGGTAAAATATGCACTAAAAAAATTCTTCGGGATAATGCAATATTTTACAATGAGTATTTTATAAAAAAAAAATAAGCCTTCGAAATTATTAATATCTCTTTTTTCTTATATGGTAATATTTGTACGAAAACGGAACTTTTAGAAAATGCTGATGATAATATCAAAAGCTATAAATATTAAATTGATTCTATTTAGACTATTAGATTTTTTTCCCAAAAAGGTGAATTAATTTGAATAAAGGAAGAAATATGTTAGGGGTTATATCCCTCATCATTGCATTATCAGGGGTCGCGGTGGGGGCTTTTTCATTCATTTCCATGAATAATTATATCAACGAAACGAATGCATATGTTCAGCCAATGGCAAGTGTGTATTATGATGATGTGTCTATATATTCAATACCTGATCAATCATCCCAAATATTCAACTATAATCAAATAAGTTATGATAATCGTGATGCATTTAATCTCACATCTGATTCCTATACTATTCATGAACCGGGAATTTATCAAGTAACAGCGCAATATAGTATAGAAGCATATGATGGGGATTTTTTTATGATCCAACTTCTTAGTAATAGTACTATAGCTTGCTCCAGATCATTTACAGCAAGCACATATACTAATACATTTGGGGTTGGTCTAACGAATAATTTTAAATTTGTAGAAGGTGAATCTCTTAGTATACAAATATACCAATATAATGGTGCACACACAACAAGAAATATATTCCCTGGAGGGGCACACAACTTTTTTACGATTGCTAAACTAGCCTAAGATTACTGAAGAATACTTAAGAATAAATCCATTTTCTTTTCTTTTCATTTTCTTTTTTAAAATAGCTCTAATAAATGAGGTAAGGTAAATAAAAATAAATATTAAAAATTATTTGAGTATATTCACTATTATAAAAAATTTTCATTCTTAAACTTAATCCTTGATAAAGTAAAATATATCAAATCCTTACAGCAATAGAGATAATTAATAATTTATTACTTCTTATTATATTTCATCCCACATTGTGGACAAAAGGTGGCTTCTTCATTGATTTCTAATCCACAAAAAGAACATTTAATTATTTGAGGTTCAAGTGGTATTAATTCTTCTAGTTGTTCTTCTGGTATATTCTCTCTCACTTCCTTTTCTGGTATGACTTCCAGCTTCCTCTCCCCGTAATCAAATTCTCTTTTTGAAATTTCTGTTAATTGAAAAGCTGTTCTTGATTTTCTTGGATATTTTATCTCGGTTCTATTAATAGATTTCCTTCTTCTTGTAATAAGCATCCCAGCTATGGACATTGTAATGGCAATGAGAATCACTATTATTATTATTATTATTATAATTTCAATAGGAAATTGGTTTCCATTAATGGGAAGAACTTCTTGAATATCCTCTCCATTACCGTTAAAAAAGTTGTTTAAAACGTTATTGTATCGAGAATAATAGAGATAAATACCAACATGATTAGTTGTAATTGTGTTCATTACGATTATATTATTATTACTTCTCCATAAATATAATCCCGCAAAACTGTTATAACTTGCGTTATTTCCCGAAACGGTATTAACATTGCTATTCCATAAAAATATTCCATTCCAACCGTTATGATTTGCGATATTTCCTACAACTTTAATATCTTGACTATCGGATATGTCTATTCCATTGTCACGATTATAGGTAACATTGTTGTTCATTATAGTATTGTTATTACTTGAAGAGGATAAATAAATCCCTCTCCAATCATTATTAAAAGCAGAGTTATTCAAAATTTTGTTATTGTTGCTTAAACCTAAATATATCCCATCCGAATTCTCTTTTAATGTGTTTTCCGAAAGAATATTATCATGACTCCCTACTAAAAACAAACCAAACTCAACATTATTGTTTACTATGTTTCCAACAATGGTAATGTTTTGACTTTGGTATAAACCGATTCCAACCCCATAATTAGTTGAACAGTCGTTATTTATTAAATGACCATTTAGAACATTATTTAATTTGATTCCTGCATTATATAGTCCTGGACCGGAATTATAAAGCGTACAGTTTTCAATCTTAAAGTACACGTCGGAATTTTCAATCACGATGCAACTTCCTGAGTCTCCAGCATCTATGACCAAATCCACTATGACGTAAGGTTCAATATAGGTGCCATTCCCCGTACAAATTCCCAGAGCTTTGGCAGCAGTCCAATTGTTATCAATATGAATTTTTCCTGATGTTGCTGAGATTTGTAGATTTTTATTATCTAACTGAATTTCATCGTTATATTCTGAACTTTTATCGCTGTTTCTCGTATTAAAATTGAGATTATTATTAATAATTATTGGTGATAAAGCGAAAAGAATTCCTAATGCCATCAAAAAAATAATTCTTGTTTTAGTTTTTAATTTCATGCTGTTTTCTCCCATAATTGATAAGTCGTTAATAATTAGGTTACTTTCCTTCATGTACATTTCTGTCAATTAGGTTTAGCGGGAAATAACAAATATTAATTTTATTTTCTCATTTCATCAATGCTCTCAAATATTATGATTTGTCCTCTAAACCAGTCTAATGTATAATTATCTTTATTTCTGTTGATGAATGCAATAAACCATTCAATCATTTAATCTTTGTTCATACTTTTATCTTGAGATTTTTTTTAATTCTTTTATTACACTTAGGACATACATTAATAATCTTAGGATTAATTGGATTTGTTATTTTTGACGTTACGAATATAATCTGACAATTATAGAAAAAAAAACCATGAGTCTTCATTATTAATAACAATTCTTTTTATTACAGTCATAAATTATTTAATTCCTAATTAATTTCAATTACTTATGAGTAGTGATGGATTTAATCGGTTTAAAGGCAATGTAAATACTGATAGAATCAAATATATTGCCGATCCTCAGCTGAGAAACATTGTGAACGTTTCTATTGCCTTAGCACGACCTTTATTGGTAAAGGGAGAGCCTGGTACTGGAAAAACGCTGTTATCTCATGCAATAGCAGAATCATTGGGAAAAAGACTCATTATATGGAATGTAAAGAGCACTACAGAAGCAATAGATGGGTGTTACATGTATGATACTGTCCAAAGACTAAACGATAGCCGATTTGGGTGTGAGGATCGAAATGTCGATAATATTAAAGATTATATAACTCTTGGGCCTTTAGGTGAAGCTTTTGATTCTGATGAGCAAGTCGTTCTTCTTATTGATGAAATAGATAAAGCGGATATCGAGTTTCCAAATGATCTTCTGCAAGAGTTAGACGTTATGGAATTTTATGTTAAAGAGACAAAAGAATTTGTAAAAGCTAAAACGCGACCAATCGTTATAATCACATCAAACAACGAAAAAGAGCTTCCTGATGCATTCTTGCGTAGATGCGTGTTCCATTGGATTGAATTTCCCATGAAAGAATTCATGACAGAAATTTGTAATCTCCATTATCCAAATTTAAAGCAAAATTTATTGGATCAATGTTTAAAACACTTCTATGCCCTTAGAGCTATAACTAAATTAAGAAAAATGCCTTCGACTTCAGAACTACTCGATTGGATTGGGGTATTGCTTAAAAGTGGAATTTCAATCGAAGAATTTAGAAAAGAAATACCCTTTTTAGGCGTGTTATTAAAAAAAGAGAAAGATATAGAAATCGCTCTCGAGAAAATCAAATTTCCGACATGATATATTCCTCTCTTGCTCATTTCAATACTTCCTTTATACTAGATTCTCTTTTGTATTTTCAAGAAGGGGTTAATTTATAAGCAATTAATTTCATATCATTCAGAAATCAGTTCTCTCATATTTGGATCTTTTAATTCAGGGATTTTGTAGAATAGAAAAAAATATCAAAAAAAATTAAAAATGAACCCCCAACTCTAAAAAAACCATTAACGTAGAGAATGAATTTGTATATTTCATCTACTCTTATTTTGCGTGAATCGACAGAATGATATAAAATAAAATCATAATTAATTAATTTAGGCGTTCACTCTAATATCATGGATGTTTGTCGAATACTTTTACTATCTCAAAGATAGATTGCCCGTATCCCTAACGGAATACATGACCCTAATCGAAGCATTAGACAAGGGACTCATCCATAACATGGTAGAATTCTATTACATCTCTCGCTCACTCCTCTGCAAGAATGAACACCATTTTGACATCTATGACATCGCTTTTGCGAACTTTTTTAAAGACGCATCGCTCAAATTTCCCGATGAGATTAAACAACAAATCTGGGATTGGCTAGATAAAAAACTCGACCCACAAGAATTACCCGATAATTTCCAGCAATTCATGAGTGAAATCTTCGACCTTGAAGAACTCCAAAAACAACTCGATGAATTGCTCAAAAGACAAGACGAAGACCATGATGGCGGCGATCACTGGATCGGAACTCAAGGCGAATCGCGGTTTGGCCATTCTGGACAAAATCCAATGGGCATGAAAATCGGTGGGTCGGCTGGGATGCGAATGGCTATCCAAATCGCCCAAAAAAGAATCTTTGCCGATTACAGAAAAGATGTCGTCTTAGATACCCGCCAAATCAAGGTCGCACTCAAGCGCCTCAAAAAACTTGAAGAAATCGGCAAGCAAGATGAATTAAACATCGATAAAACCATCGATCAAACGGCTAAGAATGGCGGAGATATTGATCTAATTTTCGAAAAAAAGAGAAAGAATAACGTGAAGCTGATATTGCTAATGGATGTCGGTGGCTCCATGACTCCTTATGCTCACCTCGTAAACCTCCTATTTTCTGCCGCAAACAACATGTCGCACTGGAAAAAGTTTGAGCACTTTTATTTTCACAACTGCCTTTATGAGACTCTCTATTTCAACGCACAGAGAAATCCGGAAGAATCCATTCCATTTGAAGAATTTTTGAAAAAATATAACAGTAAATATAAAGTAGTCGTGGTGGGCGACGCCGCAATAATTTAATCGAATTCCGATTAAGTTGTGAGGGCAAGTTGGGAGCTCACCGAAAGATATGGGAGTATCTACTATTATCATCGGAACGAATTGCCCGGTGCGTATTATATACGCGAACTTGCGAACCATTTCAAGAATAATGTCGTATGGCTTAACCCAGAAATCATACGGTTGGAGTGGGTGCCGTGGACGCGGAAGATAATTTCAAGCATCATCCCGATGTTCCACCTTACAGTGGAAGGGATTGAAGAAGCCATGGATTTTCTACGGAAGGGCGGTAAAGACTCATTCACAACAGTTCAAATGTTAAAAGGCTTTAAGTATTAACTATTCTTCATTTCGTTTTTTAGTAGTTTGAATTGTCTGTCCTAATTGGTCAAGTGAGTCTGAAATCCATAAATCCAAGTTTCCATTATTATTTCCCCAGTCATCTATTTCATATACAATACCAAAATGCTTCTCTAAATAATCCTCATCCCGAAGATTTAAAAAAACAGAAACCGCTCCATAATCTTCAAATTCATTTAAGATTTTTTTTAGTTTTGCTATTGTTAATTCCATCTTATTCAACAATTTTCATTTAATATTTTTTTAGCTCAAACTATATGAATTACTATAGAAATTTTAGATGAGCTGTTTAGATGAGTCGTTTTTGCTTTGAATTTAATTTCAAAGTTCACAACACACACTCTAAAAAAAAGAGAAGAAAAAAAATTAAGAAGAAAAAAGAAAACGAAAACAAAAGTTCGAACCACTGGAACCGTTGGCGAATCAGTTAGGAATAATTGGAACATCCAATAGAGTCAAATCGGGGCATATAAATGGGAAGAAAGCTTTAAGTGTACTAAAAGGTAATGATGTGATTAATTCTTATTCCTATACAGATAAAGATTTGGGGGAATATGATTATCTATTTAAGATTATTGTGTTAGGGGATGGAGGCGTTGGAAAAACTGCGTTAGCATTACGCGGTAGCCACTTCCATTTTAGGAAAACTTGTCTTTCCGGGAATAGATCTCACTGAATAATTTAATATTGTAAATTATTAATATAGGGTAATGTATAATAAGATAGGCTATAGAAAAGCTTAATATTTAAGCTTTTAAATAAAAATTTATAATAAAAATAAAAATTTTATTAGCTTTGTTAGGCTAACAAAAAAGGATTAAAGTCATCAAGGTGAAATATCGCTGGTTTTAACAAAAGATGGAAAAGTTTATATCAAAATAGTATATTGGGGCATGGTAGGTTCAGGAAAAACAACTATATTGGAGACACTTTATAAAATCACGAAAGAATCCAAGAAGGATATTGAACCTGTTGAAGATCTTAAAAAAATAGAAAAAGCAAGTGGTGTAACGTTATATTTCGATAGAATTTTGTTCCAATCCACAAAACAAAAAAATAATTTTTTTAGAGTATTTTCGGTAGCAGGTCAATCTGGTTTTTCACCTTTAAGATCCAAAATTTTTCAGGGTACTGATGCTGTAATCTTGGTCGTTGACTCTCAATCAAATTTTTTGGAAGATAATGTAGAATCCCTATTGGAATTAAAAAATATCGCACAAGATAAATTAATCAAAGAAATCCCAGTTATAGTCATGTTGAATAAAAAGGATCTAAAAGACACCATCAATGAAGAAATTCTTAAACGAGTGTTACAAAAAGAAAATTTATGGTTTAAACCGAATCATGAGCTTTCCAATTGGAATCCTGCAATTTTTAATACCTGCGCCCTTTATGGTCAGGATTTAAATATTTATCAAAGTTTTTATGAATGTGCAAGAAGAGCTATGACATACCACGGCGATTTTTCTTTTCCTTATCTTTTCAAACCTCCAGAACCACCGGATGATATAATAGAAGCAACTCAACTCCAAGTTATTCACACTCCTAAAGATCCAGAAGATCTATGGGAAAAGCCCTATTGCAAGCACTGCGGTGCTTTTCTTCCCGAAGGGCAGAGTATATGCCCCAATTGTGGTAAAAAAGTGATATAATTCTCTTTAATCCTTTTATATAGTGATCTTTTCTCTAACATAATATTTTTAAAACAATTTGAGTCCGATTATCAATTCCTTGAGACCCATAATATATTGTAACTCGAGATAACCATTCTTAAGTTGTCTGAAAAAATTAGACCATTAGAAAAAATATTTATTAAAAGAGCACCTATTGACTCTCAGAACTATTAAAAAAATTAGAGCGAAAATTAACAGCAATCTTTCCTGAAAGATGAAAATAGGTACAGATCTAGAAAAGTTACAGAAAAAAATTGAGAAGGAAAAGCAGTATAAAAGAGAGTTATATAATGATAGGTCAAGTGGGTGTCTCTTCATAGATGCTAAAAAAGAGAAGCCTAAGGAAAATAGTGCGAGAGAAAAGTTAAATTTTCTAATGCGTCTATCAAATATGGTAAAGGAAGGTGCAACTGGCTCCGATCTGGCCTATGAGGTAGAGAAAAATCAAGAAGTGAAAAGTTTAATTTATGATGGAGTTCTCTTTATAATACGTTTTTGGAAATAGGAACTCAAAAATTTATCGATGTTCCAGATAAACAAACGAAGAATTATAAATCGTTTAAAACTATTGAGGATACAGAAAAATATCTATTTATAGTATGGTTAAATGATACTATCTCCTCACTTCAAAAGCAAATCTCTCTAAAAGAGGACTATACAAAATTTGTGGAAGCAAAAATCGCTAAAGAGAGAGAAGAAGCTGAGAAAAAATTAAGAGCGCAATTAACCCATTGTAAAAAGTGTGGAGCGAAAATTAGAGATAATCGACAAGAGGTCTGTGAAGAATGTGGAGAAAATCTAAAGGAACAACTTACAAATAAGAAAATAGGTTCTTTACTTTAAGAATTTTTACATAAAAGATAAAATCCTAAAATGAATTTACTCTGCTCATAAAGCTTAATGCATCATGTTGAAGCGCTTGGATTGAACCTGCTAATTTCTTCTTATTTACTCCTATTTCTTAGCATCCTTAAGCACCAAATGAAGGAGCACGATTTTTCTTGTGCCGTTAATCTAAAAACTTGAGCAAAATATTAGTAAAACTTTCTTCAGCCCGATTTTTAACCAAAATATCCTCATGAAGAACAAGTAAGATAGGAACATACCGAGACACCTCTTCACGCGAGAAAAACAGTCACCGTCCTAGATCACGTTTTGAACCCGCTTATAGAACCCTAGATATTTCATAGCAAAAAGAACACGACCGTATTTTTTGTCCCGGGGCTTCCTATCTTGCTTTCTTTCATTTTTCCGATCATTTTTTAAAATAGATTATATGTGTGGGTGGTCTTACTAATTTTAGGCTTGAAAATAAAATGGTAGACATAACCGATTCATTCAAGATTCTATTATTGAGTGGTCCTGGAGTGGACACATCAAGGTTAACGGGTATTTACCAAGCCAACTCTCGTTTATCAATTAGTATAAAATTTAAAGCTAAAAATCTCGTGGTTGATAATAAGATCTTTAAATTGCAAATTTGGAATTTGAGTGTAGATGATAAAAGGTTTAAATTTTTGTATGCAAACTATATTAAAGGTGCGCGAGGAGTTTTATTTATTTTTGATATTACGAGAGAGAATTGGGTAGCTGAACTACAAGACGGGATAGATGGAATAAATGAGGTAAATAACTCAGAATTACTCTTCAAATGTCCCAAAGTTGCGTTAGGGGATACCCCTATTAGACAACATGATACTAAATTTGTTAAAATGGAGGGTTTGGACCAATTTATTGAAGGTAGTCTTACAACGGGGGAAAATGTGGAAAAAGCTTTCGAAGCTTTAACAAGACTGATCATAGAAAGGAATGATGAAAAAAAAAGTATCAGCAAGGAAAAATTCTCTGATTCAATTAAAATACACGCAAGGTGGGAGGATGATGATTATTCTAAAAGTGATTTCAAATTGAAAAGTAGAATAACTCCTTCAAAAATGCCCTCAAAGCTCTCACTAAATCTACCACTACCTCCAAAAGTGCCTGATGAGCCAACCGTGGCATCTCTAAATAAAGACTCCGATTCAAAGGAGAATTTTAATATCAACCCCGATGTAACCAGAGCCATTTCAAGCGTAAATAGCATGAATGCTCAATATATAATGATTTCCGGTATAATGCACTCAATTTCTCAATCTAACTCTAAAAGAGCTCCACCAGTAGCGGAAAACTCGAACATGGACCCAGAATTAAAAGGGGAAATTCAATCCCTCTTAGAATGGATAAAAGATAGTGAAGGTCTTTCGGGTTATATAAATTATTATTTAGAACAAAATAATCATCAGATAATAGCTGAACTTTCAAAAATTTATGCGGAATTAAGGCAAATATTTGGAATATAAAATATTTAAGTTATACCTTTAAAGTGATATTTTAATTCATTAAACCTTAGAAACTTTGGATAGTCTAAGTATTAGTGGTTGGAAAAGAACCGAGAAAGAAATACGAGAAAATTTTCATGTTCCCGATTCAATTCCGATGATTTTTGAATAATCTTTTTATAATGAAACATGGTGTTGAAAATTATGCCCGTAAATTTTACGGATAAAGAATGGGAAGAATTTGAAAGAAATCTTCAATTACGTGCGAAAAATCCCAATTTTGAATTTTATACAAAACTTAAAGCATGTCCAGAACCTCAAAGAATTACAGAATTTTCTTCAGAAAATCAAGTAATTAAATTCTCTATTCAGGAAGAATTTGCGTGTTGCTCATATTGTTGTATCGTTATTATATTTCTTGTATATTTTGTTTTAACTATATTATTATAAGACGTTTTTTTTATGTTTTTTATTTATATCTTATTGTACTGTTGGATAAAAAGGATTTTGCAGACCATCTATTAAATTCGTGAGATTGCGAACCATTATAAGAATAACGTGGTCTGGTTAAACCCCGAAATCATAAGATTAGAGTGGGTGCCATAGACCCGGAAGATTATTTCGAGCATAATCCCCATGTTTCACCTCACAATCGAAGGAATCGAAGAAGCCATGGATTTTCTGCGGAAGGGTGGGAAAGATTCTTTTACAACGGTCCAAATGCTCAAAAGATTCAAGTATTAGTTGTTAATATTAATAGTAATGACTTATAAGAAAGATTGGAAATAGATTATATTCTCAGATAAAAAAAAAATTGTTATTTAATTATTATTAACCTTTCATTTGTTTTTTCAAGCTTGCCACAATTGGGAGTACTTTAGCTACTTCTATAGCAGGAGTGGTTTTCACAAATTTAATAATTCCAGGTTTTGCAATTCTCCACATATTAGTACTCTTTACCATGGCTTCTTCACTGTCAGCTTCATCTATCTCAATACCCCAATAATCCGAGGTACTAATATAATATGCTAGCTGTTTAACTCCTTTTGCTGGATAGAGTTTCTTACCAATAAGCTCTTGTGCTATCTCAGCCATTTCTCCGGGATCAAAATCAGGATTTAACTCCCAGTATGAAATAAATATCATTTTTATTTACCACCTCAATATAACTCATTTTTTAATTTGTTTTAATATTAGATTTCAGTGTAAAATATAGAATAATAAGGGAATATTTAAGTTTTTACTTTTTTGTAAATTTTACCGAATATTAGTAAAGTCTATCATGAACAAAGGTTTAGGAATATTCAAATAGAATTTTTGGAGAAATTTCAATAATAACATTCAGTTAAACTTAATTTAAGTAATGGACTCCATATCTTTTATTTTAAAACAAAGATTTCTTACTGCATGAATAAAGAGGATAAGAAAGAATTGGAGAAAACCGGATTTTTTCGTTTATTAAAACGGTTATGGCCTACATTTCTTACGTATAATTCCTTTGCGTTTACAGTCTCGATGATATTCATCAACTTTTTATTAGTATCTAATATTATGTGGCCCGGTGAGGCTTTTCATTCAGAAGAGATGGGAATTCTAGTTGGCACGAGCACGTATATCATGGCATTCTCGGGAATATTATTTGGGATGTTAGCGGATAGATATTCTCGAAGGTTACTAATGGCGATATCTGAGATAATATTTGGTTTAGGGTTATTATTAAATGGATTTGTAATTGAAGGATTAGGTTATCAGACTTTTATTTTCTTCTTAATTTTCAGTTTAATCCGAGGTTTCGCTACTGGAGGCTTTTGGCCCATCTTGAACTCTTATGGAAATGATTCTACATCTGAAGAGGAAAGATCACAATTTTTTGGGATGTTACAAGCTTTATTTCAGTTATTTCAGTTAGTGGGCATGGTGGTCTCGGCGGTTTTATTTCAAAATTTGTTTTGGAGACAATATTTTTGGTTTCTTGGTATTCTTTATTTCCTATTTGGGGTTTTGATACTCCTGAGAGCAAAGGAGCCAAAACGTGCATCTACACATAAAGAATTAAGCAAAGTGTTAGCTAATGTTGATATAAAATACGAATATAAATTGAATAAAGATACAATTAAATCAACGATTTTGAGACCAACGAATATCATTGCATTTATAGAAGGGTTATTCACTACGGTCATGTTGATGATCCCTGACTTTCTTTTCGTTCCATATATTCAATCTGAGCCTTATAACTTTTCTCCCTTTGCTTCAAGTATATTCATGATAATGTTTGGTCTCCCAGGTGGATTATTAGGTTCCTTAGCGCTTGCAAAACTATCTGATAAACTAGCTAAGAAAAATATTAAAAATAGAGTTTACATGATAGCAATAGCTATTTTGGGTTTATTTGGGTTTTATATCTTCTTGTTCTTCATGCCTCTTCCTCATGTGACCGTCGCTCAAGGAAATGATATAGGGTTCATGTTAACTTTTCCAATGGTGTGGTTAATGGGTATAATAGCTTTGATTGCACGAGGAGTAGTTGGATTGTGGAATATAAATCAACCACCTATATTACAAGCAATTAATTTACCAGAAGCTCAGGGTACAATAAGTTCCGCTAACCAATTTCTTGAAAGTATAGGGAGTGGCACAGGACCTATCATTGCAGGAACTGTGCTAGCCTTGTTTAGCCATAATTATCAGTTGACTGTAAGTATTACCATGAGTATAGGAATTATTGGTGGAATGTTATGGCTATTAGCAACACGATGGGTCAATAAAGATGTTGAAAGAATTTCACTAATTTTAAAACAACGCGGTATCGAAATGACTGATAATAATCGAAAGAATGACTAAAATTCTTTTTAATTTTTTTTTTTCTGTAGATACATACTTTACTTAACAATTTTCAAGATTGAGTATTCCAATATATATATTTTATATCATTAGGATAATAAATGTATAACCTATACATCATATTTTGGATGATATTAGAATTTATTATAATAAGCTCTTCTTTTACTTTTATAGGGCTTTTCAGGACGTTGAAAATAGCAAGTGGGACAATAGATATCAATAAGCGGATTTTCATACAGTTCCTTCGCATCTAGCATCGATAATGATGGATTTATAGCTCTAAAATGGGTAAAAGGAATGGAAAGACCGCAATCACAACACGACTTTGATTCTAATGATTCTTGAATCATAAGTACTAATATTATGGAATGAATGCTTATAAATTTGAGAGTCAAGGGATTAATTGATTTTTTTCTTTATTAATTTGTTATTTCCTTTATCACATTCTTGACTTCAAAACTTGTTATTCTTAACATTATTATCTTTAGATATAATTTAAATAGTAATTCTACTACTATTCTTTTAACATTTTGAATAATAATATGATATTTTATTCAAAATTATAGGGGTTAGGTATGGTTGAAAATATAGAGATATTGGGTACTTGTCCAATATGTGAAAAGGCGATAACCTTTCACGTCAATAAGGATCTTCTCTTAAGCGCAACAAAATTTCCCATTCCTTTTAGAATTCAACATTGTAAGAGGACACTTATATCTTACGTAGATGAGTCGTTTAAATGTTTAGGAACTCAATTATTCATAGATATTTACAAGGAGGAAAATAACCCTGAGGATAGTAGTATAGCCCAACCTATTAATTCACAAATGATATCTCAATTATCCCCTGATACCAAAATGGTGTATGAGATTAATGAGTTAAAAACAGATCAAATAGAGAAAATTCCGAATCTCATAGAAAAACATTTGTTAAGAGTCATTTTAAAAAAGAAAGACGTGAGTTTAGCAATGCTCATTGAAGAGAGCATTATTTTAGAGAAAGCACTTAATAGAACAATTGATAAAATGATGATATTTAACATTATTGAGAAGTATATTCAGAAGGAATTTATTGTTAAACATAATTTGAAATTAGAGGAGAAAGCTAACTCCTCATTAATAGAAATGAATAATATTGAAAGAGGTAATGTATAAATGAAAATATTTGGAAGAAAAGAGTCTATAAATCAAAATACTTTCTTAAATAAAACAATAATAGGGTTAGGATATGGATTGATTAAGTCGAAAGATTTCATATTGAATAAAGAGTTGGGAATATCGACTCAAGATGCGATGGATTCATTGAGCATATGGATTGGAAGAGAATTGATGAAAGGAATTTTGGATCAGAAGATAGTGAAAGTAAGCGATAGTGATGAAAAACTAGTTAAAGCTCTCACAAACGTGATTAACTTAGCAGAAGAACTGGATGTGGAGGTCACGGACGAAAAAGTAAAATTAGTCGTTCAAAAATGTTCAATATGTCCTAAAAGAATTGGTGGATACGATTTGGAAGGAAATACCGCATGTCCAGTAGGAGGTTTGCTAATGGGTGCAATATCTTATGCAAGAGGAATTGACCCTCAAATAACTAAAAATAGGCTGCAAACCGCAGAGATCTGTCACATTGAAATGGAATTTTAATATTAAGAAAAAATCTCATGAATAAAATTTAATCCTTTTCAATATGACGAAATCAGAACAACTGGAGGAACTATTTTCTCGCTTTCTAAGGGAAGTTCCAGATTTACTTGCTACATTTGTTGTAGATTTTGATGGTTTCATTTTTGCTAAGAAGTTAGTTAAAGAAGTTAATGAAGATCTTATTACAGCGATCATTGCAAGTTTAGATCAAACATTGAATAGAATTAAATCGTATACTGAAACTAAAATAGGAAGTGGTTCTTTTGATACAGACGAGTTTAGATTATTCTATATTGAATTAGGGGATACAACTAACGCTATTTTATTAATAATTGGTAAATCTTATTCAAGTTTAGAGAATTATATTCCCTATTCACATATCATCGCAGATAAGGTTTCCTTAATATTAAATAATCGCGAAATACCTATTGAAATTCCTGGATTAAATGAAAATGGAGACCTCAAATTAAAATCAAAAAGCAAAACGATCACATTTATAGGTTCTGAAAATGTTGGTAAGACTACACTAATTGCCATGTATAACAATAATAGATTTGAAAAATCATATATTCCGACTATTGGAATTTCCATGCTGGAGAAAGAAATTCATTATGATGATGGATATAAGTTAATCTTAAATATCTTCGATCTTGGAGGAATTAAAAGTTTTGCTAAAGTTAGAAAACAATATTACAAGTATTCTGATATCGTATTGATTGTATTTGACTATTCAAGAATGGACACTTTACACGATATTAAAGGATGGATTAAAGAATCAACTATGTTTTTAAATAGTGAAATTATTCCCTACATTCTTGTAGGAAATAAAATTGATCTTGCTCCAAATCGAGATAAGATAAGAGACCAAGCAATAAAATTATCTGAAGAGTCTAATTTATTATTTTTTGAAACTTCTTGCCTTACTGGAGAGGGAATTAGCAATTTATTTGATTTTCTAACCGTTAATTCAACTAAAACTGAGGAAGAGAAAATTTCAGTTGCACCAATATCAGATAATGAAATCCAAAACCTTACTGAAGAAGATAAAACGATATTCATGAGCTTAGTTTCATGTGATACAGTTGATGATTGCAAAATTCCAAACATAATAGAAAAAAATATCTTTTTTAATATCGTGAAAAATAAAGAGATAAGCTTGTCAAAATTGTTAATAAGTATCTCACCAATGGAAAAAGCATTAAATAGGAAAATAGATAAGGAGCAAGTATTAACGATAGTAGACAAATTTATTAAAAATGGTCAGGTAGAGAAATTATATCTCAATTTTAATTTGGAAGAAAGTTATAAAACTTCATCTAAATCTATTCATGGTGAATATAAACACTGAAGTTCTTCATTGAATTGGATTGCATTTTCTAATAATTAATTACTCATCTAAATTTTTACATACCTCATCAATAAGTTCTTCTTCTTCCAGATCTACATCTTTCAGCAAATTTTTTGTATGATGGGAAACCACTTTATTCTCCCTTAATTTTTCTTCACATTCATTAACTTCAGTTTTATTTTTTGAATTATCTGTCATACATTACCACTCAAAACAATTAAAATATATATGTTGATATTAAATTGATTTAAGCATTTAAATCTTCTTCGAATACACGGAAAATTGAAAATGAAGATAACTTATTTTCGATTAAAGCAAAAGATCATCTATATTTCAAAAAAAACTATTTAAATGTTTTGATTGCATTGAATTAATCTAAATAAAGTTTATATTGGAATATTGTTAGATCGATCATAATATTTATTGAAATTCAATATGATAGGATTAATAATCATCTACTAATAACCTTCAGAGTTGACTATATCCAATGAAAAAAAGATCCGTATTATTAATGTTGATGATGATTACTTCAGTTATTATACAGTTATTTGGAATTCCATACCTCGGTATAAGTTTCACAAACCACGACCTTGAATTTGATTATACTTATAATTGGGATATTATTGGAACGGGAGGATGGTATTCTGGTTATTCAGAGAATTTTAGGGCTAATGGGCATTATCAAATCGATTATAGTGGATCAATTGCAAGTGTCTCATGTTTAATTACTTGGACATTTCAGAACTTTTCTGAAGGATATCTCTTAGAGGATTTAAGGGGAACAGATCACTATAGTTTTACTTATTCATTAATTAATGGGCAGTACCTATCTCCCGGTGATCAAGAGTATAATGCCACTGGTCAAAACGTTTGGTTTTACATCCCGGGAGGAATTCAAACTGGTACTTATTCCATGCTTAATGAGGTTTATGAATTTGTCGGTGATGGCTTGATTTGGTCTGGTCATCTCATGCCATTTACGGGAAAAAGATTGGTTTCTGCGGGACAATATTCAAGAGATGATGTATATGGTCAATTTGAAGCTACTTACACAATTGACGATTTTTTCACTCCTGATGGGTATCTAATTGGAGAAATATTACACGAAGAAGACAAGGGTCATAGTAGTGGGTATTATTCTGAATTTGTATTGAATTCATACGTTTTTATAACTTCTTCAAGTTATTTACGCCCATTTTGCATTTGGATGTATCTCCTTGCCTATTGGTTTCCATTATTATTTTTTGCAATAATCTTTTATGTAGTTTATGAACATTATCGATGGAAACCAAGAATAGTAAGAGCGGAAGGTAAAAAGCAAGAAGTGGTTGTAGAAAGAAAGATGCCGGGAGGATTAGAATTTTCTATAGATTCTCCTTATTCCGAAATGATCCTTACATATCTCTCTAGAGCAAAAATTCAAGGAAAAACAATAGTTTCTGCTCATAATCAAGAAAATCTTAAAGGAATCGGGTTTATTGAACCGAATGGAAAGGTTGGAACATTTTTTGGAAAATATTCTGAGGATTTAATATCATATACGAAAGTGAAATATGCTCACGCTGAACTTTCCAGACTCATTGGTTTTAAAACTATTGAGAAATATGATGTGTTTAAGATTGAATACTTACAAGGTATGGATGTCCACTATGATGCTAACTTAATTGAACCCGCCGCAGCTCAAGATTTAGATGCAATCATGAGATTAATTGCCAATGAAGATAGTGGTACATCTAAAAAGAGGGATGCAAAATGGGTGATTGAAGCTGCGAAGAGTGATGTTATGGTTATTGCAACAGCATCTCCTAAAGAAGAGTGGGTTAAAGAGGTCTTGACAGAGATCCTCAGAAGAAATTATAGAAAACCAGAAATTTACTTAGACCGAGTCTTATTAGGAGTTGGATTTGCCACTCCAGGAAAAGAATCTGGGTGGTTATATGGTCTCTATGTGCATCCTGCTTTCAGAAATAAAGGTATTGGTAGAGCACTAGTAAACGCTCGATTATCAATTTTAAAAGAATTAGGATGTAATTCTGCTATCACAGAAATTGCTGAATGGAACAGCCCGGCAAAAAATATTTATGATGATTTTAATGCCCTAAAATTGGGAAATGTAACTTTATTTGGAAAAAAAATGCCTAAAGTAAAGGTGAGACGCTTTTGAACACTTTTGAACAATTTCTTCACGATTCAATTGATCTAAATTTATATTCTGTAAATGCAGAAATTTCAGCAATAAATCCGCAATTCAAATCATGTAAGAAATGGATAAAAGGATATATAGGTCCTGCTACGGCGGAATTACATGATATCAAAGAACCAAAAGTAAATGCTATAAAAGATGAAAATCGCAACGCAATCTTTCCTGAATTTTCAATCAATGTAAATGGCAAAAATTTCTTTTTAGCTATAAAAGGTTGTGGAGCATATGAAGACATGTACGAAGGAAAATCATTAACTCCCGATCGTATACGAAATGCTTGTCGTGATTCTTCATGCCTTCATCTTGTAGATAAATTAACAACAGGAACTGGTTTTATCATGGGAGAATCATGGATGGGCGAAAGTCCGTATGGTTGTCAAGGTTTTGTCAATGCTTTTGATGAATTAGCTTTCTCCAAGTTAGCAAAATTAGATTCCATCAATGGTGCTCACATTTGCCCCGTTATAGGAGTCGTGCAATTGCCTCCTGAAATTGAAGAAATGGCTCGTAAGTTCTTTTGGTTTAGCACTTATAAAGATCACTTTTACCAAGAAATTAGACTAATGCCTTCGAATGTACGATTGTATTTTGAATCTTCTCGTTTAGTAGCAAATCCTAGTTCTTTGAAATCGTTATTTGATTTAGACTCCGTAAAACTTATTGAAAAATTCGAGATCAATTTTATTAAAAGCGGGATAGCTTTATTATCTTTATTTTTGAGATCAGCAAAAAAAGAAGGAGAAAACATAACAGGGATCATATATCAAGATGTATGGTTAGATAAAGATTGCGTGGTAGCTCCTGATGGTAATATTTATTTTGCTGATTTAGAAGGATTGATATGGAAAACTGTACATCAAGACAAATTTGCAGAGACTCAATCTAAGGAGTGGGAGAAATTAGTTTTTGAATTTCTTTTTGCTTTAGTTAAAATAGATTCATATCGACACCAAATGGAAGGTTCTAAGGTGTCTTGGAATAGACAGCGGGAAGAATTAGTCCTTCTCATACAACTTGCTATAAATCGAGATAGTTTTGCTTATTCAAAAAATCATAATAAAAATTTCTTAATTGTGTTAGAGGGAACTGAAGTTCCTTCAGTAGAAATTCCACTACTTGAAATGGTGACTTAAAATGGATTGTGAAAGAGCTTTAGAAATATTAACATCAATAAAAAAAAGGGATGATATTCCTTGTTCTTCTGATGAGATTTCAGATTTATTGAAATTTTCTTTGATTAGTGAATACGGAAAAAAAAGCACCGATCTACCTATGGAAAGTGAGATAAATACTCTTAAAACGAATTACGATCACCTAAATGTTGAGATTCATGGGCTAAATAAAAAACTATTATCTATAGAAAGAGAATATGAACATGCCTCTCTAGGGAGTAAATTAATTAGTTATTTACAAATCGGAAAGGGAAAAAAGTTAAAGGCTCAAATTTCTAAATTGAAGAATGAGATAAAACATTTAGATATTCAAGTTAGTATTATCAAGGATCAAATCTTGAAATTAAATGATCAAAAGCAATCCATTAATCAAGCAGTACGAGTCAATGGAAAAAATGTAATCTTAACACCTATAGGAGATAACATGATTGATGAGATTGAAGCTAGAGAAAGATTTTTCCTAAGGGATCTTAATGACTTGATCAATGTTATCAATCATCTCGATGAAGAATTTTCATCCTTAATTAATAGAATAGGTAATACAATGAAAACGGGAGCATTTTCTCCAATTTGGGCGGTTTACATGTTAAATTCTAATATGGGTGGATTAGAGAACGCATACAACTCGATATCAAATCGAGAATATACCTATCAACAAGCTGAAAAGAGAATGATGACACTTTCGATTAATTTAATGAGAAATCCGCAAGTATCCATGCCTACCTCATATAGAGATACCTTAAATATTGAAAGAGAAATGCAATATGAATATCGAAAAGATAATCCTGCTAATGAGATAAAAGAAACCTTATACAGACAGGGTTATGATCTAAATCAAAACATTAAAAAAGCCACTGCAATGATAGGGAAGTTACTCTCTAACTGGTCTCTTCATCATGGAAGCAAAGCGTTGAGTGAGGAATATGTAAATAATTTGGTTAAAATCTTTAAAGATCAACCGATTGGTTCTTTAAGTACCAAAGAAGTGGTATATGCTTCATTTGTCATACCTTTTATAGGAGATTTATCAAAATTAACCTATTTTAATGATTTATTGCGCGATATTCCCGAAGGGTCAAAATTCTTTGCATCGGTATCTGCTTTATTTCCATGGGATGTTAAGGAAACGTGGATGATCTTGTTGAGAGCAGAAATGAACATCTTACGGGCTCAAAGTGCCAAGTTTGTACCCGAATTAATTGAATATGCGCTCTTATTAGCAATGAATCCTAAAATCATCAAGATTGAAAATAGTTTTACGCAAAACCAATATGATGAATGGACACAATTAATAATTCCAATCGTGCATCTTTTAGTATACAGTTTCTTAGAAAAAGATTTAGAAAAATACGTGAGAACTAGACCATTGGCTTATATTATATCTCCAAGGTATTATATTTATTCTTCCTTGCATTATCATGTTATAGGATGAAATAGTAAAATCAAAGAGACTCAATTTATTATTCTGGTCATTTTAACTGGTCTTCTATAGCGGGGAGAATGTCTGAATTAAAATCCTTGCTTGTCAAGCCTTTTCTAATCCAATATATTCCAACCAGAAATCCAACCACCATAATCAAGAACATGGTTGCTAAGTAAGACCCTTCAGAAGCACTAATGCCAAACAACTCATAATCACTCACAGTTAAGAGCAATATCATTGAAGAAATACGAGACCAAATAAAAAGTAATAGAAATTGATCAGCACTGATTTTATTTTTCATGAGGCCCGAGAACTTTTTTGCGTTCTTGGACATGGCAAAAAAAGCATAAGTAATAAGTATGATATCTATCACAGCATCAGAGATTGTGAACACTTTTGAATTTTCAGTCCAAGTTAAGTATCGAATCCAATTATAGAATGTATAAACGAAAATTAACAAACTAAATAATGTGATAGGAACTCGTGTTCCGCTTTTTGGTTTTAATGATAATCCTAAAAGTGGTAAAATTATGATAAATAGAGGGAATACTAATAATGGCATTTGTTTAAAAAGATCGAAGGACATCCAAGGAATAGAAATAAATGCAAATCCAAATAAACCGAAAGATAAAAACCAAATTATCAAATAGAGCAAAATTGGTAAAAATCCATTCTTCAACGATATTTTTTTCATACTTTTTAGCGTTATTCCACGTAAGAATAAGATAAAAAATAAGGCACTCAATGAATACCAACAAAAGAACGCAACTACATAAACCCCAATGAAAATACCAATTGGTATAAATAACGCTCCTACAAAAAATATAACGTTTAGAATCAAAAGCTTGAGATATATATTACCTTTCTTTATTTTTGATTGAATATTTTCAAACCATAATATAATAAATAAAAATAGTAGGAAAAATGAAAATGTAATGAGTAATAAGAAAGTTATTCCATGAATATCTAGAACTTGTCCAAAAATTGGTAGACTTTCAGCCGGACCCAATAAGATAAGATTAACTATGTAAAATATTATTAACAAATTTGTTACTATCCATGTATAACCTAAAAAGGGATTATTGAGTAATTCTTTGAAAAATATTTTCAAGGAGAAATTTTTATTTTCAAGTTTTTCATCATTCATAATTTATCTTCACCAAGATTCAAAAATTTAATTTGATCCCCTAATGCATCTAATAAACTATAATGGAAGTATTATAAAAATTTAGTTGTAATTTTTAACTATAATCATTTAATCTTTCGGAACAGATCTTCATTTTCAGAAACTTTTAGAGTATCATAGAAGATAGAATAATATTTTCGATAAAAATCTCGTTTCTTTGACAGTACAAATTTATCCTCCTCCTCTTCTGCTTTTCCTGAAGCCCAGAAGATCTTACCATTAGAATTTAAATCTATTTTATCTCCATTCTTGATGATCTTTCCACCCTTAATAACGTACTCAATGTTTGCTAATTCTTTTTCAAGGACTTGATGGTTTTTTTCAAAATCAAGTTTTGCAGGGTTAAGATTTAAGATGTTAAGATCTCCATCAGCCCCGCCTTCTAAATTTCCTTTGTGTTTTCCTATACCTAAGGATTTAGCAGGACTTGAACGTGAGATTATGACGAACTCATTGAAAGTAATTGAATTATTGAAAGATTCAATATTAAAACCAGTGCTAAACTCGTCTCTAGCTTTTTGGCTCATGAGCCATGTAGCAATTTTGGGAATATTTGAAATTTTAGAGTAATTTGGAAAGTTGCAAGTAAGTTGGATTTGCCACTTGTTTTTTATGCTAAGAGCTAGTTCTAAAGCATTCTTCCAGAGATTACGATGAATTTTATTGTTCTTGTCAAATTTCCTTATTGTAGAATACGTATCCCCTTCTAATTCCGCAGCTGCTCTTATTATCTTATAATCATGATTTGATTTTTGTAAGGAGTTAATCAATATTCTGTCGTTGGTCATTAAGGGATTTACTGAATCAAAAGCAATGAACCCTAAATCCAAGTCAAAATTGACATTATCATTAAAGAATTGAATCAATTCAGTATTATTTCCATCAATATTATAAGAAGATGCGTGTGCGAGATGGAAGATTTGGGATCTGGTATAATTTGTACTTGGATTTGATTGCAATCCTAAGGATTTAATTTTATTTAACACAGTCATCAAATTTTTTTGACCATTTGAATTCTCATATCCTTCCACGTGAGCATGAATTGAGTGAGGTAAACCAAGATTTTCAACATATTTGGTAAGATTTTCATAGATATCTATAGGTTTAAAATTATATAATCGTCCCCCTTGGTTTAAATCTTCTCTAATTTTTTGATAATTCCAAGATTCGGATTCAAATGGATTATAAACCTTTATTCCAAATCCTTTACTAATAGATAGTAAGTTTGAAAGAAAGGTAGAGGCTTGTTTTACCATTCCTTTTTGGAATTCTAATTCCAAAGGCCATAAATTACTCACATTTAATAAAAATCCCGAATCGATAGCTGGTAAATTATTTAAATTGAAGATTGCGTGTTTTACCATCGTGGGAAATATATTAGCATCTAAGACAAACGTATAACCATTATTTATATATTGTTTAGCAATATTTCTTAAAGTTAAACCTTTCCAGTTATCTTGAAAGAGTTTATCATTAGATCCTAATAATCTTACCCAATTTAACTCTTGAGATGCAATGTGAGAATGCATATCAATTGCAGCGGGGATGATCGTTTTATTATTAGCATCTATCTCTTGTATCTCAGATTGATTTGAAAATTTCTCGACAATTACTCCATTTTCAATTAAAATATCTTTTTTTTCTCCTTCAATTTTATTCATTGGATCGAAAACAGTCCCGTTTCTTACAATCAGTTTACTCATAGTGATCCCTCCTTTATCTTTTGAAGAAGTAATTTAAAATCTAAAATTGGTTCATTATTCGCTTCAATTTTCACTGCGATGTTTTTATATTCAAGTTCATTGTTCATCACCCTTGTTAATTGGTTTGACCAAATAGATACGGGCATAATAGCCATCTTTAAAGGAACATTCTTATCTTGGCTGCACTTTACATTAATAGACCCTAATTCATGATAAATTTTGACTACTGAACCGGGTTTAACATTCAACTGTGTTATATCTTCTGGGTTTAAAAAAACAATAGCTAATTTTTCTTTTAATGAGGTATCATCTCCAAATGCAAACTCTCTTGCTTGATCGTTGTCTACTTTTCTTACTGTATTAAGTAAAAATTCCATTGATTAAGGACCTCCACTTGTTAATCTTTGTAATAATTCATTTAGGATTTCTTCATCAGAAGGAATATTATTGGGAGGATTTATGATTTTCTGTAATTCAATAGGAACATGATCTAATCTATATGCAAGTCCTCCAGATTCAATCCCCGTAATAGCGCTTGGAAGGAATAAATCCGCTACATCACTTGTTGCGGATCTTTTATTATCGATAACGATGATAGGATGTTTCATCAACTTTGAACTCAAATTAGCTGGTAAATGTGAAATTGGATCCGTTCCAACAATAATTGATAAGTCGAAATCTCCTTTACTTATCTTATCAATAGTGTTTGTTTTGTTTTCTTCTAATTGGTTATTCACGAAATTCAGACTGCCGTTTTGACCATAATTGGCAAGTGCAACGTGCTCAAACCCCGTCATGTTATAATGCCCACCCATCATTATTAGAGAAATTCTACCTTTTTCTTGTTTTGAATTAATCATTTCTATTAATTCTAAAAATTCTTGTAAAGTAGTGGAGTCATCAGAGGGTTTTAATAATCCTTGTCCAGCAAAAATAACTCCATACTCAGCTCCAGTGAGTTGAAGTAATAATCGTTTAAGATCATCTTTATCTAACCCTGCAACACCTTCAGTAGGAATTGAATCAGCCACGCAACATTCTTCTTTTAAAGTTCGGATGAGATCAATGTCTTTATTTGGTTGAATCATTAATGATATATCCCTCACACCCATTACTCCGAATGAAGCAGTTTGCACTGGATCTATAATTATAAGGGTCTTTATTTCCCTCCCAGTCATTCGAAATTTACCACGGGAAAACAATGCCTTATTCAACAAGCGAGGAATTGATTCCGCTGCATTTGCTCCCCATAAAATTATTAAATCCGCCTTATTAATTACCTCTCCGATTGAAGTCAGTGTTAAACCTACCGATTTAGCCTTTTCAATGACTTTACCATGACAGATAGAAGAGTTAGAATCGATATGACCATTAATTTTTTCAGCAAGTTGGATTCCTTTCAATTGGGCCTCACAACTTACGGTTGAAAATCCATAAAGCAATGGCTTTTTTGCCTTTCTCATTAATTCTATCGCTGTGTTATATCCTTGATTCCAATCTATTTTCTTCAGATTGTTCTCTTCTCTAAACATTGGATTGATTATGCGATTTTTTGCTGTAACATGATCAAAATGCTCCTTTCCTTTAATGCAAGCTCCAACAACCTCATCAATAAATATTCCATCGCTTCTTATTATAATATCATCACATAATAATGAGCATCCTGAACAAGGGACTCTTTTCATCTTGATTACACCTTTTATATTAAGCATATTCTATTTTGATTGCTTCTCGTGGACAATAAGTTTCACATACTCTGCATTCCCTTTCTCTCCCTTCTGCTTCTATACGACGACAGTATTTGATGTGTAATAATTCACATTTCCCTTGTTTAACTTGAAATAATTGATGATTATCTGGAGGAAAATCTGGAACTTTTCCGCTTAAAGTAGGAGGGCAATATCTTGCATTTACAGGACAAACAGTGACACATATGCCACATCCATCGCATAAATCCGTATCCACGTTAATTTGCAACTCTTTTTCTTGACCCTCCTCTGATCCAATTAGTTCTTTTAAAGTATCGTATTGTTTCTTGTACTTCGGTTCCAAAAGTGGTGGGCAATCTTCAATTTTAACTTTTCCTTGTAGGAGAGCCAATGCGAATGCCATGCAAGTTTTAGGATTACATTTTTTACAATTCGTCTTTGGCAAAAACTTGTATAAATCCATAAAATTCTGTACGGGAATTATATTTCACCTTATATACTTCATATAATATCGTATTGACTAATATTAATTTCTTTAGATTATTGTTCATAAAAAATAAAGTCTATTTCGCTTGGTTCTAAAACTATAATCAAATAAAAGATAAATAATTAAAAAAAAATGAAAAAACAGATTTAAGGAGTATAAGTTTGTACCAATAGATAACAATTATCTATGAATCCATCACATTCTCTCATCGTTTGTACCACTACAGTATGAATTCCTGCTCCAATCGCAGTCTCAAAATATTGTAGAGAGACAGATAATAGCGTATTTGCCGGCATACTTGTCCCTCCAACAGTTATTAAGGAGTCATCTGCTGCAACACTATCAATAAATAATCTAAAATTCATTCTACAAATTGAACTTGAAGGAGTAAGAGACGCATAACAAGTAAATGAGAAGTATACATGTTCCGCACCGTCTACCTGAAAAGATACACTTAAATCAGGAATAGCATACCATGTATCTTCAGCAGTAGACGTATATGTACTTTTATTCTCATCATTATAAGTTCGATGGACTCCTGAACCCATTTGTACAAGTATAAATGAATATCCCCCTATTCCTAAAGCTCCTAAAGCTATTATTAGGGCTAAAACGGCTAATCCGGATCTTTTCGCCATAATGATCACGTTTTATAAATTTCTTCAAAATCTTTTTTTTCAAAATTATTGGATTAAAATATATCATAAATTCACCATTTTAAAAAATTACCTTTTTTCTCGCTCTATTAATAAAGAAAATGATAGCTTTTTATATAGAATTGGGTTATTATGATTATTAGCATTAATCTAAATTGCGATGTTGATTATAATTGAGAATAGAAATGCTTTCCAGAGATGAAATCGATACTATTCATAATAAATCTCTTGAAATTCTTGAGAACATTGGCGTAATAATTCCACATGAAGAAATTAATTCTTTATTTGAGGATATCGGGGCAATAGTTAATTCTCAAACTGGATTAGTGCGAATTCCTCCTCACTTAGTTAATGAGCTTATTTCTAAAGCTGGCAAGAAATTTACTTTATATGGTAGAGATTTATCTAAAAAAGCAGAATTTGGGTTTGGAAAAAGAAATTATAATACCTCTTTTGGGCAGGCTCATTGGTTGGATTCATTAGAGGGCAATCGACGTCAACCTAACTTAAAGGATATAGAAAATGCTGTTAAAGTTGGCGACTTTTTAGAACCAATTACCATTCCAGGAGCAATGGCAGACCCAATTGAAGTTCCATTAAAATGGCGTTGCCTTTTAGTAGCATTTGAAATGGTTAAAAATACAACTAAACCAATTGGATTTTGGTTTTATGATAGATCCTCTGCAAGATATCTTAATGAATTTTACGCGCTTCTTCGAGGTGATGAAGAAAATGCTAAAAAATACCCTCTTTCTTATCCATTATTTGAACCAGTAAGCCCTTTGAGTTTTCCCTTTAATGGGATTGATTTATTATTTGAAACTTGTAAATTGAATCTACCCGTTCAAGTCGGACCCATGGCTCAAATGGGAGTGTCTGCTCCTGCAACCATTGCAGGAACTATTGCCATCGAGAATGCCGAGATCCTCGCAGCTATCTGTATCACGCAATTAATTCAAGAAGGAACCCCAATCTGTTATGGAGGGATTTGTCACGCTTTTGATATGAAAACAGCCCAAATTATTTTTGGTGGTCCGGAACAAGTGATTTTTTCGATAGCATTGAGTCAGATGGGTAAACATTATGGATTTCCAGTGTACATTAATGCTGGATTAACAGATTCAAAAACATTAGACGCTCAAGCAGGATTAGAAAGTGGGATCACATTGGGGTTGGGTTCTTTAACAGAAGCAGATATTTATGGGCATATGGGGATTTGTGGGATGGATCAAGCAGCATCGTTAGATGTGCTTATCATGCAATCCGAAGTCATATCCTATACAGAAAATCTACATCGCGAAGTAAGTTTTGATGATGATGCTTTTGCAATTGATGTAATCAGTAAAATTGGTCCCAAGGGATCCTTTCTTAGTAATAAGCATACAAGAAATAATATTCGGAATGAACTATGGGTTCCTTCATTACTAGATCGATATGGTTATGAGAAATGGCAAAAAAATGGAGCAATTAACATGAAGAGACGATGTGAAATGAGGAAGGAGAAAATTCTTGCTGAATACGTCCCCGAACCACTCGAAAAGGATATTAAAAAGGATCTTGAAAAGTTGATTGAAAAAGCTAAAAAAGAGCTTTCAATATAGATAATAATAGATCAAATTAACTTGGTTTGGTGTTAGAAATTCCAATCGATAAATTAAATGTGTTAGCAATCATTGCTCATCCTGATGATCTTTCATTTTTTAGTGCAGGAACACTAGCAAGGTGGGTAGATGAAGGACATGATGTATATGTTATATGTTGTACGAATGGAGAAGTTGGAACTCTTAGAAACGATTTAACTAAAGAAGACGTAGCCATAAAGAGAGAAAAGGAACTTAGAGCTGCTAATAAGCTCTTAGGATTTAAAGGAACCTTAATATTAGGATACCCTGATGCGGGATTCATTGAACCTGCAGTTTTAAGAAAGGAATTAGTATATCATGTAAGAAAGTATAAAGCAGATCGTGTAGTAACATTCGATCCTTGGGCTAAATACGAAGTACATCCTGATCATGTCGTAGTTGCTAGGATGGCATGTGAAGCTGGAGCGTTTTCCGCTTTCCCTTTACTTTATGAGGATCAATTTCAAGATGAATTAAAACCACATGCTTGCAGTGAAATATGGCTCATGGGATTATTAGGGCATTATCCAAATGCGTTTGTCGATATTTCATCTACTTTAGAAAAAAAAGTGAGTGCTGCATTGAAATTTGAGGCGACTCTAGAACTCTTAGCCGATTTATTTGCTCCCAATATCGATCCGGCAAACGTTTCTGAACAACAATTAAAAAAGCTCACTCGACATGCAAATAACCTGCTACGTTCTATTGCATCTGTCATAGGAAAGAAAGCAGGTTTAGGAGTTGCTGAAGCTTTTTATGTTCAAAAAACACTTCCGGGTCATTTTGATAATTTTCAACAATTAATGTCAGAAATGTTAGGAAATCCTCCAGAAAAACCTAAAATTTACTAATTAAAATCACCAACTTATTCTTTTTTCTTTTTATTTTACATATTTATATTCATTTATATATAGAGTAAAGTCTATTATTCTTGTTATAAAATATTTATAGGGTGTTAATTTAAAATGTCATTATTAGAATTACTTCCCGCCTTTGTTGGTTATATAATGTGTGGATTGGCAATAATTCACGCTTTATTGGATGCGCGTGAGAATCGTGTACAACGATTATTAATGTTAATAACTTTATTCGTTTTTGGATTCTTGTTGGAATATAATGGAGTTGTTTCTGGGAATTATATATATGCTTCGGAACCGGTTATGCTTTTAGGAATTATTCCCTTATCAGTTACTTTTGCATGGGTAGGGATCATCTATAGTGCTATATTAATTGGGGAACGTTTAAAGCTTCCTTTGTGGCAAAGAATACTTACCACTACTTTAATAACCCTCAGTCTGGATTGGGGTATGGACCCAATTGCCGTAGAATTAGGAGCGTGGACTTGGTCATTTTCAGGTGGAGACTATTTTGGAATTCCCGGGTTTAATTTTATTGGTTGGTTTTTCATTCCAATCGCATATTTAATACCATATGAGTTAAGCTGGAATAAGGAGAGCAAGAAACTTAAATTATTGACTATTAATGAAATAGATGGAAACAAATCATTAGGGCGGAAATTATATACTTGCTTGGTGGTTGTGCCAATAGCGATGGGGATCTTAATCATTGTAGGGTTGATTTGTAGAATACAATTTATTTACGATTTGCATTGGATAATTCTATGGATTTGGATGTTTTTTACGGTCATATTTGCAGCAGGAACGATCGTTTGGAAACGTTTTAACCTAAAACGTACTAAATGGTTTGATCTAATCCCTCCAGCAATTCTATTGTTTATCTCTTATTTTTACATATCTTATAGTCTTCTTCTTGGTCTTTTCAATTTAAGCCTACTTATGATTTTCACGACGATTCCTATACTGCTTGCATTTATTTTCTCTTTATTAAAGAAAAGGGATTAATTGGTAAATAAATTTAAACTCAATATACTCTTTTTTTATTATTTTTAATGTGCTTTTTTGCAGCTTTATTTACTTAATTTAATTAGGTGCAAAAAATTAAATTTATCAAATTATAAATAAATCTAATAGTTTTTAATTAATCCTGAATATCAATAATAACTCAATGCTCAGTTCCAGTAAAGTTTTAATTTTGTTATAATTTTGAGAGAATATGTTTTAATTTTATATATATTTTGTTAATTGCTTGACTGGCTACTGATTCTGGAGCATAATCTACAACAGGTTTTGCATATGACATTGCTTCTGGTATTGATAGGTCGAATTTAATTCTACCTAAAATTTCATAATTTGCTTTTTCAATGAAAAGGTATAATTCTTTCTGAGAAGCGCTTTTCAAATCTGATTTATTAATTACAATCCCGAAAGGAATGTTAAACTGGTTAATCATCTCAATTGCTCGTGATAAATCGTGCAAACCAGATGGTGTTGGTTCTGTTATTGCGACTATATAGTCTAAACCTGAAATTGTTGCAATTACAGGACATCCTATTCCTGGAGGTCCATCAATTAAAATTAGATTAGTGGTGTCAAATTCTTTGAGATCTGCAGCATGCTGCTTAACTTCTGAAACTAATAAACCTGAAGTGGTGCTCCCAAGTTTAGTCTTACCATAAATTAAAGGAAATCCGACTTTTGTTTCATACGTTATTATTTCTCCACTTTTAACTGGATTAATTTCAAATGCATCCTCCGGGCATAAAACCCTACACGCACCACACCCTTCACATGCTAGATAATCAATAAAAGGAATATTGTCTTTCTCATTCCAATTTAACGCGCTAAATTCACAAAAATGGTCGTCATAACATTGTTTACAATTCACGCATTTTTCTTCAAAAAATCGTGCTTTTTTTGTAGTAAATGTGTCCTGGGTCTCTACATCTTCATCAGATATAGGTGGTAAAATCAAAGCTAAATTAGGGGCATCAACATCGCAATCTAATATCATGAGACTAATATTACGATCCTTGTACGCAATGCTAGCTAGCGATGCTACGAGCGAAGTTTTTCCCACTCCCCCTTTTCCACTTATAACTCCAATCTTTTTCACTTTGAGAAATCCCCCCATTTCTTTAGATTGTCAAAAATAATTTCAAACGATTTGTAGCCAACTCCATTCCTATCAAATTTGCTTGTTTCTTCCATGAGTGGAATACCTTGACAATACGAACTCACAATTTCTTCATCTAAAGGAATATCGCCTAAAATTTCTATACCTTTTTCTTCTAATTCTCTTAAAAATTTCTCTTTGTAACCCAGTAGTGATGATCGATTCACAATAACCTTGTATTTTTTCTTTAATAAGTTAATCAATTCTATGATTCTTAATAGATCAAGTTTACCGAATTTGGTAGGTTCTGTAACTGGTATGACGAGATCAGCCCCACTAATTAATTCTTCTACGTCACAATGAGCTCCTGGTGCCGTATCCAATATAATGATGTCGTATTTTTTTGGCTCTGTTTTTATAATGTATTCCAAATTACCCATCAGTTTTTTTACGATTACTGCTGAGCGCGCTTCGGTTGGCTTTAGTTCACCAAGCATAAGATCTATATTAAATGCGGAAGCTGTATAAGTCCATCCAATAACTTTTGAATCAGGGTCAATGGCATTAGTTGGACAAATTTTATAGCACAATTTGCAACCTGAACATACTGTTGATATCGGAATAGGGTAAGAATTTTTTATATGTAATAGTGCGTGTGTTTCACAATTTTCTGCACACAATCCACACATGGTACATTTTTCTTCAATTATTTTAGGTAGGAAATAGAGAACTTCTGTTTTATTCTTAAGCTTTGCGTTTAATAATAAAAAAGTATTCGGGTTTTCAACATCCCCATCGATAAGAAGTACTTTATAACCTTGATTTTTAAACATTACTGCCAAATTAACGGCTACCAGCGTTTTTCCCGTCCCACCTTTGCCACCAGTGACACAAATAACTTTGGGCTTGAGTTTGAACATATTTTGTCTTGCTTTTTATTAAATAAAATTTTTAAATAATTTGTATATAATTAAAATTGTCTTCCTTGAGAGCCACCACCCATTCCTCGACCAGCACCTCTGCCTCCACCGCCACCCATTCCTGCGTGAGCTGCAACATTTGCAGACTTAAGAACTGGCAATTTATCACTCAGTCGTAAATCTATTAATTCTTTCACAGTCAAATTTCCACCCGGTGATTGAAAAATTGTCATATTTAAAGCGTTAAAAGAATTAGCGGCGTTAGGTCCTAAATTTCCCACGATAACTTCTGTAGCACCGTTATTACCAATAATTTGAACCGCCTGAATTCCCGCACCACCCATTGCACCTTGTGCATTATTTGCAACGGATTTAACTTCTACAATTGCATTATTCTCAATTGTAACAAATGTAAAGCTATTGCACCTTCCAAAACGATTATTTATTACCTCATTCAAGCCTTTATTTCCAAAAGTAGGAATACCAATTATTACCATTTATTCTATTTCACCTTTTAAAGTATGATTAAACTAAATTTTTATCTAATTTAAATTTTTTTGAATAATTATTAAAAATGCTATTCTGTAATTTAAGATAATTTGTAAATATCTAATTGAAAAAAATAACAAGTTTTAAGCTAAGAATAACAAAAAGCTAGTAAATGGTTAAATTTTCAAAAGATTAACTTATTTAAGGCTAAATTGATAAATTTATGATTTAAAACAACACAATTTTTTACTTTTGCCCCATTTCAGCATTTTTTATGAGCTCTGGTGATTTTGTCATAGACAATTTTCCATCTAAGTAAAGATTTATTAAATCTTTAATTGTAATTTCTTGCTCAGGTCCTTGAAATGTTATAATATTCAAGGAATTTAATGCTTTGGAAGCATTTGATCCTAGTCTGCTAACAATTAACTTATCAGCATCATTACTTTTAATTAATGTAGCTGATTGCGTGCCAGCACCTCCAAGTTCGTCGGCCGCAAAATTTTTGATTACTTTAACTTGTGTTATTTCATTGTTATCTATGGTTATAAAAGTAAAGCTGTCACATCTACCAAATTTAAGGTGGAAAATCTCGTTTAATCCTCCTTCTCTATAACTCGGCACTGCTATTATTTCCATCTTTTTTTACCTATTTTTAATAACTTTTAATGAGCTAGAATTATATTTTGATCCATTTCTATAAAAGTTTACTTATCACATAATTTGAGCTTTAAATTAAGAAATTTAAAAAATGGAGAAGAATTGTAATTAATTATTATTATAATTTTAAATAATCATTCATAAAAATATTTTGAATTATAATCAAATATGATTGAAACATATAGAAATATAATCTAATGCTTCAAAGATTTATCAAAATATTAACGATAGATTAAAGGATATTAGTGTATCTTTAAAATTATAATAAGAAGCATATAAAATTAAAAGTAGAATAAAGTGGTTGATATTTAAAATGGCAAATGAAGAAGAAATACCGGATATTGATTTAAAGAAAACCGTACAGGAAGGTCAGCAAGAAATGATGGATGAGAGGATGATCCAAATTGAAAATAACATGTCTAAAATCAAACATAAACTTGTTGTTATATCTGGAAAGGGAGGGGTTGGTAAAACAACTGTAGCTGTAAATCTTGCAATAAGTTTAGCTAGTATAGGTCTACGTGTGGGTATATTAGATGTAGATATCACGGGACCCAATGTCAGCAAAATGTTAGGGATTAGTCCGGAAGTAAGACCTAGAGTAGATCCCGATGCAAAAAAATTTTATCCTGTGGAAGGGCCATTAAATATAAAAGTAATGAGCATGTCATTTTTAATGCAAGACAGCGACACGCCCGTAATTTGGAGAGGTCCAATGAAGATGGGAGCTGTAAGACAATTTCTTGGAGATGCTCATTGGGGAGAACTTGATTATTTAATCTGTGATTTACCTCCAGGAACTTCAGATGAAACTTTAGATATTTTACAATTAATACCCGATGAAAATATTATCGTAGTGTCAACTCCGCAAGAAGTCGCTCTAATGGATGCTAGGAAAACAATAGTAATGTCTAAAACAATGGAAAGAAACGTTTTAGGGATAATTGAAAATATGTCCGGATTTATATGTCCACATTGCGATAAATTCATTAATCTATATCCTCCAGGGGGTGCTGAAAAAGCATCGCAAGATTTTAATATCACATTATTAGGAAAGATTCCCTTTGAGACTCAAGTTGGACAACAAGGAGATCAAGGATTACCTTTCGTTTTAAAATACCCTGAAAGTGAATCAACTAAAGCATTTAAAGAAATTGTAAAGAAAATAAGGAAACTTATTGAATAGGTCAAATTATTTTTATTTTTTTCTCAATTAAATTATTACCTTAATTATTCCTTACTTGATTAAAGACCATCAATATATTAGGAACTGAGAAATATATAAATAACATTACTCTTATAATTATATCTAAAGATATCTCTTTTCAGTTAAAATTGAATATTGGGTTAAGAGCTGACAATGATTAATAATGAAGAGGCAAAAAATATATCCAAATTATTAAAGGGTATTGTAATTTGTAAAGAAACAGGTATTTATTTAGTAGATCTCATATTAGACTCTGAAATCAATCCAATTCTTCTTTCTTCCTTCGTGGGTGCCTTAAGCATGTTTGGAGGTGAAAGTATGGGAAAAATTGAAGAAATCTTTATAAAAGGATTAGATATTCAAATGATAATTGTAAACAAGTATGATCTTGTTTTTATTGCTATTTTGAATAAGGATGTTGTCAAAGAAGATATGCATCTTGAAGCAGAAAAGGCTTTAGATTTGTTTTATTCGCTCTACAAAAATGCGATTGGAGAAAACATAGATTTAAACATATTTGAACCATTTAAGAGAGCTCTTTACAATCAAATTAAAGAATATTTTCATAAAATAACCGAGAATTCAGAAATTGGTGATTTTGGATTTTTCACTCAAGCGTTAAAAAAATTTAGAGATGGAACTGATTAAAACCCAATAGATTTCTTCTTAAAAATAAAATCTCCAATTTTAACATCTAAAAGACGCTCCATTAGATTACATTTTGCCTTGAGCAGGTAATAGATTTTCAAATCAGGATAATCTATTCCATATAAACTTTCAAAGTTTCCTTGCCCTTTTGAGATGATAATATTATCCTTTAAATAGAAATAATGTTTAAATTCTTCAGTAGAGGATTTGATATGAATACCGGGTGTTGGACATGATTCAATAACTTTAACCAGATCTCCCATTTTTACGAATTTTGCGTCTTCTATAGTAACATCATTGATAATCGGAGCTGATCTTACAGCATATATAATTTTGAGCTTGGGAAATTTTTTTTTAATCGTAGCAATTAATAGCTTATCGTAAACAATTTCACCTGTATTGTCTCCCACAATTAAAAGATGCTTGCTTTTCTTTAAATCATCTTTAAATATCTCATAATCATTTATAACTAAATTTTCCATTTGAAAGTGCTTTAAATCGTCAATAAAATGTACTTCTTGCTGACTTCCAAAATCAATTGTATTAGCGATGGCTGCAACAATTATTGCTTCTAAAATTGGATCTTCTGCTTTATTGACAATTCTATCTATCCTAGAATAATATTTGAGTGCTAATTCATTATATTGCTTTTTAATATTCTTATATGGATCTGGTTGATTAAGTATTTCAGAAACGATATCATAAACAAATTTAGCAATTATTGGGGTTTCTTCTTTATTGATATCGATGCTTGACATGTAGATCATCAGTTTTTTTTGAGCCTTGAGAATCTCTTCGGTGGGGAGATCTGGGTTTAACATTGATAAAGCTCGCATAATCTGGTTAAAAAGGCAACCAATACATTCGGGTTCTAATTTCATTTTATTTTTTTTTCTTATTGTGTTTAGAAAAAATTAGGAAAGAAATTAAATCCTTTTAATAAAAATAGAAAAAAAAGAATCTTATATAGTAAAAGAGAATTACAGTATATTATTATTAAAATCTATTTTAAAAAAATACGTGAAAAAATTGTCAGAAAAAAAGGAAAAATTAGATATTAGACATACATTTTTTATCGGTTTAGCTTTCTTTACAACGGGTATATCTTGGTCAATGTATAACACTCAAGTCAATATTACTCTTTTTCAATATTTAGGTGCATATGCGCTTGTTGGTGCGTGGATGGCAATGGATAATGTTATAGGGGTTATTATTCAACCGATAATGGGCTCGATCTCGGATAATACTCGTACAAAATTCGGTCGAAGGATACCCTATCTTATGGTTGGAATACCATTAGCTGCGGTCTTTTTTGTTTTAATATCGATAGTAAGTTATCCACAGCCCATGTGGATATTACTTTTATGGATGTTTTTCTTTAACATTAGTATGGCCTCATATAGATCACAGGCAGTGGCTCTCATGCCAGATTTTGTAAAACCGGTCAATAGAAGTAAAGGAAATGCTGTAATTAATTTTATGGGGGGTATCGGTGCTGTAATAGCATACGTTTTTAACCTGGTGCTAGTTCCTATAAGCTTATTTTTAGCATTTTTAGTTGTAGCTATTATAATGGTCCTATCATTAGTTATCTTAATATTTACGGTAAAAGAAAAGGATTCTTTCACATACAAATTAATCGTCGAAACAGAAGAAAAGTCAGGAGAAAAAATGAAAACCAAAAAGGAAAAAATGAGTATTGTAGAAAGCTTTAAAGACGTATTTAGTGAAAAAGATAAAAGTACTTTGTTTATCTTGTTTGCTATTTTCTTTTGGTTCGTCGGATACCAAGCACTCGAGGCATTATTTACAGTTTATGGAGTGGATGTTTTAGGTTTAACACGAAGTGGAGCAGGAGGAATGTTGCTCTATGTAGCACTCTCTTTTCTTTTATTTGCGTTTCCAGCAGGTATATTGGGTACTAAAATCGGTAGAAAATTAACCATTAAAATCGGGCTCGTCTTGTGGATAATATCTTTGATAATCATGTTTTTAATTCAAAATACAACTGTGATCTCAATATTTTTCGTTATTGCTGGAGCTGGGTGGGCTTTTATAAACATCAACTCAATTGTGATTGTGTGGGAAATGGCCCCCACAGTAAAGAAAATTGGAACATATACCGGGCTTTATTATTTCTTTAGTTTTATGGCAGCAATTTTCGGTCCGTTTCTAATAGGTCTAATCATCGATGCACTTGGTAATGAAACACTATTTTTGGTAAGTTCATTCTTCTTCATTTTCGCATTAATTTTTGTATTCCTTGTTAAAAGAGGCGAAATCGAACTTACTGAAGCAGAAAAACTTGAAAGACAAAAAGCAATCCAAGAATTATAAATATTTTAACTTATTTTTTTTTATTTTTTTCAGATCTGCAAAGAAGCTGCAAAGTAATTATAGAAACAAATTAATAAAAAAATGAAAAAAAAATTATTCTTTTTTCTCTAATTCTTCTATTCTCTTTGAAATATCTTCTAAAGCACTACCGATCCCCTTGAGTTCAGATTCTAAATACGTTTTCTCTTGTTTGAGCATCGTTATTTGATCAACTGGGGTGGTAACGGGAGTTCTTGGAGGGTAATAACTTCCTACAGGACTATAAGGAGTGTAATAAGGATCTCTATACCTTCCCATTCCATAACCCCGACCTCGTCCTCTTCCTCGTCCACCACCAAACCTTCCATAACCTCTACCGTACCCATAACCTTGATCGGCAGTAAAACCGGGACTATCATATCCCGCACAATATCCTAAAGCTCTTCCAGTCATTGGGCCTTGACCTTTTGGTCCTGTTCGATCTCCACTTGGCATTTTAATAAAGTCACCTTTTTTTAAATTATTATGAATAAGTATTCACTATTATATAAATGGTAATTTGCATATTTAAAGATTATGAATAATTATCCAAAAAAATACTGGAAATAACCGGAACAACTATAACCAGAACTTTATTTTATTTTGAAATTAAATTTTTAGCCTTAATTGCAAGGTGAGCTAAGGTCTCAAAAGCTAAATCAATATTTTGACCTGTTTTAGAGGAAGTTTTTATGAAATCAGACATGTTAAATTTTTCTTTCGTTTTCTTGGCGTAAATATCACTAACTATCGAAAATTCTTCTAAATCACATTTTGCTGCAATTAAAACAACAGGTAAATTATCATAAAATTTATTGACAATATTCATCCATTTCCCTATATTCACGAAACTAACCATGTTAGTCACGTCGAAAAGGAGTAAAGCTCCACTGGCACCTCTCATGTAGCTTGGAACCATGTGTCTGAAACGTTCTTGACCTGTAATATCCCATAATATCATTGATACATTATTGGAATGCAATATTATTTGTTTGGTAAAAAATTCTACTCCAATGGTCATGGTTGTAGTGTCGATAAATTCTCTTTTGATGTAACGATGAAGGAGAGTTGTCTTACCGCAACCTCCGTCCCCTAAAATCAAGAGTTTCAGAGCAATTTGTCGCACTTTTATGATGCCACCATTAATTATGTGAGTTTAAAATTTATTTTATTTATGATTTTTTCTGATTATTTAAAATTAAAGAGAGTGTTCAAATCTATCAATGATATCGTTTTGAATTAATGAACCCAAATCAACAAATGTTGCATTATAACCTCCGACCTTTACAATTAAATCCTTATAGTTATCTGGATGTACTTGAGCATCCCTTAATGTTTCTGATGATACGACGTTTGGTTGTAATTGCATTCCACCAGCCTTGAAATATCCTTTCAATAAAGCACATAATTTCTCCATATTTTCCTCTGAGTTAAGATTTTGGGGGTGAATTCTTACGTTTACGGCGACTCCATTAGTAGCTTTATCATAATTCAATTTTGCGATAGAATTTAAAATTGCAGTAATCCCGTTTTTCACAGCATGATTCACGGGTGAAAGGCTATTTGATAAAGGTTCTAATGCTTTTCTTCCGTCAGCAGTTGCTTGGGTGAAAAGACCTTCCATGACATGGATCCCCATTGAATAAGCACCAGCATTATAATGCCCTCCCCTTATTGGAGAATATTTTGAGACTTCTGAAGTAAATAAATCCCACACTTTAACAGCAAACTCATCAATTTCTCCTTCATCATTTCCCCATTTCTGAAGTTTATTGATTAATTTATGATGAAGTAACTCTTCATCCTTGAAATTATTAGATAAAATTATCGCTAATTCATCTATATCAATTAAATTCTGCTCATATACAAGTTTTTTAATATTAAATAATGAATCGACTAAAGTGGCAAATCCATAAGCTGTTATTGATGAAAAATTATATTTTGCTCCTCCACAAACATGATCTTTTCCGTTTTCCATGCATCCATCTATTATAGCTGAAATAAAGGGATGATGGAAATATTTCATTGCTTCCTCGTCCCCAATCTTGGCAATATCTACTAATATTTTGATATTATATTGAAGTTGACGATAAAAGGCATCATAAAATTCTTCAAAGGTAGAAAAATTCTTTAGTTCACCAGTTTGAAGTCCCCCTATTCTTTTAGTTAAATTGCAATAACCATTAGTAAGAACCAATTCTAATATACCGGGTAAATTTATAAATACTCTTCCCGTTGCTGCAAAAGAATTTCCTTGACCTGTTGGCTCAACACATCCAATAATCACATAATCTCTTGCATCTTCAGGAGAATATCCCGTTTTAATCAAGCTGGGTATGATTACATCATCATTATAAAAAGCTATTCCAGATGTTGATCGAAAAACCCGCATTGCCTCCATTAAAAATTGATTTGGTGTTTTCGAATGAATCCTTATTGATAAATCAGTAGTAAATGCCTTAATATTCTTATATGCTTCTAAAAACAGATAAGACAAGTCATTAGTGACATCATTCCCACTTTTATCCATTCCAGAAATTGTAATGGTTTGTGTATTTTGACCAATCGCATTTGCTACCATTGTAAAATCAGTTGGCAATAAGGTTACGTTCCAAGTAAGTTTTAAATTCAATTCTTCTATGAGATCTAAGGCAAAATCTCTATTTATTTTCCCAGAAATAAGATCTTTTTCATAGAATGACCATAAAATTTGATCCAATCTCCCTAAGGCTACCACACTTCTTTGATAAATTATGTTAGCAATATTTTGTGAAAACCAAATCAATTGTACTGCTTCATAGAAGGAACTTGGCGGTGCTTCACAAATATTATACAACATCTTAGAAATATGTATCAACTCTTGTTTTCTTGAATCACTATGAGTGGTTTTAGATTTTTCAATGGCAAGTAAAGCAAATCTTTTAGAAAATTCAATAGCTGCTTCATAATATATCTTAACAGCTTCATAAAAGTCAAACTTCTTCTTATAATCTTCCATGCTTTTATCTAACTTTGATTGGTAATCTTGAGCTTCTTTTAAAATTCCTCCATATCCTAATTTTAATAATTTTCCATAACCTGCAGAAATATGACCTTCAGTTGTGCCTATATGAATACTTATATTTGGTGCAAGAGATGCGATAGTGCCTTCAGATGCAATAAATCCTTCATTTACCAATCGAGTATTGATTTTATCTGCGATTAATGCTTTTCCTTCCCAAAAAGGAGCTAATTCTAACAATTCTTCAACCTCTTCCTCATTAATATGGAAGGGTTGCAACTTTCTTTTCTCAAATTTCTTATAGGTGCTTTTCTTATTAAAATTATTTTCATATCTAAGAAGATCTAAATTGATTTTTTCCCCAAGATTTTTACTTGTCTCATTTCCAACCAATAATTCATCATCTCTGATAAAAATGGTCATGTACTTAAGAGTATGAGCTAGAGCTAATGCTCTCTTTATTATTTCTGGTTCTTTATCATAAGTTTTATATGCTTGAGTATAATATCGAATCCGTTCTACGCATAGTTCATATCTACTAGAAAGTAATTCTTCTTTTAATGATAATGTTCTCCTTCTTTCAGAATCAACGATCATTCAGAATTCACTTCAAATGATAATTAGTTATTAAGTAAAGAATAAATAGTAATTAAGTTTTCCACCTAAAATTAAATTAGTAATTCTAGATTCTAAATTATTAAATAACTACTACTAACTTTAAGAAGAGAAATATTCATGGATTTTGAAACTATTGAATTTGAATTAGATGAAAGAGGAATTGGTATTGTTACTTTAAATAGACCTGAAAGACTAAATGCGCTCTCATTTCAAATGATAAAAGATCTTCATTTCTTATTAGATCATCTAATGACAAATTTAGACTGCAGGGTTGTTATTTTAAAGGCAAATGGAAAAGCTTTTTGTGCGGGATTAGATCTAAAGGAATCAACAGTTCTACAATCAAAAAAAAAGCCGCCTGAATTGAAAGAGAAATTCTTCTTCATGAATGCACCAGAAAAAGATATCATAAAGGCGAAAATTTATGCTCAAATGTATACTAGTCAAATAATTATAAAAATGCGTAAAATTTCACAACCCATTATTGCTCTTATTAATGGAGCTGCTTCAGGAGCAGGTTTTGCTTTAGCGTTAGCCTCAGATGTTCGAATAGCAAGTGAAAATGCTAGATTAAATAATGCTTTCATTAAAGTAGGGTTTTCAGGTGCGGACTTGGGAGTCAGTTATTTTCTCCCTCGTCTGATTGGAATGTCAAGAGCTGCAGAAATCTTGTACACTGGACGATTTATCGATGCAAATGAATCTAAACAATTCGGTATCGTCTCTACAGTATGTAGTGAAAGTGAACTCCTTGTTGAAGCATTAAAAATAGCGGAGAGTTTTTTAGAAAAAAGTCCCTTAGGATTGCGCATGACTAAACAAGCTATCAATGCAACCATGGATTCTCCTAGTTTAGATACTATTGCACAGATCGAAAATATTACTCAAATGCTCTGTTCTACCTCCTCGGATATCACGGAAGGTATTCAAGCCTTTTTTGATAAGAGAAAACCTAAGTATCCATTGATGTAAATCGAAAGAATGAAGTAAAATAATCTGATGAATGAAACCTTGAATCCTGATCAGGTTTTAGAATCATTTTTAAAAAAAAAGATAACTAAAGAGGAAGCTCTCAATTTTTTGATTACGATTTTAGAAAAAAGCGAAAATCCCAATTTGAGAATTAATAGCTTGAGAATCATCGGGAATATGAACCATGATAATGAACGGATTTTTAGGATTTTAGAAAATAGCTTAATTTCAGATGAGATTCCAGAAATTCGGACATTATCTAGTGAAATAATAGTTACCCAATATATTCAAGAAGGGTTAAATACATTAAAATGGGCAATTATGAATGAAAACTCGGCTCAAGTCCTATCTCATTTCAAATCAATTCTTACCAAAAATACAATACCATATTCGATATTGAGAAATGAGTTAGACTTAAGGATTGAAGGGATAGCTTCTTATTTCGACATAAATATTGAGGAAGTACAATTTCTTTTAGATATTGGAATCCAACTTCTTACTAGCACCCAAATTAAAATGGATGATCAAATAAATTACATTTATCAAGAAAATCTCATGTGTGTAATTGAAAACAAACACATTACTGAAGTTAATCTCACATCCTATCCTAGAATTCCCAATTCAATAGGGAAATTAAAATCGTTAGACACTTTAAATTTTAGTAGTAATAATTTCTATGAACTTCCCTTAGAATTTAAGAATTTAACAAACCTTAAAAGCCTTGATTTAAGCTGGAATGACTTTAAGATAATACCTAATGAGCTCATTAAATTGCATTCATTACAAGACCTCAATATCAGTAATAATTTCATAACTGAACTTCCTGAATGGATTTCAACATTTGAAAATTTAGTTTATCTAAATATAAAAGGAAATGAAATAGATCATATTCCACACTCAATTCGGCGTTCTAAAAAAATAAAATTACTTAATTAATTTTAATTAAATTAATTTAAAAGAAGGTATAATTACATGCCATTCCCAAATTTTCCATATAAACATGATGAAAAACCACTCCTAAAAGCTAAAGATTTTTGGGATTATAAGAGAAAGATTGGTCACATTCCTGAAATTAAGCCTCCAATTGGAGTAATCCTATGTTATTCTCCTAAGCTATTAAATTTTATAATTGACAACCATAATGTAAAGAAGATAGAACATGTTGTTGGAGATTTTTTTTATGTTTTAGACGGGGAAGATTTTCAAATTGGGATATGTGGGGGATTTGGGATTGGAGGTCCAATCGTTGGCATATTACTGGAGGAATTAACAACATTTGGCATAAAGAAGTATATCTCAATTGGAGTCGCTGGATCCCTGCAGAGAGATTTAAAATTAGGAAGTATTATTATATGCGACAAAGCAATACGTGATGAGGGAGTTTCGCATCATTACCTACCAACTGAAAAATATGCATATCCTTCTGAATCTCTAACTAATGAATTAATAAACACAATTAAAGAATTGAATTATGATTATATTAAAGGATCAACTTGGACAATTGATGCTCCTTATAGAGAAACTACTTCAGAAGTGAGACAATATCAAAAAGAAGGAGTATTAACTGTCGAAATGGAAGCGGCATCATTATTTGCAGTTGCTCACTATTTGGGTGTAGAAGCTGGTGCTATATTGACAATCAGTGATTACCTTTCAGAAGAGGAGTGGGAATTACACTTCCATTTAACTGAGGAACATCTAAAGAAATTATTTTTAATTGCCAAAAATGCCTTAATAAAATGATATTTATTTAGTATTTAATTAGCTAATATGTGATAAAATATGGATTATCAGACGATTGAATTTGAATTAAGAGAAAATGGAATTGGAATTTTAACCTTAAATAGACCCGAAAGATTAAATGCCATTTCTTTTCAAATGGAAGAGGAATTGCATTCTCTCTTTGATTCGTTAATGACCAATTTAGATTGTCGAGTCATTATCATGCGAGGAAATGGGAGAGCGTTCTGTGCTGGTACGGATTTACAAGAAGGATTGAACTTGAACGTTAAGAAAGTGCCGGAAGGATATGAAAACTATTACTTCTTAAATACACCTGAACCTCTAAAGAAAAAGTTGTATCATCAATGGCGAATAAGTCAGATTTATGTGAAGATGCGAAAAATAAGCCAACCTATCATTGCAATGGCACATGGTGCTGCTGTTGGAGGCGGTTTTGGTTTTGCTATGGCTTCAGATATCCGAATAGCTACTGAAGACGTCAAATTCATCAACGGTTCCATTAATTTAGGTCTTACTGGTGCGGATGTAGGGGGAAGCTACTTTTTACCCCGATTGATTGGTATGGCACGAGCATCAGAAATACTATATACTGGAAGAGAAGTGAGAAGCAAAGAAGCAGAAGAAATCGGTCTCGTGTTAAAGATTGTTAATAAAGATGACTTGATGACCTCAGCTTTAGAGATTGCAAACGAACTTTTGACCAAAAGTCCTTTAGGATTGAGAATGACGAAACATGCAATTAATTTAACAATGGATTCACCAAGCTTAGAAACGATTCTACAATTGGAAAACACCTCAATCGTTCTTTCTTTTAGCTCTAAAGACATGAATGAAGGTTCAGCAGCATTTATGCAAAAAAGGAAACCGAAATATCCATTAAAATAGACAATTTTATTAATTACACAACTCAATAAGTTAATAATATCTTAATAAGAAAGATCTTCCATAATTTCTCCATTTGGAAGCATGTTATCAGGATGAAGCTTACCATTTTCTTCCATTTGGTATCTAACACATTTTTTATTTCCAACCAAGCAATATTCATCAATCCATTTGCGATCAAGCTTTTTTTTATCAACAAAATGTTTAATTGGACAAATAGGATACCAATGGCATTCCTTCTCTTTTACTTTCAACATAGAAACCAAACATAAATTAAAAAAAAATATGGAAAATAAAAAAAGATAAATCTTATTTTTTTATTTGAACTTTTGGTGTGATTGGAGAAGCCCCACCCATATTTGTAATAATAGGGCAATGAGAAAAAACTTTATCCATTAATTCATTAATTTTTTCATCAGAAGCTTTTGCCTTGATTCTAATTACGGGTTCTAATTTATCATAACCAGCTAATTTCGAATCATCAAGTCCAAATATAGCACCTAAGTTAATATGCCCTCGAGAAAAGACTTTCATTTCTTCAATTTCTATATCCATTATTTTTGCCCAAAAGCGAGTGACTGCAATAATGCAACCTCCAATCGAAGCCAAAATTACTAATAATGGAGAAGGTCCTTGATTGGTACCATCTAATCCCCCAGGGGCGTCAATAATGAGCTCGAAAGGCTTTGTATCCATCGAGCATTTTACTTGCATTCCTTCGGGGAGCATATCACATTCCACGTTAAAATTTTTCTCCCCAGCGTTATAATCTTTTTTTATAGCTTCATACGTTTCTTTAAAACTTGGCATTATTTTCTCATCTAGTGTATAAAATTTTTTTAATTATATAATTGAATTAATATTCATTATTATATATAATCATAATTATATTTAAAACACAAATATTGATAAATTCATTAATGAAATTTTATCTGGATAAGTAATTATTATGAATGAAGAAAAAAAAACTGCACTAAAGAGGAGAATCTCTCTTTTCGGCATCACGATGTATGGAGTAGGCAATGTTTTAGGAGCAGGGATCTATGCGCTCATTGGTGAAGTCGTAGGTATAACTGGAAATATCTCCTGGTTAGCATTTCTTTTAGCTGCAATCACTGGTGCTTTTACGGGATTATCTTATGCTGAACTTTCAGCAATGTATCCTAAGAGTGCGGCAGAATTTGTGTATACGGAAGAAGCTTTTAGAATGAGGAAGATATCTTTTCTATTAGGTTGGATTATAATCTTTTCTGGAGTTCTTTCAGCAGCAACAGTAGCATTAGGTTTTGCAGGATATGTATCTCAATTTTTAGGAATAGACCTGCTGATTGTGAAAATTATTATTGGAATCAGTCTGATCTTAATATTAAGCATTGTTAATTTTATCGGCATTAAAACATCCACTTGGATGAATATCTTATTCACACTAATAGAAGCTTCAGGATTGATCTTCATAATTCTCATTGGAATTCCTCATTTTGGGTCTGTTAACTATGCACTTTTACCCTCCACTTCATCTTTAGGCGCTATTTTTTCATCTGTTGCTTTAATTTTCTTTGCATATATTGGATTTGAGGACATAGCAAATATTGCTGAAGAAGTAAAACAGCCTCATAAAAACCTCCCAAGAGCCATAATTTATTCTATTATTATTACTACAATACTATATTGCTTAACAGTAATTTCGGTCGTTAGTATTGCTCCTTATACTGATATTGCGAGTTCAGATGCTCCATTGAATTACGTAGCTATAGTCGCTCTAGGTCCGATTGGTGGACTTATAATGACTTCAATTGCCTTATTTGCAACAGCAAATACAGTTTTGATTATGTTAATTGTAACATCGCGTATGATATATGGAATGGCTCGAGACAAAGCGTTGCCAGAAGGCTTAGGCAAAATTTCCCCAAAGCGCAGAACTCCAACTCTTGCTGTATTAGCAACAATGATTTTCACTATTATACCGATATTTTTCGGAGATATTTCGATAGTAGCTCATGCCACTGTATTTGGTGTATTAATTAATTTCTTCTTGGTTAATTTAAGTCTAATTGTTTTAAGAAAGACTAAACCAAATTTAGAAAGACCATTTAAAGTAAAGCTAAAAATTAGTTGGATGCCTATCATTGCACTATTAGGATGTATTATTTGTTTTGGATTATTATTTACATTTAATTGGTTAATCGTAATCATACAAACAATTATTGTCCTATGCGGAATAATAGTATTTTATGGAATGAAAGCAAAGATAGAAACTAAAACTTCAAGATTTAAGGAGTTAATGAAGGAAAGTTAAGCCAAAATCCTGCGTTATTTTCCATACTTTTCTTCCCATTCTTTCTTTTTTTTATCCGGATCGTCTCTCATCTTGCATTTATGATGGATTTTATCCTGCATCTCCCACTGACGATCTAATTCATCATCTACATCATCATTTTCATTCATTTCTGATTCACTATTTTGATATTAATTTTCTAAATATTTAAGTAAATATTCTGTTATGTAAATTGGTACCATATTTGATTGAGTTTTGTAATTTACATAATTGAAATTGAACACACACAGGGGACATGAACTTATTAACGTATCTGTCTTCAGTTCATCAAATAAACTTTTACCGATTTTAATAGATATACTACTATCAACTCCACGTATTCCACTGCCAGCACCACAACAAGGTGTAAATTCATGATTTTTTGACAATTCATGTAATGATTTACTTGAATTCTCTAACAATACTCTAGGTTCCTCAAAAATATCAATATTTTTTAATTTTCTACCAGTTCTACAAGGATCATGGTAAGTTATATCAATTTCAGATTTTTTAAATTTTAATTTCTTTTGTTGGTATAACTCATAGACAATTTGCATTACATGCTTTACTTCAATATCCCAACCATCAACATACTTAGGATAAACATTATTAAATGCATATAAGCAACCTCCACAGGTAGCTATTATAGTTTTAATACCTGCTTTCTTGAATGCCTTGAAGTTCTCTTGAAACATTTTTTTAGCTAAATGCAAGTTCCCAGAAGAATAAACGTATTCCCCACAACAAGGCTCTTGTTTAAAAATCTTAAAATTATATCCTCCTTCTTTCAAAAGTTGATAAGAAGCACTAGCACTTTCTTTTACACGAAAAGAAGACATGCATCCTAAAAATAATAAAGTATTAGATTCTTGTTCTTCAAATAATTCTGTTTTTAAGTAATCTTCGGGTATCCAACTTAATCTCTCCTCAGGATTACCGTTTACCGAATTCTGTTTATCGATAATTCCAGAAGTAATTTGTTTATGGATTTCTAATGGACCTAATTTCTTCTCAACTAAATTTATTTTTGATTCCAAAATTATTTCAGAAATGGGAAGTTCTTTCTGGCAAAAAAGATCACACATGCTACATAACGTACATGTATAAATTCCCTTCAATTCATCATCTGAAATAATTTCATCATTGAATATTTTATTTGCGATTTTAAGTCTACCATTGGGTGATTGAAGTAAATTTTGAGTAACCTTATAAGTATCGCACACTTCCAGGCAAGCCTCGCATTCAATACAAGAATTAATATGCTGAATAATTTCTTCTTTATTCATTATTTATCATGATCTTCATATAGCTTATCAACCTAACGGTATCCCACCTCATCATCTCTTAAATAAATTTTAAAAGGTAATTTTAGTTTTCGATAACGTTCAAGGATAATAAGTAAGGTAGCATGTTCTGGTTTTTCAAATTTATCTTTTAATTCTTTACCAACTCCCTCCGAAAATTGATATTGTTGTAAAACGAAATTTCCATGAAAATCATTATTTCGTAAGAAATCAATTATTTCATAAATGTCAGATGGAATCATCAACCATTCTACATAAGTGGTTTGTATCTCAAAATCTATATTATTAGCTTCATTGATCAGTTTAAAAGTTTCTTCTATTAATCTTATATCAACATTCGAATTGATAAGTGAAATTGTTCTTTCTTGATTTAGAACTTATGGATGATTCCCCTTATCACAGATGTAAAATAGTTTCGGTTGATGATGGGGAAGAACCACTAGAATTTCGTAAATGATTTAAAAATAGAAAAAATTTATGTTAATGCTTTAACAGAATCTCTAGCACTTAGTAATACTTCAACTTTTGTTTCAACATAATCTTTTTCAAAAATTGGTTTTAGCATTTTTATTAATTCAACGAGTGCCTCATCACCTTTCCCTTTCTCTATAAAAATAATATTATATTGCTTAAAACCATCTTTACCCTCTGATGTTTGTAGTGTTTGCCACTTCTTAACAAAGGCAGGTGGCTTAGGTAATTTTATTACTTCTTTCATTAAATCACTTGCTCGAGCTGATGGATACCATAGAATGATGTTTAATATCATATAAATAATACCTCCTATTATTTTAATAAACAAAATTAGATACAAATTTAATATAATTATTTATAGATTTTACTTTTTTGTAAAAAAATAGTCCATCCTATTCATGATATGTTTCTTCTTTTCAAAGAAGAATTATATTCTTTTTCAATAAATTTTTCAACATCATTGATCGAAAGATTAAATGGACCTTCAAATTCCATTTTTATCGAAGTTAGTGCAGCAGAAAATTTAAGAGCTGTCTTTGAATCATGAGAAATTCTTGCACCTAAATAACTGATAAAAGCCGTATCACCTCGACCAGTTCTCCCGATGGATGATTTATTTTTCCATGGAGAAATATAATATTTATCTTTAATTAACAAGCTAATTCCCTTCTCATGTGTTACCAGTATTTCTTTCAAGTTATCATGCTTCTTTGCTAATTTAAGTGCTCCGTTCATTAGGTTTGCTTCATCAGTCAAAAAATTTAATTCAGTCTGATCTACCTTTAATATATCTGCGAAAGAAAGTATCTCAGATTGTAGGGATTCATCCATTTTTCTATATAATATCTTATCATTTTCTCTCATCCGAATAAATCCTTGAATATCTAAACACAATTTGTGTTTGAACCGTTTTGATAAGAATTTTAATAATTCAATATTAACTTCTCCAGCTAAAATTGAGCCAATTACAAAGTATTTCGGATTGAGTTCTGGAATCTCAGATTGCAAAAATGGTCCCGCAAATCCTAATGGTTTATAACTTCTAAATTCCATGTTTTGAGAAGAATATATATTATGGATGCCTGATGTTTCATTAGAAGGATAAGCAAATACAATTATTCCCTCTTTTCTTAAAACGTCCAAGATCGGAAAATCATCTTCTCTTAATCGGGTAATAATTGCCATTCTTAAATTCATGCGACTGCCCGTAATCCCACCATAAAAAACACCACCTCCTGCTGATAGTTTTGATATTCCATCAATCTCAATGATGTCCTTAGCGATATGCCCTAAGATCGCGATATCAATATCATTATATTTAGACATGAATATAGTTAATTAATTTTTCTAAAGCTTTTGAAATTATTGCTTATCAAGTTCAAAAATAGAATAAAATTTCTTCTAATCTAATTAAAAGTTGAAATATCTGATATAAGAAGTTAAAAATGAAGAAGGAGATAAGAAATTTTACTAATTGGATAAATCAGTTATTCATATACATATAATGAGTCAGCCTTCGAATTGCTTAAATAGCTCTCAATTATCTTTTCCTCAATCTGATATAAATTTGAGTCGATTATTGATACACAATTCCACTCATGATAATTTCTGGAATCTTCAAACACAACTCCAAGAGTTAATATGGTATCATCACATTCATGATATATCTTACGACCATATGAATACTCTTTACCACATTTCTCACAATTTAGCACTTTGTTTTTATCACCTATATTTTGTTTAATTATTCTCGCTTTTAATAAACAATTTATAATTTCTTTTTTTATTCTTATTAAGTTACAGTACTTGAGATCCTTTTTAAATCTTTCCCAATCTTTTCCCACATGTATTAATGAGGTATATAATATTCTAAATCGACAAAAATAAATTAATTGAATAGCGAATGAAAAAGGTTCATCGAATCCTTTCAATTTTATAAAATGTTCATTTTATAATTTTTCATATTTAAAGTAAGGAGTCTTTTGTGAAAATCTTTTAATTGTGGTTATAATATCCTGATTTTCATAATTTTGATATAAAAGAGCGAGACAAATATCTGTTGCTAACCAATAAAATCTTTTTAGAATAGTTCCATTTTTTGATTTTTTTATCTAAGAATATAATAACCAAAAGCTAAAAAAAATGCTATGATTGAAAATAATAACATCCATTCACCGAAAGGATAGTTTGTAGGCCAATAGAATACAAAACAAATAAAAGGAAAAGTTAAACCATAAATACCCACCTTTTTGAGATTCCAATTATGAGTTAAAACAATAGCTAAGCTGTAAAAAGCGATTGATACTAAAAATCCGCTAAAAGCAAATCCCATAGATATGGCATGATACAATTCACTTGGACCAGATCTATCCAGGCTAAATATCCCTAAAAAAAAATATCCCGCCGCTCCAATAAGTCCACTTAGAAATCCGAGCTTTATAAATTCTTTTGAACACCTTGGAAGTCGATATCTGATTTTTAAATTATGAACAAAATAGAAATGGCTAAAAAACATAATTATACCACAAAAGATGGTGATACCATCATTTAAAAATGGGAAAGGAATAACACTACTATTTCCTAATTCACTAATATAATTGGTAATGATACTGTATCCAAAAAATGATGC
>Ga0315536_1000007_pt1 | contig 76067 bp, 69 predicted proteins | sample SalMarSW160230MG_FD_203093 | JGI IMG/M metagenome (GOLD analysis project Ga0315536, IMG submission 203093) | Salt marsh sediment microbial communities from the Plum Island Ecosystem LTER, Massachusetts, United States - Salt Marsh Sediment SW1602-30 ...
GGGATATCATGGAACTACTGCAGCTGCAAAATTCAGAATTGCAGGCATTGTCAAGCTGCCAACTCCGGATATAGATAATAAAATAGTATACCTGCCAGTGGATGTTTGCCAGGATTTTTATAATGCTCCAGGCATGCTTACTTCCATGGCATTATGCGTAAAGGATAACAACGACAAGGCTGTTAACAGGACCCTCAGATCGCTGGGGCAAGAACTTCCTTCCCCGCTCAGGCTCCTGGGATGGAGAGAGATGAATGCCTTGCTGATTAACCAGATGGATGCCGATAATAAAAGCGGGGCAATTATGATTGGAATACTCTACCTGGTAATTGCATTCGGGATATTTGGCACAGTCCTCATGATGACCACTGAACGAAGACGTGAATTCGGAGTTCTGGTCGCTATTGGGATGCAGAAATCAAAACTGGCTGGTATTGTGACGTTTGAGATGATCTACATTGGTCTGCTCGGAATATTGAGCGGAGTAGCTGTTGCCCTTCCCGCGATAATTATTGGTCAGTATAACCCGATAAGATTCTCCGGCGAATATGCAAAAGTATACGAAAGCTATGGAATGGAGCCAATAATGCCATTCATGCATATAAATTACTACTTCCTGTGGCAGTCAGTAATTGTTGCTCTGATTGTGGCAATAGCAATTTCTTACCCGGTAAGAAAGATATATAAAATGACAGTGGTCAACTCTTTAAAAGCATAAATAATTTTAAAATGATCTGGAAAACAGCATGGAAGAATGTGTGGCGAAACAAGGTAAGAAGCCTTGTTGTCATCTCTTCGGTTACAATAGGGATATTTGCAGGAGTTTTTGCAGTTGCCCTTATGAACGGAATGATAGCTCAGCGTGTTGACGATGCACTGAATGAGGAGATTTCGGATATACAGATTACAAATAAGAATTTCAGGATCAATAATGATCCTCAGCTGGTAATTGATAATCCTTCGAGAGTTATTTCAATGATAAAATCGGTGGATGGGATAAGTGGAATGGTTGAAAGAACGATAATCACAGGTATGGCCAATACTGCTTTAAAAAGCACCGGTGTACAGATAACCGGAATTGAACCGGAAAAGGAAAAACAGGTTTTTACTTTGTATAAAAAGATCGTCCCGGGCACCGGCGATTTCTTTGAAAAAGAATCAAAATACAACCTTGCTCTTATCGGGGAAGATCTGGCTAAGGAACTGGGGATAGTCAGGTATTATATTGATACTGCCACACTTGCAAGGTTAAAAGAAAAAGGATTTCCTGAAATGATCATTAATAAACTTGAACCTATTACAGGTCAGCGATTTACCAACGAAAATAAATTCATTAAAAAGATGAGTGCTGTTTTTACAGCCAGGGAAGCAAAAAAATACGGAGCTATTATAAAAAAGGAAGCCCGGACATTCAGTGAAGGAGCCCGTCTGACATTAACTTTCCTTGATAAAGATAATAACCAGGTTGGTGCGATGTTCAGACTTACAGGATTGTATGATATATCGAACAGTGTGTTCGAAAAAACCATGGTGTTTGTCAGGGATTCAGATCTTAAAAGGCTAATGGGCTTGTCCGACAGTTCTTCCCATGAGATCATTGTTAAAATCGATAATCTTGACCAGACTGAATCAATAACTAATACACTGGCTGAAAAACTTCCTGATCTTGAAGTTATAAGTTGGAAAAAATTGGCACCCGACCTTGCTATGATGACGGATTTGGTCCAGGAATTTTATCTTATTTTCGGTATTATCATTCTCGCCGCCCTCGCATTTGGGATAGTCAATACCATGCTGATGGTTGTGCTTGAAAGAACAAAAGAGATCGGGATGCTAACGGCTATCGGGATGAATAAGAAGAAAGTCTTTTCAATGATAATGCTTGAATCGATATTTCTCTCACTTATAGGCGGTGTTACGGGGATGATAGTAAGCTATATAGTTGTAAGGTTAACTTCAAATACAGGGATCAATTTATCCCAATATGCCGAAGGATTTGCAGCTCTTGGCTATTCGGCAGATGTATATCCGCAGATTAGTGCCGGATTCTTTGGTATTGTAACCATTTTGATAATAATAACGGGCATATTATCGTCTGTTTACCCTGCTATGAAAGCTCTTAAATTAAACCCTGTTGAGGCCATTAGAACAGAATAATATTTAACATTTAAATTGATATGTCATGAAAGTGCTTGATATAAAAAATGTTCATAAAATCTATAATGAATCGGAATTCAAGGTTCACGCAGTAAATGATGTTACTCTTGAATTTCAGGAAGGCGAGTTTGCGGCAATTGTAGGACCATCAGGTTCGGGCAAAACAACACTTCTGAATCTTATCGGCGGGTTGGATAATCCTAGCTCCGGTGAAATTATTATTGACGGAACAAATCTCGCGAAACTGAAATCATCAGAACTTATTGATTTCAGGTTGAGGAACATCGGTTTTGTGTTTCAGGCATATAATCTTATTCCTGTTCTGACAGCTAAGGAAAATGTTGAGTTCATAATGTCGCTCCAAAAGTGGTCGCGGCAGGACAGGGATGAAAGAACATTTGAACTATTGAAAGCCGTTGGTCTTGCTGACAGGATTAACAGTCGTCCGTCAAAACTCTCGGGAGGCCAGCAGCAAAGAGTAGCTGTTGCCAGGGCCCTGGCTTCAAGACCAAAGTTCGTACTTGCAGATGAACCTACTGCGAATCTCGATTCAAAATCAGCAACAACCCTGCTTGAAATAATGGAAAAGCTTAACCAGGAAGAAAAAATCACCTTTATATTCTCCACACACGATGCAAGGGTTGTTAAAATGGCTCACCGGGTAATAACCCTTGAAGACGGGAAAGTTGTTTCGGATAATATCAGAAAATAAAAATTTAGAATAAGAAATATGTTTCGTATCCCTGCTCTTTCTTTATTAATTATTCTGGGCAGCACTTTTTCTTCATTCTCACAGGAAAAGACAAAGTTCCTGACTCTGAATGGTTATGTAACTACCATGCAGAGTGTAATATTCGATTCTCTCTCGGGACCATTTATTAATGACAATCTTTTGCACAACAGGCTTAATTTTAAGGGATATGTAAATGATCACATTACTTTTGCCACCGAATTCAGGAACCGGCTTTTTACTGGCGATATGGTAAAGTCCGGATCTTATTATGCTGAATCGACAGCCGCCGACCAGGGATGGGTTGACCTTTCCTGGAATATTCTTAATGAACCTTCCTATTTTCTTAATACAACCATCGACAGAATTTGGGTTGATTTTAATTATGGCAAGTTTCAGGCAAGGGTCGGACGACAGAGAATCAACTGGGGCCAGACTCTTGTCTGGAATCCCAATGATATTTTTAATGCATACTCATATTTCGATTTTGATTATGTCGAACGCCCGGGAAGCGATGCTGTAAGACTTCAGTATTATCCCGATTATTCATCGGCTCTTGAGGTCGCCGTTAAAGCCGATTACCATAATAATATTACTGCTGCCGCCCTGTACCGGTTTAACAAGTGGGGATTTGATATTCAATTCCTTGGCGGATATTTTAACAGCGAAGACCTGGTTGTCGGCACAGGATGGTCCGGATCATTCGGGTCTCTTTCTTTCAGGGGTGAGGCAACCTGGTTTATGCCGGCAAAAAATCCTTTTAATAACACTGGAACGGGATTATTTACAGTTGGATTTGACAGATCTTTTAAAGACAACTCGATGGCGCAACTGCAGGTCATGTACTGCAATAAACCGGTCGGCCTCAACAATTTTACATTTCTTTATAATGAGACCATGACAACAAAAGACCTGGCTTTTTCAAAATTTTCGGCTTTTGGTTTGTTCTCATATCCGTTAACACCTCTTCTTACCATAACTGTCACAGCGATGTGGTTTCCTGATCTTAAAGGCTATTTCTCAGGACCATCTCTTGATTATTCGCTTGCAGAAAATGTGGATTTTTCAATTTTCTGGCAACATTTTGACAGTAAAATGAACTCAGTAAGGCAAACAATAAATCTTGGCTTTCTCAGGGTTAAGTACAGTTTCTAGATTTTTAATACTTTTGCCACATCATTAAAAATATTAACGATGGCTCTTGTACATGAATTTGAAAGAAGCGGGAACTGGTTATTTAAAAGAAGAAGCTGGCTACCCGTATTTTTAATCATTCCCGGTGTTTTTGTGATGTACCTTGGCAACAGGCAAGCCATCCTTTTTGATATGAGAGATGAGCTGATCTTTCTTGGTGTTAGTCTTTTTGGAGAGGTAATAAGGATTTTTACTGTTGGGTTTGCTCCGAAAAACACCTCGGGAAGAAACACCGTAAACGGGCAAATTGCCGATGAACTGAATGTTACAGGCATATATTCATTAGTGCGTCATCCGCTATATGTCGGGAATTTCTTCATGTGGCTCGGGCCGGTTCTTTTTATAAGGTCAACATGGTTTACTTTGATATTCGGTCTGGCTTACTGGCTTTATTATGAACGGATAATGTTTGCCGAAGAACAATTCCTAAGGAGGAAATTCGGGGAGATCTATGACAAATGGTCAGAAACGGTGGGTTCCTTTATACCATACTCATTAAGATATATTCCGTCAAAACTTACTTTTTCAGTCAGGAATGTTCTTAAGAGAGAGTACAACAGTTTCTTAAATATCTTTATAATATTTATAGTGCTTGACCTTTTCAGGAATAATTTTCTTTCTGGAACGATTTACATGACAGAAATGTGGGTTTATCTAGGTATTCCAGCCGGTATTATATGGGTTGTGGTAAGGTCAATTCATAAATATACAAGGTGGCTTGAGGTGGGAGGGCGATAGCCTACCTCCTTGAGCCTGTGAAGATCATAATATACCAGAGCAATGTTACCAGAGATCCCAAAGCTGCAATTACATAGGTATAAGCAGCCCACCTGAGAGCATCTTCTGCTTTAGAGTGATTCTCGTATGAAGTTATTCCCGATGTTGAAAGCCAAACCAGGGCCCTTTTGCTTGCATTGATCTCTACAGGCAAAGTGATGAAACTGAAAATGGTCGTTAACGCAAATAAAACAATCCCTGCCAGTAAAATCCCCGGGAACCTCTGTATGAGCAATATCCCTGCGAGTAATATCCAGGTAACATACTTTGATGAAAAACTCACAGCCGGAACCAGCTTTGATCTGAATCCGAGCCAGGCATAAGCTTTTGCATGCTGAACGGCATGCCCGCATTCATGTGCAGCCACGGCAGCAGCTGATATACTGCGGCCGTTATATACCTCCTGACTGAGGTTTACAGTCTTGTTAGCAGGGTTATAGTGATCAGTTAACTGACCTTGAACACTCTCGATCTTAACATCGTAAATTCCATTGTCCTGAAGCATTTTAAGTGCAACCTCCCTGCCCGACATTCCATTATCAAGCGGTATCTTCGAATACTTTTTAAATTTTGATTGCATTGTAAGGCTCACGATCATACTCGCGACCATAATCCCGATAAAAATTACCCAAATACTCATAATAATCTTTTCCTCCTTAAATTAATTTTTTCATTACTGCAAAACGCCTGCCAACAGCATTATGACAGTAATAATTTGTCATTTTGTCATAATAACAATGAGCTTGTCTGCATTGTTTAAGAGATTTCCATCCCGGGTCAATTATTATATTTGTGCCATGATCAAATTAATAAACAGAATACTGTCATTCATATTTTCTCTGCCTGTTCTTTTTTACAGGTATTTCATCTCTCCATTCATACGACCTTCATGCCGGCATGTACCTACATGTTCACAATATATGATTGACGCACTTAAAATACACGGACCCTTTACAGGTTTTTTAATGGGAACCGGAAGAATATTAAGATGCAGGCCGGGGGGAACACATGGCTATGATCCTGTTCCGGTTTTCAGGTTCCGGCGGTATAAACCATTACAAACCGTGCTGGGCAGGTGGAAAACAGAAAATCGGTTGAAACGTTAAAAATTCAATTCTTCTTTGAGTTGTTTATACCCTGACCTGCTGACCGGCAGTTTATCTCCTGACTGAAGGATGGCGATATGGTTATCTTTTCCGTATGGTTCAATTTTCTTGATCTCTTCAACCCTTACAATATATGAACGATGTACTCTCACAAAATCATTTTTTGGAAGATTCTCTTCATAAAATTTCATTGTCTGTTGCTTTAATGCCTTGCCTGCAACATGATAAATCATTACATAATCATCCTGGGCTTCAACATATCGTATCTGCTCAACGGGAATAAGATTGATTGCATTTCCTTTACGTACCACAATCCTGTTGACAGGGTTAACGGGATCAGGCTTTTTAGCAAGCAGCAGATTTGCCGGCATTTTATTTCCTGCCCCTGATTTTATCTTATCAATTGCCTTTTTAGCTGCCTCATGGAAACGTCTTTTGGGGAAAGGTTTCATAAGATAATCTACTGCATTAAGTTCAAAAGCCTTAATGGCAAACTGATCGTAAGCTGTTGTAAAAATAATTTCGGGTTTTTCAGTCAGAACCTCAACCAGTTCAATTCCGGTAAGTCTGGGCATCTGGATATCGAGGAATACAAGGTCAGGCTTCATCACTGTGATTGTTTTCAACCCTGAAAAACCATCAGCACATTCAGCAATTACTTCAATATCATCTATCTCTGTTAAATAATGTTTAATTATTTCCCTTGCAGGTGCCTCATCATCAACTATTAATGTTCTGATCTTTTTCATCTTTTTCCCTTATCTGCTATAAGAAGATCTGTGTTTACCGGTCAGTAAATTTATGTATTAATTTTTAAATGGCATTACTGATTTTCTTCAGGTATATATAGTTTTACTGTATATATACCATTTTCCCTGGATGTTGTGATCGATGCTTTTTTACCATAGAATAATTCCAGCCGCCGGGCAACATTTGTCAGTCCTGTTCCGGTTCCTTTCCTTAATGATGGGCTTGGATCATAATTATTGCTTATGATAATTTCGATATATCCGTCGCTGATCTTAGCTTTTGTCATGATCTTTACGCTTTCGGTACTCTCATAAACGCCATGTTTTACCGCATTCTCATAGAGTGGCTGTAACAGCATCACAGGGATTTTAAAACCAAGGCAATTGTCTTCAATGATCTCTTCTATTGTCAGTTTATCACCGAATCTTACTTTTTCGATATCAAGATATAACCTCAGGTTTTCAAGTTCATTTTGCAGGGAAACAGGTTGTTCATCTTTTCTTGAGAGTGCATACCGCATGAATTCCGAGAGTTTTACAATCATCTCTCTTGCTTTTTCAGGATCGGTTATTGTAAGGGAGCTTATCGAGTTCAGGCTGTTGAAAAGGAAGTGCGGATTAATTTGTGATCTCAGCATTTTAAGCTCGGTTTCTTTCACAAGGCTCTCCAGCCTGGCTGCTTTGGCATTCTTCTCAGAGAGGTTCGTAAGACTGACGAAAAGATAATATGTGAGGATGACAAGGCCATAAATAAAAACCCCTGCACCGATCCTGTATGGCAAAGTGGCATTCCAGTATGCCTGGTAATTGTTTTGTTCAGGAAGCACTGTTGTCATAACAAGTTTTGTTACCAGTACCCATAAGCCCACAGTTATTGCTCCGGTGATTGTTAAATTGGAAACCAGAACCAGTACCCGCTTCTCCCCGGAATTGAAATACTGAAAAGGGTACCATACTGAAAGAGCTATTCCTGAATAAATCAACAGGGAAACCGGGCTGTCGATAAGGCTTAAATTAACAGAGCCTTCATAGACAAAATAAAATAAAACAGACTGGCCCAGCGCCAGGATCAGCCAGACCAGCCACCAGACTATAAGTCGCACTCTGTTCTCAAGTACAGGGTGTTTCATTATTTTAAATATTAATAACTTTTAACCTCGCCTCCTCCAAATATAACAGCTCCTCTTATTATTAGCTGTTTAGCCGGATCAATTGTCCTTCCTGGATTTAGTTTACGTGAATCGTTAAATCCTCCGAGTATAGGGGTAACTTCTATTGTAACGAACCAGTCATCAGGGACTATTATGGTTGCTCCCCCGAATATGCACGCAATTTCAAGTTCGGATCTTCCCAGAGCCAGGTTAGCTTTGGTAAGATCGAGTTCTATACCTCCAAAAATAGCTGTAATCTTACCTCCTTTAAAGCTCTGTGATACAATCTGGCGTTCTCCCCCGCTGAAAATATTCACATAATCAACCCAGTCATCTCCTGCGATTCCCTTTGTTGTAACAGCACCAATCCCGCGCCGTCTTGAAACGATGAAGATAACCCCGATAATGATAAATATCGAAGGCCAGAACATATTATATGCATGGAATGTCTCGCGGAATATCATCGGGATAAGGAAAAAGCCCCCAACGGCCATTACAATTACTCCGGCGGTTTTTTCAGTTGAACCAAGGGTCATAATAAGACCCACCGCAACAAGAAGCATAGGCCAGCTGAAAACAACATGATCGATAAAGTCGGGGAACAAACCTGTGTTTCTCAGAACAAGGAATAATCCGACCAATACCAGGATAAATCCAATGATTGCGCGATTGTTTGTAAGATGATGATGTTCATGCCTTTGATGCAGATTATCACCTTTGTAGTTTTCATTTGTTTCCATTGTCGTAAATTTATCAGATTCTTAATTAAATATCTTTATTTCCGTTTTTAAAAAGAGAGGAAATAATAAATGCCAGGCCTATTAATGTAATTACTCCGGGCCAGTAGAAAGTTTTGAAGACTTCCGGAGTAAAAATAAAAAACCTGTCCTGTAAAAACCATATCCCGCCTGCGATAAACAAAAATCCACCGGCAAAGCGAAGATTGAGCAAAAGAAGAACTCCTATAAATATCATTGCTGTCTGCCATGTGAAATAGTTGCTTACACTTCCGAAGTTCAGAAGGTCATTTGTAGCAATGAGCAGTGCCACTCCCAACAAAATAAAGAACAGTCCCACACTGACCCCTGGGCGATATTCTCTTTCTCTGAAGTGTCTTACATGATAATGATGTTTGTGTCTCATAATGCAAATTATTTATTGAGTCAAAAATAATTAACAAAAAAATAAGAGCTAAGAACAAATCGGCCAATGACCTTTTTATACCGGCATTTGGTGTTTTAAAGCAATAAATGTTACTTTTTTGTTGATAATTTTTTTAATTGGATAAGGATTTATATTTTTGCAAACCAAATTTTGAAGAGATGTCCGTTACATATACTATACCGTTAAGCGGATTAAAGGAAGGACGCCACACATTTGATTTTGAGATTAATAAAGAGTTTTTTGAACAGTTTGAAGAGTCGGAAATTAAGGAGGGCAGCCTTATAGCAAATATTGAGATGGATAAAAGATCAACCCATCTTGATATGGAAATAAGGATATCGGGCAGTGTAAGAATATGTTGCGACAGGTGTCTCGAAATGTTTTCCCAGTCGGTAGTTTGTGAGAACAGGCTGTTGGTTAAGTTTGGGAAAAACGATGAAAATATTGATCCTGACATACTTTTTCTTTCAGCTGACGAAAGCGAATTGGATCTGAAGCAGTACATATATGAATATATTTATCTGGCACTTCCGATTAAAAGGGTACATCCGGATGATAGAAATGGGGAAAGTACTTGCGATCCGGGAATGTTGAAAAAACTGAAAGAGCATATGGTTGATGAGGATTCTGAAAATGATCCTCGATGGGACGAATTGAGAAAATTATTGAACAATAATTAAACTAATTTAAAATGGCACATCCGAAACACAAACATTCTAAGACCAGAAGAGATAAGCGCAGGACTCATTATAAAGCAACCGCACCAACAGTTGCAAGTTGCTCAAACTGCGGATCTTCAGTTCTGTATCACAGGGTATGTCCTGAGTGCGGATTTTACAGGGGTAAACTTGCTATTGAGAAAAAGGCAACAGCTTGACCGCTTTTAATTTAATAGGATTAATATGAGAATTGGCCTTGATGTCATGGGTGGTGATTACGCACCTGATGCAATCATTGAGGGCGCAGTAGATTGCCTGCAGCATTTTTCAGAAAATGAGACGCTTGTTTTAATTGGAGATGAAGGATCCATATTAAAGAAGCTAAATGAGATGAATGTTGAACCATCTCTGTTTGAAATAGTGCATACAACGCAGGTAATTGAAATGGGCGATCATCCTGCAAAAGCTTTTTCGCAGAAAAAGGATTCAAGCATTGCAGTAGGTTATGGCATGCTAAAGAGTGAGATATTAAACGGATTTTGCAGTGCCGGAAACACGGGTGCTATGCTGGTTGGAGCAAGCTATACAGTAAATGTTATCCCCGGCGTATTGCGACCGGCTCTGGCTGCTCTTCTTCCATGCGTTGATAACAGGAATTCTGTTATACTTGATGTCGGTCTGAATCCTGATTGCAAGCCGGATGTGCTCCTGCAATATGCAATCCTGGGAAGCATTTATGCGCAATATGTTCTGGGTAAGGAAAATCCGACAGTGGGTCTGATCAATATCGGAGAAGAGGAAACCAAAGGAACTCCTGCAATAAAAGCAGCGTATGAGTTAATGAAAGAACATCCTTCATTGAATTTTGTTGGTAATATTGAAGGGAATTCCCTGTTTCGAGAGACTATGACAGATGTTATAGTATGCGATGGTTTTGTCGGAAATGTTATTTTGAAACAGGGTGAAGCTTTTCATCAGATTTATAAGAGCAGGAATCTGAGTGATTCATACTTTGACCGTCTCGATTTTGAAAATATCGGAGGTACTCCGATAATAGGGATAAATGCCAACGTTGTAATTGGGCATGGTATTTCAAAGCGTAAAGCTATAATGAATATGGTTCTTCAAACCAGGGCTGTAGTACATGCCAACCTGGCTCAAAAGATAAAGGAAGCAATATAAAAATGGAAAAAATACGTGCAGCCATAACGGGTATAAATGCCTGGGTGCCGGAATACAAACTGACAAATCAGGAACTTTCAAAGATGGTTGATACCTCCGACGAGTGGATAATGCAAAGAGTCGGAATAAAAGAGAGAAGGATTCTTAAGGGAGAGGGCCTGGGAAGCTCAGATATGGGAGAGCAGGCTGTCCGCGGATTATTATTAAAAACAAATACATCACCGGAGGAGGTAGATCTTCTTATCTGTTCCACGGTAACTCCGGATATGCTCTTCCCTGCCACCGCAAATATTATTTCTGACAAATGCGGTATAAAAAATGCTTTCAGTTTTGATCTGAATGCTGCCTGTTCAGGTTTCCTGTTCGCTTTGCAAACAGGAGCAACATATGTTGAATCGGGGAAATACAAAAAAGTGATTGTTGTCGGTACAGATAAGATGTCGTCAATAACCGATTATACTGACCGTACAACCTGTCCCCTCTTTGGTGATGCCGCCGGGGCTGTGTTACTTGAACCAAATCATGATGACCTGGGGGTCATGGACAATATTTTCCATACCGACGGTTCGGGACGGAAATTTCTACATCTGAAAGCCGGAGGCTCGGTAAAACCGGCATCTCATGAAACAGTTGATGCCAAGGAACATTTTATTTACCAGGAAGGTCAGAGTGTATTTAAATTTGCCGTTGTAAATATGGCCGATGTGGCAGTTAAAATTATGGAACGCAATAATCTTAAATCTGAAGATATAGCCTGGCTGGTTCCTCACCAGGCTAACCTGCGCATTATTGACGCAACAGGAAGGAGAATGGGACTCCCTCCCGAAAAAGTGATGATTAACATTCAAAATTACGGCAACACAACTACAGCCACTATTCCTTTGGTTCTATGGGAATATGAACAGAAACTTAAAAAAGGAGATATTCTCATACTGGCAGCCTTCGGAGGTGGTTTTACCTGGGGAGCAATCTATCTCAAATGGGCCTACGATCCTAAATAAGGCTTTCTTTAAGGTTTTTAATGCAATAGTTTTTATATTTGTAAGTTATTATGTTTTTATCTCTTTTAAATAAACTTCAAGTTATTATGGCAAAGAACAATGAGGCAGAAAACCCTACGATTAACCTTATCAGCAGCGGAACGGAAATAACCGGTGATATTGTTTCCAGCGGTGATATACGTATAGATGGTTCTCTTAAAGGCAATCTTAATACAAAAGGCAAAGTTGTTATTGGTACAACCGGAAAAGTCAGTGGCGAAGTTATTTGCAAAAATTCTGAAGTTTCAGGTATTGTAGAGGGCAAAATTGCTGTCAGCCAGTTGCTTAATCTCAAAGCATCTTCTAAAATATTTGGTGATATAGCTACTTCAAAACTTTCTATTGAACCCGGGGCAAAATTTTCGGGGAGCTGCAAAATGAGTGATACCGACGATAATGGAAGAGCTGCAATCATCAAAGAAAAAGAGCCCGAAAAATTCGGAAAATAAGGGGATAAAGGATTTTGCCCGATACTCGGGCCTGGCATTCCAGATGGCAGGCATCATACTGGTTACTGTGTGGGGTGGAACCAAACTTGATAAACTGGCAGGATTCGAAAAGCCTGTTTTTACAATAATACTTTCACTTTTAGGGGTTTTTGCAGCAATATACACTGCAGTGAAAGATTTCATTAAGTGATCTGCTTTTGAAGCGTTTTTTAAAGTATATATTATTTCTCTCTTTATTGAATGTTCTGGTTATCTCAACAGGATATTTCCTTACAAAAATAGTAAAGCTCAACCTTGTATTCACAAATATTGTAATTCTTTCATTACTTTTTTCAGTAATTGGTATAGTCACTTTTGCTGTATTTCTAAGAGGCCAGAAAAGAGAACCGGCAAGTCAGACATTCCACAGCCTGGTTGCCATAAGCCTCAAGTTCCTTCTTGAGATAGGATTAGCTCTCATTTGGTTTATTGTTGCTAAAAAAAACTCCGTGCAATCGCTTTTAATATTTTTTGTTATATATTTAACACTCACTTTGTATTCTATACTGGTTATATTAAAAATTCTGAAAGACAGATCTTTGTAAAACAAATAATGGTTTGAAAACAAATATTCTGATTGGTTTATTATCCTTTTTTCTGCTTGCCGGAAATAATGTTTCTGTCTTTGGACAGGAAAGCCAGGACAAAGGAGAAGGTCCTGAAAAATTTAAAGCAAATACATTTATCCTGGAGCATATTACCGACTCACATGAATGGCATATTTACACGAAAAAGAATGGAACGAGTGTGGCAATCTATCTTCCTGTAATTGTTTACAGCAAAGAAAAAGGATTTTGCTTTTTTTCATCAAGGCGGCTGGCTGACAGCAAAGTTTACAATGGATTCAAAATTGAAGAGGAAGGGGACCAGAAAGGGAAAATCGTAACAGTTAATATAAACGGACAGGCAGATGAAAAGAACCTTCCTCTCGATCTGTCGATAACAAAGACAGTTGTCGGCATGCTTGGTGCTGTCTTAATATGTCTTTTCCTGTTTCTGTCACTGGCGAGATCGTACAAGAAAACAGGGATCAGCGAACCGAAAGGGCTTCAAAGTTTCCTGGAACCGATAATCCTCTTTATCCGCGATGATATTGCAGTACCTAATCTTGGTCATCATAAATATGAAAAATACATGCCATACCTGTTAACAGTATTTTTCTTTGTTCTTGTAAATAATATCATGGGCCTTATTCCTTTCCCTCCTCCTTTCGGAGCAAATGTCACGGGAAACATAGCTGTTACCTTTACGCTTGCATTCTTTTCTTTTATGATTATACAATTCAGTGGTAATAAAGCTTACTGGAGGCATATTTTTGCAACACCGGGAGTTCCGATATGGCTGCTGCCGATAATGATACCGGTGGAAATTATAGGGTTATTTGCCAAACCTTTTGCACTTATGATCCGATTGTTTGCAAATATGCTGGCAGGTCATATTATCGGCCTGAGTCTGATAGCTCTGATATTTATTTTTGGTACTCTGGCACTGGCCCCTGTTTCGATATTTTTTGTAATTTTTATGGATTTCATGGAGCTTCTTGTAGCATTTTTACAGGCTTATATATTTACCCTGCTTTCAGCATTATTTATTGGAATGGCTGTGCAGGAGAACCATTAGGATTTTTGTTTAACTAAATATTTAAATATTATGACAGGTACATTAGCAGCAGTAGGAGCAGGTCTTGCAGCCATTGGCGCAGGACTTGGCATTGGAAGAATAGGTGGTTCGGCAATGGATGCAATTGCACGCCAGCCGGAAGCTTATTCCAAGATACAGCTGGCTATGATCATTTCAGCTGCCCTAATTGAGGGAGTTGCTCTGTTCGCAGTTGTAGTCGCTCTCCTGTAATAACTAACAGTTATTGAAGCCTGCAACGGTTGGTTGCAGTGCTTCTTTTTTAAGAAAATTGATAAAACTATGAAATATGATATTATTAGCTAACAGTCTGACAACGCCCGCCATAGGGACACTCTTCTGGTCAGTGCTCATCTTCAGCCTTTTCTTTCTTGTCCTCGCAAAATTCGCCTGGAAACCGATCCTCAATGCAGTTAAAGCACGCGATGAGATGATCAGGGGTTCTCTTGAATCAGCTGAAAGGGCCAAGGAAGAGATGTTAAAACTGCAAAGCGATAATGAGATTATCCTGCGCAAAGCAAGAGAAGAAAGGGAAGGCATACTTAAAGAAGCCAGGGAAGTCCGTGAGAAACTTATCTCAGAGGCCAAAGGAAAAGCATCGGAAGAAGCTGAAAAACTTATTGAGAAAGCCAGGGTCGGCATTGAGAGTGAAAAACTTAAAGCACTTTCTGAAATTCATGAACAGGTAGCCACTATTTCAATAGAGATTGCCTCAAAACTACTGGGAGAAAAGCTTAAGCAGACGGGAGAGCAGGAAAAACTCATTGATAATTACCTGAAAGATATTGATTTCAAGAAGAATTAGGAAGAAAATCTATAATGAACGACAGCAAAATATCGGTAAGGTACGCAAGAGCGTTATTCCAGTCGGCCCTGGAAAATAAGATCCTTGATAAAGTGAACCTCGACATGATCTTTATTGCAGAGATCTGCAAGAGTCCGGAAGCCAGGGAATTGCTGCAGAGTCCGATAATTTTTCCCTCAAAGAAGAGCGCAATATTTCATAAAATTCTCGAAAACAATGTCGAGGAAATTACTCTTTCTCTTGTCGACCTTACGATAAAAAATGGAAGAGAAAGCTTCATTCCTGCTATTGCCAGGAATTTCGTACATGAAACAAAGAAATTCAAAGGTATTACGGAATCTGTCCTAACAACTGCTATAAAAGTAGATTCTGAAATTAGAAAACAGATAACTGATCTTATATCGGAGGTTTTCGAAACCAGGGTTGAGCTTGAGGAAGTCATTGATAAAGAAATTATTGGAGGTTTCATTCTGAAAGTCGAGGATAATTACATTGACGCAAGCATCAGAAATAAACTGCGTAAAATAAAGAAAGAGCTCTTAGAGAGCTCATTAACAAAGGGATAAGGTATTATTTATAAATAATAAGGAATTTTAAGATAATTTAATATGGCAAATATTAAACCGGCAGAAGTCTCAAAAATTCTCAGGCAACAACTGGAAGGAATACAAACAGGTGTTGATCTGGAGGAAGTAGGGACAGTACTACAGGTTGGGGACGGGATCGCCCGTATATATGGACTTTCAAATGTGGAATCGAATGAGCTTATTGAGTTTGAAAACGGAATGGAAGCCATCGTTCTGAACCTCGAGGAAGACAATGTTGGGGCAGTGTTACTTGGACCCACGGAATTAATAGACGAAGGAGACATTGTTAAAAGAACCGGGAGAATTGCGTCCATCGGGGTAGGTGAAGGCTTACTGGGAAGAGTTATAGATACCACCGGCCAACCGCTTGACGGAAAGGGCCCGATAACAGGAGAACTTTATAATCTGCCAATGGAAAGAAAAGCTCCCGGCGTGATCTTCCGTCAGCCGGTTAAGCAGCCTCTTCAGACAGGTATTAAGGCGATAGATGCAATGATCCCTATTGGTCGCGGACAGAGGGAATTGATTATTGGCGACAGGCAAACAGGAAAAACTGCAATTGCTATCGACACAATTATCAATCAGCGAAGCAACTTTGAAGAAGGGAAACCTGTTTACTGTATTTATGTCGGGATAGGGCAAAAGGGATCCACTGTGGCAAATATTGCAGCCACGCTGGAAGAACACGGGGCAATGCAATACACGGTTATTGTTCTGGCAACAGCATCTGATCCGGCAGCTTCCCAGTTTTATGCTCCTTTTGCAGGTGCGGCTATCGGTGAGTTTTTTCGCGATACAGGCCGTGATGCTCTTATTATTTATGATGACCTTTCAAAGCAGGCGGTCTCATACAGGGAAGTGTCGCTTCTTTTACGCCGTCCGCCGGGTCGGGAAGCATATCCGGGCGACGTTTTCTACCTGCACTCACGACTGCTTGAGAGAGCAGCAAAAATTATAGAATCAGATGAGGTTGCCAGGAAAATGAATGACCTGCCCGAGGTGTTAAAGCCTATGGTGAAAGGAGGAGGCTCTCTTACGGCTCTTCCTATTATTGAAACCCAGGCCGGCGACGTATCTGCTTACATTCCGACAAACGTTATTTCTATAACCGACGGTCAGATATTTCTTGAATCAGCACTGTTCAATGCCGGTGTAAGGCCCGCAATTAATGTTGGTATTTCGGTTTCGAGGGTAGGAGGCAATGCACAGATAAAAGCCATGAAAAAGATTGCCGGGACACTGAAAGTTGACCAGGCACAGTATCGCGAACTTGAAGCATTCTCAAAATTTGGGTCCGATCTTGATGCATCTACAATGGCCATCCTGAACAAAGGAGCCAGAAACGTTGAGATACTTAAACAGGCACAATATGCACCGGTTCCTGTTGAAAAACAGATTGCGATCATCTATTGCGGAACGATGGGACTGCTGAAAGATGTACCGGTTGATAACGTGAAAGCTTTTGAAAATGAATACCTTGAGATTCTGGATCTCCAACACAGAGATATACTTGACAAACTTAAAGAAGGATTGCTAAATGATGAAATTACGGACCTTCTGGAAAAAGTCGCTTCAGAGGTGATGTTAAAATACATACCGCAGTAATCAGTTTTATCCGATAAATGAATTTTAAATGCCGAATTTAAAAGCAATAAGGATCCGAATAGTCTCTGTTAAGTCGACACGACAGATCACTTCAGCCATGAAAATGGTGTCTGCAGCTAAGTTGAGGAAGGCTCAGGATAAAATTGTGAGCCTGCGACCTTATGCAAACAAATTACAGGAGATCCAGGTAAACCTCTCTCAGAGTCTTGCAGATTCTGAAATTGAAAATGTTTATGGCAGAGTTGCTTCTCCTGAGAAAATACTTATAGTAGTAGTGACCTCTAACAGAGGCCTTTGTGGAGCGTTTAACTCCAATGTTATAAAAGAAGCAAGAAGGATTATTTCGGAACAGTATAGTGAACAGTACGGAAAAGAGAATGTATCGATACTGACAATCGGTAAGAAAGGATTTGATTTCTTCAGGAAGTTCAATATAAACTTGCTTCCTGCACAGAATAATCTTTTAAATGATCTTTCCTTTGATAGTGTAGCCAGTGTGGCTGAAGAAGTTATGAAAGGTTTTGTTTCCGGCGATTTTGACAGGGTGGAACTGATTTATAACCGGTTTAAAAATGCAGCTGTACAAAACCTTACCAATGAATTGTTTTTACCGGTGGAATCTGTCCCTTCAGATGATATTAAAACACCTCCCATCGATTATATTTATGAACCTGACAGGGTGAATATTATTAGAGAACTTATTCCTAAATCATTAAAGATACAATTTTATAAGGCGGTACTTAATTCATTTGTTGCAGAGCATGGCGCCAGGATGACTGCCATGCACAAAGCAACCGACAATGCAACACAGATGATAAAAGACCTGACACTTCAGTACAACAAAGCAAGACAGGCTGCAATAACTAACCAGATACTCGAGGTGGTTAGCGGCGCTGAAGCACTAAGAGGTTAAATTTAATTGTTTGGCAGGATAGTATAAAAAAGTAATGTACAATCACACTGAACTTAAAGATTTAGTCGAAAAGGCTATTACTAACCTTTCGTATAATACGGAGGCTGAGAAGCTCATCGAGCCGGTGAAATACATCCTGTCAATAGGAGGTAAAAGACTAAGACCGGTACTTACCCTTATGGCATGCAACCTTTTTAATGATAAGATTGATGATGCAATAATGCCGGCAGCCGGGATAGAGGTTTTTCATAACTTCACCCTGGTACATGATGATATTATGGACCAGGCTCCGGTAAGAAGAAGCTTCCCGACAGTTCACTATAAATGGAATGTTAATCAGGCTGTCCTGTCTGGTGATGTTATGGCTTTTATTGCAAATGAATGCTTCCTGCAAACCCCGCCGCGATGTTTATTAAATGTGTTCAGAGTATTCAATAAAGCTGCTATGGAAGTATGTGTCGGTCAGCAACTTGACATGGATTTTGAGAAAGCTTCAATAATTACCGAGAAAGAGTATTTACGTATGATCGAACTGAAAACCTCTGTTCTTCTTGCTGCTTCAGTAAAAATTGGGGCAATTATCGGAGGAGCTAAGGATAAAGATTCAGATCTCCTCTATGAGTTTGGAAGAAACCTTGGACTCGCTTTTCAGATACAGGATGATCTTCTGGATATTTATGGAGATGCTAAAGTATTCGGCAAAATTCCGGGTGGCGATATCATTTCCAATAAAAAAACATTTCTCCTGGTAAAAGCATTTGAATTAGCTACAGGCGAACAACTTAAAATGCTGCAGGAACAATTCTCGGAAATGGAATTTGATCCTGAAGTTAAAGTCAAAAAAGTAGTGGATTTGTACGATCATCTGGATATCAGAAAGGCTACGGAGAACCTGGCCAACGATTTCATCAAAACTTCTTTTGACCTGCTTGATAAAATTGATGTGGACAGGGAAAGAAAAAATGAACTGGAATCAGTTGTAAGTTCTCTAATCGGCAGGGATAAATAATCTACATGTTGCTGTTCTCATGTTTTTTAAGCCAGTCGATATTTATCAGAACAGCTGCATTTGCCATAAACTGGCCATACTTGCTCACAATATATTTTACTTCACCGCAAAAGTCGAATTTTTCTGTTATCTTAACATAAGTGCCTGCCCCTAAATTAAGTCCTATTGCATTATCAGAACCCGAAGAAACCGTTCCTAACCATTTTATCTTCACAAAAGTAATATTAATTCCTGCCATGCCATAAAACTCGAACCTGTCAAGCGAATTGAAAACATAATGCTCGTTAACATCGAGCATCATTGAAGAGACCCTCGTTTTTTCACTATTCGAAGCTATCTCAGGCTGATTGGTACGTGGAATAAAATAGGTAAAAGATGGAACAATGTGAAAGGGAAGCTTCATTTCATAAATCCCGGTAATAAATATCCCGGCAAAAGGACTCCTGTGCAAATCTGACAGCACACCTGTTTCGTTGTTAAAGTGAAATCCTGTTCCATAAGTCAGACCTCCTCCTGCTTTAGTAAACTGGGCATTCAGGGCATAAAAAGAAGAAATCACAATCAGAAATGTAACCAGAAGCTTTTTCATCATGTTTAATTTTTGTTTATTAATGGGTAAAAACGCGCAATGGCATTAAAGATAAAAAATATTGTTAAACAGATCAATGAGAAAAAGTTGATTGGATACAAAGATGATGTAATTTGCGATACCGAATTTAAAAAGGCTTAAAACATTATAAAACCCAAAAATTATTAAATTTGTATCATCTGTTTTTAAAATAACACTAATCGGGAGCCTTTCAGACTGATAGGAATTAAATACCGGGAAATAGATTACTTGTTACAAAGAAATACTTGTACTCATTTAAAAATAAATAAGATATATGTCACAGAACATAGGGAAAATTGTCCAGATCATCGGTCCGGTGGTTGATGTCGCTTTCGAAAAACAGGGTCTTGATATGCCTGATATTTATGATGCACTTGAGGTTAAAAAGGATGACGGGTCGCGGCTTGTGGTGGAATGTGAACAGCATATAGGAGAAAGAACTGTGCGTACAATTGCCATGGATTCTACCGATGGCCTGCGAAGGGGAATGGATGTTATTGCAACCGGACAGCCAATTACCATGCCTATTGGAGAACAGATAAAAGGACGTCTCATGAATGTTACGGGGGAAGCTATAGACGGAATAGGACCACTCGATAAAACAGGTGGATATCCTATTCACAGAACCCCTCCAAAATATGAAGATCTTTCAACAGAAAAAGAGGTGTTACATACTGGGATTAAGGTAATCGACCTTATAGAACCCTATTCCAAAGGTGGAAAAATCGGCCTCTTTGGTGGTGCAGGTGTAGGAAAAACAGTTGTCATTCTTGAACTGATCAATAATATTGCGAAAGCCTATGCTGGTCTTTCGGTTTTTGCAGGAGTAGGAGAAAGAACCAGAGAGGGTAATGACCTTCTTCGTGAAATGCTTGAAGCGGGTGTAATCACTTATGGCAAAGAGTTTTTGGAGAACATGAAATCGGGGGGATGGGATCTTTCAACAGTTGATAAAAATGCACTTAAAGAATCGAAACTTGCTCTTGTGTTTGGTCAGATGAATGAACCTCCGGGAGCAAGAGCAAGAGTGGCTCTTTCAGGCCTTTCGGTTGCAGAGCATTTCAGGGATGGCGATGGTAAAAGCGGCGGCAGGGATATCCTTTTCTTTATGGATAATGTGTTCAGGTTTACCCAGGCGGGCTCGGAAGTATCAGCTCTGCTCGGAAGGATGCCTTCAGCAGTCGGATACCAGCCGACACTGGCTACGGAAATGGGTATTATGCAGGAGAGAATAACTTCAACAAAATACGGATCAATAACTTCTGTGCAGGCAGTTTATGTGCCTGCTGACGACCTTACTGACCCTGCCCCTGCGACGACTTTCGCTCACCTCGATGCAACAACGGTTTTAAGCAGGAAAATTTCAGAACTTGGAATTTATCCGGCCGTTGATCCCCTCGATTCAACATCAAGGATACTTTCTGCAGAAATTGTTGGTGCCGATCATTATAATTGTGCACAGAGAGTGAAAGAATTGCTTCAGAGATATAATGAATTACAGGATATAATTGCAATTCTGGGTATGGATGAACTTTCTGAAGAGGATAAACTGGTTGTTCACCGGGCCAGAAGAGTTCAGCGATTCCTTTCCCAGCCATTTCACGTTGCTGAGCAATTTACAGGAATAAAGGGTGCCCTTGTATCAATTGAAGATACAATAAAGGGATTCAATATGATAATGGACGGGAAGGTTGATCAATATCCTGAATCGGCTTTTATGCTTGTTGGTACAATTGAGGATGCTATTGAAAAAGGTGAAAAAATACTTGCCCAGTCAAAATAGAGATATGTAATGAAAATAGAAATTATCACACCTGACAGGAAGGTATTTGAAGGGGATATTAAATCAGTAAGAGTTCCCGGTAAAAAGGGATCTTTCCAGGTTTTAAAAGACCACGCCCCTATTGTGTCGACACTTGAAAGCGGAAATGTAATAATTGTTGACGAGGAGGGAAATGAGAAAATAGTTGAGATTGACGGTGGCGTAATTGAAGTTAAAGCAAACCGGATAATTCTTCTTGCTGATGCAGCAAGATAAAATGACATGAAACCTTACGAATTTAGAAAACATGCCCATGAGCTTGTTGACTGGATGGCAGACTACATGGAAAATGTTGAGAATTATCCGGTTAAATCATTAATTCAGCCGGGTGAGATTTTTGATAAGATACCCGACCAACCTCCCTCTCACCCTGAATCTTTCAGCGCTCTGATGAAAGATTTTAAAGAGATTATTATACCAGGGATCACCCACTGGCAAAACCCTAATTTTTTCGCATACTTCCCGGCAAATACAAGCCCTCCATCAGTGCTTGCCGAAATGCTAATATCCGCCCTGGGAACGCAGTGTATGATCTGGGAGACCTCTCCTGCAGCTGCCGAACTCGAAGAAAAGATGATGATATGGCTCAGGGATATGATAAAGCTTCCTGGGAATTTTGAAGGTGTGATACAGGATTCCGCTTCCACGGCTACACTTGCTGCCATACTTACTGCCCGCGAAAAGAAAACTGGCTTTTCGGTCAACCTTAATGGTGCCGATCAAGCCGGTACCCTGAGGGTCTACTGTTCTGAACAAACCCATTCCTCAGTAGAAAAAGCAGTGAAAATAAGTGGTATTGGAAAGAAAAACCTGGTTAAAATAGCTGTAAGAGAGGATTTTTCAATGGATCCCGAAATGCTGAGGAATAAAATTCTCAGCGATAAGGAAGCAGGTCTTGTACCTTGTTGTGTGGTGGCAACAATAGGTACAACAGGAACAACCGCCATTGACCCTTTAAGAGCAATAGGCGAGGTTTGCCACGAAAACGACATCTTCCTCCATATTGATGCAGCAATGGCAGGTACTGCCCTTATTTTGCCCGAATTTCAATGGATGCTTGACGGCAGGGAATATATCGACAGTTTTGTTTTCAATCCTCATAAATGGATGTTTACTAATTTTGACTGTACTGCCTATTTTGTAAAGGATGCAGGCGCTCTTATAAAAACTTTCGAGATCCTTCCTGAATATCTTAAAACACGGACAAGAGGAAAAGTAAATGACTACAGGGATTGGGGAGTTCCTCTGGGGAGAAGGTTCAGAGCGCTGAAACTCTGGAGTGTAATACGTACATATGGCACTGAGGGTCTGCGGGAAAAAGTCCGGTATCATATACAAATTGCATCAGATCTTAAGAAGATGATATCAGAAGAGTCGGATTTTGAAATACTTGCACCGGTAGTTATCAGTGTGGTATGTTTTCGTTACAGACCACATGGGTATAGCGAGGATCAGATAAATGCCTTAAATGAGAAACTTAACCACCAGTTAAATGATACCGGTAAATTGTACCTGAGCCATACCGTGTTAAATGGCAGATATACTCTAAGGATGGTAACTGCACAGACCAATGTTACCCTGCAACATGTGGAAAGAGCCTGGAATCTTATCAGGACCATGGCAAGAAAATTAAAGGCCTGATAGGCCTATGGTACTCTTCTTCCAATACTCATACCAAAAAGATCCATGTTAAACAACAATCCGAAATAAGGGCTCTCGTTTAAATTTTTCCAGGCTGTCCGCACACCTCCCGAGATCATAAAAGGAATCCTGAAAACATGAAAATCTGACATCAGCTCCACACCAAAAGAACTGAATTTTTCATTACCCTCGTGGAAGGTATTTGTGGATTCGTCATTAACAATTACATCAAAATAATAATTGCCGGAGCCCGAGGCATAATCATAAAAGAGATCCGCACGTATCCTTTTTATGTAAAGCAGACTTGCAACGTTGAAATCGGGGTATATAAGGGGAAAAGCATAATCTGCAGAGAAGAAATTTATGTCAGTGGATATAATATTACTATACCCCCTGGGAAAAGATACCATGCTTCCGTAAAGGTATTTGGAAGGATTTTGTTTATCTTTTTCAAACCTGAACCTGATACCATTATTGGCTAAAATACCCGGGAAATAGAATGCGCTTTGCAAAGATGTTGCATTTCCGTATATGTTTTTATCAAATGGCGACCAGGAGTAGTTAAGATCAATGATCTGAGCCCACCTGGGAAAAATATCCCTGTATGCCGAAACCTGGTAATTTGAAAAATATAATCTTCCTCTCAGTGTAGTCTGTCCATAATCGTATATTCCTTCTTCCTGCAAGTAAACATAATTGTTCATGTATTCCGATGAGGCAGAAAGCTGCAAATACCGGGAAAATTTACCGGAAGAGAACTGAAAAGGGAAAAAGATCGTGTTCGAAAACCTTAATGAAGGATGTGGTTCAACAGGGTCACCAACTGATTCTCCAAGCTTATAAACATGAGGGTTATCACCATAATCGAGTTGCGATTGAATAACAGGATACCATCCCTCCCAGGTTACTCGTGAATGAAAAACATTTCTGTTTGTTGCTGAATATTCATAGCCGATAGTTGATGTAAGGGTGCTGAGACTATTCTGGCTCATGACGGTTATCCCCGGCCTGACAGATGCCGGGTCAGACGTAATAGTCTCAATATCTGCATAGAACGGCATCCAGCTGTGAAACCTGAAAAGATGCTGCCATTTTCTGTATGGTTCAGGTGTATAACTGTTGCTGCTGTTTTCCTCTGTCGATTTCTGCTTCAGATCGACCCGGTCGAGTATTGGAGAGGGAGTACTGTAACTAACTGGCAAGGTACTTCTGTTATTGCCTGATGTCAAAACACAGATATTATTCCCGCCCGAGGTATAATCGCTGAATACAACTTTTCCACCCGAAAGGCTGAGATCTGAAGTACCAAATCTTGAACTGGTTAATCTTGAAATTTTATTGTCGGGGGTTTTTAATAAAATATTGTCTGTTCCGCTTAATGAACTGATAAAAAACAATGAATCATTTCTAAGGCATGAAGACTGAAGGTCGGCCCTGCCCGCTTCAACCAGGGTTTCCCATTCCTTTTTAATCAAGGAATATGAAATAATACCCTCACCTGCTTCCTTTAAAAAAATAAAAGTAATTTTCTGACCACCCATTTCCCATTGCGGGTGTTGAAGATAAGCATTACCAGGTACCGGTACTGACTGCAAAATATTTTCTGTTTCTGAATCGATAATAATAAGATTATTCCTGTCATCAACAGTGTTTTCAGAAACAGCTATCCTTCTACCGTCGGGCGATATTGCGGCCGCAAGATATCTAGATTTTTTAGATAATCTTCCGGATTTTCTGGTCTTCAGGTCTAATATCCTGATAACCGAAAAATTTCTGTTTTCCCATCTTGGATCCGGCTCAGATTCAACCCACACCAGTTTACCTCTGGCAAAAGAGATAAACCATGGATATATCTGGCCCGGGACAAAAATTTTCTTTTCAGTTTTTGTTGAAGGCGAAATAAGAACAAAGTACGGCGGATCAGACAAAGAGGTCCTGATGGCAATTATACTGTCAGTCCCGACAACCAGGGGCGAATGGTAGTCAATATATTTTTCATGTTTTGGAGGGTTGACAGCGTCATAAATGACAGATTTATTTTGTGTTACCTCTTTTGTCCAGATTTGCTTCAGGGTATCAAGTGTTTCAATATATAGTTTCTTTTTTGTAATACCTGCATTTTTACGGAGACTTATATTAACAGGATTGATGGTAAAAGGCTCATTAGCAGTAAAGTCATATACTTTATTCCAGATCAGGGGATTATGCCGGGCCATGGCCCATGTCACCATCTGATAACCTGTCTCATAGTAAGAGGGAACAAAATCGCGATATGAATCGTTGACGACCTTGTCGTATTTAAATAAATTATCTTTTTCAATTGCCAGGGCCTTAAGTTGTTTCAGGAAGGACGGCGACCGGCCCCTGCCTGATTCCGTAAGATAGGATTCAGCAAAAACGGCATCGCCTTCGAGGAGCCACAATGGAAGCAGGGAAGCTACAATACCAGTAAACTGTTCACCAAGAACAAACGACATTGCTTTGGAGAATCCCTGGTTCAGCGATTCCATCTGAAGAACATGTGTTATCTCATGGGTGGTAAGCTGTCTGTCAGCATCAAGCGGTATAGTGTTTTGTTCCGGGGTAGGATAGATCTCCATCCGGCGCGGAGCCCAGGCAACATATCCGTTTGACTGGGTGGTAAAATTGTGAATAATGACAGGTATCCTGAACTTTTTTTCAGGAAAGATTGTGGTAATCTTTGAATAAGCCTGGTCAAGCGAACGGGCAAATGCAACACCCCCTGCTCCGTATTTCTCGGGATAGATTACAGTGAAATGGCCGGTTTTGATCTGCATCCATTTCAGGGAAGATGGATCTTGTCCGGTATTGTAATATTGTGCTGAAACAATATTCACGGTTAAAAACAGGACCAGGCATAAAAGGCACGACTGATATCTCATTCAGTTAACTATTGCCCAAAAGTAATAAATTTAGTGACCATTAAGGCTTTGCGTTAGTATTAAAAAAATCAGTAATTTCGTCCTTTAATCTTTAAAGAATATTCTGAAAAAACATAATAAGGGATGAAGAATTATAAGCTTATTAATAACATAACAGGCTGGAGTGTCTTTACTGTTGCGGCTATTACCTATCTGATGACGATTGAACCTACTGCAAGTTTATGGGATTGCGGGGAGTTTATCGCATCAGGATTTAAACTTGAAGTCGGCCATCCTCCCGGTAATCCGGTTTTTATGGTTCTTGACCGTTTCTTCACCCTTTTTGCAGGAGGAAATGCATCAAAAGTCGCTGCCTGGGCCAATTCGATGTCAGCTCTTGCAAGCGCATTCACCATACTTTTTCTTTTCTGGACCATTACTCATCTGGCAAAGAAAATATTGCTCAGAGATGAAAGTCATTCCACAACAGCCAGGATTATTGCAGTTATGGCCGCAGGCGTTGTTGGAGCAGTGGCATATACTTTTTCTGACTCATTCTGGTTTTCTGCGGTTGAAGGAGAGGTTTATGCCACCTCATCATTTTTTACCGCAATAGTATTCTGGGCCATCCTCAAATGGGAAGATGTTGCTGAAGAAAGACATGCTGACAAATGGTTAATCCTTATAGCATTTCTTATGGGATTATCAATAGGGGTACATCTTCTTAACCTGCTCACTCTTCCCGGAATAGTGCTGGTATACTATTTTAAGAAGTTCGAATTCTCATGGAAGGGATTTTTATTCTCCCTGGCAGTTTCAATTACACTTCTGGCTCTCCTGATGTGGGGCATAATGCCCGGCGTTGTTACAATCTCCTCAAAATTCGATCTGTTCTTTGTTAACACCCTGCATCTTCCGGCGAATAGCGGTATGATCTTTCATATGATTATTCTTGCAGTTCTTTTTGTATTCGCGGTAAGGGCATCGTTTACATCGTCAAAAAGTCATAAGAATGCTATTCTGGCAATTGCAGCTCTTTTCTTTACCGGCATTTGGGTTGTTTCCGGTTCTGCAGTTTTTAATATATTGGTAATGATCACTGTAGGAGGAATAGCGTGGTTCCTGGCTGAAAAGAACAGGACAGCCCTTAATGCCCTGCTTACGGCAATAATGGTTATTCTGATAGGATATTCCGCCAATGCGATAATCGTAATAAGAGCTAGTGCCAATACGCCTCTTAATGAGAACAATCCTTCAAATCCCTTTAACCTGCTTTATTTTCTTAACAGGGAGCAATATGGCGAAAGACCGTTATTCAGGGGACCATATTACAATGCCCCGGTTATAGATTATGTAAATGGCAAACCAAAATACGCACTTGAGAAAGGCAAATACATAATTACCAGTTACAACCTCGAGCGAGTATATGATCCGCGGTTTATAACACTTTTCCCAAGGATGTGGAGCGATCAGAGTGACCACCAGGAAGTTTATGAACAATGGGGTCGGGTAAAAGGAACTCCGATTCAGGTTACGGACCAGTCGGGTGAAAAGAAAATAGTCAGGAAACCGACCTTCGGTGAAAATCTTAGGTTTATGTTCTCGTATCAGTACGGATATATGTATTTCAGATATTTCATGTGGAATTTTGCAGGTAAGCAAAATGATACCCAGGGAACAGGAGGGGTGGTTAATGGAAACTGGATCACAGGGATAAAGTTCCTTGACGAACCCAGGGTAGGTACTATGTCGGACCTGCCTCCGGATATGAAAAATGATCCATCGAGGAACAGGTATTTCCTTTTACCTTTTCTGCTCGGATTTGCCGGATTGTTTTATCAGTTCAACCGCGATAACAGGAACTGGGGAATTATTCTTATTCTTTTCGTGATGACTGGTATTGCCATAGTCTTTTACCTAAATCAGTATCCTAACCAGCCAAGGGAAAGGGACTATGCCTATGCAGGATCATTCTACTTTTTCTCGGTATGGATAGGACTGGGTGTTCTTGCCCTTTTTGAAGGGCTCTCGCGACTGACAAGCGAAAAAATTGCAGCGCCAGTTGCCGGATTGTTGTGTTTCCTGGCAGTTCCCGTGCTGATGGGATCTGAAGACTGGACCGATCACGACCGTTCAGGACGATATCTCACCCGTGACGTTGCATTTGACTATCTTAATTCCTGTGCACCTGATGCAATTCTTTTTACCAATGGCGATAACGATACTTTTCCTTTGTGGTATGCCCAGGAAGTTGAAGGGAAAAGAGTTGATGTAAGGGTATGTAACCTGATGCTGCTTAATACCGACTGGTATATCGACCAGATGAAGAGGCGGGTCAATGAATCCGCGCCGTTGCCCATTACTCTTCCGGTTAAAAAATACTATGATGGCGTGAATAACCAGGTTTTCATTGTTGAAAAAACTAAAGATCCGGTGGATATATCAACAATTATCGACTGGGTAAACAGCGATAATAAAGGAACAAAAGTTCAGGTCTCTTCAACGGAGATTCTCGATATTATTCCATCAAGAACCATAAGAATACCGGTTGATGCTGCGAAAGTGATCGCATCGGGTACTGTTGATCGGAAAGACTCTGCTAAGATTGTTCCATATATAGATATTAAGCTTAAAGGGAATTCTATTCTTAAAAGCCAGCTAATGGTTCTCGATATTCTTGCACATAATAAATGGGAGCGGCCGATATATTTTGTTACAGGATATCATAACGACGCCCTGGGACTCGAAGAGTATTTTCAGCTTGAAGGACTGGCTTACCGTCTTGTACCAATAAAATCGCAGAATAAAAGCTGGATTGATTATGGAAGGATAAATACGGATATCCTTTACGAAAATATGATCAAAAAATTTGTCTGGGGAGGAGCCAATGCAAAAAATGTAAATCTCGATTATAACCATAAACGTACAATTATTGTTATTAAAGCAAGGCTGAACTATGCCAGGCTTGCCAAGGCCCTTGCTGCTGAAGGAAAGAATGAAAAAGCAGTGGGAGTACTCGATTTTTGTATGAATGCTCTTCCTATAGAAAAGACATCTTACGATCCCTATGTTCCCGATCTGATAGAAGCATATTTTGCTGCCGGAGCAACTGATAAAGCCGTAGAAATGACCAATGCTCTCTGTGATTTTTATTACGGACACCTTACATATTACCTTAAACAGAATCAGTATATAGTAAATTCAGCTGAATATGAGATCCAGTCAGCTATCCAATATACTTCGAGGGTGGCAAGCGCATGCACTGCCTATGGTAAACCGGAACTGGGAGAAGAAATAAATAAGAAGCTTGAAGACTATTACAAAGAATATGTAAAAATAGTGCAGCCTTTCGCGAAATAATAATTTCCTAGTAAAGAGTCACCGGAGTGGATGTGTTCAGGTATTTGCCGACTAGAAAAAAGATTTTCTCCGGGTAAATAGGTTTAAGCACCCACTCATTACACCCTGCCAGGTAAGCCTCTGTTTTTGCCTGCTCGGATGAATATGCAGTTATCATTATGACAGGATTTTTCCTCGATTTCCGGAACATTCTTATGCATTCTATTCCGTTAATAAGGGGAATAAGAAAATCCATTATTACAAGATCGACTTTACTGTTTTCCTGATTAATATAATCCACGAAATCTTTCCCTGTTCGGAATATTATTAAATCAGCACCGGAATTTTTAAGCAGGGTTTCGTAGTACTTAATAGACGGTAAATCATCCTCGACAATAATAATAGTTCTTCCTTCTAGTTCTAAATTGCTGATATTCAGGGTCATTTGGATGCTTGGTTAGGCTTGTATAAAATTACAATAAGAAAAGTATCCTGTACTACAGAAACAGTTCAGTTATTAACATTTTATCAACATTTCGGAGTTGCCTCAATAATGTGTCATTTGCTTTCCTGAATAATATTTTGCATATTCGTATAAATAATACCTGACGATCATGTTGAAAAAGATTGGCATTATCAGAATTTCAATCCTCACACTGGGACTGACATTATTGATTAATAATGCATATAGTCAGGCTGGGATCGATAACGGGACAAGAGCTGTTTTTATTTTTGACATAGCAAGATATATTGATTATGGTCCCGGATTTGCTGATTCATCCGTTTTCAAAATCGGGATACTCGATAAAAACGAATTCCTGTTTTTCGAATTAGGAAACCTCAGAAAGACCAGGACAACAATACAAAATAAACCGGTTGAGCTTATCAAATTCAACTCGGAAAGCCAGATAGTCTATACACAACTGCTATATGTTAACAAAGCAAGTGGGTTTAGTCTGGACAAAGTTAAAGAAGTTATTAAGAATCACCAGACCTTGCTTTTAACGGAAGGGTATGAATTCCGCGAGTCGATGATTAATTTCATGGGAGTTGAGGGGCAAATGCCAAAATACAGCGTTAATGAAGACCTGATTAACAGCGCCGGGATGAATGTTAATTCAAATATGTTAAATCAGGCGATAAAAACGAAAGAAGACTGGGAAAATCTTTTTGGCAAGGCAAGCGAAGAGATAATTATCCAGAGAGATACTATTCGTCAGCAACTCGGGATGATAAAGGCACAGAAAGAAGAGATACTTCACCAGAAGGCGCTTCTTGACAGTCTCGATAAAGAGATAACTGCAAAGGAAAATACTCTCAATGAAAAACAGAAGATACTCGACAGGCAATTTATTCAGATAAGCAGGCAAAAAGGAGAAATATCTGTGCAGAAACAAACTATTATGGTTCAGCAGCAGGAAGTTCAGGTGCAGAAGGATACCCTTACTAATCAAAAAGAAAAGATAATTCTCCAGCTTGCAAGGATAGATGATCAGCTTAAAAAGATAAACGATCAGGAAAGTAAAATAAAAGTCCAGCTTGCAACACTGGAAAAACAAAAGCTGATTCTTTATTTTGTCATACTGGCCCTTCTTCTTGTCAGCTTTCTCGGTTATTATATTTACCGGGGGTATAAAATTAAAAAAGAGGCAAATATAAGACTTGAAGAAAAGAACAGGACAATTTCATTGCAGAAGGATGAAATTGAGAAGCAGCGGGATATTGCTGCTGCACAAAGGGATCAGATTGCCTACCAGAAGAAACATATCACCGACAGTATAATGTATGCCAAGAGAATACAGACTGCCCTTATCCCTTCTCTGGAGCTTTTCAGCGATAAACTCCAACACTTTGTTTTATATAAACCACTGGCAATAGTAAGTGGTGATTTTTACTGGGTCTCTTCTCAGGGGAATGTACAGATAATAATATCTGCTGACTGTACAGGCCATGGGGTTCCGGGGGCATTTATGAGTATGCTTGGAGTCACCATGCTGAATGAGATTGTCAATGGGAAACATATCATAATGCCTGACCAGATACTCGAAAATTTGCGGCAGGGTGTAATAAAATCATTAAACCAGGTTGCAGAAGAGGATAGTATTAAGGACGGGATGGATATAGCCGTTTGCGTGGTTGATTTTGATAAAAGCTTATTGTGGTATGCAGGGGCCAACAGCCCTTTGTACCTCGTAAGAGGAGGAGAGCTTATACATTACAGGGCCGATAAGATGCCGGTTGCAATTCATTATAAGATGGGACCTTTCACTCTAAATAAAATTGATCTTCAGAAAGGCGATGCCTTCTATATCTTTTCAGACGGATATGCCGATCAGTTTGGAGGACCGAAGCAAAAGAAATACATGTCGATGCAGCTTAAGGAAACTCTTGTTGCCATGGCAGGCAAACCCATGCTTGAACAGGGAGAACGGTTAAATGAAATATTTGAGGAGTGGAAAGGTGATAACTCCCAGGTAGATGATGTAACGCTGATAGGGGTCAGATACTGATTATTTACAAACCCACCTGGTTGTTACACCTAACACTGTAACATCAGGTGTTGCTTCTATTCTTACTAACGCAGCATCGCAATATTCAGTGTCAGATCCTTCGGTAAGAAGGTTATTTGAAGAATCATAGGTGTTTTGCGAACAGACTTTGCAATTCTTAATACTATCGCACGAATTGAATGCGCCAACAAGAAAGAGGAACCCTAATGTATAGAATAATTTTCTTTTCATAGTAGGTTTTTAGTAATCAAATATACTAATTCTCTTGTTTTAATGATCAGAATTAATGGAAAAAGGTTGCCTTGAGGCATAATTGTTGTGGTTTATGCAGCATATTACAAATAGGCAAGTCTTTGTATCAGGAATGAAAATATTTATAAATTGCATAAAAAATTATTGTCATGGAAGAATCTAGAATGAAAAAGCATGTAACCGTGGTCGGGGCTATTCACATCGGCTTTGGCTTCCTCGGTCTGATGGCTGCTGTTGCGTTATTCTTTATTTTCAATTTTGCAAGGAGTCAGGTCGGGGGCGATGAAACCGGGGAAATGGTTCTCAGGTTTTTATCACTAAGCCTACCTCTTTTAATCGGATTTTTATCCACGCTGGGACTTATAGGCGGAATCGGACTCCTCACGTATTTGCCATGGGCAAGATACCTGGTAATAGTTGTCGCAGCTCTCGGATGCCTTAATATACCCATAGGAACACTGAAAGGCGTTTACTCTTTATGGGTTTTAATGCAGGATGATACTGTCAAGCTCTTCCAGAAAAAATAATTACTTATTAAAATACCGGTTGTTGTAAAGACGCCCAATTTGGGCGTCTTTACTATTTATGATGATAGATCTTATATTGAAATATCCTGATTGGATGTCTTCAATTTTTTTGGCGTATTTTTGTCGGGTGAACAAATTCTGGTATTATGGCAGATGATAATAAAATAATATTTTCAATGAACAGGGTAGGAAAGTCATTTCCCCCTCACAGGCAGGTGCTTAAAGACATCTCTCTTTCGTTTTTCCTGGGAGCTAAAATCGGGATCATTGGTCTGAACGGATCGGGGAAATCCACCCTTCTGAAAATTATTGCAGGAATAGAAAAGGAGTTTCTCGGCGATATAACCTTTCTTCCGGGATATACTGTCGGGCACCTGTCACAGGACCCCCTGCTTGAAGAGAATCGCTCTGTAAAAGAGATAGTTGAGGATGGCATGAAGGACACGATAGATATTATCAGGGAATATGAGAAGATTAACAACAGCTTTGGGGAACCGGAGATATATGAAAACCCTGACAGGATGCAACAGCTCATGGACAGGCAGGCAGTACTCCAGGAAAAGATAGAATATGTCGATGGCTGGAATATTGAACACAAACTGGAACGTGCCATGGATGCTCTTCGTTGTCCCGAACCCGAAGCCAGGGTCAATGTGCTTTCAGGAGGCGAACGCAGAAGAGTCGCTCTTTGCCGGCTGCTTTTACAGCAACCTGATATTTTGCTTCTGGATGAACCGACTAACCACCTCGATGCAGAATCAGTGCAGTGGCTTGAAACAACGCTGAAACAATACCATGGCACTGTGATATGTATCACTCACGATCGCTATTTTCTCGATAATGTTGCAGGCTGGATACTTGAACTTGACAGGGGTGAAGGAATTCCATGGAAAGGGAACTACTCTTCATGGCTCGAACAGAAAGCCAAAAGGCTTGAAGTTGAAGAAAAGGGAAATGTAAAGAGAAGGAAAATTCTCGAGCGCGAGCTGGAATGGGTAAGAATGTCTCCAAAAGCACGTCATGCAAAATCAAAGGCCAGGCTGGGGGCATATGAGAACCTCCTTAACCAGGATATTAAACAGAAAGAGGAAAAACTTGAGATATTCATTCCAAACGGACCCAGGCTTGGTGATAAAGTAATTGAAGCAAAATCAGTTGCAAAAGCATTTGATGATAAGCTGTTGTTTGAAGATCTCGATTTCAGTCTTCCTCCAAACGGAATAGTGGGCGTTATAGGTCCTAATGGAGCAGGAAAAACTACTCTTTTCAGGATGATTATGAAGCAGGAAGAGGCAAGCAGAGGTACTTTTGCAATCGGAGATACCGTATCGCTTGGATATGTTGACCAGGCTCATGCTGAGATTGATCCTGCCAAAACCGTTTATGAGGTTATTTCAGGCGGGCAGAATGATGTAATGGTTGGTAACCGCCTGGTAAATGCAAGAGCATATGTCGCAAGGTTTAATTTTACCGGAGCCGATCAGGAAAAGAAATGCGGTGTTTTGTCGGGAGGGGAAAGAAACAGGCTTCATCTGGCCCTTACTCTTAAATCGGGTGCAAATGTTCTGCTTCTCGATGAGCCTACAAACGATATTGATGTCAATACCCTGAGAGCCCTCGAAGAGGGATTGGAGAACTTTGCCGGGTGTGCTGTAATAATATCTCACGACAGATGGTTCCTCGACAGGGTTACAACACATATGCTGGCTTTTGAAGGTGACTCAAAAGTTGTCTGGTTCGAAGGAAATTACTCTGACTACGAAGAGAACTACAAAAAAAGAGTTGCCGATACAACTCCGGCCAGAATAAAATATAAGAAACTTATTTAATCTGATTATTATTCTTTTTGGCATGAAAAAATTTATAATTCTGCTTGCAGCAGTGATTAGCGCCTCTATACTGGTGGCTCAAAATCCTGAACCGGGGATAAATCGTTTTGACTCTGGCTGGAGGTTCCATCGCGGAGGTGCATTAAGCGCTGAAAATCCACAGTTTGATGACTCTGGATGGCGCCTTGTTGACCTGCCTCATGACTGGAGCATAGAAGATATGCCAGGCACTCAATCTCCTTTTAACCGCGATGCCATAAGTCAGGTCAGTGGCGGATTTACAACAGGAGGGACTGGCTGGTACAGGAAATCATTTAACCTACCTTCAGAACTGGCCGCAAAAAGGATAATAATACAGTTTGACGGGGTTTATATGAATCCGGAGGTATGGATCAATGGAGTTTCCCTTGGCAGTCATCCATACGGTTATACTTCTTTCTGGTTCGATATAACCGATAATGTGAATTTTGGAAAGCCAAATATTCTTGCAGTAAAGGTAAGGAATGAAGGCGAAAACAGCCGCTGGTATTCGGGTTCAGGAATTTACAGGCACGTGTGGTTAAAGATACTTGAGCCGGTGCATGTGGCTCAGTGGGGAACACGCATAAGCACCCCATATGTTGATGCTGAATCTGCAACCGTAAATATCAGGACAGAAGTTAATAATCAGTCAGGCAATTCATTAAATATAAGGATAAACACTCGTATTCTTAATGAAAAAGGAATTGAAACGGGTAAATCTGCCGGATTGGAGCAGTTGGTTGAAAAAGACGGATCATCAGAATTCAGTGAGGATATAAAAGTCAGCAAATCAAGGCTCTGGTCGCCTGATTCTCCGGCACTTTATACGGCTGTCAGTGAAGTATATGTTGCTGACAAGCTTACCGACAGAGTTGAAACCTTATTCGGGATAAGGACTTTTCACTTTGATGCAATAAACGGTTTCAGCCTGAACGGGGAAAAATTTAAACTTAAGGGAGGTTGTTTTCATGATGACAATGGACCACTGGGTTCAAAATCGTACGACAGGGCAGAGGAACGCAGGGTTGAATTGTTAAAGGCAAGCGGCTTCAATGCCATAAGGTGTTCCCATAACCCTCCTGCCCCTGCTTTTCTCGATGCCTGCGACCGCCTGGGCATGCTGGTTATTGATGAAACATTCGACATGTGGAACGACGGGAAAAATGAGAATGATTATCATATCTATTTCCAAAAGTGGTGGAAAAAGGATATTGAAAGCATGATTAAACGAGATTTCAACCATCCTTCGATAATCATATGGAGCATAGGTAACGAGATACCCGGGATGAACACTCCTGAGGTTGTTAAAACTGCACAGACCCTGGCTGATTTCATAAGAGCGAACGATCCATCAAGGCCTGTCACGGCAGCTGTAAACGGTCTTAATCCTGATAAGGATCCGTTTTTTGCAGTACTCGATATTGCGGGCTATAACTATGGTTCGGGAGGAGATCATCAGAATAAAAGCATTTTTGATACTGACCATGAACGTGTACCTTCAAGAATAATGGTTCAGACTGAATCATACGCTCTTGAGGCTTTCAGGAGCTGGATGGACGTAATGGATCATCCATGGCTGGTTGGCGATTTTGTATGGACAGGGTTTGATTATATCGGAGAAGCAAGTATAGGTTGGCGGGGATACTGGCAGGAACAGAATTTTTTCCCATGGAACCTTGCATTTTGCGGCGATATTGACATTTGCGGATGGAAACGCCCGCAGTCGTATTACCGCGATGCCCTTTGGAAAAGCAACCAGCTTTCCCTTTTTGTAAAACCTCCGAAACCTTCGTTCCCTGAAAATCATGACAAGATGTTCTGGAGTAAGTGGAACTGGTTCGATGCCGTTGCAGACTGGAACTGGGCCGGTAATGAAAACACTCCTCTCGAAGTAACAGCTTATTCTTCATGCGATGAGGTTGAGCTGTTCCTCAACAGCAGGTCGCTTGGCAAAATGAAAACAGACCGCACAACTGAATTTAAAGCCACCTGGAATGTTCCTTATCAGGCCGGAGAACTTAAAGCTGTTGGCTATACAGGTAAAAAACAGGTAAATACGGCAATACTTCGTACAGCGGCAGATCCGGTTCAAGTAAAAATGTCAGCAGACAGAAATATAATAAAAGCCAATGGTCAGGACCTGAGTTATATCACTGTTGAGCTGGTGGATGATAATGGAATAAGGAACCCGAAAGCTGAAAACCCTGTAAAATTCGAGATTGAAGGAGCCGGAAAAATTATTGGGACGGGGAATGCAAATCCGGTCAGCCTGGAAAGTTTTACTGCCCCGGAACGAAAGGCATGGCAGGGTCGTTGTATGGTTGTTATAAAATCGGACTATGTTGAGGGGAAGATTATTCTGAGAGCATCTTCACCAGGATTGACCCCGGCCAGCATTGTGATCAGTTCAACGGAATGAACAAAAAGAGAATTTTAAATGATTATTAGCGTTAATTAAAATTATCAATTATCAATAATGAAAAAAATATTACTTTTTGCTCTTGTTCTGCTATCTGTCATTGATTTTAAGGCAAAAGGGGCTAATCTTACCGATTCCCTTAACGTCGGACCGTTTGGGAAAGTTTTTATTTACAGGAAAACACCGATACCGGCGAATGTCGCAATAATGATTTCAGGCGATGGTGGATGGAGATATGGCGTAACAGGATTTGCCTCAACATTTTCAGAAATGAATACTTTGGTTATCGGCGTGGATATTCTGAGATATTATAAAGAGTTGAAACAGCGTAACGATGAATGTTATGATGTTGCTGCTGATTTCGTACAGCTTGCTACGGAAGTGGAGAAAAAGTATAATTATCCCGATTATAAACCTCCTATTGTAATGGGTTATTCGAGCGGGGCAACACTCGTTTATGGTATCCTTGCTCAGGCTCGCCCGGAAACCTTTATCGGAGGGATCTCGGTGGGATTTTGTGCCGATATTGAACTTCCCATGATGCTGTGCGAGTTAAACGGGCTCAAAGAAAAAGTACTTACAAAAGGGAAAAGTTATCTCTTTGAACCTGATGCAAAACTTGGTAATCCGTGGATTGTGTTACAGGGGAAACTCGATAAAGCGTGTAATTACCCGGCAGTTGAAGAGTTTGTGGCCAAAACAACTGATGCCGAACTCATCACTTTACCTGATGTGGGTCATGGTTTTTCAAAGTGGAGCGATTTTATGCCACAATGGAAAGATGCCTTTAGCAGGGTAATTGAAAAATCAAAAAAAGATCGGCCTGTAAATGATAATGTAAGTAATCCGAAAGAGCTGCCTGTGGTGATAACAAATGCTGTAACACAAAACAGGGAGGCCCCGGTTGCACTTCTTATTTCAGGCGATGGCGGCTGGTATGGATTTGAGCAGCAGATAGCTGATAACCTGGCCAAATATGAGATACCTACAGTAGGGCTGGATTCAAAGAAATACTTCTGGAACAGGCGCACACCTGAGGAAACAGCCCGGGATATAGGGAATGAGCTTAACTATTATCTTAAAGAATGGAGAAGGGAAAAATTAGTCCTGGTCGGATATTCACTGGGTGCCGAAATAGTGCCGTTTATTGTCAACAGGCTACCTGCCGACATTAAGTCAAAGATCATCTCTGTTGTGCTTTTGTCGCCGGATGTGACTACAGATTTTGAGATCCACATATCAAATATGCTGGGAATGGGAAACCGCCAGAATATCTACAATGTAGCGGAAGAGATAAAAAAAATAAAAGGCGTCAATACAGTACTCATCTTTGGAGAAGGGGAAAAAACAAAAGTCCCGGAACTTCTGAAAGGGGCATCCGTGAAAATTAATTTTATTCCCGGCGATCATCATTACAAATTTAACCTTCCTCTTATAATGCAGACGATGGTTAATAATAAAGCATTCTGATAGTGATACTTTTAGCAGCCTTACTAACTTTATTTTCTTTAATTTCATGTCCCGGATTTTCCGAGAATGTTACTTCTAAACCGGTTACGATAAGCGGTTTTATTGTGGATGCCAGAAATGGAGAATCGTTAACAGGCGCTGTTATTTATGCTGAAGAGATCCCTACAGTTGGGATTACAACCAATTCCTACGGTTATTATTCACTTACTCTTCCTGAAGGTAATTATACTTTAATCGTTCGTTACCTTGGTTACAAAACCAAATCTATCCCGTTGAAACTGACTGAAAACCAGAAGATCAATATTGAACTGGAAGAAGAATCATTTACGCTGGATGAGATAACAATTACAGGTGAAAAGAACAACAATAATGTTGTTTCCAATGAGCTGATATCGAAAATAAGTGTAAAGGAGATTCAGAACATTCCTGTTATTATGGGAGAAAAGGATATCCTTAAAACCATACAATTACTTCCCGGAGTTACCCCGGCAGGGGAAGGTAATGCCGGATTCTATGTAAGGGGGGGAGGAGTTGACCAGAACCTGATCCTTCTTGATGAAGCCCCGGTATATAATCCTTCTCATCTTCTTGGTTTTTTTTCAACTTTCAACTCCGATGCAATTAAGGATGTAACACTATATAAGGGTGGTTTCCCTGCAGAATATGGAGGACGTTTGTCATCGGTGGTGGATATTAAAATGAATGAAGGAAACAATAAGGAATACCATTTATCAGGGGGAATAGGTCTTATTGCATCGCGTCTTTCGGTTGAAGGACCCATTTTGAAAAACAAAGGTTCATTCATGATTGCTGCCCGCCGGACTTATGCCGATCTTTTTCTTAGACTGTTGCCTGGTACAGGAGCTGATTCCACTGCAAGTAAAACAACCCTCTACTTTTACGATTTAAACCTGAAAGCCAATTACCAGGTTACTAATAAAGACAGGATATATTTATCATGCTACCTGGGGAGAGATAATTTCAACCTGGGGGGAATCCTGGGTCTGAACTGGGGAAATATCACCGCAACAGCAAGGTGGAACCATATCATTAACGACAAAATATTTTCGAACGCTTCATTAATTTTAAACCGCTACAGCTATAATTTTAATGTGGCTGTAGGAACAAGTACCATGAAAGTGCTTTCAGAAATAAAGGACTGGAACCTGAAAGAAGATATTAATTACTATATAAATTCCAACAATTCATTAAAATTCGGTTTCAATTCCATCTATCACACATTTGTTCCCAGTAAAGTAGACAGCACGGCATTTTTTCACGTCAGGTCAATGGATAACAGGTATGCCCTTGAGAATGCTGTTTATATTTCAAACGAACAGACAATTACAAAACACATGAAGGCAAACTATGGATTCCGTTATTCGCTCTTCAGTTCAATAGGCCCCGGAACAGTTTACACTTATGATGAAGTCGCTGACATCGTTGATTCAGTATCATATCCCAGGGGGAAAATATACAACACATTCGGGGGTCTCGAACCAAGGCTTATTCTGAATTACATCATCAACGACTCCTCTTCCGTAAAGGTATCATACGCCCGTACACGTCAGTATATTCACCTTCTGTCCAATACAACATCAACTACCCCTTTTGATCTCTGGGTACCCAGTAACACAAATATTTTACCCGAAATTGCTGATCAGTACACACTTGGATATTTCAGAAACTTTTCAAACAACATGTTTGAAACTTCTGTGGAAATATATTACAAAAACATGCAAAATCAGATTGATTACCGGAACGGAGCTAATCTTATTCTTAACAATAAAGTGGAATCGCAGTTGGTATTTGGCAAAGGATGGGGATATGGCGCTGAATTTCTGATAAGGAAAAAATATGGAAAACTGACAGGCTGGGTAAGTTATACATTATCCAAAACCAAAAGACAATTCCCTGCTATCAACGGAGGATCGACTTTTCTTGCAAAACAGGACAGGCCGAATAACATATCTATCGTTGCCATGTACAATATCAGTCCCCGTCTGACTTTTTCTGCAACGTGGATCTATCTGAGCGGGAATGTAGTGACCTTTCCAAGCGGGCGTTATTATGTAGATGGGAATGTTGTGCCTTATTATACCGAACGAAACGGCTATCGTATGCCTGATTATCACAGACTGGATATTGGTCTTACGTGGCAGAGAAAAAAATCCCTCAGGTTTGAGAGCAACTGGAATTTTTCAATATATAATGCTTATGCCAGGGAGAATGCCTACGCAATTAATTTTCAGCCCGACCCGAATGATCCGACGAAGATGCAGGCTGTACAATTGTCCCTTTTCAGGATTGTTCCTGCTATAACCTATAATTTCAAGTTTTAAAAGAATGCAATTATGATAAAAAGAATGACATCTTCATATAAATATTTACTCACAGGAGCATTTCCCATTCTGATTCTTTTATTTCTGACAGCTTGTGAGAAGGTGATCAATGTGGACCTTAACGAAGCCGCACCACGAATTGTTATCGAGGGTTTGATTGATAACGGACCAGGACCGTATAAGGTTTTATTAAGCAAATCGGGTAGTTTTTTTAATCAACCCACCCTGCCCAATGTTTCAGGAGCCATTGTCATTATTGCAGACAATACCGGTATAACAGATACCCTTGCAGAAAGATCCCCCGGTGTTTACCTTACTTCAAGAACCCGGGGAATCCCGGGCAGAACTTACACTCTGACTGTGCTGTCTGATAACATCGAATATACCGGTACTTCAACAATGATGGATTATGTTGATATCGACTCACTGAGCTTAATAAGAACCGAGACACATAATTTCAATCTGGGCGGAGGATCGGGAAATGAAACAAATGTTTCACTTTACTGCTACTTCAAAGATCCTCCGGAAAAGAATTTTTACAGGCTGAAGATGTTCTCTAACGATACAACGGATTTTGAAAGATACAGGTTATTTGACGATCAGTATACAAACGGGGAAGAAACTGAACTAAGGGTAGGATACGTTGTTGAAGGAGATACTTTAAGGATTGATTTGCTTTCAATCGATAAATCGACATACGGATATTATCGTACTCTTGAGGATCTGCTTCACTCAAACCCGATCTTTGGTTCCACGCCCGCTAATCCGGATACCAACCTGAGTAACGGCGCACTTGGCTATTTTGGCGTATGCGCTGTATCAACAAAAATAATTGTTATCACAAACGGAATGATTGAAGAGGCGCGATAATAATATAACAGTACAAATCGGTTAACTGATAAACTGATATAAGAATATGCAGGCAGGACAGCATACTGTGAAGTCGTATTAAATGGTTCCTAACATGGTCTTTATGTTCTTCAGGAAAAAATAAAACAGGGCTCATGCAGGGTTAATATTATGAAAATAGACCCCAATGATATTACTTATCCCAAAGTAACCGGTGGATATATTACCAAATCAGACAAGACTACCGGGGGGATCTTATACGAAAAGTCATTAAGGATTAACGACTGAATTTTTAAAACAGATATAATCAGTTATTTTTTTGGTCTCCCAGATTGAGAAAATAAGGAATTGCCTATATTTAAATTATTAAGCTAACTTTAATTAACTTAAACCTGATAATTGTGGAAAAACTGACATTAAAGGAAAAAATCGGCTATGCCCTTGGCGACGGGGCTGCAAACATAGCCTGGAGAGGAGTTTCAACCTTTCTGCTTATCTTTTATACTGATGTTTTTGGAATAAATCCCGCGGCTGTAGGATTACTCCTGTTAATCGCCCGTTTCAGCGATGGTGTGAGCGATATTGCCATGGGAATTATCGGTGACAGAACCAATACCAAATATGGTAAATTTCGGCCATGGATATTATGGACGGCAATCCCTTTGGGTGTCATACTCTCTTTGCTTTTCACGAGTCCGAACTTCAACCCTACAGGTAAAATAATCTATGCCTATACAACCTATATTCTGTTTACTCTGGTTTACACCGCGAACAACATTCCTTACGGTGCTCTTATGGCCGTTATGACGGGTGACGATAAGGAACGTACAAGTCTTGGCTCGTATCGTATGGTTGGCGCTTTTGCCGGAGGCATGCTGGTTCAGGGAGCTTTGTTATTTCTGGTGGCTCACTTTGGGAATATAAGTCCCACCATAGCTGTAAGCAAACTAGATGCCAAAAAATATGAAATAACGGTATCATCGCCGAAGGATGTGGAAAATGTGAACATCAGGACTAAAAATGGGTTTGCAATGTTTTCATGGGCTGATACTTCAATGAAGGCGGGCGATAATGTTCCTACCAGGGGAAAAAGCTTTTCAATGACGGCGCATAAAGATTATTCGTTTATCGTAAATGGTGAAGATAAGATAGATGCCGGAACCATTTCGATTATTGACCAGAAAAAAGGTTACAGTAATTCAATTTACCTTCTGTCTGTTTTCCTGGCGTTGTTCCTGATCATTACATTCTATTCAACGAAGGAACGGGTGACACCACCTAAAGCCCAGGAAACAAATCTGGGAAAGGACCTGAATGATCTGATCAGAAACAGGCCCTGGATAATTCTGTTACTTATTGGTCTGATATTTCAAATTTATAACTCCATAAAACAGGGCATTGTTGTGATCTATTTTTCACATTATTTGCACCATCAGCTGCTGGCTGCATCGTATATGATAGGATTAATGATTGCCTCCATTGGAGGCGCCATGATAACGTCCCCGCTGGCAAGAAGACTGGGCAAGCGTAATCTTTTTATTTATGCATTAATCTTTTCAGGAATAGTAAATGCATTGCTTGTGTTTTGTGGACCGGATAATATCAAGATTATTTTTGCTATTGGAATAGTCTCTGAGGCTGCAGCTGCTATATTTCCCACTCTGTTTTTTGCCATGCTTGGCGATGCTGCTGATTACTCTGAGTTTAAAAACGGAAGAAGGGCCACCGGGCTAATTTATTCTGCAGGTTCTTTCTCAACCAAGCTGGGTGGCGGTGTAGCCGGTGCTATTATTGGTTTTGTGCTGGCAGCATATAATTATAACGGACAGGATGCTGTTGCCATACAGGGTGCTGTTCCGGGCATAATAATGCTTATGAGCTGGATCCCGGCAATCATTGCACTGATGGGAGCCACCTTAATGACAATCTATCCGCTGAATCAGAAAAAAATGGATGAGATTACAGTGGAATTATCTCACAGAAGAGCGGCAGAGCTGTCTTAGATAAAAAACAACATATATAAAAAAGTATTATAACAATAAAAACAGGAAGATGAAATTTGGACATTTTGACGACAGGAACCGCGAATATGTAATAACCAATCCTAAAACGCCATGGCCATGGATTAACTACCTGGGCAACGAAGATTTTTTCTCGCTTATCTCTAATACTGCCGGGGGTTATTCATTTTATAAAGACGCCAAATTCCGAAGGATAACCCGCTACCGTTATAACAATGTACCTATTGACAGTGGCGGAAGATATTTCTATATCAGAGACGGTGATACCACCTGGTCGCCGGGGTGGAAACCGTGTAAAACAAGGCTCGACAGCTATGAATGCCGTCACGGGATGAACTATACGATTATTAAAGGTGAGAAAAACGGAATAAAAGCCAATGTCCTGTTTTTTGTGCCACTGAAGACATGGGCAGAAGTACAGAAACTGACACTTACCAATAATTCAGGGGAAACGAAAAAGCTGATGATATTTTCTTTTGTTGAGTGGTGCCTGTGGAATGCAGCCTCCGATATGGAAAACTTCCAGAGAAACTTCTCTACCGGGGAGGTCGAAATTCAGGGCTCTGTCATTTACCATAAAACAGAATACAAGGAGAGACGCGATCATTACGCCTATTATTCTGTGAATACTCCTGTTAGCGGCTATGATACAGACAGGGAGTCTTTCTTCGGTCTTAATAATGGTTTTGATGAACCACAGGTAGTTGCTGAGGGCAAATCGCGTAATACAGAGGCTCATGGCTGGTCTCCCATTGCTTCTCATTTTATCGAAGTTGAACTGAATCCGGGTGAGTCGAAAGATTTCATTTTTGTACTGGGATACGTGGAAAACAGCGATGATGAAAAATGGGAATCAAAAAATATTATCAATAAGAAAAAGGCTAAGGAAACAATTGCCAGGTTTAATACTGCGGCAAAGGTTGATGCTGCCCTGGCCGATCTTCGCAGATACTGGAATAACCTGCTAAGTATCTACACAGTTGATACAGGAGACGAAAAGCTGGACAGGATGGTCAATATCTGGAACCAGTACCAGTGTATGATCACTTTCTGCTTTTCACGTTCAACTTCATTTTTCGAATCAGGTATCGGAAGGGGAATGGGTTTCCGCGACTCAAACCAGGACCTGATAGGTTTTGTTCACCAGATACCGGAACGAGCCAGGGAAAGGATTATTGATATTGCCTCCACCCAGTTTCCTGATGGTGGTTGCTATCACCAGTACCAGCCTCTTAATAAGCGAGGCAATAATGATATTGGCGGTGGTTTCAATGATGACCCTATGTGGCTTATCCTCGGGACGGTCAGTTATATAAAGGAAACAGGTGATTTTGGTATTCTCGATGAAAAGGTCCCGTTCGATAATGATATGTCTGTGGCCCGGAGCCTGTTTGACCACCTGACAGTTTCCTTCGATCACGTGGTTAATAACCGCGGTCCGCACGGACTTCCGCTTATTGGCCGTGCAGACTGGAACGACTGCCTGAACCTGAACTGTTTTTCCAGCGATCCGAATGAATCGTTCCAGACCACTGAAAATAAAGCAGAAGGAAGCAAAGCCGAATCGGTAATGATAGCGGGTCTCTTTGTGGTTTATGGCAGGGATTATGTTGAACTCTGTAAAAAGCTAGGTAAGGAGGACGAGGCGTTGAGGGCACAGAAACATGTGGATGAAATGACAGAGGTCATTATAAAGTATGGATGGGACGGGGAATGGTTTATCAGGGCATACGATTATTATGGTCGTAAAGTTGGAAGCAATGAAAACGAAGAAGCCAAAATATTCATAGAATCAAACGGATGGTGCACCATGGCCGGAATTGGAAAAGAAGAAGGCCTCTGCACCAAAGCACTCAACTCGGTAAAGGAAAGACTCGACTGCGAGCATGGAATTGTGCTTAATAATCCGGCATTTACACGGTACTATATTGAATACGGTGAAATATCTTCTTATCCTCCGGGATACAAGGAAAATGCAGGTGTTTTCTGTCATAATAACCCATGGATAATGATCGGCGAAACAGTAGCAGGCAATGGTAACAGAGCATGGGAATATTATCGCAAAATCTGTCCTTCATACCTTGAGGAGATAAGCGAATTGCATAAGACAGAGCCTTATGTTTATGCCCAGATGGTTGCAGGGAAAGATGCCTTTAAGCCAGGTGAAGCCAAAAACTCATGGCTAACGGGTACGGCTTCATGGAATTTTTATGCAATCACACAATTCATCCTGGGCATAAAACCTGACTATGATGGTCTTGTTATAGATCCATGTATACCGGATCACTGGAAAGGATTTAAAGTTAGCAGAAAATTCAGGGGAACCATTTATAATATCGAAGTTGCAAATCCTCATTCAAAATCCAAAGGGGTTAAGGAGATTACAGTAGACGGGAAACTTATTTCAACAAATGTGATACCCTTGTTTGAAGATGCCAGGACTCATATCATAAAAGTTACACTGGGGTAGATTGGATGTCTCCCGGATACAAAATATTGCAAAAGAAATATTACTTTTGGCGGTTTTACTTATTGTAAAATTTAAATTTTATAAAATGAATAAGATTTTAATGGGAATTCTCGCATTTGCATTGCTGGAAGGATGTTCTACCAATGTTAAAAACACTGTGGATACAGCAGAAAAGTATCCTGCTCTCGATGTTCAGAATATGGACACCACAATAAAACCGGGAGACGATTTCTATGACTATGTCAACGGCACATGGATAAAAAACCATCCTATACCGCCAGACAAGAATTCTATCTCTGCATTTGATGAACTGATGGAAAAAAACAGGCATGACATCAGGGAAATAATTGAAGAAGCCGCCTCTGACCTTAATGCACTTCCAGGCAGCAATACTCAAAAAATCGGTACATTCTATAATTCGGGAATGGATACCGTATCGATCGAACAACAAGGGATAAAACCAATTAAAAAGTTTTTCGATAAAATAGATTCTATCCGTAATATTAATGATGTACAGTCTGTTGCTGCATATTTTCAGACTTACCAGATAGGTCCGTTTTTCTATTTGTTTTCGAACCAGGATTCGAAGAACAGCGCCAGTGTGATCGCAGGCTGCTACCAGGCCGGTATAGGCTTGCCCGACAGGGACTATTATTTCAATAACGACGGGCCAACAAAAAAAATCAGGGAGGAATATATTGTTCATTTAACTAAAATGTTCGAATTGCTGAATGATCAGCCGGATGTTGCTGCTAAAAATGCTCAGACTGTTATGAAGATAGAAACTGAGCTGGCTAAAGCTTCATTTACACATGTTGAAAATCAGGATCCGCAGAAGACCTATAATAAACTTACGCCTGAGGGATTGGCCAAACTTTCCCCTGATATCAACTGGAAATCTTATTTCGCAAATGTAGGTTATGCGGATATTTCAGAGGTAAATGTGTATCAGCCCTCGTTCCTTAAAGAACTTAGCGCCATGATGAAAACAGTTCCTGTTGACGACTGGAAGACTTTTTTGCGCTGGCATTTGATTAACAATACTGCAGCTTACCTGAATGATGATTTTGTGAAACAGAATTTTGACTTTTACAGCAAATCATTGTCGGGACAGGAACAGATGAAACCAAGGTGGAAACGTGTGCTTGATGAAACCAGTTCTGATCTGGGAGAATGCATAGGGCAGTTATATGTACAAAAATACTTCCCCCCCGAAGCAAAACAGAAAATGACCAACCTGGTGATGAACCTTAAAAAATCGCTGAAGCAAAGAATTGAAAACCTTACCTGGATGGGTCCTGAAACTAAAAAGGAAGCCATAGCAAAACTCGACAAGATGGGTGTTAAAGTAGGCTATCCTGATAAATGGAGAGATTATTCCGGACTTGAGATCACCTCCCAGCCATATGTTCTTAATGTGGCGAATTCCGGGGCTTTCGATTTCCGCTATTCAATGGACAAGATCGGAAAACCTGTTGATCCCACCGAATGGGGAATGACTCCACAGACCGTTAACGCCTATTATAATCCTAACAGGAATGAAATTGTCTTTCCTGCAGGTATTCTCCAGCCTCCTTTCTTTAATATGTATGCCGACGATGCAGTGAACTATGGGGCTATTGGCATGGTAATAGGCCATGAGATGACTCATGGATTTGATAATATGGGCAGACAATTTGATAAAGACGGAAACCTGCGTGACTGGTGGACAAAAGATGATTCCAAAGCTTTTAAAGAGCATACGAAAATGCTCGTTGATCAGTACAACAAGTACGAGGTTCTCGATTCAACATTTGTTAACGGACAACTAACTCTTGGTGAAAACATTGCCGATCTTGGTGGAATAACTGTAGCTTTAAATGCCTATAAATTATCACTGCAGGGTAAGGAACAGCCTAAGCCAATTGACGGTTTCACGGATCTGCAGCGCTTTTTCATGTCGTATGCCCAGATATGGAGAACCAATATGCGCCAAAAAGAACTGAGAAGAAGAGTCAAGACTGATGAGCATTCTCCGGCCAAAATCAGGATAAACGGAGTTGTTTACAATGTGCCTGAATTTTATACAGCATTCCCCGGTATTAAGCCGGAAGATAAACTCTACAGGCCGTCAGATGAGCGTCCGGTTATCTGGTAATACGGAAATTCCACAGGTTACGGATAATACTACATGGAGCACTCTCTTCACACTTGCTTATTACTGGTATAAAAATAATGAATATTCCAATAAATCTTATTATGGAGCCTTATATAACTGGTTTGCAGTGAATACCGGTAAACTTTGTCCGGCCGGATGGCATGTGCCGAGCGAAAAGGAGTGGTTAACTTTAACAGATAACCTGAGCGGTGAGTATATTGCAAGCGGTAAATTGAAAGAAGTGGGTGAAGAGCACTGGATGGATCCAAATGATGGAGCAACCAATGACTTTGGTTTTACAGCTCTTTCGGGTAGTATCTTTTTATGAGAATCTTCTATTCAAAAATAAATGTTCCGAATTTATTATATTCGTGAAAAGTCCTGCCGGTTTTTTGCCAGGTAAAATGCATTGCCCCGTTATCATGATCAATACGATACATATTTGCCCTCCATTTCATTCCTGAAACAGGAGGAACTTTATTCAACGGAGCAAGCAACTTAAAGGGTATATAGAATTCAGCTATCCAGCCTGTTACACTGCTCCCACTAGTCTTGTTTCCTCCAATTGCACTTGTGGCATGCCGGGTTTTCCTGTCGCCTTCGTAATGCCAGGGCAGCCAGCCAAGGAAAGTGCCCTTATAGTTGGGCACTATAATAGGCAATTCGTAATTCAGAGGAGATAATTCATATTCAAAGTATACAGGAAAACTCTCATCGGGCCACAGAAAAACTTCAACAACATCTTCTTCCCACAGATTAAGGTTATCAGCCTGCATGGAGGATGCAAGCTTCTTATCCTCGCAGCTGAACAGGAAATATATCCCTGTACCGGAATAAAGCACCTTGACTTTTGTCTGGTATCCGGTAATATTCTGTTCTGAAGGGACTAAATTTATCCAGCTGACATTGTTCCATGAGTCAGAAGAGCCCGTACCTGTTATTTTAAAATCCTGACATTTGTTAATTAACACTGAATCAGGCTTATTGGTAATTGCCAGCAATTTGCCATTAAGCCCGTTACCTGACAAAAAGATGAAAAAAATAAAAAGTCCGGGCCAATAATTTTTGATCATTTTCATAATATGATAATATTAAATATCTGCCATGGTTTAACCAAAAGATCACAATAGATTTTACAGACAGCTCCCACAGATCTGAAAAATCTTTAAGCAAAGTAGTTTAAATTTTTTATCTGGACAATTAATCTTTAACCATGTTTGCACTGATGATTCAGTTATCAGGACAAGTTATTCAATATTGAATTTGAACTTTGCAGGGATTGAAGTGTTTATGTTTTTGTAATAGAAATCTGAATAATTTCATGTTTTGATTTGTCTATATGTCAATTCATAATATTTCACCAATAAAAAAGATTCTGGAAGGCTGATTTATCAGGTTATTAATTTTAGTTCACTATGAATTCACATTATAATAAATATTTTGCAATTATATTAGTAATTCAACTGCTGTTTTTTGTTGAGGCGGGAGCTCAGCCTAAGCTAAACACCTCACTTTCGGGTAAAATATATGATAAATCAACAAATCAGCCACTGGAATATGCAACAATTACCGTGATAAGCAAACAGTCAGGGAAAGTTATAAATGGTACAGTGGCAGATGTTAAAGGTGTATTTACCTTATCCGGACTTCCGTATAATACATACCAGGTCAATATCGATTTTATTGGCTATGAAAAAAATACAATAGATAATGTAAGTATCAGCAAGAATAATCGCTCCGTTTCATTAGGGACAATATACCTTGCTCAATCAGCGAAGAGCCTTCAGGGTGTCGTAATTGTCGGTGATAAACCAGTTGTTGAGAACAAAATTGATAAAATTGTCTATAATGTCTCCAATGATATTACTTCACAAGGGGGGGCAGCTATTGATGTTCTTAAAAAGGTGCCACAGGTAACAGTTGATGTAGACGGAAATGTAGAGTTGCAGGGGAATTCCAATATCCGTTTCCTGATCGATGGAAAGCCTTCCACTGTGTTCGGGAGCAATCTTTCTGATGCACTTGCATCTATTCCTGCCAGCCAGATCAAAAGCATTGAGGCAGTCACAAACCCCGGAGCCAAATATGATTCGCAGGGAACAGGAGGGATTATCAACATTATTCTCTATGATAATAAAATGGAGGGAGTAAATGGCAATATCAATATAACGGCTGGCACCAGGCTGGAAAACGGTTCTGTTAACCTTAATATGCGACATAAAAGATTTGGTGTAAATGTTTTTTTCAGTGGTCATGCCCAACTGAAATCACAGATGCCATACTCTCAAAACCGGGTTTCAATCGACACTATGGCTAAAACATCTACATCAATGATACAGACCAGTCTTACGGATTTTGAAAGAAATGGCTTCAGGTCAGGTGTTGGTTTCGACTGGGATATTACAAAAAATAATATAATTACCGGTTCTCTGGGTTATAATCAGTTCAGTAACCGAACCAGGGGACTTACCGACCAGGAACAGTTAGTACAGGATCTTTCTTCTTATACTGAATCAGATCTGTACACTTTGCGAAACTCCGACAGTTATACAAAGATTCACTCCGTCGACTGGAGCCTTGACTATAAAAAGAAATTCAAAAAAGATGGACAGGAACTTGATATACTCTATAGTGCAAGCAACGGGGACCCATACAGTAATTATAGTCAATCGCAGTTTTATACCGGGCAACTGATCCCTTTTGCAGGGTCCTCAAGCATTAACCCCGGAACAGATAATGAAACAGATATCTCCATTGATTATGCACACCCGGTGGATAGTAATTTGCTAATTGAAACTGGTGCAAAAACTGTAATTCAAAACCTTACAAGCATCTCTGATGTAAGCGTGTTCAATCCTTTCAGTGACCTTTTCATGAACGATGTCTTGCAATCGTATCATTTTAACTATACAATGAAAATTTATGCAGGTTACATTTCCGGCACTTTTAAATTGCTTAATTTTCTTAATGTGAAAGCAGGAACACGGTATGAATATACTGACGTAAGTATTGACTACCCTAATACATCAATTCCTGCATACGGGACGTTAGTCCCTTCTGTTGTTTTATCTCACGATTTCAATAAGACCAGGTCTCTGAAACTGGCATACGGAAGACGGATTGAACGCCCCGAATACAGGGAATTAAATCCGTTCGTTAATCTCAGCGATCCATATAATATTACCGTAGGCAACCCGTTGCTGAAGCCCGAGATAGGGAATAATTTAGAGTTGGGCTATAGCAATACATTTAAAAACGGGGGGAATATTTATGTTTCATTCATAGAACGTATAAACACACAGGACCTTAAACGGATAACAACTTTTTACCCTGAATACGTCATCGGAGATTCAGTATACACCAATGTATCGGTCACTAACCGTCAAAACGTAGGTGAGGAGTATAATTCCGGCATTAATATTTCCGGCTCATATCCTCTGACAAAGAATCTTAACTTACGGGCAAATCTGATGATTTCCCGCCGGTATTCAGTCAGCAATCTTAATATTGCCAACGTGGCAACCGGATTAAGAACCAGGATAAATATGAACGCAACCTATGAGTTGCCAAAAAACCTTGTTTTTGAGTTGTTTGGATTCTATAATGCAGCAACCCGGAATATACAGGGAAAAACTCCCCAGTTTTTCATTTACACCTTTGCATTTAGAAAGTTGTTCCTGGATAAGAGAGCAAGCTTTGGTTTTACTGCAACAAATCCTTTCGCCAAATATATCAGACAGGTCAGTACAATCTCCACGGAGGGTTATACATCGAATATAAACCGTCAGTTGCCATTCCGGTCTTTTGGGATAAGTCTGATGTATAAGTTCGGCAAACTGGAATTCAACAAGAACAAAGAGGACAATAATAATAACTTTCTCAATGATCCGGGATCAATAGGTAATTGAGAATCGTCCCTCAGTTATTTCCGGGATTTTCCCTAAATAATAATACTGCTATATTTCAACGATATTGGCACTTATTTTATAATTTAGCATGTGCAGCAGGTGTTAAAAATTAATCCTGAATAAATTTATAATCTTCCATGACTGACAAATCATCTTCAAAAGGTAATAAAGGGCACGTTAAAAATCAGATCAAACCTGCCCTGCTGGTAATTGATGTTCAGAACAAGTACTTAAAAATGGTTCCGCCCCGGGACAAAGAGCTGGCAACATTCTTTATTAATCTTCTGATCGATCTTTTCCGGGAACATGATTTTCCAATAATAAGGATTTATCATCTTGATAAGGAAAGCAGTCCGGATTCAGATCCGGCAGAGTTTGAATATCCTGACTCAATATTAATCCAACCCGGAGATCTTAAAATAATCAAAACCTATTCCGATGCGTTTAATAAAACTGAACTTGATAAGGCTCTCAGGGAGAAAGGGAGTAATTCATTATTTCTCTGTGGCTTAAGTGCTGTAGGCTGTGTACTGGCAAGCTTTATTGGTGCACATAACCACGATTACAGGGCCTTTATTTTAAAAGATGCCATTATGAGCCATAACACTGATTACACCAGGAATGTAGAAGCTATGTTTGATGCGATCAGCTACGATGCAGTAAAACTGATCCTCGAAAGCTGTTAAAACAGGCGCTGATCCTGGCGTCCAATTTTACCAGACATTCACAGGTTTGCATAATATAAAAGCGCATTCAGTTAATCTATAATTGTTGGCGCTTTATTCATGTAGCCCAGCCAGAAAACAGAAACCATTATTTATTCACCAATACTCACCTCAATCTGAGCCTCCTGTATGACAACGTTTTTGTAGTTAATCTGTGGTTTAATAATTCTGGTAATGATCTGTTCTCCATGTTTCAGAGATTCATCGCGTTTAAACTTTGCAGATAACTTCATGGCAGGATTATAGGGTTTATTGAGCAGGTCAACCATCTCATAGCCATTTTCTTTGAAATTATCCTGGATGCGTTCAACTGCAAATTCAAGCTGTTTCAATCCTTTAGTTTCGGGATCCATGCTGCTTATATTCCTTTGAATACGAATTATTTCATCTGCAACTTTTAAAGCAAGTGAATGGTCAATCTCCTCCGATTCATTTTGTTCTTTTTTGCTCAGGTTCTTCTGAAAATCAAGTGACCAGAAAACCTGGTTGTCAAGCTTTATTATCTCTTCCCGAATTGTTTCGGAACTGGTTTTTATCTGGTCCGACAATTCTGTTTTTACAAATGTTAACCTTCTTCTTAACAAGCCGAACAGAATTGCTGGTACGAGTAAGATGGCAATAATTACCAGGATCCAGTACAGGGTAGTATAATGGCTCACTCTTTCATTTAAAGCTGCAACGTCTGTATTTGTTTTATTGCTTAATTGCTGGATCTGCGATTCCAGCTTATTTGCCATTGCCTTTAAGTTATTGTTTGTCTGAGCTAACTCCTGCTTCAGGGCATCCAGGCTATCGACAGCAGAAGAGATTCTTCCTTCAAGTTTTTTAATATTTGAATTTGCTGTATTTACCTGCTTTGACAATCTGGAATTGCGGTATTCAAGATTCTCAATCTGGCGTTGAAGTTGTAGTATAGTGTCATTTTTAGTTTGTGCAAGTGTTACTGTACCAAAAATTGCAAGCACTCCCAGAATTAATATTGTCTTTCTCATTTTATATGACTTTATACATGTAACAAATTGAAAGGATCAAATTAAGTAGTTATTCCAAAATTAAACTATTTGGATTAATTTACCACCTGACCTGAATAGAAAAGCCCTGACATAGTAAATTGAAATTCTGCTTTATGAAAAGAGTAGTTCTTTCGATTATTATTGCTTCGATAAGCAAAATGATCAATCAATCCTTTAGGTTGTCACTGGTGATATTGATAATTGCTCGCCTGCCTGTCCGGCTCCCGGCGGGCGGCATCTAATTTTAATCGGTAAGCGTGGGTTTTAAAATTATTTCAGAATACCTATTGCTATTCCTGCAACAGGTGATACTCCTGAGAAATCGAAATTAAACCAGTTTTTATTTTTTGTTAATCCGTCTTCATTGTAATACTTACTCAGCCTGATATTTCCTCCGGCAAACAGGTCAACTGCGAGTACTTTGAAAAGAGGCACTTTCATTCCAAGGATGACACCCCCGGCAAAAATATTCAGATGCCGGGTTATCTTCTTATCCACCATTTCAAACACTCCGGGATCAGTTTCCTCCAGATCGCTGTAATTTCCGGAAATTATCATTCTGGTATACATAATCTGAGGTGCTACATATAATCCAAGTGGCGCTTTTTGCCTGTTTATATTGTTTGCCAGAAGGTAATTCCGAAACTGAATATTTAACCCGGCGCCAGACATTACCTGCCCTTGATATATTTGATATGTATTAGTTGCAGCATCTAAAAATGCAAAACTTTGATTTGTGAAATAGTAATTTGACAAGCCTTCTTTTGTTGAATAGGTTGCCATTACACCTGCATTTATTGAAAACCTGTTGTTAAGAATTCTTTCATAAGATAAATAAAATGCTCCTTCAAAAAGCCTGACAGGATCAAGCATAATTGCTGAATTATAATCGGGTACAAATTCAGGTTCCTGTTCCACGATAACCCGGGGTTGGATTTCGACTGTCTGTACTTTCTCCTGACTTATTTTAAACAACGAATCTACCTTAAACAACGAATCTATCTTATTAATTTTTTTTGTCATTTGTTGTGGATTAAAATCCATAGAATTGATTTTAGAAGCTATTTCATTAAGCTTAATATCAAGTTCTTTAGGCTTAGCTTCCCAAAGCTTAATTTTTGTATCCAAAAGCTCCAGTTTTGAATCAAGAAGTTGCAATTTCATATCGAGCATTTGAGATTTTTGTGTAATGGAATCCTGACCTAAGGATTTTGGACAGAATACCACAATCAAAAATAATCCAATAAGGAATAGTGGGTTACATAGTTTTGTTTTCATAGCGATTAATTTTTTGGTTAGATTTAAGTTAAGGGCATTTTATGATAAAGTAATTCCACAGGTTTAATCAGGTGTTAAGTACAAATACCCTGCCAATTCTGTTTAACAAAGGTTCAATATGAAATCATAATGTAGTGACCCTGGCCAACTTTTACCGAGGGGAATTGATCTTCCCTGGCCGTTGTTAAGTGGTTGTTCTTGCATCTGCGATTTCTTACCCCGCCACTGTATCACAAATTTATCATAAACCTGATATCCAATCACATAGCATATAGTAAATACCTCATTTAAAACCATTTCCAGCCCAATTATGACACGATCTCCCCTTTATCAGATTCTACACCTGTTGCTCTGAGACAGGATGTTTTAAAATGCATTAAATCAAGTGTATAAATTAAGGCACAATTCGGGAGTTCTGAAAAAGATAAACCCCTTATGTATAATCACATAAGGGGTAATCTTTGTAGCCCCACCAGGAATCGAACCTGAATCTAAGGTTTAGGAAACCTCCATTCTATCCATTGAACTATGGGGCCAAATTCAGTCGCAAAAGTATGTTTTTTTTTTGTCATTGCAAACGACTAAGGGCGGAAGACACTAGACGCTGGACGCTAGACACTAGGGGTTGGATGCCAGACTCTTGATATCGGAAAGAATTTGATTTTGCAATATTGATTTGTAAATTTGATATGGAATAAATAATAATCAATTAATCTCGTTGTGTTATGAGCAATTATGAAAATCTAAAAGTCTGGCATAAAGCCATAGAATTAGCTGTATCCATTTACAAAGTGACCAGTGAAAATACTATATTCAATAAGGATTACAGCCTGAAAGATCAAATGAGAAGATGTGCTGTGAGTATCTCCAGTAATATTTCTGAAGGTGACCAATTAGGAACAGATAAACAAGCTGTAAGGCAATTCTATATTGCTAAAGGATCGGCAGCTGAATTATACACTCAGATAACTATTTCTTACAAAATAGGTTATCTTGCTGAGGAACAAAACGAATATTATCTGAGTGAATGCAGAGTAATATCGGCTATGCTAACTAATTTGATAAAAAGCAGATCACAGGATTAAATTTCATTCCTGTTTTCTAATTTATCGACAGCTAATTTCTGACCTAAGCACCTATCGTCTTGTGTCCAGTGTCCCGTGTCCCGTGTCCAATGTCTAGTGCCCAACGTCCAGTGTCTAGTGCCCAGTGCCCAGCGTCTAGTGCCCAGCGTCTAGCGTCTTTTCCTTTTCCCTTATTTTCCGCGAAATAACTTATCTTTGAATTATTCAAAAATGAAACATATGAACTGGATTGATGCAACAATAGTTATTATACTGATTTTATCAGCTGTGAACGGCTTTATTAATGGCTTCGTTAAGGAAGTGGCTTCCCTGGCAGCTCTCATAATTGGAATATGGGGAGCAATTAAATTTTCTTTCTTCACTGCCGGGAAACTTTACGACTATTTTGATATGACGGGAAGGTATGTTGGCATAATTGCCTTTATTATTACATTTATACTTATTGTAGTGGTTATCCATTTTGTTGGCATCGTGGCTGACAAAATAGTAAGTGCGGTGGCTCTTGGCTTTGTAAACAGGCTTCTGGGGATAGCTTTTGGTGTATTAAAGTCAGTTTTGATAATGAGTGTAATATTTGTTGTTCTGAATGCCATTAATGCCAAAAAGCCTTTTTTGCCTAAAACAACAATAGAAGCATCAAAATTTTACAGTACTATATCCGATATTGCACCTGCCATTTTCCCGATAATAGGAGAGGGAAGTTTCAACCATAGCTTTGACAGGTTTAAAAAGAAGCCTGAAAACGTTTCCATATAACCCTCTTTACTATATTTGCAATTCTGAAAACACTATTATGAATTTTATTGATGAACTGAGATGGAGAGGCATGATACATGATATTATGCCCGGTACAGAAGAATTACTCAACAGGGAAAAGATCAGCGGATATATTGGGTTTGATCCAACCGCAGACTCGTTGCATATCGGTCATATGGTACAGGTTATGCTGCTTGTGCACTTTCAGCGGTCCGGACATACACCTATTGCACTCATCGGCGGAGCTACAGGAATGATAGGCGATCCATCGGGGAAATCGGAAGAGAGAAACCTCCTTGATGAGGAATCGCTGAGGAAAAACCAGGAAGCTATAAAAATGCAGCTTTCAAAGTTCCTCGATTTTCAGTCAGATAAAAAGAACAGGGCTGTTATGGTGAATAACTATGACTGGATGAAGGAATATTCTTTCCTCGGTTTTATAAGGGATATTGGCAAACATATTACTGTGAACTATATGATGTCGAAGGATTCGGTCAAAAAAAGAATAGGATCGGATGCCAAAGAAGGTATGTCGTTCACCGAGTTTTCATACCAGCTGGTTCAGGGTACGGATTTCCTGCACCTATATAAAAACAATAACTGTAAGCTACAGATGGGAGGATCGGATCAGTGGGGGAATATTGTTACCGGTACGGAGCTTATCCGGAGGAAAGCCGGGGGTGAAGCTTATGCTCTCACATGTCCTCTTATAACCAGGTCCGACGGGGCTAAGTTTGGCAAAACAGAATCGGGTAATGTATGGCTCGATCCGGAAAAAACCACTCCTTACCAGTTTTATCAGTTCTGGCTGAATGTTTCTGATGAAGATGCAGCTAAATACGTTAAGATATTTACTGTACTGGACAGGGAGGGAATAGATAATATCATCAGCGAACATAACAAGGCACCACACGAAAGACTGCTTCAGAAACGACTGGCGGAAGAAGTAACTGTTACTGTTCATTCAAAAGCTGAATATGAAGGCGCCGTTGAAGCATCGCAGATCCTTTTCGGGAAAGGCACCACCGAGTCTCTTAAAAGAATGAATGAGAACACATTCCTCTCTGTTTTTGAAGGAGTTCCGGTATTTGATATTAGTATGGAGATCCTTGCGAATGGGGTAACAATTACAGACCTGTGCGCTGAGCATTCGCAGATATTTTCTTCAAAAGGTGAGTTGAGACGTTTAGTACAGGGAGGTGGATTAAGTCTTAATAAAACCAAAATTGAAAATCCCGATTTTCTCGTTAGCAGGGAAATGCTGCTGAATAACAAATACCTCCTGGTTCAAAAAGGTAAAAAGAATTATTCCCTGATAAGGGTAGGATGAAATCTGTTATACTATATCCGCTGCAATTATGGAAACATCATCGAAAGTTGAAGGGTTATTATCAGGTAACCCGAGAAACTTGATCATTTCCATAATATTCTTTGCGACAGGTCTGGTATTTGAGATATGTTTAATAATAACGCTTGTTCCGATTTCTTTACCATCTTCTCCTTTGAGCTCTGAAAGCCCGTCGGTGTAACATACAATCTTCGAAGAGTCTTTTATTTTTATGTCAGATTTTTCGACTGAAGGTATTTCGTCAAGCATACCTATCCCAACGCATGACGCCGTAAGATGCCTGACATCTCCCGTTACTGTATCATAGAGAACAGGAGGATTGTGGGCTGCATTGATATATTCCAGGATTCTTGTTTTATGGTCGTACCTGGCAACAAATAATGTAATGAACTTTTCCCCTGAAGCATTTATGACAACAATCCTGTTAAGCTTCTGAACAAGTGAAACGAGGTTGATATCTTCAGATAACAATGCTCTCAGGTTTGCCTGGAAGTTCGACATCAGGATGGCTGCAGAAATACCCTTCCCGGAGACATCAGCGATACAGAGACCTGTTTTTGTATCAGAAAGCCTGATACAGTCGTAGTAATCACCTCCGACTTCAAAATGAGGGAAATAGAACCCGGTTACTCTCAGCCTGGGATTTTTGGGCATGTGGATGTTATCCGGGATAAGCATCTTTTGCATCCTGGCAGCCAGTTCAAGCTCTTTCCTTAAAGATTCCTGTCGCAGGCTTTCATTGAAAAGCCTGATATTTTCTATGGCTACAATAATGATACTCGAGATGGTCTGGATAAAATTCAGATGTTTCAGGACGGGACTCATTCCTTCACCTTCCTCCTCAATATCGCCAATAAAAACAAAAGCAAGATGGACGTTATTATTAAAGACAGGAATAATTATATCCACTCCTTCTAAACCCATGTCAACTGCTCCGAAAAATATCTCATTGATTTCCAGTAATGTGGATTCAACATCGATTTTTTCAAAATGAGTGGGAAATCCGCCATTTAAAAGACACTCCCATGTGCCGGAGTGTTTAAAAATAAGGATCTTCCCTATACCAAGATCATTTCTGAGGATGGATTCATACTTTGATAAAAGATCTTCTGTAGGTAGATTGGCATTGATCGATAATGTTATATCGAGTAAAGAATCTAATTTAAATTTTGAGATCTTAAATCTGTCGTTTGGGACTTTTCTATCTGTCATAATTATATTTATCCCTTAACTCTTTCGATATACGCTCTTTCTTTTATATCTATTTTTATTTTATCACCTGTATTAACGAAAAGCGGAACCATTATAGTCTCTCCATTCTGAACTTTAGCCTGTTTTAAAGTGTTTGTTGCAGTATCCCCCCGTAACCCGGGTTCAGAATATGTAACCTCCATTACAACAAATTGCGGAATATCGACCGAAAGGATAGTCTCGGTATCGGCGTGAACCACTATCTCAACCCCTTCCCCTTCCAGAAGAAAATTACTGTTTTCAATCAATTCCTCCTGTACATGAATCTGCTCAAATGTTTCAAGATGCATGAAGTAATAACCCATATCATCTTTGTAGAGATATTGGTATGGGCGCCGCTCAACTCTTGCCAGGTTAACCTTTGTTCCTGACGAAAAGGTATTGTCAATTACTCTCCCTGTCTTGAGGCTTTTAAGTTTGGTACGAACAAAAGCCGGTCCCTTCCCGGGCTTAACATGTTGAAACTGAACGATTGTATATAGGTCATTGTTAAATTCAATGACTAAACCATTTCTGAAATCTGCAGTACTTGCCATAAATGTCTAAATTATTCTCACAATTGTTTTTATTTATTTCTTCCTGACCTCCAGGGGATATCTCAGTCCTTCATAACTGGTTATTTCCGCCGCAAAAGCCCCTACAAAGATATCAAATCGCACCTTAACCGGTAAAAAATTTTTATCAGCAGAAAACCAGAAGGAAACATCCTCTTCTGTCTTGAATAGTCTTCCGGCCTCGGTAACGGGATTGAACTTATAGCATTTTATTCTTCCAACCTTTGTTTTAACTTCATCCATTCCTTTGTATCTTAGTCTTATAGGGTAGAGCTCATCTGTAAACCATGTCATTATAGTGATAATTTCACCTTTTTTTAAATTAGAGTCCACAGGGAGTATATGGTTGCGGAAATAGTAGAAGCATGAAAGGATGTCATGTATCCCGGGTGGAGCTATGTGAACACCTGTAAGGTCACTCGTAAGAATTGATGAATCTGCCCTGGTTGTGTGATCAAAAAGAACTTCATTATAATTTCTGTATCTTCCTTCACGGATGTTCCTTATAGATTTAACCGGCAGTTCAGTGCTCGGATCAATAAAGCTCTCATAGATATCCAGTACTTTATAGATTGCGTCGACCAGTCCTGTGGTTTTTGCTGAAAGCTTTGAATGCCAGACCTCCATTCCGTTTAAAAGTTCCTTATTAAGTTCAAGTGAAGCTGTTCCCCCGTTAATAATGCCATACTGGATCGTATAATTGACTTTTTCTCCAACCTTATACGAAACAATCTGACCCCGGCTGAGGGATGAAAAAATTGTCAGAAGAGTTGCGATATAAATTATTCTTCTCATATCTCTTTATGCTGACATGCAGTTATTATGCCAATTATTTTCCAAGGATGTTCTTTCTTGGCTTTGAAGTTATGAAATCTTTTAAATAAAAAGGTTCAAAATATGCAACGTCTTCGAAGCGCCTGTTCTGAAGCGCCTGTAATACAGGTATATGCATGTGTGCAGCTGAAGCCCTGAAATCATCATAATAAAGAACATTTTCCCTGTTTATAAGCGGTTTACATTTTGCAGCTCCATCACCAAAGAGTATGATTTTTTGGGATTCCGGGATGTTACTGAATGAACTTTCACTAATAATTTCCGCAGATACCGGCATAATGCTATTGCCAACTGAATCGAATATGGTATAATAAACTTCCAGTCGGCGGGCATCAATCATCGGACAAAACCATGCATTCTCATCGAACATTTTATCTTCTTGCCTTTTCTTTGCAAAGCCCCAGAACATTGAAAGGGTTGTATCAACGGCTATAATAGGTAATGATGCTGCATAAGCGATACCCTTGGCAACGGAAACACCAATTCTCAGTCCGGTATATGAACCGGGTCCTTTGCTCACAGCGATAGCTTCGAGATTTTTTATTACGATGCCTGCCTCTTTCAGGATATCTTCAATGAACAGAGTGAGCAATGCAGCATGTGATTTTGAGTCAGAGCTTTCTCTCAAATATACTACACCGGCATTGTCACATAATGCCACTGAACAAATATCTGTCGCTGTCTCAAGGCATATAAACATGTTTTACAGGGATACCGGAAGTTTGTTATTTAACTTTAAAGAGCTCGTCTTTACTTACTATCTCAATCAGTGTGCTGTCAGACAGTTTTTTGTTTATTGCTGAGAAAGGTGCTGAAATTACACGGTCATTTAAAGCAATTCCTGAAAGGATCTCTATGTAAGAGTTATCCTGTATTCCTGTTTTGACATCCTTTGCAAGAGCATACTTGCCATCGGTAATAAAAACGATGGTACGGAGATCACTGTTTGCAACCACACTGGCAATTTTTGTTGTATCAGTCCTTGTTGTCACAGATTGTATCGGCACGGCTATGACATCAGATTTTGTATCGGTTCGGATATCAACTGTTGCAGACATCCCCGGGCGGAAAGGATTTTTATCGCCTGCATCAACAAGCGATTGATATGATTGCGGAAGTACAAGGATCTTAACATCAAAATTTGTTACCTGGTCGGCTGATACACCTGTCGTTTTTGCGGAGTTTGCAATTTCGGTCACAACACCTTTGAACTTCTTATCGAGGTAGGCATCCACTTCAATGGTGGCAGTATCTCCAAGCTTTACCCTGACGATATCATTTTCGTTTACCTCTACCTGTGCTTCCATGCGTGACAAATCAGCAACCCTCAATAATTCGGTACCAGCCATCATATTTGTTCCGGCGACTCTTTCTCCCAATTCAACAAGAAGCATTGAAACGGTACCGGTCATTGGCGCATAAATAGATGTTTTTGTAAGGTTCTCATTAGCTTCTTTAACAGAAGCCTCGGCGCTGACAACAGCAAACTTGGAAGCATCAACATCTGCTTTGGCAACTGTATAGGTGGCCTGAGCCTGTTCAAAATCTGACTTGGAGATGGTCTGTTCGTCGTACAGTTGTTTATTGCGGTTATATGAAAGTTCAGCCTGTTTAAACTGGGCCTCTGACTGAGCCAGACGGGCGCGGGCAGAACTTATCGCTGCAAGCGACCTGTCGCGTTGTGAGATATAAACATCCGGCTTAATTCTGAGAAGCAACTGGCCTTTTACTACCGGATCACCCTCTTTTACTGTCAGCTCGACAATTTCACCTGAAACATCAGGGCTTATTTTTACCTCTTTTTCGGGCTGTATTTTACCGTTAGCTGTTATGGTTTCAATAATTGTCCGTTTTTCTGCGTTTTCCACAGCAACCTTTATAGTCAATGCTTTACCAAACCAGCCGGCCTTCTTGCCGATTACCGCGAATATGATAAGTATAACTACTATTGGGAGTAAAATCTTCAGTAACTTATTGTTTTTCATGATATTGTGCCTTAAAATGATTGGGATTATTATTATTTGCTAAGAGAAAGCGGAAGTCCTTTATAAAAATCGAGTACTTTGGTTTTAAAGATAAATTCATATTTTGCCTGCGACATATCAGACTGGGCATTTATGAGCTGTGTTTTGGCCACATTATAGTCTACGGGAGCAACCAGTCCGACATTAAACTTTTGTTCCGTATACCTGAAAGATTCTTCCGCCGAGGCAACAGCCTTAATACTTGCATTATATTTCTTTAAAGATGCAACAGCGTCGGTATACGCCTGCTGAATATTTTTGTAAAGCTGTTTTTTTGTTCCGTCAAGTGCATACTCGTAATTTTGCACGCTTAATTTTGAGTTTGCAATATTCTTATTAACCTGCCAGCCGTTCAATATCGGAATATTCATTTGCAAACCTAATCCTGAACTCTGGTTGTTTTTGAACTGGTAGTCAAAAGACTGAATTCCGGGCTGGTTAGCTATATATGTATACCGCGTGTTGTAGTTATGGTTTAAAGAAATCTGGGGACTTCTGCCTCCTTTTGCGATTTTCAGATCATACTGACTGGCAGTAAGCTTCAATTCCGAGCTCTTTATTTCAGGTCGGTTTTTTACTGCAATTTCATATATATCCTCAATATTGCCTGAGATAACTGTATTTGGGTCGACACTAATAACAGGGACGACGATTTCAAAGCCTTCCGGGGTATTGAGTTCAAGAAGTTGCGTGAGCGTAAGATAAGATGTCTCGAGTTGATTTTTTGTATTGATCAGGGATAGCTCTTCCTGGGCTGCCTGTGATTCTATCTGAAGAAGGTTCCCTTTGGCCACACTGCCCGCATCAACCAGTTTCTGTGTTTTTTCAATTTGCTGCAACGTAATATTTACCTGGTTTTCATTAGCGGCAACAAGTTCCTTATTTAATAGGATCTGAAGGTATGCAAGTGCAACATTTAATGCCACATTATCGCTTATATTCTGCAGATCCTGCTGACTGGCCAGCACCAGGTACCTGTTTTTCTGAATTGAATTGTAGTTTTGCAGACCTGAAAAAACAGGCGTAGATCCTCCAAGGTAGAAATAATCAGACTGAAGAGTCTGGTTAAAAAACTGATATGTGTTCTGATCAAGAGCACGGCCAAATGAATAACCCGCAGAAACCTGTCCATTCAGAGTTGGGAGTAATTTCAGTTTTGCAAGATCAAGAGAATTCTCCTGAACCTTTGCCTGGATAGCCTGCTGCTTAATCTGTATATTGTTATCGATAGCATACTTTATACATTCCTCAAGGCTCCAGACCTTTTGTTGTGAAAAGATCAGTCCCTGTGAAGCTAGCAACCCGGAAAATATGAATATTAAGAATTTTTTCATAAGCAGATGTTTTGTTAATTGTATTTGTTTGGGCGAATAAGTCTCTTTTTCTTAATTAGCACGTATTCAGCAGTTACATTTTATTTTAATAAGACCGCGAAAGTTGATATTTTAAGATTACGAAGATAAATAATATCTCAAACAGATGAAAGAATATTTTAATTACTGGCTTTCGTTCCCCGAATTTGTTTCATACCGGTTTGTATTTTAGCTATCTTTGTATCATTAACAGGCTAATTTCAGATGGATTATTTATAAATCTTTTTGCTGGCAAAGTGAAATTAACTATTTTGTGTCGCTTATTTAAAAACAATAAAATATGTTACATTATAAAGAATTAGGATTAGTGAATTCGAGAGAATTGTTCAGGGATGCAATGAAGGGCGGATATGCTATTCCCGCTTTCAATTTCAATAATCTTGAGCAGATGCAGGCAATTATCAGTGCATGTGTCGAGACGAAATCGCCTGTTATTCTCCAGGTATCGAAAGGTGCGCGTAAATATGCCAATCAGACATTGCTACAGTATCTTGCCAAGGGAGCTGTGGAATACGCTAAAGAGCTTGGGCATGCAATTCCCATCGTATTGCATCTTGATCATGGCGATACATTTGAAACCTGCAAATCGTGCATCGAAACAGGTTTTTCATCGGTAATGATCGATGGATCACATTTCCCTTATGAAGAAAATGTCAGATTAACAAAACAGGTTGTTGAATATGCTCATCAGTTTGATGTAACGGTTGAAGGTGAATTAGGTGTTTTGGCAGGTATTGAAGATGAAGTTTCATCAGATCATACATCCTATACAAGACCCGAAGAGGTTGAGGACTTTGTGAAAAAAACCGGAGTTGACTCCCTGGCCATTTCTATCGGCACCTCACATGGAGCTTTTAAATTCAAGGTAGCTCCGGGCGAGTTGCCTCCGCCTTTGCGTTTTGATATTCTTGAAGGATGCGAAAAACGTATTCCCGGTTTTCCGATCGTTCTTCATGGCGCTTCTTCAATACCCCAGGATATCGTCGCCGAGATTAATAAATATGGAGGGAAAATGGAAAACACCGCTGGCGTTTCAGAAGATCAGCTGCGCAGAGCTGCGAAATCTGCCGTTTGCAAGATTAATATCGACAGCGATGGTCGTCTTGCAATGACTGCTGCGATACGAAAAGTATTTGTTGAAAAACCCGGTGAGTTTGACCCTCGAAATTATCTTGGGCCGGCACGCGATAAGCTGAAAGAACTTTATAAGCATAAAGTTGTAAATGTACTTGGAAGTGCCGATAAAGCATAGCCCTTGACCTTCCTGCAATTTTTAAACGCTGAAAGAGTTTCATGACATGGGAAAAAGGTAAAAGTTGTGAATAACATAAATATCAAACAGCCAGTCACATAGCGGCGGGCTGTTTTTTTTATGTTAAAAACTATTTTTTAGCTTCAACCTGTTGAATATCTGTTTTTTTAAATTAGATGTCTTATTTGATATCAATAAATGTGAGACGTATATTCAAAGAAGACCGCTTAAGACGGACCAATCGCCTTTCTCTCATGCTTAACAATAGGGAGATGAGGGCATTAGGGATATATTGTAATCGCTACCGGATTAAAAATAAATCTGAATTCCTGAGGGAGACAATTATGAAGGCCATCTTAAAAAGATTTGAAGAGGAGCATCCAACCCTTTGGGAAGAGAAAGAACCTACACTTTTTAATCAGAATGTTACAGGATAACATTTGGATTGTATCTGCGTTTTTCTAATTTTACACAATTCAGACTTAATGGTTTGGGGAATTGATTATACATTTGTATTAAATATTAAATATTTAGCGAAGTAATAAATAAGGAATTTTAATATGAATCAGAGTGCCAGCCTGAAAAAAGAGCCTACGAGGAGAACACCATGGATTTTATTGGAACCTGGCAGAATATTTATTATGGGCAGGTCGATTCCTGAAAACCCCGGGGATTTCTACCGGCCTGTTAAGGAATGGATTGCAGATTATGTTGAAAATTTTGAAGGGAAAACAGTTATTACCCTCGGATTTGAATATATCAATACAAGTTCCACAAAATGGATATTCTCCATGCTGAAGGAATTATCAGAAATAAAGGATATTCAAAATAATGCAAGTGTTAAATGGTACTATGAGAATGGAGATGAAGATATGTGCGAACTTGGCTTTATTTTAAGATCGCTTGTTGATTGCCCGTTCGTGGTTGTTGAGGTCAGCCAGATGAACAGGGAAAAATACGAGAAAATCCTTGCGGAGACCAGGTGAGGATGCCATCACCTTATGATCAAAATTATTCATTGTTGATCGCTTTCAGATTTTTTTTCTAATTTTGCATCTCATTTTATTATAGAATGACCCATGGTGTAATTGGCAACACGTCAGATTTTGGTTCTGAAGAGTCCAGGTTCGAAACCTGGTGGGTCAACAAAAAAGAGCCTCGTTTTTACGGGGCTCTTTTGGTTAAAAAATACCTTAACGGTGATATAATACCTTTCTGCCTGATCTGTCAATATGTCCTTTGTCCCTTATAAACAGATGAATTATAAACCGCTTTGATACGTCCGTCGTAAACCAGTTTACCCATTGTTAAGCCACTGATTGTTGCATTAGCTGTGTTGTTGGCTCCAATAGTCATGAATACATCGTAGGATCCGATATTTGTTATTACACTAAAACGCAAAGTATAACTTAAGTGCTTTGCATCCTTTGTAATTTTCCATGAATTAAGGTGTCCTTCTGCAGTTACTCCGCCTACGCCATTGTATCCCTGGCCAAAATTACTTCCTGTCTGCAAAATAACATCATCGGGTTCAACTTTAATAAAATTCAGTGATGAACTGACTGGTATTCTGTTTCCATACTGATTACTCAGAAAATCAGCTTCAAGCACTATGCTGCGTCTTTGAAGCAAGGTGTCTATAGCCTGAAAATTAGCATATAAAAAAGCTTTCCTTGCTTCCTTTTGTTCCTGACGTGTCAGTTTGGTTTCCTGGGAATAGCTTTTCCCGGAAATCCCTAAAAATATCATAGTCAGAAACAATATACCTGTATAAAATGTTAACCTTTTCATAGCATTTAAAATTTAATCAATAATAGAGTTGCAAATTATATGCCATGTCATTCTTTTTAAGCACCTTTTTTACCAGCATTCTGTCATTTTAACTTTTTATTAACTTATTGATTATCATAATAAGTCACATAACTGAAAGGATTCTTTTAAACCATGGAGTTGCACGGTTATTTTAAAAATTCCCTGAACCAGAGCCCTGAATCTTTGATATACCTGTTAAGTGTGTGGAAATCCACGTATATAAGTCCGAAACGTGTCCGGAAGCCTTTGTCCCATTCAAAATTATCAGTGGGGGACCATACAAAATAGCCATTTACATTTATCCCCTCCCTTTTTGCTTTTAAAACGGCCTCAAGGTGATCTTTAAAATACTCTATCCTCTTTGAGTCATGTACTCTTCCGTTATCGAGGATGTCAGGTACACAGGTCCCGTTTTCAGTTACAATAAGATTCTTCACTCCTTTGTAGCTGCTGTATTGTTTCAGTATACGGTACAATCCTTCCGGATATATCTCTCCTTCCATCTCATTTGCAGGTACACCGCGTTTTGAAGCAGGGATCTCCTTTGCCCGCATCCCGGGCATTATTGATTTTTTAGCTATTGTCCTGAAATAATACTGAACACCAATAAAATCAAAATCAAAAGCCATCCTGGCTTCATCACCTTCTTCATAAAGCGATCGCATTTTTTTCAGGATAGGCACTGTGTTATCAGGGTAACCCATCCCGAGGCAGGGTTCAATGAAAAGACGATTCATAATAGCATCCATACGGGCCGCAGCTTTAATGTTCTTTTTTTTATCATCGATTGGCTCAACCCAGGTGTTCGCGAAAGTTGTTCCAATATTTGCATTTAGGACGTTTTTCCGTATTATTCGCCCTCCTTCAGCATTTGCCAGTACTGAATAATGGACTGATTTCATGAATGCCTTAAGGCTTTTTCTTCCAGGGGCAAAAACTCCTTCCATATAACCATTCCCGGTAAATGAAAGCTGTTCGTTCATAACCATCCAGTTCTTCACTTTGCTGCCAAATTCTTTTGTAACAACATTAGCATATTCTGAAAACCAGTCAATGATTTTACGATTAGCCCACCCCCCCTGAGCTTCCAGGACTTCCGGCATATCCCAGTGATAAATGGTGATCCAGGGTTCAATGCCAACTGAAAGACATTTGTCGATCATTTTATGATAAAAATCTATGCCTTTCCGGTTAATGAATCCCGTTCCTTCCGGCAGGATTCTCGGCCATGACAGGGAAAACCTGAACACATTGAAATTCATCGATTTTATCAGATTAATATCTTCGGCATAGCGGTGATAAAAATCCGCCGCGACGTCAGCATTTTCACCACGTTCTATTTTGCCGGGAATACGGGAGAAATGATCCCAGTTTGATTCGCTCTTCCCATCTAGGTTCCATGCCCCCTCTGTCTGGTAAGCTGATGCCGCCACACCCCATAAAAATCCGGGACCAAAGTCGGCTTTAACAAAATCATCCCCAGTAAAAAGGACAGGAATGGCCATGCCTTTTAAATATTTACTTAAAAGCAAACCGGCGCCGGCTAATCCTGTTTTTATTACCCAATCTCTTCTCTTCATATAAATAAAGCAGCAATTATATGATAGCTAATAATATTTTTTGATTTCCTGATGAATCTTGATAGCTTGGTGTCCTGGTGTCTATTTTTCCTGCCACAAACCTTCCTGCCGGATTATTTAATCTTTAATACATCTTACGCTGAAGCCGTAATTATTATTTCTGTGGTCTATTGTGATAGAGGCATTTCCGTAAAAGAGACCCAGGAACCATTTATCATCCGAACCGGTTTCAGTTGCCGACCACATACTGTTGTAATTCATTAAAGAGGCAAAAGAACCTTCAAAATAGCGGACACCGGCTCCTGTCGCAGTAAAACCACTGCTGTTGTCAGCCCCGGTATTGGGTATATGCCAGTGAGTTGTTTCGGTTTCTTTTAATTTCCCTCCCGCATCGGTTGTATCGCCTAAATAAGTAATAAGTTGCTGCCATTCTTCTTTACCGGGAACATGCCATCCGTTCGGACAGAGCTTTCCGCTGTCTATTGCATAACCATTGTATAGTGCTCCATAGGGATCCTTATTACCGTCGTCATTATTATACCAGCAAAATCCGGGAGTAGTCAGATTCTCCCAGCTTGATGGATCAGTTACTAAAGCTATTTCTTTTCCATTGTTAAACAGGGTTGAACGAAGATTTTCAGCCATCCATACCTGGTCGCCAATCCTGACGGTTTTGTAGATATTACCTTCATAATCACTTACCGGTCCGGAAGCCTTATCCCCTTTGTTGCAACTGGAAGTTATGATAAGCATAACAGCAAAGAATAATAAACTGACCGGTATCTTTTTTTTCATAATCGATATTTCTATAGTATCCGGAATCAAAAAATTTAAATATAGCAGCAAGACCTAAAGCTTCACTATATCTTTCAGGAATTTATCTGTTTCCCTTTCAACTCCCCGCCAGTCCTTTGACCTGATATATGATGCGATTACATGTGCCCCTGCATCAGGGAAAGCCATTTTCTCTTTAAATCCGGCAGGAGTCCCCAGCTCATCGAACATTTTAAGCATAGCCGGTACCGAAACAGTATTATCCTGTTCGGTTTCGTTTTTGTAATAATAACCAAGAAAAACGGGGCATTTAATTTTCGAAAATACCTGTGGTTTCATTGTATGGGTAACCAGGTTCTGAAGAGCAACCAGGGCTTCAATTCGGTAGTGAAGCTGCCAGTAATTTGCATGTGGTTCGCTTTCCGCTTCAAATCGCTTACCCGGTCCGCCTGAAGCCATTCTGGCAATCTGTAGTCCCCATGGCTTATTGAGTATGACAGCGGTTCCATCATATAACTTAACACATGGGGAATATAAAACGATTGCTTTAATTTCGGGATGTCTTGAAGCAAGAAAGAGGGTCAGGGTCCCGCCTGTTGATGTTCCGATCACTATAACCTCGTCTCCCAGTTTTTCTGCTATATCAAGCGCTCTTTCTGCTGAAGCTTCATACTTGTCAGCTGTGAGATCGATCATTGTACTGTCTCCCCTTTCAATGCCATGTTCTGACAAACGGGCAAGGTAGAGATTCGCATTATATTTCTTAGCAAGATCCTTATGGACAGGATCACCTTCGGCCTGGCTGGCTGAGAAACCATGAAGATAAAGGAAAACAATTTTTGTCTTTTCTTTTTTAGATGAATCTGCCCAGATTATCCTTGCCTGGTTATCGGGTTTTATTCCCCTAACCGACTTTTCCGAATCATTAATTTGCTGTTCCAGATCTGTTAGTGAGGAAGGAAGTGTTATTTCAGGAGTCTTAAAATCCGGCTTCGGAGGCTTTGGTCCGACTGAGTACCCAATAAATAACAGAACGATAATCGTTGTGAGCCATTTCAGAAACTTCTTCATACCATCAGTTTAAGCAGTCATAAAAGTATGAAAACAAGTCTTAAAAACAAATATTATTTTTTAGGGGTATCCGACATTTTTTTGAGTGCTGCGACCCGGTTCTTTATTTTTTGCATGTAATCGTCATTGACAAATCCTAAGCTCTTCTGGTTATTCAGAAACTTCTGGTAATAGTAAATGGCTTTGGGAATATCATTGAGTTTTTCGTCGTAAATATTTGCAATAATCATTAAGATACTCGGATCTGACCTGTTTACCTGGCTCGTGATATAAGCATCGATTGCCTCTTTATACCGACCGTCAGATTTAAGTGCTTCACCAAGTAATATATATGTCTGACTAATTTGCAGTGTAAACGGGAAGATAGTCTTAATGATTTGCCTGTAATAAAATGCGCTTTTTTTGAAATCTTTGATGTTCGAATAATTTCTGGCAAGGAAAGTCATTGTTTCCAGGTCAGTCGTGTCTTTCTGAAAGGCCTTCAAAAGGTATACATTGGATTCCTTAGGCTGAAGATTATTTGCGTAGCCTATTCCTGCTCTTTTTATATAAAGGAGAGTTGAATCGCCTGAAGCCAGTATTACCAGGTAATCGTCGAGGGCTCTTTTAGTATAATGCAACGAATAATTAAGGGCAGCCCGCCTGGCATATAGATCCATATCTGTCGGGTCGATTTCAATCCCTCTTTTAAGCAACTGAATAGCAGTATCAATTCTATGTGTTATCGCATACAGGTAAGAAATATTCTTAATGGCATTTATATTTTTGGGATTAATTGCAAGTGATCTGCTGAAAAAATCTATGGCTTTGTTGTTATTGCCCTTTCTCAGACTGGCAAAGCCCAGTTTGTCGAGATAAATATAATTTTCCGGGTCCCTGTCATAGAATCTCCTGTAAATATAAATAGCATCATCATATCTTTCTTCCTGCAAATACACAGAGGTCAGATAATAAGCATAGTACCAGTTCATAGAATCAGCCTGGCAGAGATTTTCGAAAAGTGACCTGGCCTGTTTGAATTTGTTTTTATTGAACAAGGCTTTCGCAACCATATATGTATAAATATTATTATCAGGGGAAATCGTCATTGCCTTTGCGAAACAGTCAAACGATTTATCATCAGGCAACTGGTTCTGGTATGCCAGTCCCATTTTGTAATATATTTCCGCGTTCAGACTGTCGCTTCCGAGAATAAGTTTGCATGTATCTATCGCCTTATCGTATTCTCCGCGTATAAGCATCAGGTCGATTTTGGAATAATCCCTGATTTCCTGAGAATAGAGGTTACTGCTAAAAAGCAAAGGTAAAAGAAGGAGGGTCAATAATGATTTTTTCATGGATTCTGAAATTATTCCTGGTTAAACTTAAGTACTTACTATTAATTGGGAAATTCTAAAAATTATAAACATAAATATATAACGAATAATTTAGTTATACAAATATTTAATATTTCAGAATTTGTCCGTCTGACTCAAGCTTATTCCTGATATCGGGGTATGGGAGCTCATAAATAGTTTTCCCTTTTTCGACGGACATTGCTGCAATGGTACCTGCGCTCTGACCAAGGATCATAAAAACCGGTTCCATCCTGAGAGAACCAAAAGCGATATGAGAAGCTGATAAACAAACAGGTACCAGGAGGTTTGTACATTCTTCTTTTTTCGGCATTATTGAACCCAGGGCTATCTGATAGGGTAAATCGGCATCCACTCCTATATCTCCTTCATTCTGAACCTTACCCTCAGGAGTTACATATCTCTGCACATTATGAGAATCCATTGTATATGAGCCCATTCCGATAGATTGTGGTACCTCTCTTTTCCCCAGAACATCATTTTCTGTCATGACATATTCACCGAGCATCCGGCGTGATTCCCTCACATAGATATTATATGGCCATCCACCGTTATCGGTAAACTCATCTTTTGCAAATCCCCATTCATTCATTGCTTTCCTTACTTCTGCAGGAAGACGCGGGTCGGTGGCCATGAAGTAAAGAATTCCCTTCTGATAGTTTATATGATCCTCAATTATCTGTTTTCTTCTTTCATACGATGCATCGGGGTAATCCCAGTTCATACCTATATTATCAAAGCTTACAGGTCCGTGATTGTTGACATCGGTTTTGAGGTTAGGAATGGGATCATATTTATTAAAGAACTCATTCCAGCGGGTTGCAGATAATCTTGCAAGAAGTTCATATTGCGTGCTGTCATATCCTTCAGGTCGAGTGACAGGTATCTTGTTTTCAGGCACCCTGGTCAGGCAGAGCCTGTAGCAGTATGCCTGGATCTTGTTGTCGCCTGTACCGTTTTCCCCGGGAGGATCGGGAGATATCCGTGGGAGAAGACCGCTTGAAGGATCCCCGGGTATATTATACGGATCTACATTATCTTTAAAATAATGGCCATGCTGAAAAACACCTTTCTGGACTCCGTTCCATGTTTCATTATAAACGCTGTTTGCTTCGCGGCCAACTGTATATTTAACTCCTGCAGCGGCCATAAGGTCTCCTTCATAGGTGGCATCAACAAACACCTTCCCTTTAAACAATTTTCCATTCAGGGTTTTGATTGAAATTATCTTTTTGTTTTTCATTACAACGCCTGATTCCCGGTCCAGCAATTCTTCACGGAAAACTGGTATGTTGTTACTTTTTATCATTGTTTCAAATGCCTCTTCTGCCGCATGCGGCTCAAAGATCCATTGTGTTCGTTTTTCTCCGTCGATAGCAGGATTTCCCTGTCCTGTGTTGCCGTATTCAGATTGTTTCTGCCATTTCCATGAAGCCGGATTGTGGTAATGCTGGTAAATAAGCTGATAAAATTCCCGGGCGATACCACCTATAACTTCCTTATTGCCAGTATCGGTAAAACCTAGACCCGAGGATGACATTCCTCCTATATGTTTGTCGGGAGATACAATAATGACAGATCTGCCCATGCGGATGGCCTGCACTGCAGCGGATATTGCCGAGGAGGTGCCACCGTAAACTATTACATCGGCTTTATAAATGTCTGAACCGGTTTTTGTTTTACAACCCGGGAAAATTATCAGAGCCAGCAGAAAAATCCAGGAAATTAATTTCATTTTATTTACAAATAATTGGAAAATTATTGAATCATAATATCAGGTAATATCTTCAAGGGCTTATTACCGCACTTAATGATACAAAAATAATTGATATTTTCTACTGCGAAGTGGATTTAAAATTATATCCTACAGGCGGATCTTCGCATACATTCTTTCCTGATATCTGCAAGCAAGACAATATGTTGTGGTAAAATGGTTATTTCAGTTTTATAAATTTTGATTTATAGTGGTAATTGTTTCCGGAAATTGTAATCAAATATGTGCCAGCTGGTAAATAATCTGTTTGAATGACAAACTTCTGATTACCATCAATGACATTCACCGGTTTTTCATGTACTTTTTTCCCGGTAATTGAATTAATAGTTATGATGTAATTATTACCGGGCATAACATTGCTTAATTGCAGGGTGATGTTGTCAGATGCTGGATTCGGGTAAACAATTATTCCTCCGGTTTCAGTTAAAGGTTTGACCCCGGTAGTGATAGATAAAACAGGTCCGCCGGGCTCTTTGATTGACCCATTAACAGTTATGTCCTCATCGCCCCGAAGGCCATCAACGAAATGCAGGGTGATTGCATTCCCGTTTATTTCTGCACCCGTCTGATCATCATACGTAAATTCATACCAGTGCGGTGTAAGTATATCAGGTGTTAGTCCGTATTTGTAATATTTGCTTATGGTAGATGCATCATGCAAGATGAGAGTAACACTTATTGCTTCTCCCGGAGTGAGACCATCAATTGAAAAATCGAAGAACCCGAACGGGAATTCAGCGTCCTCCGGTGTATCAGAAGGTGAAGGGTTATCTGTTACTTCCATTTGCGAAAGCTCCGTTCCTGAAGGTACAACCAGTGTTACATAATTCTGTCCGTCATAAGTAAGAAAAGAAGATACATTGGATTGCTCATAGTCTGGGATACCATCTGCATTGCCATCATAAGCACTGTTATTCCCATCCGCTCCTTTTTCCCTTACATCGCTGATGCCGTCTTTATCTGTATCGAGGTTTTTGCCATCGGGCGTAACAGGTTCAAGGATAGCGCCCGCCGTAAGAGATGTAAGATCGTATATAAGGCTGTTGCCATTATCTTTTATCAGACTTGTGAAAGCATCAGTTCTTGTATTATCTATGTTACTGAACAGGAATTCCGGTCTTTGCCCGTTCCAGCCTTCTTCGCCTGAAATATCACCGGGATTGGTATGTTTTACTGTATTATTGAAAGCCACTTCAACAATTATAGTATCGCCTATGGCGACTGTTGCAGTAATATCATCATCACTGTTCAGGTCAATTACCAGATAGCCCAGCATGCTGTTTAAGATATCCGGCGTGCCGAGAATATCCTCCACATCGCTCCAGCGAAGGTATTCCCTGCCCACGATGCCTGCAAGCCAAAAAGTTTCTGACATCTTACTCAGAAAAAGGACCCCTTTACTTAAAGCATCCCAGCCATCTCCTTCATAAGTACCCTGTACTTCAAGGCTCGCGTTAATATCAACCGGGTCTCCGGTTTGAAGCGTTCCTGTTGATTGAACAACGACGACCTTACGCATATAGCCATAAGAAATTCCTTCTCCCCAGGTTGAAGGGGCAGGATAACATATCTCACCTGAACCAAAGGGGTTTGGAACACAATATGGAGCCACGGGGCCATTTCGGGTCATAGCACCAGTGAGACACCATATCTGTTTGCTGGCAGGTTCCGCAACCACGCTTCCAATGGAAGCCATGTAACTGTCTGAAGGGTTTGAACATCCCATTGCAGTATTATTCCAGACGCCGTGAAATCCCGGAATATTAAAGAGTGGAAAATCGCCACAAATAAGCAATGGAGCGGAGGGATATCCCCACCACCTGTATCCATGGGCAAAAGAAACGCCATAAGACCTTTCCACTTCACCCAGCGAATATTTGCCATAAGGACCCGGATCTGCGGCTCCTTCCAATGTTGATCCTGAAGCCGCAGTTACTGAACCGTAGGAATAATCGGGGACGGTCATTTTCTGAGCAAGAAGACAGTTGGTTTCCAATATAAAAAATAACAATGCACAGATAAATATTACAGTTGTAAGTGTTTTTTTCATTTTGATCTCCTCCTGATTTTTATTTGGTTTTATATTGTTTAATCATTTGCTTTCATTGGTTTTGTTTTTTACCTCATCCCCCTGCCCACTTCTCGTTTTTTTTACCTCATCCCCCTGACCCCCTTCTCCTGAAAGAGAAGTGGGTAATCAAAAGA
>Ga0315536_1000011_pt1 | contig 67509 bp, 54 predicted proteins | sample SalMarSW160230MG_FD_203093 | JGI IMG/M metagenome (GOLD analysis project Ga0315536, IMG submission 203093) | Salt marsh sediment microbial communities from the Plum Island Ecosystem LTER, Massachusetts, United States - Salt Marsh Sediment SW1602-30 ...
TTCCAGGCCAGATATGATGAGATGAAGAGCTCTAAGTAGAAAAAGAGAAGGGTGTCTCAAAAGTTATTTTCAGACACCCTCTTCTTTTTAATTCTTTATCTTTGTTTCTTTGAGAATTATGAAGATAATTATAACAGGTCCGGCATATCCCTACAGAGGTGGTCCTGCAACTTTTAATGATCGTCTTGCTCAGCAATTATCTGCTGAAGGTCACGATGTTGAGATATATACATTCAGAATGCAGTATCCGGGATTTCTGTTCCCTGGGAAGACACAATTTACAGACGGACCTGCACCGAAGGATGTAAGGATAGAACGATTAATTAATTCTGTGAATCCGGTTAACTGGATATCAACAGGAAGAAAGATTAAAAGAATAAGACCTGATCTTCTCATTGTAAGATACTGGTTGCCATTTATGGCTCCCTGTTTTGGTACAATTGCAAGGATAACAAAGTCAAATAAACATACTTCAGTGATCTGTATTTTTGATAATGTCATACCCCACGAAAAGAGAATTGGAGACAGATCACTTACAAAATATTTTACTTCTGGCATCGACGGGGCTATCGTAATGTCGTCTACTGTGGGTAATGAATTGAGAACCTTTCGCGATAATATTCCCATTAAGTTGTCTCCACATCCTTTATTCGACGGCTATGGAGTTCCTGTTCCAAGACAAGCAGCAGCAGCTTCACTGAAAATTGATCCGGGAAATTTATATCTGCTTTTTTTTGGATTTATAAGGGCATATAAAGGACTTGATCTTATGATCGAAGCATTTTCAGACAGCAGGTTGAGAAACAAGAGATTAAAGTTGATTGTTGCAGGGGAATTCTATGAAGATGCTGCTCCTTACATGAGGCTGGTGTCGAAATATAACCTTGAAAATGACATCATATTTTTTGATCATTTTATAAAAGATAATGAAGTTCCGCTATTCTTCAGCATCGCGGATCTGATAGTTCAGCCGTATAAAACTGCAACGCAGAGTGGAGTGACACAGATAGCATTTCATTATGAAAAACCTATGCTGGTCACAGATGTGGGTGGGCTAAGTGAGATAGTGGCTGATGGAGAGTGTGGTTATGTGGTGAAACCTGAGGCAGATTATATTGCAGCAGCCATTTTAGATTATTTCGATAATAACAGGAAAGACCTTTTCACAGCAGGAGTGAAGAGAGAAAAAGAAAAATTCACCTGGGATAAGATGACACGGGCAATAATTGAAGTTTATGAGAATATTGTCAGAAAAGGGGATCTTAAATATTAACTTTATCCTTAATCAGATATTTATTCCTTTCTGATGAATTGCGGTTTATCAATTCACCAAGGAAGCCGGTGAGAAAAAGCAACGAACCTATTATCATCACGGTAAGGGCAATGAAGAAATAAGGGCTGTCAGTCACAAGAGGCGCTCTCAGATGATGCGAAATGAAAACCAACTTTCTTATTCCAAGATAACCGGCCATAATAAATCCTATCGTAAACATAAGAGTTCCGAGTGATCCGAACAGATGCATCGGACTCTTTCCAAAACGGGTTATAAAACCTATCGTGAGAAGATCGAGATAACCCTTAAAAAACCTGTCGAAGCCATATTTGGTTACTCCATATTTACGCGATCTGTGTTCAACAATCTTCTCTCCGATTTTTTTAAAACCTGCTTCTCTTGCCAGCATGGGAATATACCTGTGCATTTCGCCGAATATCTCAATACTCTTAACCACCTCAAGCCGGTAAGCTTTAAGGCCGCAGTTAAAGTCATGCAATTTAATACCCGATGAGAATCTTGCAGTTCTATTGTAGAACTTGCTGGTAATGCGTTTGATAAAAGGGTCAAACCTTTTCTTTTTCCAGCCTGACACCAGGTCATATCCTTCCTCCCTGATCATCTTGATAAGTTCAGGAATCTCATCGGGACTGTCCTGAAGATCAGAATCCATGGTTATTACAATTTCTCCCTTTGCTTCACTGAAACCAGTAAAAAGTGCTGCAGCTTTTCCGTAATTTCTTCTGAACTGGAATCCCTTTACAAACTCATCTTTCATGGCCATATCGATGATTTTATCCCATGAAGAATCAGAGCTTCCATCATCAATAAAAATAATTTCATAAGATATTCTGCGAGATACACACACTCTTTCAATCCATTCAGTTAATTCCTGGATCGAATCCTCCTCATTATAAACAGGGATAACAACCGATATATCCATCAGGATTTTATTCAGGTGAGTTTTCAGGAGTGTCAATCAGCAGCGGATTGCCTTCTTTCCTGATAAAAATACTTACCAGGAGAGAAAGTCCGGTACCCCATATCATGTTTCCAAGAATAGACAGCGGAGCCATTATTCCAGGTTTCATAATTTTTTCCTGTATTTTCATTCCGGCATCAATTGATGCCTGCGGCAAACCTCTTTTTACCATAGCATCCTCAGTAATTGCAAGTTGTTTGGCGATAAGACCCGTGTCAATTATGGCATACAGAATATAGGTGAATATTGCCATTATAATTGCATAATAAAGGCAGATGATAACTCCGGCACCGACTGATTGCCCGTAAGTTATTTGACCGTGCATAAGATTATCGCGGTATGATTTCAGTAGAATATACAGTATGGCAATCTGAATTACAGCGAAAACAAGCCCCTGGGCTTTATTTGTCGTAAGATCGAGAAAATATAATAATAGAGTATAGACTATACCTACAAGTCCTAAAATAAGGCCATTGGTAAGATTTGTTTTCCAGGGATTGACTTTTTCTTCCATAATTATAGTTATTTATTCTTTATTAAGATTCGTTGTTTTGTAACAAATATAGTCTAAAAATAGTAATGATAAGGTTTGTGAAAACGGAATAATTATTTTGAATGGTTCTGAAATTATAGTATTTTTGCCCGGGGTAAGTCTTATACGACCAGCTCCTGCTGAACTCCCCCAGGATCGGAAGGTAGCAAGGGTAGGCAGTTGTAGCGGTGCGATATAAGTAGCTTACCCTTTTTTTAGTACTCAAAGTTTGGAGTGCCTAAAGTACTTAGAGTTAATAATTATTAATAACTCCCGACACTCCAGGCACTTTTCCCTATATTTGGCAAAATTTCCGTAATTAATGCTTATTCGAATATATAACGAAAATCCTAACCACAGGCATATCAGGCAGGTTGTTGACCTGCTTCAAAAGGATGGCATTATTATATATCCAACTGATACTGTCTATGCTATGGGATGCGATATCATGGCAACGAGGTCGGTTGAGAAGATTGCCCGTTTTAAGGGCCTTAATCCAAAGAACCCGGAACTTTCTCTTATCTTTCATGATATGAGCCAGCTTTCTGAATATACTGTAATAAGGGATAATAATATTTTTAAACTTCTGAAAAGAAATCTTCCTGGTCCGTTTACTTTTATTGTGCAGGCTAACAACCAGATACCAAAATTATTCAAAAACAAAAAAAAGACTGTAGGTATCAGAATTCCCGATAATAATATTGTTCTTGAACTGGTGAAAGAACTCGGCTGTCCAATTGTTACTGCTTCAATTCACGATCCTGATGAAGTAATAGAATATACTACCGATCCTGAACTAATCTATGAAAAATACCAGGATTTCGCTGATGCGATAATAGACGGGGGTTATGGAAGGAATGAGGCTTCTACGGTTGTTGACTGCACTGGCGATGAGATACAAATAGTACGGCAGGGAGCAGGTGTCCTTGAATGGTGATCATAATGCATAATATTTCCAGGATCCTGTAAAATTCAGCTTCTGTAAAAATTTCTGGTAAAAAGCACCATTACTGTAAGCAGTTCCAGCCGGCCTGTAAGCATCAAACCAGATAGCAGCCATTTGCCCGTCATAGGTACAGCAGAGTAGTTTGTAAAAGGGCCAAACTTTCCTATTCCGGGACCTATATTTCCAAGCATTGATGCAGATGTACTGAACGAGGTCATCAGATCATAACCCATGAATGATATCAGGAATGCTCCGATACAAACAACAAGAAAATATAATGTAATAAATACCAGCAGGTTCGCTATTGTTGATTGAGGAATTACGCGTTTATCCAAACGTACCGGAGCAAAGGCGTTAGGATGAATTAGTTTCTTTAACTCCTGCCTGTTGTTCTTTGTGATCAAAAGAAGTCTCACGATCTTTATATTTCCGCTGGCAGAACCGGAGGTTCCACCGGTAAACATAAGAAGGAATAGTATTATCAGCAGAAAACTACCCCATAGATTATAATCTGCTGTGTAAAACCCGGTTGTAGTAATTACTGAAACCACATGAAAAGCTCCGTCGAGCATGGCTCTTCCTGTTGAGAACCCATCTTTAGTACTGAGGATCAGTGAGGTTAATATAATAAAACCAATACAAATCAATGAATATAAAACGAATTCATTATTATCGATGAATTTCCTGAAATTGCCTTTTAGTCCGTAATAGATTAGCGTCATGTTTATACCTGCAATAAACATGAAAATGGTTAATATGATCATAATATAAGGTGAACTGAAAGCAGCAATTCCATTATTTCTCGTTGAAAAACCACCTGTCGACATGGTTGTGAAAGAGTGGCAGATTGCATCGAATAATGGCATACCTCCGATAAACAGAAAGAAAGCTTCAATTAAGGTGATTATTAAATAAACTGTTACAAGTCTCTTAGCAGAATCCATTGCCCTTGGATGTATCTTATCGGTTGAATGTCCGGAAAATTCAGTTGCAGCAAGCTGAATATTAATAGATTTTACAACCGGGAAAATCGACAGAGAAATAAATATTACACCCATTCCGCCAATCCATTGAGTCAGACTCCTCCAGAAAAGGATTCCATGAGGTAAGGATTCAATGTTTGTCAGAATGGTAGCTCCAGTGGTCGTAAATCCTGACATTGACTCAAAAAATGCATCTCCGAACGACCTGATCGAGCCACTTAAGATAAAGGGTAATGTACCAAATAATGTAAAGATCAGCCATGTTCCGGTAACTATTATATATCCCTCTTTGTTCCCGTAAATCTTCTCTTCATTGCGCAGTGGTGTGAATACGATTACTCCGGTAACAATTGTAATTAGCGCCGAGTACAAAAATGATGATGCAGCAGGTTCGTTGTATATTTGTGATATACCGGCTGAAACCAGCATGAACAATCCTTCAAAAATGAGCAAGAGGCTGAAAACCCTGGCTATAATCCTGAAGTTGATCATAGATTGTCAGGTAAAATATTTCGAAAGTTTATCGTAAGCTGATGGTAGTGTGAAAACAATAACCTTGTCATTTGCTTTAAGCAGTGTGTCACCAGTTGCAATAAACGGAATACCATCGCGTGTCCCTCCTCCTACAATAGCCTCCCTGGGGAAATCCAGGCTTCGGAGGGTACCCCTGGTAATTTTTGCATTTGCCGGAACAACGAATTCCATAATTTCAGCATCAGTACCCGTCATGCATTTTACCTGAGTTACATTAGGATTGGTTGTATGCCTGAATATCCTGCTGGCAGCAGCTATCTTCTTGTTAATAATAGTGTCAATACCGGTATTTTCTGCGAGGTTAATGTATTCCATGTTCTCAACCTCTGCAATGGTCTTTTTTACTCCAAGCTTTTTTGCAAGCAGACATGAGAGAATGTTAGTCTCTGAATTTCCTGTTACAGCCACAAAAGCATCAGTCTGAGTTATACCCTCCTGTTCCAGAAGATCAATATTACGGCCATCTCCATTAATGATCAGCGTGTTATCGAGTATCTCAGCAAGATCTTCACATTTTTTTATATCCGAATCGATTAACTTCACCTCACATGTTTTCTGCATATATAATGCAACATGCTTTCCTATCTTGCTCCCGCCAAGTATCATAATACTGTTTGCTTCAAAATTCTCCTTGCCAGAATTTTTCATCATCTCATCAATGCCATCGTGGGTAGATATGACATAAACCAGATCTCCAAGCTTAAACTGCTCATTGCCTCTGGGAATAATTGTCTTCCCTGACCTCTTTATGGCAACGGCTCTGTATTTATCGTTTCTGTTGGTTCTGGCTATTTCCTGGAGACTCTTATTCAGGATAGGAGCCTTTTCATCCAGCTTTTGAACGTACATTGCCAGTTTTCCTCCCGAAAATTCCATGAAATCAGTTGCTCCTGTTTCATGCAGGAGTCCGAGGACTTCACGGGCTGCAATAAGCTCAGGATAGATAAGGGAGTCGATACCAATTGACTTAAAAAAATCGAGCATGGAATGCTCAAGATAATCCAGATTATCTATACGGGCAATTGTTTTAAGAGCGCCAAACCTTTTTGCAAGGATAGATGCGGTTATATTTGTATCCTCAGAATGCGTTACGGCAATAAACAGATCGGTTTTTTTTCGCAGTGAGTCCTGCAGGATCTTGACAGAAGTTGCAGAGCCCCAGTGGGTCAAAACATCCAGAGATGCATCAATGGGTTTGAGCCTGGCGTCTTCAGGATCAATAATAATAATTTCATGATTTTCATTAGATAACATTTTCGCAAGATGCGACCCAACTTCACCTGCTCCGGCAATTATTATTCTCATTGAATTTTTTATTAAAAAAACATGACAAAATAAGAGATAAATAGGCTAATCCTCAAGTTTTTTCCGACTTTTATTTATAAACTGATCATATACCTTTAACAAATGCACCTGACTCTCCTATTATATGCACACTATCTGTGGCTTTACTTCTGTTTTTTACCGATGTTCTAAAATTCATGGAAGATTTTGATGTCACTATAACAGTTGGAGGATGCCAGTCAGTTGAGAAATTAACCGGTTTATAAGGTCCTGTTCCAGTTAGAATGACTATCGCAGGTTTTAAGTTCTGTATAACCTCTTTAGTGGTAGAATTGCATATAAGTATTTTATTCCCATTAACATCAAGACAATAACTTCTATTATTCAGACTATGGGATATCAGTCTGAGACCCAGCATGGAACAATGTTTTATAACGGCTGGTGAGGTCTTAGGACTGTCGGTATACAGATTAAGTATTTTCCCGGTTCTTATTCCGATTTCCGATGATCCGGGTGTATTGTAAACAGTCAGCTCGTTAGTGCTGCGCGTTATTATCTCAATGAGAGTTCCGGTTATTATAAGAAATAAAAGCGAGGATAACGGGTATAAAATTGAGATTGACCTTTTCTTAATAAAAAAATATCCAAAAAGAAAAATAGTCAGTGTTAGAAGAATACATTCAACAGGCAGCATTCCTATGTTTTCAAGTGTTGAAAAGGGGAGGGAAGCTGTTTTTGCCGTTATTACACTGATAAGACCTGTAAGATGATTCAGCCATAGCCCGGCAAATTTTGAAAGGAAATGAACCGGAAAAATCGCCGGGATGATGCATCCTGTCACAATCAGCAGCGATGCAAGAGGAACAATAATAATATTTGACAGGAGAAAATATGTCGGGAACCTGTTAAAAAGAGTTATTGTAATGGGAATAGTTCCTGCCTGGGCTACAAAAGCTATTACAGCAAGCTGCCACACCTTATCGGCAATTCTCATTTTTAAATGAAGCTTAAGATACAGGTCCCGATAAAATATTATTATAAAAATTACTGCAGAATATGAAAGAAGAAAACCTGCATCGAATATTGCAGTTGGCTTAATGAGAATAATAATAAAAGCTGAAGCCAGGACGGAATTTATTGCGTTAACCCTCCTTTTCATTAGGGTTCCGGCCTGAAGGAAAGTGAACATCAGTGATGCCCTCAAAACGGAGGAGGCAAGTCCGGTAATAAATGCAAAAGACCAGAGTATCAGAATTGCAGCAATAACCCTGACAAAATTAAATCTGTGCTTCATGAAAAAGAGGATATTGAGTACAAAAAAACTCAGGATCATGGCATGCAGACCAGATACTGCCATTATATGAATTACTCCGGCCCTGGCGAATTCCTGTTTCTGTTCAGGGTCAAGCATGCTTTTCTGACCAAGAGTTACGGCAGCCACTATTGCCAGATTATCTTCACTGACCCCCAGTTCTCTGTACATATTAATAATTTTCTCACGTAAGCTAAGAGCTTTATAAATGAGTTTTCTGTGAGAAGGCATTTTATATTCAATGATATCACGACTATCAGTAAGAGCATAATACCTGATACCGTGATTTTCCATGAAGAACCTGTAATTGAATTCAAATGGATTACCTCTGTTCTTTATCTCAAGCGGAGTGCATTTTATTATTATTCTCTCACCCGGAAGAAGTGATGCCGGGAGGGAGTCTTTTTTGTTATAAATAATCATCCCTCCTTTTAATACCTCAGAACCTTTATTAGTGATTATCCAATCGAGTTTTACGGTCAGCATCCAGCTATTATTTTTTTCTGCAGGATAGTCGGATAGCGTGCAACAGAATACAGACTGTTCAGGTTTGAGTACTGAAAGGCTTGCCTTTTCATTTCTGTAAAGGAGGAAACCACAAATGAACAGAGCAGAATTAAGCGAGAATCCAAACGCGATATTGGTCGGATATTTATTTATGAATATACCGGCTGTTAAACCTGATACAGTGATAATGACCAAAATCAAAAGCAAACTATTATCAGGTTTAATGTACAGGCCTGAGATTATTCCCGCAAATAAAGGCAGGCAGATCCTGAGAAACGGAATTTCTTTATATAGCACAGTCCACAGCTGATGAGACTATATAAAGGTAGGAAAATTTATTTGATTTTCTGGCCGGCAAGAATAGTCTTATATTCAGCTTCAAACCTTCCCTTGCTTATTGCTGTGAGTTTGCTTTTAAGGAGTCTTTTTCGCAGAGGATTAACCTTATCGGTAAAAAGAATTCCGTCGAGATGATCATATTCATGCTGTATTATTCTGGCTTTATAACCTTCATACGTCTCGTCGTGATACTCCCAGTTTTCATCATAATAATTAATATGTATGTGCGCTTCACGGATAACCTCTTCCCGTATATTCGGGATGCTTAAACATCCTTCGTTCATAGGTTGAAAGTCGCCGGTTTTTTCTGTAATATGAGCATTAATAAATACTTTTTTGAAATCTGCCAGTTCAGGTTCATCCTCCGCTACAGGTTTTCCGTCGATTACAAATATCCTTATGGATTTTCCAATTTGAGGTGCTGCAAGCCCTAATCCTTCAGAATGATACATTGTATCGAACATATCTTCAACAAGCTGTTTTAGATCAGGATAATCTTTATCGATTTCAGCAGCAACTTTTCTTAATATCGAATGCCCGTAGATTACTATTGGGTAAATCATTTCAAAATTGTGTTATCTTTTTTATTTGAATTTTTATCAAGAAAAGACTGAAGTATAATGGAGGCACTTATTTTGTCTACCATTGCTTTATTGAGTCTGCCCTTTTTCTTTACTCCTCCGTCGATCATAGCCTGTAAAGCCATATGCGATGTAAACCTCTCATCCACAAGATGAATCTGTTTATTCGGATATGTTTTTTTTAGTTTTTTGATAAACGGATTAATATATCTAACAAGTTCACTTGGCCTGTTGTTCATTTGTACCGGGTAACCTATGACAAAGGCCTCAACATCTTCCGATTTTAGATAATCGCTGATAAAGTTATCAAATTCTCCAGGGCTTATTGTATCCAATGGGGAAGCAAAGATCTGTGCCGGATCTGTAACAGCCAGTCCGATTCGTTTTGTTCCGTAGTCTATTGCAAGTAATCTGCCCATAAGTTAATCAGGGTGCAAAAATACGAATTATATTTACAATTTGCACAGAGCACAGAGCTCAGAGCTCAATTATGTTTTTCTCTGTGCCCTGTGCCCTGTGCCCTGTGCGGGGAGCATAAATAAAAAAAGCCCCCCCGGGGATGGCTTTTGCATATTTAATATAGTTTTACTCAGCTGGTGTGAATTCCATAGCAGCAAGTCGCTGATATGATTTATATCTCCATTTGGAGTTCACTTCGGCAGCTTTAAACAGCTTCACAGCTTCTTCCGGGAAAGCCTTTATAAGGGAAGTATAACGAACTTCAGAGTGCAGGAAGTCCTGGAATTTTGACCAGTCCGGCTCTTTTGAATCCAGGATGAAAGGATTTTTGCCTTCTGCCTCAAGAAGAGGGTTGAACCTGTAAAGATGCCAGTAACCCGCTAACACTGCTTCTTTTTCCTGAGCCTGGGTCTTACCCATTCCTTCTCTTATTCCATGGTTAATACATGGTGAATAAGCGATGATAAGTGATGGTCCATGGTATGCTTCAGCCTCCTTGATAGCCTTAAAATACTGTGAGTTACTTGCGCCCATTGCTACCTGTGCCACATAAACATATCCGTAACTCATAGCCATCTGTCCCAGGTCTTTCTTTCGGATTTTCTTTCCTGAAGCAGCAAATTTTGCTACAGCTCCGGTGGGTGTTGATTTGGAAGCCTGGCCTCCTGTATTTGAATATACCTCGGTATCGAGAACAAGTATGTTAACATCTTCGCCGGTAGCTATAACATGGTCAAGTCCACCATAACCGATATCATAAGCCCATCCGTCGCCACCGAATATCCATTGGGATTTTTTAACAAGATATTGTTTCAGGCTTAATATCTCTTTTGCAACATCCGCTTTTTCTTTGGAACATGCTTCAATGACTTTCTGTGATGCAACTTTTGAAGCTTCGGCATTATCTTTATCCTTTAACCACTCTTCAAATGCTGTCTTTGTTTCAGAGCTTACCGAACCATTTTTCAGGGCTTCATCCATGTGTATCGCCAGGCGGTCTCTGAGTTTATTAGCTCCAAGTGCAAGGCCTAAACCATACTCGGCATTGTCCTCAAACAATGAATTTGCCCAGGCAGGACCATGTCCGTTCTTATTATGAGTGTAAGGAGTTGAAGGTGCTGAGCCGCCATAGATCGATGAACACCCGGTAGCGTTGGCAATAATCATTCTATCACCAAAAAGTTGAGTAATAGCTTTGATATAAGAAGTTTCACCGCAACCCGCACAGGCGCCTGAGAATTCAAACAGAGGCTGTACAAACTGACTGTTCTTGACATTTACAAATTTGTCAACAACGCTATCTTTATATCCGACTTTCTCATGCATGTAAGTCCAGCGCGGAACTTCCTCAAGCTGCGATTCAAGAGGTTTCATTATAAGCGCCTTGTTCTTTGAAGGACATATATCAGCGCAGTTACCGCAACCTGTACAATCAAGAACACTGACCTGGATCCTGAATTTATATGCTTTGAGAGCCCCAGGAATACCTTGTATAAGAGAGGTTCCTTCAGGTGCTTTTGCAGCCTCTTCCTCGGTCAGCAGGAAAGGACGAATAACTGCATGAGGACATACATATGAACACTGGTTGCACTGTATACACTCATCTGGCTGCCATTCAGGAACATTAACTGCAATACCGCGCTTTTCATAAGCCGCCGTGCCCGAAGGGAAAGTACCATCTTCTCTTCCCGCGAAAGCACTTACAGGAAGATCATCTCCTTTCATGCTGTTAATCGGTTCCATCACCTCCCTGATAAATTCCGGGACATCGCGATTATCAACAGTCTTTGATACTTTAATATTTGCCCATTCAGCAGGTACATCAACTTTTTCAACATCGCTTCCTTTGTCAACAGCATCATAATTCATCTTTACGACATCTTCTCCTTTTTTACCATAGCTCTTATAAATTGCCTTTTTCATTTCTGATTCGGCTTTTTCATAAGGTATAACCTTGGCAACTTTAAAGAAAGAAGCCTGCATTATCGTGTTCGTACGGGTTCCAAGTCCAATTTCCTCGGCAATAATGGTAGCATTGATGATATAGAAGTTAATATGGTTTTCAGCCATATACTTCTTCATATAATCGGGCAGACGTTTTTTTGTCTCTTCTGCATCCCATATTGAATTCAGCAGGAAGATCCCGTTTTTCTTCAGACCTTTCAGCATATCATACTTGTCGAGGTAAGATGGTACGTGACATGCAACAAAGTCAGGAGTATTGACAAGATATGGCGAACGTATGGGCTTGTCTCCAAAGCGAAGATGAGAAGTGGTTATGCCGCCTGATTTTTTTGAGTCATATGCAAAATATGCCTGGCAGTATTTATCGGTTGTATCACCTATGATCTTGATTGAGTTTTTGTTTGCCCCAACAGTTCCGTCAGAACCAAGGCCATAAAATTTTGCTGAATATGTGCCTGCTCCTGCGACATTGATTTCGGGAAGAATAGGAAGCGATGTAAAAGTAACGTCATCGACGATACCTACTGTGAACTGGTTTTTAGGTTCTTTCAACTTCATGTTTTCGTAAACAGAGAGCACCATTGCAGGAGTAGTATCCTTGGAACTAAGTCCATACCTGCCACCAATAATAACCGGTCTTACTGCATTATCATAAAACAAATCTCTTATGTCAAGATAAAGAGGTTCTCCGTTGGCTCCCGGTTCTTTTGTCCTGTCGAGTACTGATATTTTCTTCACAGTTTTCGGGAGAACATTGAAAAAGTATTTTCCGGAGAATGGACGATAAAGGTGAACACTAATCAGGCCGACTTTTTCACCTTTAGCTTTGAGAAAGTCTATTGTTTCCTTCGTGGTTTCAGTAATAGAGCCCATGGCCACAATAATATTCTCAGCATCAGGTGCGCCGTAATAAGTAAATGGCTTGTATTCTCTTCCTGTTAGTTTTGTTATCTCAGCCATGTACGCATTAACGATGTCAGGAATAGGTTCATAGAACTTATTTATCGATTCTTTAGCCTGAAAAAAGATATCAGGGTTCTGAGCTGTACCTCTTGTAACAGGATGTTCCGGGTTGAGAGCATTCTCACGGAATTTTCTGAGGGCATCGACGTCAATGAGTTTTTTAAGATCGTTCATATCAAGCGATTCTATCTTCTGAACTTCGGCAGACGATCTGAACCCGTCAAAAAAATGAAGAAAAGGTATCCTCGACTTGATTGCAGAGAGGTGAGCCACCCCTGCCAGGTCCATAATTTCCTGTACACTACCGCTGGCAAGCATCGCAAATCCTGTCGGGCGTGTTGCATAAATATCGCTATGGTCTCCAAATATGGAAAGGGCATGTGCAGCAACAGAACGGGCGCTTACATGAAATACCCCGGGAAGAAGTTCTGCTGAAATTTTGTACATATTTGGTATCATAAGCAGCAAACCCTGTGAGGCTGTGAAAGTAGAGCATAAGGCACCGGTCTGAAGAGTTCCGTGCAAAGCACCGGCAGCTCCTGCTTCTGATTGCATTTCAACAACTTTAACCTGTTCCCCGAAAATGTTTTTTAGGCCATTGGCAGCCCATTCATCAATGAATTCTGCCATTGTGGAAGAAGGTGTGATAGGATATATGCAAGCTACCTCGCTGAACATATATGCAACATGCGCTGCGGCCTGATTGCCGTCGCACGTTATAAATTTTTTTGTTCCCATTGTTATTTAATATATTTGATTTAAAAGAATATTTTGAAAAGAAAGTGCAAAACTACAAAAAATCCGGTTGATTATCCACCATTCATAGAGATCAAAAATTCCTCGTTGGATTTTGACTGAAGGAGCCTGTCGCGCAGGAATTCCATAGCTTCCACTGAGTTCATATCAGTAAGGAAATTGCGAAGAACCCATATTTTCTGCAGGATTTTTTTATTCAGAAGGAGATCTTCTCTCCTTGTGCTTGAGGCCGGAATATCAATTGACGGGAATATGCGCCGGTTGGATAGTTTACGGTCAAGCTGAAGTTCCATATTACCGGTACCCTTAAATTCCTCAAATATTACATCGTCCATCTTTGAACCGGTATCTGTAAGAGCTGTGGCAAGGATAGTGAGGGAGCCCCCGTTCTCAATATTACGCGCAGCACCGAAGAACCTTTTGGGTTTATGGAGGGCATTTGAGTCAACACCTCCTGATAATACTTTTCCCGAAGCAGGAGCTGTTGTATTGAATGCTCTGGCAAGTCTTGTTATTGAGTCGAGCAGAATAACTACATCATGACCACACTCTACGAGCCTTTTTGCTTTTTCAAGTACAATATTTGCTACACGGCAGTGACGCTCGGCAGGCTCATCAAATGTAGATGCAATAACTTCTGCCTTGACGTTTCTGGCCATATCTGTCACTTCTTCTGGTCTCTCATCAATGAGCAGGATCATAAGATAAACTTCAGGATGATATCTGGCAATTGCATTGGCAATTTCCTGAAGGAGAATCGTCTTCCCGGTCTTAGGCTGTGCAACAATCAATCCGCGCTGTCCTTTCCCGATCGGAGTGAACATATCGATAACTCTTACCGATAAAGATCCTTCACCAGGCTGACAAAGAGTAAATTTCTCATTTGGGAAAAGAGGAGTAAGAAAATCAAATGGAACTCTGTCCCTGATAAAATCGGGACTACGGCCATTAATCTCATCTACTTTGATCAGGGGAAAATATTTTTCACCCTCTTTGGGCGGACGAATTGAACCCTTAATGGTATCTCCTGTTTTAAGTCCGAAAAGCTTTATCTGCGATTGTGATACATATATATCATCGGGAGAATTAAGGTAATTATAATCGGGAGATCTTAAAAATCCATAACCATCAGGCATAATTTCAAGTACACCTGTATTATAAATAATACCTTCAAAATCATACGGCTTTTCTCTTTTTTCTTCTTTTATCGCGATAACTTCAGGAACAGGCTCCTTAGCTGGTGATTCAACAATAATATCACCGGGATAAATTTCAGATGTTGACTTTATATCATCAAAAGGGGTATCTCCGTTAACCAGGGGAAGAGTACCATCAATTAACGGATCAGTTGCAGGTTCAGGTTTCCTCTTTTCATATTTTCCTGAGACTCTGTCGAAGCGCTCTTTCCTTTCATACTTTTCTTCCTGTTTTTTGTCAGTTTTCCAGTCCGGAACTTTTTTCTCTTCAGTAACAGGTTCGTTTTTAACAATATTGTCAGGTTTTTCAGGAAGTTCAGATAAATCGGGCTTTTCTCCCTGGTGTGTCTCCGGTCTTGCAAGATCAGCAGGAGTAACTGACATCACCGATTCAATTGTTCGTTTTGTAACAGGTTTCCTGGTCCTTGGCCGTTTCCCTCTTCTTATGTGAATGTCACTCTCCCCGGAGCTGATCTGCCCGGCGGGGCTTATCTCTTTATTCTCAGGCTTGGAATCGGGTTTGTTTTCAGCAGCTTCAATTGCCTGCTGATCAAGAATTTTATAGATCAAATCCTGTTTCTTTAAAGATTCTGCTTTTTTAATTTTTAGCGCTTTGGCTATATCCTTTAATTCAGGAAGCAGCTTCTTACTTAACTCAAGAATGTCGTACATATTTTAATAATAAATGGAATATAAGCGATAATAATGATTTTGTTGGAAGCACGGATCAAGAAATGTTGATTAACCCGAACGAATATGCATTAACTATTTCACATATTCGAAAAACGCTGCAATATTACAAAAATTGCTAATATATATCTTACAAAATATCGTTAAAATGCAACGGGGTTTTATCAAATCAATTAATAATTTGATTTTCAATATGAAAAATCTATGTGCAATATACTAAAAAACTATTATTAAACAAAAAAAAATTAAATAATGTGTTGCACAAAAGTAATTTTTTACTAAAATTGTACCTAATGCCATGAATTCCTTGAAGAACTAATACCAAACCTGTAAATGCGTCAGCTAAAGATAACAAAACAGGTTACTAATCGGGATACCCCCTCACTTGATAAATATCTTCAGGAGATAGGGAGAGTGGAACTTATTTCACCTGAAGAAGAGGTAATTCTGGCAAGGAGGATAAAAGCTGGTGAAACCGAGGCACTTAAAAAGCTGGTTAAAGCCAATCTTCGTTTTGTTGTTTCTGTTGCTAAACAATATCAGAACCAGGGTATGAGCCTTCCTGACCTTATTAATGAAGGTAATCTTGGCCTGATGAAAGCCGCTCAACGATTTGACGAAACCAGGGGATTCAAATTTATCTCTTATGCTGTTTGGTGGATACGTCAGGCAATTCTGCAGGCCCTGGCTGAACAGGCCAGAATTGTGAGGCTTCCCGTAAATAAGATCGGGTCGATTAACAGAATAAACAGGGCATTTGCAAGACTTGAGCAGGAATTTGAAAGAGAACCTACTTCCCAGGAGATTGCAGATATTCTTGAAATGATCCCTGAAGATGTCAAAGAGGCTCTGAAAACCAATGGCAGGACTGTAAGCATGGATGCTCCTATAAGTGCAGAGGAAGATAATAATATGTACGATCTTATCCAGAGTCCTGACACCCCCAGTCCTGATAAGAATCTTATAAATGAATCGCTGGCATATGAGATTGAGAGGGCTCTTAGTACATTGTCACCCCGCGAATCAAAAGTGTTGAAGCTATATTTCGGATTAGGTATGAAACACCCGTATACTCTCGAGGAAATAGGAGAGGAGCTGAGCCTTACACGTGAGCGGGTAAGACAGATCAAGGAAAAAGCCATAAAAAGGATTCAGTTTACAACCCGCTGCAGGATATTAAAATCATATCTTGGATAATGATTAGTTCCCATCTTTGCCAAAATAATTCTAAATGAACCATCTTGTCTCCCCGTCGCTGCTTGCTGCTGATTTTGGAAACCTCGAAAAGGCTGTTTTAATGGTAAACAGAAGCGAAGCTGACTGGATTCATCTCGATATTATGGATGGTGTCTTTGTTCCTAATATTTCTTTTGGTTTTCCAATCATCAAATATGTTAAAAAAGTTGCTGGCAAACCGCTTGATGTACATTTAATGATCGTTGACCCCGATCGTTACCTGGAACGTTTTGCCGAGGCCGGTGCCAATAATCTGACTGTTCAGTACGAAGCCTGCACCCATCTTAATCGTACTGTTACAGAAATACGCAATCTTGGGATGAGGCCCGGAGTGGCTTTGAATCCTCATACTCCGGTAATGCTTCTTAGAAATACACTTCCATTTGTTGACATGATACTTATAATGACTGTCAATCCGGGATTTGGCGGACAGTCATTTATTATAGATAGTTATAATAAAATAACTGAGCTCCGTAAAATGATCGATAAAGGTGGTTATAAGATACTTATTGAGGTCGACGGCGGTATAGATAAGACAAATGCAGCTAAACTGATCCGGTCAGGCGCAGATGTGCTTGTTGCCGGAAATTCTGTTTTTAATTCGGATGATCCTGTTAAGACTATCGGGCACTTGAAGAATCTGAAATGATTTTACCGGATATATATGCAATTATTTCCTGAAGCTGATCTGGCTTGAACCATCTAATATCCTTGTCCTTTCCCCACCACGTTAATTGTCGTTTTGCAAACCTCCGGCTATTCCTTTTGATAAGTTCAATTGCTTTTTCACGCGAAATATTTCCGTCAAAAAATTCAAAGAATTCCCTGTATCCCACACTCATTAGGGCATTCAGATCCCTGAAACCGTATAGACTGGCAGCTTCATCTTCAAGACCCGATCTTATCATTTGATCAACCCTTGAGTCTATTCTTTTATAAAGATCGGCACGTTCTCTTTCTAACCCTATTTTTACTATGCCGAATTCTCTTTCCCTTTTTTGTCTCTTTAGAAAAGATGAATATGGCCTGCCGGTTGTTTCGCATATCTCGAGGGCTCTCATTATACGCTTGTGATTTTTCAGGTCAACTTTTGCATAATGTTCAGGATCAACTAGTTTTAGAGCTGCCCTTAATCCTTCCACACCTTCTTTTTTAAACATGGAAATGTATTTCTCCCTTACTTCAGTGTCAACATCGGGAATATCATCCATGCCATTACATACTGCGTCGATGTACAGTGCTGAGCCCCCCGACATTAAAACAATATGGTTTTTGCTGAATAATTCCGGCAGCATTTCTATAACATCATGTTCAAAAAGGCTTGTGCTGTAGTAATCGTGGACTGATAAAAATTTAATGAAATGATGTTTGATTCTTTTGAGCTGGGAATCGGATGGCACCGCCGTTCCGATTGTCATTTCCCTGTAAAATTGTCTGGAGTCAGCTGATATTATTTTACAATTAAACCTTTCAGCTAAATCTATGGAAATATCAGTTTTGCCGACAGCTGTCGGACCAAGCAGGACTATCAGGAAATTTTTCATCGAAAAAAACCTGAAGAGGACTATTCTTCGTCCTCTGTCAGGCTATCAATATTATCGAAATCAGGCAGGGTTTCTTCATCATCTCCGTTAAGAAAGAGATCATCAACCACAGGTTCGTCATCATCTTCGTCATCGGAAACCACTATGGTATTATATAGTTTATGGCTGGTACCTCCAAATATTACCTGTTTAGGAGGGATACCTTTTGAATTTGTACATGATGGATATTCACGTCCTTCAATTTCATTAGTCTCACCTGTATATTCAACGAAGAGGGCTCTTTCGTTAAAAAAATCAAAAACATAAAGTAATTTCTGGTTTTTCCTGAATATAACATCTTCCAGTATAGCAACTTCCATTGTTGAAGAACCAGTACCCATATCAAAAAGAGTAAATTCTTCTTCTTTTTCCCAGTTATCTGTTGCCATAAAAAATGAAGCCATCTGAGATTTATCAAACTCCAATTCATCCTGAATCAGATTGTGAAAATCCAATAAAGTGTGGATATCAAGAAACTCAAATTCCCTGATAAATGACTCATCTTCATCTGATAACACTACAAATTTATAAACCATAACATGTATTAATTCAATGAGTGCAATATAATATTTTTTATATTACAATATTCCTGGTATATTTTTTTTTAAAATAAATTCTAATATATCTATCCCGTCGGCATATTCCCACAGATGTGGCATTTGTGAAGTGCCAAAAGGAATATTATTTCTTCCGACAATGCACTGAATATTTTCTGCTAAATATTCTGTTTGCTGTTTTACAGCATTTTGTGAGGGGTAAAATTCATAAAAAAGAACTGATACCGGCGAAGAAATTCTGCTGTCTTCTTTTAGTAAAAGGTAACCGAAATCATAAAAAGCTTCTTTATTGACAATATAAACTGCTTTATTAAAATCGTAATTGTTAGCATATTTATTATGTCTGATAATATCAGAAAAGTTAAGCCAGTTCTTATTAAAGTCCAATAAGTCATATCCTTCCGGAACATATATTTTTGATACATTCCTGCAGCCCAGTCCAAAATAAGAGAAGATATCTGTGCCTAATGCTTCCATTTCAGTTTCAGATTCATTTCCGGTAATAACAGAAACACTGTTCCTGTTTTTTCTGATTATATTAGGATATTTGCCAAAATAATATTCAAAATATCTGGAACTGTTATTACTGCCTGTTGCTATTACTGCATCAAAGTCGGTCAGTGTGCCTTCAGTGAAAGAGATCAGGTTTTTGAATTCGGGATCGATCGAAATTAGAATATCACCTATAAATCTTATAAGGTCGTTGTCTTTTGCGCTTGTTTTTGCCACAAGATAGTTGCCGCTTATAAGAACAGAGAGAAAATCATGGAAACCTGCCAGTGGTATATTTCCGGCCATTATTATACCGATTTTTGACTTTGGTGCTTCTTCCTTTAGCATCGGATAAGCACTTGTCCATTTTATCAGGTTCTGTTCCGTGAGCTCATCTGCAATGGCACTCAGGGCCATTTTTACATTATCCGGAGTAAACCATGGATTTTTAAGATGCTGGGTCTCGATCAGGTTTTTAAGCCCTGATGAATAATTCAGTTCCTTTTCAGCAAGAGAATCCCGGAGGATTTCACCAAGTCTGGCAAATGATATTATCCTTTCTTTTATATTCATCAGATAAATTTAACGCCGGGTCAAATTTACCTGTTTTGGATTACAATAAAAAAACTGAATGAATGGCGTATTTTATAATGTTGCATATATAATAATGCAGACACCCTCTTCCACATTATTTTAATGAAAATGTTATAGGTATCATATAGGTTACTGCTACAGCCTGCCCTGAATTGATTCCGGGTTTATCAAATGGTGGTTAAGAACCTGTCAGAGAAAACGTGATTGGAACCATATACCACACAGGAACAGGTTTCCCTCCCTGCCTTCCGGGCTTAAAAGCAGGAAGAGTACTTACAACTCTTACTGCTTCACTGTCTAGTTCAGCACTTACCCCTTTGAGTACACTTATGAGGTCAATTCCTCCGGTTTTGGTTACACAGAATCTTACAATTACCCTTCCCTGGATCCCGCTGGCTTTTGCTGATTCAGGATATCTGGTGTTATTCATTATATAAGCAAGAAGAGTACTGTCTCCTCCTGGGAAAAGTGGCATCTCTTCAACTACTACATACGGAATTTCTTCTTCCATATCGGTATGAGGAGTAGGAGGAGGTGGCGGCGGCGGAAGGGGAGCTACTTCTGTCTTTGTTGCCTTGATTTTTTTACTGGCTGAGCATCCTGTAACTACAGACAGTAAAAATACAATTACCGGTATTATGAATATCAGATTCAAATACAGGGAAGATTTAATTAGTTTCTTAGTTTTCATAATTGTCTAGTTTTTGCTTAATTTCATAATTCAGTTCTACGAAATAAGGTTGAGTCAAATATAAAACTAATACATTAGTTATGCAACTAAAAACTTAATTAATTTCAATATTTTTGGAAAATAATGCTGAATGAATTATTTCATGGTAAATGTTATCGGGACCATATACCAAACAGGCACCGGCTTACCTCCCTGTCGTCCGGGCTGAAAAGAGGGAAGAGTGCTGACAACCCTCATGGCCTCATTATCAAGTTCGGGAGATACACCTTTCAGGACACTTATCTGGCTTATCCCGCCCTGTGCAGTTATGCAAAATCGTATTATGACTCTTCCCTGGATATTTTCCTCTTTGGCATTCTGAGGGTAACCGGTGTTCTCGCTAATGTACTTAAGAAGTGCTGCATCACCACCGGGAAACTGAGGCATTTTTTCAACAACCACAAATGGTACTTCATCAGGAGCATCAGCTGATTTTCCCTTTTCAGTAATAATATCTTCTTTATTTGCAGATGATTGTGAAGGGGGTGGAGGCGGCGGAGGCGGAGGCATTAAAGATTCAGTGTTTATATCAGTCAGAGGTTTTGTTTTTGAAGGGTTTGTATTCTTTTCAAAAGGTTTATGCGATATTCCTGATGCTGCCGACGCTGGCAGGTAATCAGAAGTTTTAGCCAGAGGTATATTTCGTTTATTTGATGCGGGCATCTCTTTGTATGCTGAAATTGCAAGGAATATCAAAAGAGTAACAGGTATAACTAAAATTAACTTTATATTGGCTATTGCTGAGGTACGTTTTTTTGTCATCATAACCATTCTCTTCTTAATGAGAGACGCATTGGAAAAGCTGTTTGTGAGATTAAATGCTTTTGATTTAAACACCTGGTTTAATAACAGGCTTTGATAGGTGATTACAGGGATACCAGACTTAAGACAGTCAAGGTCAGCCTGGTATTCGTGCACAGCCCTGAGCGATTTGTTAAAAAGGTATATTATAGGATTAAACCATTGAAATGCCTTGACTAATTCGATAAAAATAATATCGATGAAATGATTCTGGTTAAGGTGGTTTTGTTCATGTCTGATTATCTCTCCGGCTTCTTCGTTGTTCAGCCGTGAATTAATAAATACATATCCCAACGCAGAAAAGCCTGATGTATTAAAACCATGAAATACAATAATCCTGCTGCCATATTTTTTTTGCCTTATGATAAGAAAACCCAGGTTTGCCAGATTCACCATTAACTTCAAAAGAACAAGGCACAGACCTGCAATATATATGTTATAAACAGCCTGTAATGATTCAGCTGATAATGACCCCGGTTCTGTTGATCCGCCACTGGCTGAGCCAGAGGTTATAAAGACCTCTGAAAGGAATTTACCGAAAAACTGGATATTATGCGGTTTTAAAGTCTGAATGGTAATAAAAGGAAATATAATTGATGCGGCTAATGACAAAAGGATGAACAGGCGGTTTCTGCTATACGAAGTATCCCTGCTTAGCGTAAGCCAATATACAAGGTAAAATGCCAGAAGATAAATAGCTGTTTTTACCGTATATATCAAAAGCGTATTCATTTATCTGATTTTTGTTTTTTTACTTCACCTTCCATAATTTTCATTATCTCTTCCATCTCCTTCACCGAGATACTTCTTTCTTTAGCAAAAAAACTAACCATTTTTTCAAATGAGTTTGAAAAATAGTCATTCACAAAGGTATTAAGATGGGTTTTCGAATACTCGCTTTTTGAAACAACAGGGTAGTATTCATGTGTCCTTCCATAAGCTTTATGGTTTACAAAGCCCTTGTCCTGCAAAATCCGGACAATAGTACTGATAGTATTATAAGCAGGTTTTGGTTCATTGAAATGTTGAAGAATGTCTTTTACAAATCCCTTCTTTATTTTCCACAACACCTGCATCACCTGTTCTTCGGCCCTGGTCAATTCTCTCATAATGTCTCCTTTTTTGTAAATAAACTTGATCCTTAATTTGAATTTTTAATGTTTTACCAGTTGTAGCCTTATAATCAGTTAAAACTGGTTCATAAACTATGCCGTAAATTTATAACCAAATATACAACGAATAAATTAGTTATGCAACTAAGAGCATAATTATTTTTATCCAAAATCAATAATATATATTCCTTTCCAAAAAAATGAAGGGGATTCTTCGCTTCACTTCGTTACGCTCAGAATCTCCTTCTTCTAATCACATATTATCGGATTAACATTGACAAAAAATCAGAAAATTCGAAATATATCATTTTAGATACATTGATTAATTCTGGTTCTCCTGTTAGCTAAAAAGGAAAAAAAGTGTACTTTTATTTTTTATTTGGTAATAAAAATGCAGTAGATCCCGGCAGATGAAAAGCAGTATACTGAAAATAGGTATTTTCAAGGAAAATCTAAGAATTTCATTCAAAGCAATAAAGTCAAACAGGGTCAGGGCAATCCTGACAATATGTATTATTGCTTTTGGCATAATGGCACTTGTAGGGATACTTACTGCAATCGATGCTATTAAGTCGTCTCTTACAAATCAGTTTACCATGATGGGAGCTAACTCATTTACAATAACTTCCAGAGGTATGAACATTCAGGTGGGGAATGACAGATCAAGGACAAAGAATTATTCACAGATATCATACAGGGAAGCCCAGGAGTTTAAATCAAGGTTCAAGGAAGATGCATGGGTTTCGATATCATTCAATGCAGCGAATTCAGCAACTGTTAAGTACGGGTCGGAGAAGACAAATCCAAATGTGGGCCTTGCCGGTATTGATGAGTTTAACCTTAATGTTTCAGGTTATGAAATTGAATCAGGAAGAAATTTCAGTGCTGATGAAATCCGGTTGAATCGTCACTATGTAATTATTGGTTCTGATATTGCGAAGGATCTTTTCCCTTCAGGTGTTGATCCCCTGGGCAAGGAGATCACGGTTGCAGGACTGAAACTGCAGGTTACGGGTGTACTTAAAAGTAAGGGCGCAAGTCTTCTGAATAGCGATCGCGTATGTTTTATACCAGTAACAACAGCCAGGCAGTACTTTTCGCGTCCGAATATGACTTTCAGTATTACCATAATGCCGATGAAGGAGATGAACCTTGATATGCTGGCAGGTGAAGCAGAGGCGACATTCAGAATTGTTCGAAACCTTAATCCCAGGGATGAATCGGATTTTAACATCTCAAAAAGCGACAATATTGTTAATATGCTGCTTAAGAATATCAGGTATGTTACACTCGCAGCTACAATAATAGGCATTGTAACGCTCTTCGGAGCTGCAGTGGGGCTTATGAACATAATGCTTGTTTCAGTTACTGAACGTACTCGCGAGATCGGTGTCAGGAAGGCTATCGGAGCCAAAACCCAGACAATAAAATATCAATTCCTGTTTGAATCGATAATGATAGGTCAGATGGGAGGATTATTCGGAATTTTTCTTGGGATACTCATAGGTAACGGGGTTTCCTCTATGTTGGGATCAAGTTTTGTGATCCCATGGATATGGGTTATTACCGGTATCGTTGTCTGTTTTATCGTTGGTGTGGTATCCGGCTATGCACCTGCTGTAAAAGCTGCCAGTATCGATCCTATTGAAGCTTTAAGATACGAATAAATTATCAAAAAATGGAAAAACATGTTATTCAGGAAGAGTTAAAAAATTGTCCGGGTATAGCTTATTATCCCGATTCAAATAAGCTTGAGCTTGTTGGCCGTTCAATCCCTGAAAACCCTGAACTTATCTTCAGGCGTCTGGATGATTGGATCACTCTCCATTTTGAGAAGAATAATGGTCTCGATGTATATATTCAGCTTGAATATATTAACAGCGGTTCGTCAAAATATCTTTATGAGATTCTGAAAAGGCTTACCGGATACGGCCGGTCGGGAAAGCAGGTAAATTTGAAGTGGTTATATGAGGAAGATGACGAAGCCATGCTGGAGCTGGGTGAACATTACCGCGATACTGCAGGTATCCCGCTCGAAATTGATATGATTGTGTAAAATAATGTAGGGACGTTGCATGCAACGTCCCTACATTATTTAATTATATTTTGTGAATAAAATTATTTAACAACCATTGGAATAAGGTCGACAACCCTGCAGGAATAACCCCATTCGTTATCATACCATGCAAGTACCTTAACCATTTTTCCATTAACCATCGTACTGAGTGAATCAAATGTAGAAGATGCTGTTGTATGAACAATATCAACAGAAACTATGGGATCTTCTGTATATTCAAGAATGCCTTTCATCGGACCTTCTGAAGCTTTTTTCATTGCTGCATTGATCTCTTCTTTTGTGGCTTCTTTTTTCAGAACAACAACCAGGTCAACCAGCGAACCGGTAGGGGTTGGAACCCTTACTGATATGCCATCGAGTTTGCCTTTGAGTTCCGGAATTACTTTTCCAACTGCTTTGGCGGCGCCGGTAGTGGTCGGAATCTGCGAAAGAGCTGCTGATCTTGCACGTCTGAGGTCTCTGTGAGGGAAGTCAAGAATTCTCTGATCGTTAGTATATGAATGGATAGTCGTCATAAAGCCTATTTCAATTCCGAAACTGTCATTCAGAACCTTAGCTATGGGAGCCAGACAGTTGGTGGTACATGATGCATTTGAAACGCACTGGTGTTCTGACTTGAGATCTTTATCATTTACCCCGAGAACTATCATTGCATCAATGGTGTCTTTAGCAGGAACGGTAAGAATAACTTTTTTTGCACCGTTTTTAAGATGGTCTCCATAACCCCCTTTCGGACTTTCTTTTGTAGTAAAGACCCCTGTTGATTCTATAACAACATCCGGTTTTTCTTTCCATGGAATATTTGCAGGATTTTTTTCTGCAGTAACCTTTACTTTGACACCGTTAACGATAAGGTTTTCACTATCATGAGTGACACCGGCAAACTTTCCCTGTGTCGAATCGTACTTGAGCAAATGGGCGAGCGTTAGTGTATCAGTAAGGTCGTTAATACCTATAATCTCTATTTCCGGCTTTTCAAGAGCAATTTTAAAAACGTTACGGCCAATTCTGCCAAAACCGTTTATAGCAACTTTAATCTTTGACATTTTTGTATCTTTAATTAGTTAATAAATTAAGTATACAAAATTAGTATTTTCCTTGGAAAAGGCAACAGACAATTAGATCATTTATTCTTTTTTCTTTTGAAAATATTTGAAAGCTTATTTGCCTCCGGATTGAGAGGATCCAGAATAACTCCGAATCTGTAACTAACAAATAATGAGAAAAAGATGGTTTTATTTGGGGTGTTTGCCATTATTGGAATCTTCTTTGGAAAAGCATTTATCTGGGCCCCTACTTCTATAGCATGAATTATCTTATCCTGTTTGCTGTATTCGAAATTAAAGCCACCTTTACCGTATAAACCAGGCATCACTTTGATTTCGTCAAGACCTTTTGTAAAAGGTGCCCTGCTGTAAATATCCTGGGAGGCAGCAATTGAAACATCGAATTTCTCCTCTCTAATCTCATACTCGTTTGACGACATTATATACACTACCCTGTAATATACGGGTTTGTATACTGCCAATACTGGACCGGCAGAATAAAAATACCTTACAGCAATTCCTCCAAGGTCAGCTTTCTTGTATATTTCATGCTGATGGCCTATACCCGTCCTGAGATATATAACGGAATTGAGTTTGCCAAAGATAAAAGAACCTCCCTGTATATATTGAGAAGCCTGCTTATACTCTTTTATATTTTTAAGCGTTCCGGCTTCAATCTCAAAAATACGTTTATTAAGATAATCTATTCTTTTAGCTCCCCTGTAGCTTAATCCGATACCATCGGTATTAAGAAGAATTGCAAAGGATCTTTCATTACGGAAAAATACCTTCTGTTGCTCATCCAACTCACCCTGCGCGTACAGCGAAACTGCACCAAATAATAAAATTACCGCTATTATAAGCAGCTTCTTCATATTTTCGCCAACTTATAAAGTTAGAGGAATTAAAAGAGCAATTTTAAATTCAGACATTTCTCCCTGTCTGCTCTGTGTTGGCTTTGGAGTATGCCGGGCATTCCTTTTTATTACAGGAACTGACAACCAGAACAGTTACAAAAGCAACTATAAGTAAAACTGCAAATTTTTTCATACCGGATAGTAATTAATAATTCACAAAAATAAGCTTTTCATTCGTAAAACAATCTTCTCAACAAAAATAAAATTTCATCTGAACAATGAACTATAATCCCGTTCAGAAATTCTCTCAATAATTAGAACAATAAATTATTTAAAAGGTTTAAATATTGCCACTCAGGAAACCAACGCCTTTGATTCAGAATTTAGCCTGTCATGGCTTGTGGGCATAAAAACTTTTTATTTAAAATCGCCATGTGGTTGTTGTAGGTACTGTGGTTTTCTGCCTTCTGCCTATACCTTTACCCAGGTATTACCGGCCTTATTGGATTCGACAACTGCATGAATAAACTTCATCCCGCGGACACCATCATGCACAGTTGGGAATTCTCCGGCATTGAATTTCTCACCCCTTATCGATTTAGCCGTACCTTTATAAATGTTGGCAAGTGCCTCATAGATTCCCTCAGGATGACCTGATGGCATTGTATGGCTGGCTTCTGCCAGCTGTTCATTGTATCCATGAGCTGGTTTATAAATTTTGGTCGGCTCTGAATCACTTAGCATATAGAGGTAATTGGGATTTTCCTGTGACCATTTGAAGCTTGCTTTTGAACCATATACGGCAATAGTGAGATTATTCTCCTCTCCCCCGCAAACCTGGCTCGCCCTTATAACACCTTTCAGTTTTTTGCTGAAACGAATGAGTACAGTTCCATCGAGGTCAAGTTTTATTCCCTCCTTTACCTGGTTAAGGTCTGAAAGTACTTCTTTTACTTCAAGACCTGTTGTATACTCTATCAGGTTGAAGGCATGCACACCTATATCTCCCATGCAGCTGCTTGCTCCGGCATGTTTGGGGTCAAGCCTCCATACTCCTGTTATTCTGCTGCCTGTCCCATGAATGATCGAATTTATCCAGCCCTGATAGTACTGTGCATCTATACGTTGAATAGTTCCAAGGACTCCTTTTGAGATAAGATCTCTCATCTCACGTACCATTGGATAACCGGTATAGGTATGAGTAAGAGCAAAAGTAAGTTTATTCTTTGATACGAGCTTTTCAAGTTCCAGTGCTTCCTGAACTGTCATCGTCATCGGTTTTTCACAAACCAGGTGAAAACCATTGACAAGGAGAGTTTTTGCAAAAGGAAAATGCAGTGCATTGGGCGTGACAATGGCAACTACTTCCATCCTTTTATCTGCGGGTAAAGCCAATTCCGCTTTAATAAGAGCATCCACACTTTTGTAGCAGCGATCGGCACTTATTCCCTCCTTTTTAGCAAACTGTTTGCTTTTCTCATAGTCAGCATCAAAAACACCTCCAACCAGTTCGAAGTCATTGCATATCCTGGAGGCACGGCGGTGAGCATCACCAATGAAGGCTCCTATGCCGCCACCAATCATTCCCATTTTTATCTTTTTCATCTTTATCAGCTTTTGTTCCTTGTATACACCTGTTTTCTCTTCCATACATGAAGGAATGAGAAGAATATTATCAATAATGCCGGTACAATGGCAACAAATCTCAACGTATGTTCACCACCTGTAAGCTGAGCTGCAGCCCATGCAGCTGCTTCCTGTGTTCCCTGGGCAGCTGAACGCAAAACTTCAATTGTCTGTCCTGCCGGTATTGCTGCGATGGTCTGTGCATCGAAAATGGCACCCAGAACGGGTTGAGCTATTGCTCCTCCAAGGAAGCCGATACCACCCATTATTGCGAGACCCAGTGCCCCGCTTTCAGGTATATTCTCTGATACGAATCCTAACATGGAAGGCCAGAAAAATGCCACGCCCAGGGCGAAGATGCCTGCTGATGCAAACACCATAGCTCCACTGGTATAGCCCATCAGTATGCAACCGATAAATGCCAGAACAGCTGACGAGAGCAATACAACGGTTGATTTAAGATTATGGATCAGAGTACCTCCGAACTGTCGTGCCAGAGCCATTATACCCGAAATCCAAACTAACAGAAGGATCGGGTTGTTTGAAACATTTGAAAGTAATGCTGCTATCCACTGGTTTGTACCCAGTTCCGTTCCGGCTGTCAGTATCATGCTGAAGGCCATGAAAAGAAAAAGAGGACTTACGCATGATTTCAGCATATCTTTGTATGAGAAACCGGAAACGACGCGTTCAGTCTGCGGAAACTCTTTTTTGAGAAACATATAACCGTAAACAAATGTCGGGAGAAGCATTATCCCCATGGCATAGCGCCAGTCGGTAAGACCGATATTATTAAACAGGTATACAACCAGTCCTCCTATTACGATACCCGTGGGAAACCATGCATGAAAACGATTCAGCCGTCGTGTCTTTTCACCGGTATACATGCTTGTTATCAATGGATTACATGCAGCTTCCACACTGCCGTTGGCAACACCGATAAGAAGTGTCGAGATAAACAGTGACCAGAAGCCGGTTGCAATAATAGTAAGTACTATTCCTGCAACATGGCAGAAGAAGGCAATTGCCAGTATACGGCCAAGACCTATAATATCTACCAGCGGGCCTCCAAACACCATTGCAAGTGTAAAGCCCCAGAAAGCAGTTCCTACGATCCACCCGATTTCAGTGTGAGTCAGGTTAAACTCATTGGCCCATGCTTCCACAAATGAGCCTCGTGTAGCAAAAGTCAGTGCTGTAACAACTAATGCAACGCAACTTGCATTAAATAGTTGAGTCTTTTTAATAGTCTCCATATTAAGGTTAAGGTTAAGGTTAAGATTATTGACTGTCTATTTCTTTTCAAATGCTGCATCAAAAGCGATGTCAGATGAAGGGAAATCAACCTTCCTCACAAAGTCACATGCTTCTTTCGCACCGAATTCCCTGTCCATACCACTGTCCTCCCATTCAACCGATAATGGACCTTTATAGTTGATCCGGTTAAGAGCTCTTATGATATCTTCAAAATTAATGTCACCATGTCCCAGGCTCCTGAAATCCCAATACCGGCCACGTGTTCCGAATTCGGTGTGGCCACCGAATACCCCGGCTTCGACAGGTACTTTTGACCAGCCAACATCTTTCATGTGCACGTGGAAGATCTTTTCGGCGAAGGTGTATATAAACCCTGCATAATCAACTCCCTGATAGCCAAGATGGGATGGATCGTAATTGAACCCGAAGGCCGGATGATTATTAATTGCTTTGAGCGCCCTTCTGGCCGAAACAATGTCGAATGCAATTTCAGTCGGATGTACTTCAAGGCCAAAACGGATACCCATGGCCTGATATTTATCAAGAATAGGAGTCCATCGTGCAGCAAAATCTGCATATCCCTGGTCAATCATTTCCTGGCTGGCCGCGGGAAAGGAATAAAGGAGATGCCAGATGGAACTTCCTGTGAAGCCATTGACAATATTTACTCCGAGCCTTTTTGCTGCTTCACCTGTTTTTATCATTTCTGCTGCTGCCCTTTGTCTGACACCCTCAGGATCACCATCTCCCCAGACATAATCAGGCAGAATCCCCTTGTGTCTCTGATCAATTCTGTCGCAAACCGACTGGCCGACAAGATGAGTGGAAATAGAGTATACTTTGAGTCCGTATTTGTCAAGAGTTTCTCTTTTTTTGCGGCAATAAACCTCATCTGCCTTATTGACTTCAAAGTGATCACCCCAGCAGGCAAGCTCCAGACCATCATAGCCAAACGATCTGGCTTTCTGACAGAGAGTCTCGAAGGGTAAATCAGCCCATTGACCCGTAAAAAGCGTAACTGGTCTGCTCATAATTAAATATTTTAATAATTGTTTGTAATATGTTTTGTTTCAAGTATGAAGTCCGAAGACCGGAGTCCGAAGTAAGTTAGTATCTTCCAACTTCCGACTTCTTTTGACAGCCTAAGCCTTGGCGAAGGCTGTCGACTTCCGGCTTCTGATTTTTTATATGACAAGTTTAAAAAATATTCTTCTGAAAAGCAATAATAATCTTTCCCGGATTTGGTAATTTATTGATAAATCAAATAAGAAGTTAAAAATATAAAAACAAGGCGTCAAAGAACATAAAGTATTAATCAACAGGCTGTTAATAATTATTAAGGATCAACTATGCAGCTTTTCCAAATTAGATAGAGTGTTTCATATATCCAAACTTAGCGTAAAAGATAAGCTAAGATTTTTTGAGATCACTTTAATGAATTTCCATGAAGAATCGCCCAAATTCAACGTTACCCGAGAACTGTCTTTATCTTCGACAAAAGAATACTTTCCTTCTTTCTTTACATTTTGTGTATGAGCCTGAAGAATTTGTGGTATAAAAATGGTCGTCAGTAATATGATCCCTGTTTTGATTATTCTACAGTAGAATAATAGATAAGCTTTCATAATTTAATAAAACTGATTTTGAAAAGGAATATATATATTATCGTTATTTTTTCCATAGCTTCTCTATTTCTTCCAATGTCTTTCCTTTAGTTTCGGGAACCAGTTTCCATACGAATAGAGCGGCCAAAATTCCCATTAATCCGTAGATCCAATAGGAAAAACCATGGTTGAATTGATGCGTGAGCCATTGATTGTCGTTCAAAATGGGAAATGAAAGAGAAACTAACCAGTTTGCAATCCATTGTGCAGCAACGGCGATTGACATGGCCCCGCGGATACTGTTGGGAAAAATTTCGGATAGTAGCACCCATGTCACTGGTCCCCAGCTCATAGCAAAAAATGCTGTATACAAAAGCATAAAAATGAGTGCGATTACACCCTCATTATGTGTATAGAAAGATAAGCCAAGAGCAATCATGCTAACTGCCATTCCTAATGCACCAATAATCATAAGGGGTTTCCTGCCGAATTTATCAACAGTCATTATGGCAACAACAGTAAAAGTCAGGTTTACAAGACCAACAATGATGGTTTGCATTAGTGAACTATTTGTTGAAGCCCCCATATTCCGGAAAATATTCCCGGCATAATATAACACAACATTAATTCCGACAAACTGCTGAAAAATAGAAAGTAAGATACCAACAAAGATCACAAAAAATCCAAATGAAAGCCACGGGGTATTTTTTTCGTGAATAGTACCTTTAATCTCCAGTAGAATAGCAGGCGCATTATTGCTGCCCGAGATTTTATTAAGCACTTTAAGCGCCTTGTCATCTTTACCTTTCATTACAAGATAACGGGGGGTTTCCGGTACAAAAAACAGAAGGATCAGGAATAACCCTGCAGGTATGGCTCCGGATAGAAACATCCAACGCCATCCTTCGTCAATGAGCCATTGCTCGTTTCCCTGTCTGGCAATGAAATAATTGACAAAGTAAATGACCTGCATGCCTAAGATAATGGCAAACTGGTTCCACGAAACCAGTTTACCGCGTAAGTTTGCCGGAGCTATTTCTGCAATGTACATTGGAGAGATCATGGAAGCAATGCCCACACCAATGCCACCAAGTATTCTATAAAAGAAGAAAGAAAAAACAGGCAGGGTACCAAAGATATTAAAGAATTCAGGTTTCCATGCCCCCACGGCTGATAGGAAAAAAGCAACTGCTGCGATGACCAGTCCATTTTTCCTGCCTAACGATTTGGAAATAAAACCAGCCAAAGATCCACCAATGATACATCCTATCAGGGCGCTGGCAATAACAAAACCTTTGATTATATCGGCAGTATCCTTCAAGGCTGATCCTTCTGTAGGGTTTGATTTGCTAAGGAAACTGACAGCCCAAATTGTTACCACCGTAATGATAGCGATGCTTAATATTACTCCTTTTTTCAGACCCAATAACTTTACAATTTGACCCGAGATAACAAGAAATACCAGATAAATGGTCAGTGTCATTAGTATTTTATACTGACTGATCAGTTTGATCATGTATTCATGGTTAGCCGGATTGAAAATTTTTGTAATAAACAGCGCAACAAGCGATTTTTCAGCACCGTTTACAACGGCAGTATCATATCCAAACAATAGGCCCCCCAGGGTGGCAACAAGGGTCAGGGCCATCACAAAATAAGGATTTCCTTTTTTGAAGGAATTATCGGCGGATTTTGCAGCGGTGTCAATAAATGTCATTATTAAATATTATTAAATATACATATTGATTAATGCTTCATACAATTCCTGTTTGCCGCTGGTTATTAGTGGTTCTCCATTTTTCAATGCAAAGTTTCGTAAATCCTCCAGTCCAAGTTTACCTTCTTCAAACGCCTTTCCATTTCCATTGTCAAAAGATGTATATCGATCTTTTCGCATTTTCAGGTAAGGCGATTTTTCCATTATGTCATGAGCAATAGTCAGGGCACGGGCAAAGACATCCATGGCTGAAATGTGGGCAATGAATAAATCTTCCTGATCCGTCGAATTCCGCCGAATTTTAGCATCGAAGTTGGTGCCGCCAACCTTTAATCCACCGGCTTCGAGAATCACCAACATGGCTTCGGTAAGTTCATAAATATCAATTGGAAACTGGTCAGTATCCCATCCATTAAATGCATCGCCACGGTTGGCATCAATACTGCCCAGCAAACCAGCATCGGCAGCTATTTGTAAATCATGCTGAAAACTATGTCCGGCTAATGTTGCATGGTTCACTTCAATATTCAATTTAAAATCTTTGTCCAGGCCAAAATAACGCAGGAATCCAACTACCGTAGCAGCATCAAAATCATACTGGTGTTTGGTGGGTTCCATTGGTTTGGGTTCAATTAAGAACCAGCCCTTAAAACCGTTTTTCCTGGCATAGTCTTTCGCCATATGAAGAAACCTGGCGAGGTGTTCCTGTTCGCGTTTCATGTTAGTATTCAGTAAGCTCATATATCCTTCGCGACCTCCCCAGAAAACATAATTCTCACCACCCAGGGCGATTGTAGCATCTAATGCATTCTTCACCTGGAGGGCCGCACAGGTCAATGCATTAAAATCGGGATTGGTGGCCGCACCATTCATATACCGTGGATTACTAAACACATTGGCTGTGCCCCACAGGAGTTTTACACCGGATTCCTTTTGCTTCAGTAAAGCATAATCCACCATAGATTTCAACCTTTTTTCATAATCAGTTAAAAGATTGCCCTCATCAACAAGGTCAATATCATGAAAACAATAATATGGAACACCCATTTTAGAAATAAACTCAAAAGCCGCATCCATCTTGTCCTTACCTCGTTGTAGCGCATCAGAACTGTCGTTCCATGGCATAATACGGGTCCCGGAGCCAAATTGATCACCTCCTGTTCCACAGAATGAATGCCAGTAGGCAACGGCAAACCTTAAATGATCCTTCATGGTTTTACCACCCACTACACGATTTTCATCATAGAAGCGAAATGCAAGTGGGTTCTTTGACCCCTGTCCTTCGAATGAAATCTTCCCGATCCCCGGAAAGTATTCCTTGTTTCCAATTGTAACTTTCATAATATTTGATGATTTAGTGATTTATTTTTTGTTTTTCATTATCATTTGAATTACCTGCAGCCACTTACCATAGGCATCATGATAAATATTTGCTTTTGATAAATCCGGCTCCACTGTTTCAATTTTCTTTAATCCCTTGAAGGCTTCAGTAAATGATGAATAAACTCCGGCCCCTACACCTGCACCTTTGGCAGCACCCTGTGAGCCATCGGTATCGTACAATTCTATAGTGGCGCCGGTAACACCGGCCAAGGTATCACAAAAAACTGGGCTCAGGAACATATTGGCATGACCAGCCCGGATGACCGAAGGTTGAATTCCGGTTTGCTTAAGTATCTCCATGCCATAATGAAAAGCAAACACAATACCTTCCTGTGCAGCACGTGCAAGATGACTGTTGCTATGCCGGTTAAAATCAACATGGGCAAAAAAACTGCCGGGATCTGCATTCCCAAGCATTCGTTCGGCGCCGTTGCCAAATGGGAGTATGATCAATCCGTCGGAACCTATTTTAATTACTGAGGCTGCTTCATTCATGGCTGAATAGCCAGATTCGGCAAAACCAGCATTGCGTTTTAACCATGAATTAAGAATGCCTGTGCCATTGATACACAACAGCACTCCCAGTCTTGTTTTATCGATTGTATGATTCACATGGGCAAATGTATTCACCCTCGACAATGGATCATATCGAACTTTATCAGAAACCCCATAAACAACACCTGAGGTGCCTGCTGTCGCAGCAATTTCCCCGGGTTCCAATACATTGAGTGAAAACGCGTTATTTGGCTGATCACCTGCGCGGTATGATATCGGTATGCCTGCCAGTAACCCTAATTCCTGAGCTGCCAAAGGGCTTATTCTTCCCTGTTCAGAGAAAGTATTTTTCAAATCAGGCAATAATTCAGGTGCAAAACCATAATAATCGAGCAGAAAATCAGCTACTGAATTTGTTTTGAAATCCCAAAACATACCTTCACTTAAACCTGAGATAGAAGAACAGATCTCACCTGTAAGCTTTAAGGCAATATAATCTCCTGGTAGCATTATTTTATAAATTTTTTCGTATATATCCGGCTCGTTCTCCTTAACCCATTTGAGTTTTGATGCGGTAAAATTACCAGGCGAATTAAGCAGGTGACTGAGGCATTTATTTTCCCCTATATCCCTGGAGGCTTTGGCACCAATTTCAACTGCACGGCTATCGCACCATATAATTGATGGCCGTAATACCTTATGCTCTTTATCAATACAAACCAAACCGTGCATCTGGTATGAAATGCCGATGGCTTTTATACCATTCCCCTTAATCCCCGATGTGGCCATGACCTCCCGTGTAGCAAGCTTAAGGTTTTCCCACCACATCTCAGGATCTTGTTCAGCCCATCCGGGTTTAATCGCTTTTATAGGCATTTCCTGTTTAGGATAGAAAGCTCCAGCAATACATTCCCCCGATTCTATTTTAACAAGGCTGGCTTTAACAGAGGAACTACCGATATCGTAACCAAGTAGGTACATTGTAATTATGAATTATTTATAAATTAATTATTTTAAAGATTAAAACCATTTAGAATCTTCTTATGTTTTTCAAACAATTTCTTATCAAACCGGTATAATTGGGCAGGTTTGTGGTTAACCTCTATTTCTTTTTCAGGTAAAGGAATAAGAAATTCCAAGGGCCTGATTTTCTTCCGGAAATTGCGATTGTCCATATTCTCGTCCAATATGGCTTCATAAATATTCTGCATCTGACGCAGCGTAAATTTTTTGGGAAGAAATTCAAAACAGAGCGGTTCGTTTCGAAAATCATGCTGCAGGCTTTCCAGCGCTTTACGAATTATCTGGTTATGATCAAATATCAACTCCGGCAATTCATTCACCGGTTGCCATATTGTTTTGTCGGTAATATTGCTTTCGGAGATCTTAATCAGTGCATAGTAGGCTATTGTTACCACTCTGTCAACCATTAATCCGCTGGTTTTACGGAGCCATGATAAATCTTCGGCCGGTGTCAACCTTTCCGGAGAACCAAAAACACCGTATTGCTTCAGGAATATTTCTTCTAAACCCGTGAGTTCTTTAAGTGTTCTGACAGCTGAAATGTCCAAATCTTCGGTTGCTGAAATAAGACTACCCGGTAATTTGAGCTTATGACCACCCAAATGACTGTGAGGAATTTTTTCCCGTTTGATAAGTAAAACTTTCAGCTTGCCTTCTTGAAAGCCAAAAATGACACAATCGACTGATACATGCGGGTTTAAATTCAACATATTAGCCAGTATTTTTTAACCTAAATGCAAGAATTAAAAAACTGGAAAGCCTGCATTCACTTCTTTTGGAGCCCCATTTTTAATATATTCAAACCAGTCATAGTCAGCGCTTGTTGAACAAGTTTTGCCATTACCGGTAGCATAAAAACCAATAAAAGTCCCGGTGAATCCACCAGCTGTTTCTGAACTTAAAAATTTTGAGTCTACTTTTTCAACTTCTTTATAGGGTTCATTGCCCTGAGAAAACAAAAAAGTAAAGGTTGAACGTTCCCCTTTAACCCTCAACATTACAGGACCTGGTTTTAGAGCCATTTCTTCAGATTCATGAATAATCGATCCGAATCTAAGTCTGCAAACCAATACTCTCCTGCCTTTGGATTGTTTAATTAATAAATCAAAGTGCGTTCCATTGTTAAGTAATATTAATCCTGCTTCTTCATTGGCTTTCTTTGGATTAAATTCTACCGGAGTGGTGGCGGTAAAATACATATCCTGGAGCCTGCGGCCGATAAAAGAAGGTGATTTACGATCTTCAATGGTTTGTTCGGAACCTGTCAGCCTCATATAACCTTTGCGTGAGGTGAGCGAATAATTATCAAGAACCGGATTCCTGATATAATTCCATGCAAGGTCCAATTTATCACTGTCAAAATCATCTTTTGTCGGTTTTGCAGGGAATGGTTTTAAAGGTAGGGTAGGGTTGGTCATATTAACTGTAACCGTTCCATTTCCATTTACAACCGGCCATCCGTTCTTTGGCCAGGTAACCGGTGCCAGACAGGTTTCTCTGCCAAGTATATGATGGACACCCCCGCCTACTGTGCGATAGCCGTGAAAGACAATCCAGAAGGAGCTATCATGAGCTTGTACTATATCAGCATGCCCCACCCCCTGAATGGGATTGTTCTGTCCGGCCGCGTTGGCGTGGGTAAGAATCGGATTGGCTGGATTAGAGTTAAAAGGGCCCCAAATGCTTTTACTCCGTGCTATTGTTTCTGAATGCGCCTCTTCTGTGCCCCCTTCAGCAGCCATCAGATAATAAAAACCATCTTTCTTATAAATATGCGGGCCTTCGGGATAGCGACCCCCTGTTCCATTCCATACTTTTCTGCCTTCCGAAACAAATTTTCCTGTTCTCAGATCAATTTCATGTAACTCGAAAGTTGAGGAAATTATGTATACTTTCCCATCTTCATCAAAAAATAAATCAGGGTCAATTCCTTGTGCATTTACCCAGATAGGATCTGACCATGGTCCGGCCGGATTGGTTGTTGTAACGTAAAAATTGCCTCCTAAGCCCACGTTAGTAGTAATCATGTAAAAGGTACCTTTATAATAACGAATTGTAGTGGCAAAAATATTTAAGCCTTTTGGCAACTGGGTTGTACGATTTATACAATAGCCAATCAATTCCCAATTGATAAGATCTTTGCTATGGAAGACAGGGACTCCCGGAAAGTATTCAAATGTACTATTAACAAGATAGTAATCTTCTCCTACACGGCAAATGCTCGGATCAGAAAAAAAACCGGGGATAACGGGATTATTGAAAGTAACAGCTTCATTCGGATCTATTTGTGCGGAGAATGCATTGCCTCCCATACTGCCAAATGAGGATTTCATATTATGAGCCGGAGTCTTTATTTCTTGTGAGAATATGCTCGAAACTACAGTTAAGGCACAAATAATAAATAAATATATTTTTTTCATTAATAATAAATTTGTTTCATTACTAATATGATTAAAATACAGGACAAGATAAAAAGAAATAATATTATTTCCAAAGATATTGTATAAAATACGCTAAGTACTTAATAAATTTTCGCTTGGATACTGATTTTTTAAAATTATAGTGATTAATTGTAAATATGACATAATATAAGCTTATATCAAGTTTGTGAATGATGTAACAACTTAGAATTAAACCTTAGTATCAGCAATTTGAACATTCGCGAGATTCATAAGCATGTCTGTAAAAACTTGTTCCAAAAACATAAGTCTTAAACTTTGTAATCACATTAATGGTGTAATACACATTTGTCAAACTCATCACGAATATTAAGTTTGGTCATTTGAGCAAAAATTAACTTTCTTTTATTCGCGGTTTTTTGCTAAAAATACAGTGATTTGAAATCAAAAAATTAAATAATGTCAATAATGTGTTGGAATATAATATTATACAAATTATTTTTTAAAAACAACGTTATATCAATAGTTTTATTTAAAAAAATTATCTTTGGGATATAATGAATAAATAGTTTTTAAAAAATCATGAATTTACGAAGTGGGCGTAATAAGTATTTCAGAAAATGGAATGTCAAATATGTGTTTTTTATTTTAGGTATTATTGTAGGTTTGATAATTTTTAAATCAGGTAAGGCAGTAGTTTTATATACCTCATCAGATAAATATTGTATTTCATGTCATATACATCCGATGGCTGATCAGAGCTGGAAACTCTCAACACATTTTAATAATCACTCAGGCAATATTGTTCATTGTGTCGAATGTCATCTACCTCCTGAAGGACATGGATATCTTTTTGCAAAAGCAAAGCACGGATTCAGGGATGTTTACGGATATTTCTTTAAGGACAGTGCCAAAATTAACTGGGAAGGGAAAAAATTGCTCGAAAATGCCAAAGGCTATGTCTATGAGAAATCATGTCTTGAATGCCATCAGAATCTGTTTCCGGTAACATTATCGGTAAATGGAGGAAACGCTCACCTGTTTTATACTACCAGTAAAGAGCCGCTTAATTGTATTAACTGTCATCTTGGGGTAGGCCATTACGATAAAAATTTAATTCATGCTCATGATACGACTTTTGGTGTATCTGTTACAGCCAGTCAGGCTGTTTATACCGAACCGACAAAAGTTGAAGAGTTCGAGAATTTCACCGAGAAGATACCGGGAACCAATGTATCATTTGACATGGTTGCACTTCCGGGAGGAACATTTTATATGGGAAGTCCTGAAACAGAACCCTTACGAAAAGCTGATGAAGGGCCGGTAAGGAAAGTAACCGTGTCGAAATTCTGGATAGCAAAAACTGAGGTTACCTGGGATGAGTACATGGCATTTTTCAGGGCAACAGGTTCACAGGGCAGGACAGAAGGACAGGTAGTTACAAAAAAAAATGTTGACGCTATAAGCGGAGCAACGCCGCCATGGGGCGCTCCCGACCAGGGATGGGGCAAAGGATCGCGGCCCGCAATTACCATGTCGTGGCATGCTGCAACAGTTTATTGTCAGTGGTTGTCGAAGGTTACCGGCAAAAAGTACAGGTTGCCTACTGAAGCTGAATGGGAATATACGTGCAGGGGAGGTACTGAAACTCCGTACTTTTTCCCCGGGGATCCCAAAAAATTCACATCAACAGGATTCTTAAAGAAAATATTCCGTCCCGATACTTCAGTAATCGCATCAAGGGTGGTATATAAAATGAACAGCTTTTCGAAGACGCAGGAGCCAGGATATGTGAAAGCAAATCCATTCGGGTTAAAGAACATGTCGGGTAATGTGGCTGAGTTTTGTCTCGATTATTACTCTCCTGATGCTTATAAAAACGATTCTACCGGTCTTATTAACCCGACGGGGCCTTCCAGGGGAAGGGAACACGTTATCCGGGGAGGATCTTTTAAAAGTGATGCCAAAGATGTGAGAAGTGCTTCACGCGATTTTACAAAGACAAAAGCATGGCTTGTTACCGATCCGCAGATGCCAAAAAGTATCTGGTGGTATTCCGATTGTATCGATGTCGGATTCAGGGTTGTCTGTGAGGCTGATACTTCCCTGGAAAAATAATCATGAAATTTTAACAGTGAAATCATGCAAAATATTAACAGAAGAAAATTTATTGGAAAAACGGCGCTTGCAGGAATTGGTTTAGCCGGTGCAGGCGCTTTTTTATCATCATGCAAAAGGAAACCGGACATTAAATCACTGGGACTTCCGCCTATTTTAAATGGTGCCCCTAAAGGTAAAAAACTTCGGGCAGGGCTTGTGGGTGCCGGGGCCAGGGGAACGGGAGCGGCTATTAACTTCATAAGCTCCGGTCCCGACCTGGAAATAATTGCACTTGCCGATGTTTTTCAGGACAAAATTGACGCCTGCCTTGAGAGATTTGCCTCTTTCAATCTTCCTATTCCTGCCGAAAACTGTTTTGTAGGGTTTGATGGATATAAGAAGCTTATGGCACTGCCCGATCTCGATGTAGTCATCCTTGCAACTCCGTGTAAATTCCGTCCTGACCATTTTCTTGAGGCTGTAACCAGGAATAAACATGTCTTTATGGAAAAGCCCCTGGCTGTTGACCCTGTTGGCATAAGGTCGATAATTACCACTGCTAAAAAAGCAGAGTCTCTTGGCTTGTGCGTTGTTACCGGCACCCAACGCCGTCATCAGGAAGATTACATTGAGACATATAAGCAGATTGCAGGAGGCGCCATTGGAACTTTAACTTCCGCCAAAGCATTCTGGAACCAGGACCATGTATGGTTCCGTGAACGCGAAAAAGGATGGAACGACATGGAATATATGATACGTAACTGGAACAATTTCTGCTGGTTGAGTGGTGACTTTATTCTCGATACTCATGTGCATAACATCGATGTAATAAACTGGTTTCTGGGCAAACACCCTGAGAAAACCATCGGCTATGGTGGCAGGGCACGAAGGGTAACAGGCGATCAGTATGACTTTTTCAGTATTGATTTTGATTATGGCAATGGTATAAGTTCGCATAGTATGTGCAGGCAGATTGACAGCTGTGCAAACGGAACCGGTGAAGTTGTAGTTGGTACCGAAGGTTATACAAACTGTGTAAATACAATCTGGGACCTCGATGGCAAAGTAAAATGGAAATTTGAATATCCGAAAGATGAAAACGGAAATTCAATGAATGCTGTTAAGATACCCCCATATGTTCAGGAGCATATGCACCTGGTTTATGCCATACGTACCGGTAATTATGTCAACGAAGCAGAACAGACAGCAATATCAACTTTGACTGCCATCATGGGGAGAACTGCTGCTTATACAGGTCGTTTGATAACATGGGATGAGATTTTCAGATCAGATATGGACCTTGGCCCTGAAAAAATAGAGATGGGTCCTGTTGATATGGTTTTTGAGACACCTGTTCCTGGAACACCAACACCAATTTAACTAAGAGTTATTTCATAAACATAAATCAAAAAAAATCGAAATGGTAATTAAATCATCAAGAAGACAATTTGTTAAGCGATCGGCTGCTGCTGTAGCAGGAGCTTTTGTGCTTCCGCAGATAATCCCGTCCTCTGTCTTTGGAATGGGAGGGAGGATTGCTCCAAGCGACCGGATTGTAATTGGTTCAATTGGAACAGGATCGCAGGGTATGAGCAATATGAGAGATTTTCTAAAACTAAAAGATGCTGTACAATTTGTTGCAGTGTGTGATGTGGATGCCAAACATCTGGCAATAGCCAAAGAGACTGTTGATCTGGCAAATAAAAACAGCGATTGCAGAACCTATGGCGATTATCGCGATTTCCTCGAAAAAGAAAAACTTGACGCTGTTTCTCTTGCTTTACCTGATCATTGGCATGGTATAATATATACTGAAGCAGCAAACAGGAAATTGAATATATATGGTGAGAAACCCATCTGCCGGACAATACATGATGGTCAGACTATCGTCAATGCAGTAAAAAAGAACAATATTATCTGGCAGACAGGAAGCTGGCAGCGTTCTGAACCGAATTTTCATAGGGGAGCTGAGCTGGCCATTAATGGTAGGGTAGGGAAGATAAGCTATATTGAAGCAGGCTTGCCCGACGGTGGCAGAGGTATAGGTACTCCGCCTGTAAAAGAGATCCCTCCTGAACTGAACTGGGAAATGTGGCTGGGTCCGGCACTGAAAGTCCCTTACAGAGGCGTTTGTCACTGGGACTGGCGCTGGATACTCGATTATTCGGGCGGACAACTTACCGACTGGGCAGGCCACCATATTGATATAGCCAACTGGGGAGCAGGACTTGAGCATACCGGTCCGGTTGAGATATCAGGCAAAGGCGTTTATCCTTTCGATGGTATATTTAATGTGCCTGTTGAATATGATATCCGTTGCAAGTATGAAAATGGCATTGAAATGCGTGTTGCAAATGCATCACGTCTGCCTCTGGGAATGGGAACCACATGGCATGGCGACTTGGGTTGGATTCACGTCGACCGGGGAGGTATCATATCAGCTTCTGATCCGAAGATTCTGCAGGAGGTTATAGGTGAAAACGAAATTCATCTGTACAAGAGCGACAATCACTGGCAGAATTTTGTCGATTGTGTTCGTTCGGGTAAACAGGCAATAGCTCCGGTTGATGTGGCTTACAGGGCAATATCAGTTGCCTTGCTGGGAGAAATAGCAATGACAACAGGTCAGACAATAAAATGGGATCCTGACAGGGAAGAAATAATCGGTAATCCTGTTGCCAGCAGATTACTTAGTCGTCCCTATCGCCAGCCCTGGAATTTACCAACCATTTAATCCTACAGCAAAATGAAAAACAGATATTTATTTATATTAATAGCAGGTTTGTTAACCTTTTTTACTGCCTGTAAAAATGAGACTGCTTATAAAACACTGATCATCACCGGCCAGAATAACCACAACTGGAAAGCAAGTTCTCCAATACTTAAACAGATACTCGACGAAACAGGATTGTTTTCGTGCGAGATAATGACTACCCCTGAAAAAGGCGGTGACATGAACAAATTTAATCCCGATTTTTCCAGGTATAAACTGGTAGTCATCGACTATAATGGTGATTCATGGTCTGATAAGACCAAAGCCGAATTTGTTGATTATGTTAAAAACGGGGGAGGCCTTGTTATTTATCATGCTGCAGATAATTCATTTCCCGACTGGAAGGAATATAATGAGATGACAGGACTTGGCGGATGGGGAGACCGTAATGAAAAGAACGGACCCTATGTTTATTATAAGCATAATGTTCTGGTCACAGATACCACACCAGGGCCAGGGGGATCTCATGGCAAAAGAAGAGAATTTCTGGTAAGGACCAGAATGCCGGATCACCCTGTAATGAAAGGATTGCCTGCAAACTGGTTGCACGGAACTGATGAATTGTACAGCCAGCTTCGCGGACCCGCCAAAAACCTGCAGATACTGGCAACGGCTTTTGCTGACAGCACTGCTGGAGGCGGTACAATGAGAGATGAACCGGTTCTTATGACCATTGCTTATGGAAAGGGACGGATATTCCATACCACTATGGGTCATGCAGACGAGGGAGGAGGTCCATCAATGCAATGTGCAGGATTTATTACTACTTTGCAAAGAGGAGCCGAATGGGCTGTTACAGGCAATGTAACCCAGGCTGTACCCTGGGATTTCCCAAGCGCTGCAGGAGTGGTTTTGCGTCCCGATTTCAAAGAGATTACTCTGGATGAAGCATTCGCGAAGATAGGGAATTATGATATCTCGAAAAGTACAAAATATCTTTCATGTATTCAGAGCCATATAAGAGGCCTGGCCGGAGATGAGGCTGGCCTGCTTAAGATGGAGAAAAATATGGTTAAAGTTCTGACGGATAAAAGTGCCACAGCTGATTCGAAGAAACTTATACTCCGTGAACTCAGCTGGATGGGATCGGATTATTGTATTCCGGCAATTAAGGAACTTGTGCAAAATGCTGAACTTAAGGATGAAGCAGATTATGCACTATCAAGATTACAAACTAAATAACATTACTCTGTGGCCCTCTGTGCTTCTCTGTAGTTCTCTGTGTAACCAAAGAAGAACTTACACAGAGTTGCACGGAGAAGACACAGAGTTGCACAGAGGTACTATAATGAAAAATTGATAAATGCTATCACTGGTTATACCGATATTTAACGAAGAGAGCCTGGTTGATGAACTTGTTAAAAGAACTATATCGTCGCTTGAAACATTTATTACCGAATATGAAGTGATCTTTGTCGATGACGGAAGCTCTGATCAGAGCCTGAATAAATTACTCCGATGGCAGCAAAATAACAGGAAAATAAAAATACTTTCCCTCTCGAAGAATTTTGGTCACCAGGCTGCATACACTGCAGGTCTGGAACATGCAAGTGGTGAGATAGTTGCCATGATGGATGGGGACCTTCAGGATCCTCCTGAGCTTCTATCAGATATGTACCGAAAGATTAAGGAGGAAGATTTTGATATTGTAAGCGGGAAAAAAACCGGGAGAAAAGGAAATAAAGGCCGTAATCTTTATGCGGTATTATTTCATCTGATATTTAAACATATCGGTGAAATAAAGAATATGGAAAATTCGGGAAATTATTCCATGATGAAAAGGGAAGCTGTTGAGGCCCTGTTATCAATGAAAGAAAAAGTGAGGTATCTTCCTGGACTGAGAACATTCATTGGCTTTAACCAGGGATATGTTGAATTTGTACGAGAAGACCGCCTCAGAGGAAATCCGAAAATGAGTATTCGCAAATTATTTAAGCTGGCAGCAGATGGTATTTTTTCATTTTCCAGGTTTCCAATTCGATTCTGCCTGATTATGGGAACAATCGGAACTCTTGTTTTTATGTTAGCAGGCATTTATGTTCTTATCGCAAAAGTTTCCGGGTTTGCTATTATTGGCTGGTCATCAACATTGCTGAGCATCTATTTCCTGGGATCGATTCAGCTGGTCTTTCTCGGGATATTGGGAGAATATGTTTACAGGAGCTACAAAGAATCACAGAACCGGCCGGTCTATTTCGTTAAGAAGTTCTATGACGGGAGTCAGGAAAAATGATGAAAGAGAAATCCCTGAAATATATCTTTTTTATCACATCTGCAATTCTTCTTATAATGATGCTGCTGACTAGCAGGGATGCCGGCATCACATGCGATGAAGTGCTTCATTATAATCAATCGGTCTCAGTTTATGATTATTTTGCATCGCATGGCACTGACCGGTCCGCATTAAATACACCGGTCACCCATCTAAAATATTATGGCCAGTCATATGATAATATCGTCACAATCCTGATCAAATGGTTCAAAATTGATAATGTATACCGGTTCCGTCATTTTATGAGTTCAATTGCCGGCTGGCTGGCAATTCTTGTTACAGCTCTTTTCGCAGTATGGCTTACAGATTACAGAGCGGGAATAATAGTACTAATACTTTACGCAGTCTCCCCTACATTTATCGGTCACACTCAGAATAATCTGAAAGATATTCCTTTTGCACTGGCATATATTTCTGCTACCTGGTTCATTCTCAAATTTTTGAAATCAGGAAGGGAAAATCGCATTTCAGATATTATTCTTCTGACGCTCAGTATTGCTTTTTCATTAAGTATACGGGCAGGAGGGCTAATATTAATGTGTTATCTTCTGTTCTTTTTTTCATTTTACTATTTTATAAGATATCTCAGAGAAAAAAAAGCTGATTTTACTGAGATATCCGGTAAATTGAAATGGATAGTCGGCATTCTGGCAGTTTCCTGGTTATTAAGTACTCTCTTATGGCCCTTTGCCCTGCTCAGCCCGGTAAAAAATGTTATTGAATCATACCGTGTAATGGCACATTTCCCTGATACTTTCAGGCAGATTTTTGAGGGAAAAGTGGAATGGTCCGATTTTATGCCCTGGTATTATATTCCCAAATCGATGGCAATAACCATTCCGTTTATAGTACTGGCAGGACTTATATTATTCTGTGTTTTTGCAAAGGCATCATTCAAAAAGGAAAATCAGGTTCTTTTTCTGTTTATAGTTTTTACAGTCCTTTTTCCGCTGGTATTTGTTGCTTATGAAAAATCAAATGTTTATAGTTCCTGGCGACAGTTTCTTTTTTTATATCCTGCAATTGTCCTGTTGGCTTCCATTGGTTTTTATAATTTCTTCAGGGGAGTTAAAACAAGGTATTTAAAATGGGGCATGGTCGTTCTGATGATATTGTTTTCAATTAATCCGTTAAGATTCATGATTTCAAATCATCCTTATTATTATTTATATTATAATCAGCTGGTCGGGGGAACAGAAGGTGCTTATACCAATTATGAAATGGATTATTATTTTGTAAGCCAGACAGAAGCATCACGATGGTTAATTGATTACCTTAAAGAGAAGAATATTCAGGGACCGGTAAAAGTAAAAGCAACATATTCAGTGTTATGGCAGTTTCGTAAGCATCCTGAAATTAAAACTTCGTTTTTCCGTTATGAGGAGAGAAGCGAGTATGACTGGGACTATGCCATTGTTGTAAACAGGTATATTTCTCCATACAAGTTGAGGCATAATTTCTGGCCGCCAAAAAATGCTATAGATGTAATATATGTCGATAAAGTACCGGTATGTTCAGTTCTGGAAAGAAAATCAAAAGATGATTATTATGGTTATGTGGCTTTATCAGAGGGCAGATACAGGGATGCTATTAAATACTTTGAAAAAGCATTGAAAAATGATGACCTGGATGAAATGATTTTTTATAATTTTGGGGCGGCTCTTTACAATGAAGGACAATATCAGAAAGCTGATTCAGTTTTAAAAAGGGGACTGGAGTTAAATCCTGAATTTGAACCCCTTCTGATGTATCTTGGCAATATTGCCAGATCGCAGAATAAAACCGAAGATGCGATTAATTATTATGAAAGACTTATCGGAGTTAATCGGAAGTACTTTGAAGCATACGTCAGCCTGTCTGCATTATTGACCCCCGGGGATGTTATGAAAGCCCGTTCCTTGTTGAGAACATGCCTGGACATGTACCCACGGTATAAACCGGCAATAATAGCACTGGCTGATACTTACAGGAATACAGACCCGGGTATTGCCAGGAAATATGATGATCTTGCAAAGTCTATTAAATAATTTAAAATAAGAGTTTAAGATGAAAAAATCAGTTTTAGTGTTTACGATGACAATGTTGCTGTTAATGAGTGGTGTGAGTTTTTTAAATGCGCAGGAGCAACCTCAACCAAAAAAAGACACGGTTAATATGGATACCGATGCCAAACCTACATATTACTATGCAACAGAGGATGAGAAGTCAGATTCCAAAAAAAGTTCAGTTACAACTATTATAATCATCGTCGGAGCCGTAGTGGTAGTTGGTGCAGCAGGTTTCTTCCTTCTTAAAAAGAAAAAATAAACCTTTTGCGCTGAGCGCTGAGCCCTGAGCCCTGAGCCCTGAGCCCTGAGCCCTGAGCCCTGAGCCCTGAGCCCTGAGCCCTGAGCCCTGAGCCCTGAGCCCTGAGCCCTGAGCCCTGAGCTACACTCTGGCCCAGGTATTACCGGCCTTATTCGATTCGGCGACTGCATGGATGAACCTCATTCCGCGGACACCATAATGCACAGTTGGGAATTCTCCGGCATTGAATTTCTCACCCCTTATCGATTTAGCCGTACCTTTATAAATGTTGGCAAGTGCCTCATAGATTCCCTCAGGATGACCTGATGGCATTGTATGGCTGGCTTCTGCCAGTTTTTCAAGTTCCAGTGCTTCCTGAACTGAACCAGTTCGAAGTCATTGCATATCCTGGAGGCACGACGGTGAGCATCACCAATGAAGGCTCCTATGCCGCCACCAATCATTCCCATTTTTATCTTTTTCATCTTTATCAGCTTTTGTTCCTTTATTTTTTTTCAAAGGCAGCATCAAAAGCGATGTCAGATTAAGGGAAATCAACCTTCCTCACAAAGTCACATGCTTCTTTCGAGCCGAATTCCCTGTCCATACCACTGTCCTCCCATTCAACCGATAATGGACCTTTATAGTTGATCCGGTTAAGAGCTCTTATGATATCTTCAAAATTAATGTCATCGTGTCCCCAGACATAATCAGACAGAATTCCCTTGTGTCTCTGATCAATTCTGTCGCAAACCGACTGGCCGACAAGATGACTGGAAATAGCGTATACTTTGAGTCCGTATTTGTCAAGAGTTTCTCTTTTTTGCGGTAATAAACCTCATCTGCCTTATTGACTTCAAAGTGATCACCCCAGCAGGCAAGCTCCAGACCATCATAGCCAAATGATCTGGCTTTCTGACAGAGAGTCTCGAAGGGTGAATCAGCTCATCGACCCGTAAAAAGCGTAACTGATCTGCTCATAATTTATTATTTTAATAATAGTTTTGAAAATATTCCCAATAATATCAACAGGACAGAATCAACCATTTTTCAGTTATAGTTCAGGTACTCTTCCGGGTGTCCATGGTGCCTTTATTGCATCAAGTTGTTTTCCGAGCTTTTGAAGGTCCTCACCTGCTTTCTTCACTCTCTCGAGTATTGGTGGAAACTCATTTTTCAGTATCTCCAGTTGTTGTTTCGCCGTAGTAGTAATATCGCCACTGCTGCCATACGTTGAGGATGCCATTTCACTCAGTCTGTCTGTCAGCGGCACTTCAATCGGAGGAAGTTCTTCTGAACTGGCTTTAGCCTGCGGGCCGTTAAATTTGAACTGAATATCTTCCAGTTCGTTATTTACGCGTTCTGCCTCTTTCATCATTTCCGGAGTAGCCTGAGGTGTCTGATGAATGGCTTGCATCATGGCATTCACCTGGTTAACAAGTTCTGTGGTATAACTTATTGTAGCAAACATAGTCCTCGCGAATTCTGATGCTTCTCCAATCCATGCATACTTAGCTTTCAGGTCAGTAGCAGGGAATGTTGCAAGTCCGAGCGGTTTACAAACAAATGGAACAGGTTCCGAAAGTTGTTTTGTTTCACTTTTTGCAACCATGGCAAGGGCAACTTTATAAGTTCCCGGCATAGCCTGTATACTTCTTCCTCCGCCTCCGTAACCTCTTCTTCCTCTTGGCCCGCCTGAGCTTACCGGTTCATATTTGGTAGTTGTCACCGGAGAAAGGCTCTCATAGGTGAAGTTCCAGGTGATCCTGTTTACTCCTTTTGAAGCTGATTTATAAAGACGTTTTACAACATTATTGCTTTCATCGGTAATTGTAAAAACAAGATATGGCTTTTCTTCTTTTTCCTCCGCATCAAGGTCAGCTATCGAGGGCTGTGGTATTGGCTCTCCTTTTTCAAAGAGTGCTTTCTCTTTCTCATGGCGTATAGCTTTTGCAGTTTTCGGAACCTCTTTTACGAAATAGGTAAAAGTCGCACCAAAATCAGGATTCGGTGCTTTGAAATACATCGATCCCTGGTTGCTGAAACCACGACCCTGAACAAACATTTTAGCATCCTTGATCGGAAATATATAACCTGACTTGTTAAGTATCTCTTTGTTAAAGTTTCTCAGAGGTGAGTAATCATCAAGCACAAAGAACCCTCTTCCAAAGGTTGCAATAACCAGGTCACCCTCTCTTTCCTGGATAGCTATATCTCGAACAGCTATTGTCGGAAGTCCTGTCTTGAATTCAATCCATTCATTTCCTCCATCTATTGAAAAATAGAAACTGAATTCAGAACCTGTGAAGAGAAGATTAGGATTAACATTATCCTGCTCTATAGTGTGGATGGTACCGTTAGCAGGAAGTTTATTTGTCAGTGGGGCCCAGGTCTTACCTTTATCGGAACTTTTCAAAATATATGGTTTGAAATCATCATTCAACATATTATTGAAAGTGGCATATACCACATTTTCATCGAATTTATCAGGTAGTATGTCACTCACAAGCGAATATTCCGGAACACCTGGGAAGGATGTTATTTTTGTCCAGTTCTTTCCACCGTCCTCAGTAACTGAAATAACCCCGTCGTCGGTTCCTGCATATATGAGGTCTTTTTTAACTTTCGATTCCGCGAGAGATACGATTAAACCCCATTGTGAAGTTGAGACATCTTTGGCAACAGCATCGATACTCCAGTACTTACCCATCACTTTAAACTGATTGCGATCCTCATTACGTGAAAGATCTCCTGAAATTTCTACCCATGATCTTCCGCGGTCATCGCTTCTGAATACTTTATTCGCTGCCATATATATTCTTTCACTGTTATGGGGACTTATTACAATAGGAGTATCCCAGTACCATTTGAAGGTCTTTTCACCCTCTTTGGGAAAGGGCTTTATATCTATTGTTTCCTGACTCTTCTTATCCCACAGTGCAGCATTTCCATATTGCGATTCAGTGAATACAATATTTTCATTTTTCGGATCGTTTGCGACCCAGAATCCGTCACCACCCACTGTTACTTTCCAGTCATCGTTTACCACACCATCCCTGTTTATATTCTGAGAAGGGCCGCCCATTGAGTTGTTATCCTGAGTTCCTCCATATATATTATAGAAAGGCAGGGCATTATCCACGCTAACCCGGTAGAACTGCGTAACAGGAAGATTCGATTTAAAGATAAAATTTTGCCCTTCGTCAAATGTCTCGTAAATGCCTCCGTCACCGCCAATATAAAAATGTTTTGTATCATTTGGGTCAATCCACATGGCGTGGTCATCAACATGTCTCTGGTTATTTCCAACCGGATTCCATGTTTTGCCACCGTCAAGAGTTACCTGCGAAACTGTTTCAAGACTATAGATTTTGTCAACATCTTTCGGATCACAGACAATAGTATTATAATATTGTCCGCTAGAGGCATAACTGCTCATTTTCTCCCATGATGCACCCCTGTTGACTGTCCTGTAGAAACCGCTTGATTCGCCGGCAGCTTCCATAATTATATATAATACATCCGGATTAACAGGTGATATTGCAAGTCCCATGCCTCCTATGTCAACCTTTGGGAGCCCGTTCATTATTTTCTCCCAGGTTTTTCCGGCATCTTTTGATTTATATACAGCTGACTCAGGTCCGCCACCTATTTTAGTAAATATATGTCGTCTTCTCTGATTTGATGTGGCATAAAGAATATCAGGATTACGCGGGTCAAAAACAATATTATGTACACCGGTATTTTCACTTATGTCCAGAACCTTATTCCATGTTTTGCCACCATCAGTTGTTTTGTACAGTCCGCGATCACCGCCCGGTCCCCAGATAGAACCTTCAGCAGCTACATAGACAACATCTGTGTTGCGCGGATCAATCTGAATCATACCTATCTGCCTTGAATCTTTCAATCCCATATTTTTCCAGCTAGCTCCGCCATCCTCCGATTTATATATACCATCGCCATAACCCAGCTGCCTCTGTGAATTATTCTCTCCTGTGCCAACCCATACTACTGAGGGATTATCAGGATCGATCCTGAGGCATCCTACGGAATATGCTCCGTATTTATCGAAAACAGGTTTCCATATTGTTCCGTTATTAGTTGATTTCCAGACATTTCCTGCCGCAATACCAGCATAAATCTCGGAATGATCTTTGGGGTTTACCGCAAAATCGGCTATTCTTCCCGATGCCCATGCAGGACCTATGCTTCGGAATGTTAATCCACCGAATGTTGAAGAAGTAAGTCCGGTTTCTTTTTTCTCAGGTTCCTTTGTAGTTTCTTTTTTCTTTTTCTGAGCCATAACTGGACTCAGGCATACGACTAATACAAACAATAATGCAATTAATAGAACTTTTTTCATCATTATATATTTTTAACAGGTTGGTAAAAAGATTTAGCTAAGATAAGCAAATCATTCTCAAAAAGAGTTCTGATTTTACCTGAATTTGCTTACTTTGTAATATATTCTACAACATAAAAAAATGGCAGATATATCAGAAGTTTTATTGAACAGAAGGAGCATAAGAAAATATTCATCAAAACCGGTTGATGATAAGATTCTTAATGATATTCTGGAAATGGGTTGCAGGACATCCACAACGGGTAATATGCAGGTTTATAGTATTATAATTACCAGGGACGACGAAAAGAAAAGAGAACTTGCGCCTTTGCATTTTAATCAGAAAATGATTACCGAAGCTCCGGTTGTGCTTACCTTCTGCGCCGATTTCAACAGGTTTAACAAGTGGTGCCGGTTGAGATATGCTGAACCGGGTTATGATAATTTTCTTTCGTTTATGACAGCTGCAATAGATGCTTTACTTGTGGCACAAACAGTCTGTATAGCCGCTGAGTCGAAAGGTCTTGGGATTTGCTATATCGGTACAACCACCTACATGGCACATAAGATCATTGAGGTTCTTGAACTGCCTGTGGGTGTGGTTCCTGTTACTACTGTAACACTGGGCTGGCCTGCCGAGCATCCTGAGCAGACCGACAGACTGCCTCTTGAAGCGGTCATTCATAAAGAAATATATCGTGATTATACCAGTGAAAGTATAGGAAAATATTATAAAGAGAAAGAGGAAAGAATTGATTCTCTTCAGTTTGTTAGTGAGAATAAAAAAGAAACACTGGCGCAGGTTTTTACGGATATCCGATACAAAAAAGAGGATAATATCGAATTTTCAAAAATCCTTTTACAGGTGTTGGAGGACCAGGGGTTTATGAAATTTTAACCCCCCAACCCCCCCACAGGGGGGGCTAACATTGGCACTGCCAATTTGCTATCGGAACATAATTAAATTTATTGTTTGTAGGGACGTTGCATGCAACGTCCCTACAAACATATTCTTTATTCTCTTTTGTAACTATAATACGCGCTGGCCTGCTGCGTGGGTGTGATCACCAGATCATTAATGCAGACATGAGCGGGGACAGAGGCGCAATAGTAAATTACATCGGCGATATCATCGGCAGTGAGGGCATCAAACCCTTTATAAACAGCATCGGCTTTCTCCTTGTCACCTTTGAACCTGACTATGGAAAATTCAGTTTCAGCCATACCGGGGGCGATATGGGTTACGCGAATGTTGTGTTTCAGAAGATCGATGCGCATTGCTTTCGAAATAGAATCAACGGCCGATTTTGAAGCGCAGTATACATTGCCGTTCTCGTAAACTTCCTTTCCTGCAATTGAGCCAATATTAAATATATAACCTGATTTCCTGGCAACCATAAGCGGGGCAACTGCCCTGGTAATATAAAGAAGCCCTTTTACATTTGTATCGATCATCCTTTCCCAGTCATCAGTTACACCTTCATCAATGTGGGAAAACCCTGCAGCAAGACCTGCATTATTTACCAGGATATCTATGGTTTTCCACTCTCCGGGAAGGTTTTGGATAGCTTTATTTACTTCATCATTCTTCCTGACATCGAAATTCAGGGACAGCACCCTGATGTTTCCAAATGAGAGAAGCTCTTTTTTTAGCATATCAAGCCTTTCTTTTCTTCTTCCGGTAATTATTACGTTATATCCATTTTTACCAAATCGTACAGCAATGGCTTTTCCAAAACCAGATGTTGCACCGGTTACAATGATTGTTTTGTTCATATTCTTCTGATAAATTGATTAAACATGTAAAAATACGAAAATATATTAATGGATGGTTGTAGGGACGTTGCATGCAACGTCCCTACGTATTATATTTGCATTTTTAATTTTTATGGAAAACCGCCTGGATAATCTTAAGGATGAAAAAAAAGCTTCAGTGGAATCAATGTTTGATTCGATAGCCTGGAGATATGATTTCCTTAACCATTTTTTATCGTTCAGTGTAGATCGCCGATGGAGAAACAGAGCTGTTAAAGTTATATCAGCATCCTTTAAAAACCCTCATATTCTTGATGTTGCTACAGGTACGGGTGATCTTGCACTTGCAGCCATGAAGATAAAGCCGGCAAAAATTACCGGGATTGATATATCGCGTAAGATGCTTGATATAGGCATTGACAAGATTAAAAAGAAAGGATTGTCCGATAAAATAGAAATGCTGCAGGGTGATTCTGAAAATATTCCGTTCGGCGATAATATTTTTGATGTGGCAATGGTAGCTTTTGGTGTCAGGAATTTTTCCGATCCCCTGAAAGGGCTTTCAGAGATGAGACGGGTTCTACGTAACAAGGGTATGGTAATGGTACTGGAATTCTCAAAACCTGCAGTTTTTCCTTTCAGGTCTGTCTATAATTTCTATTTCAGGAATATTTTACCTTATTTCGGGAAATTATTTTCAAAAGACAATGATGCATACAGGTATCTGCATGATTCAGTTATGAAATTTCCTGATAATGAAGAGTTTCTTGAGCTGCTCAGACAGGCGGGTTTCTCAGGAACACGGCAGATAAAACTCACAGGAGGAGTGGCAAGTATTTATACCGGCATCAAATTGTAAATGCAATAATTGTTATTCAATGCAGTTTATTATCTTGTAACACTGAAACTGGAAGAAACCTTCAGCTTGAAAAAAAGAAATCTCAATATTATTTTAATGCTTCTCTTTCTGGTAATGCATCTTAATGTATACGGGCAGAAACAGAAGCCAAAAAACTCATCGTGGTATGATGAAAAAGTACTTCACTTTGGATTCAGCCTTGGCTTCAATACGATGGATTACAATATTACCCCGTCACAACAATATTTACGTATTGATTCCCTTTATCCTGAAGTAAGCAAACTAAATCCCGGAATTAATATTCAGATAGTTACCGACCTTAAGCCTGCAAGATATATGGACATACGATTTCTTCCCGGTGTATCTTTCGGTCAGAGGGTTGTCAGGTATTATAAAAATGGAGTGCTGGTCAATGACCAGCAGAAGCTTGAATCATCATACCTGGAATTTCCGCTTCTACTTAAACTAAAAGGAGACAGGCTGAATAATGTCAGGCCCTATGTTATAGGTGGCCTGAACTATCGGTACGACCTTGCAGGGAAAAAAGAATTTGATGATACAAAACTGGTATATTTACGTATAAAAAGACCTGATCTGTATTATGAGATGGGAGCAGGCCTTGACTTCTACCTTCCTTTTTTTAAGCTCTCTGTAGAGCTTAAGATGTCAAATGGTTTCAGAGATATCCTGGTTAAAGAAGCAGCTCCCGGGCATCCCGAATATTATAATGCAATAGAAAAAATTAAGTCCCAGATCTGGATTCTGTCATTTCATTTTGAATAGGAGCTGATGAAACTGGTTCAGATAAATTTAAACCCTGCAGCAGCAGCTGATGATGTTGCTGTAAGGAAAATTGCAGCTTCGCTTGCAGGTATAGACCAGAATAAGGTTTCTTCTCTGAGGGTTATAAAACGATCGGTGGATGCCCGTAAAAAGAACATTCGGGTAAATCTTTCTGTTGAAATTTATTCCGGCGATGAATCTGCATTGCCTGTACTGGCACCTTTTGTGCCTGTTGATGTCAGGTTGAACCGTGAAGTAATAATTGTGGGAGCCGGCCCGGCGGGTCTTTTTGCTGCACTCAGGCTGATTGAGCTCGGCATTCGTCCTGTAATTATTGAAAGGGGACGCGATGTCTCATCCCGTAAAAAAGATATCGCCCGGATAAGCAGGGAACAGGTTGTTGATCCTGACAGTAATTATTGCTTTGGAGAAGGGGGTGCAGGAACATATTCCGACGGTAAACTCTATACCAGATCAAAAAAAAGAGGCGATAATGCGCGGGTTCTTGAACTGCTCTGTTTCCATGGAGCTAACGAAAATATAATGTATGAGGCTCATCCTCACCTTGGTACCGAAAAATTACCGGGTATTATTTCGTGTATTCGTAAATCAATCCTTGATGCCGGAGGTGAATTCCTACTGGAAAAGAAAGTAACTGACTTTATACTGGATGGGGATGTTTTCAGAGGGGTAATTACTTCTGATAATGAGAAATATAAATCTGATTATGTTATTCTTGCCACGGGGCATTCTGCAAGAGATATTTATGATATCTGCCGCAACCGCAATATTGATCTTGAGATGAAGCCTTTTGCCATGGGGGTGAGAGTTGAGCATCCACAGGAGTTGATTGATAGGATCCAGTACCACGGAAATACGAGGGGTGAGTTTTTGCCTGCAGCTTCGTATAGCCTTGCAAAACAGGTTGATGGAAGGGGTGTATATTCATTTTGTATGTGCCCCGGAGGATTTATTGTACCATCTGCTACTTCTCAGGAAGAGGTTGTTGTTAATGGAATGTCTCCTTCAGGCAGGAATTCCCCGTTTGCAAACTCAGGAATAGTTGTTGAGATAAAAGCTGAGGATCTAATAAAGTTCAGCAATTCCGGCGAGATGGCTGGCATTGAATTTCAAAAGGAACTGGAGCGTGAAGCCTGGAAAAATGGTGGCCATACGCAGAATGCTCCTGCACAGCGACTTGCAGATTTTGTATCCGGTGCATCATCACCTACTCTTCCGAAAGTGTCTTATGTCCCGGGTGTGACAGCTTCACCGCTTCACAGCTGGCTGCCAAAATCTATCGGAAGGAGGCTCAGAGAAGGATTCAGGCTTTTCGGACAGACAATGAATGGCTATCTTACCAACGAAGCCGTTATTCTTGGTGTGGAATCGAGAACCTCCTCGCCGGTAAGGATACCAAGAGATCCTGATTCATTTGAACACGTAAGGATAAATGGTCTTTATCCTTGTGGCGAGGGTTCAGGATATACAGGAGGAATAGTATCATCAGCTGTTGACGGCATGAGAACTGCCGAAGCAATTGCCAGAAAAATTTTGTAGTGTAGGGACCGGTCGAGACCGGTCCCTACTGATATGAATATTAACATCATTATTTTCTAAATATTATATAGATTTGTCTGTAAGTATTTTGTGATGCTAAACCTATTTAAAAAGCCTTATAAGGAAGTTGGGTCACCAAAGCAAAGAATTGTCTCAATTCTGGTTTTTGGCCTTTTTATTTTTCTTTTCCTCTTTTTGTTTAGGCCTTTTGGTCTTGCAGAATTAAAAACTAAGCAGGTGTTTTTTATTACCCTTGGTTTTGGTCTGGTCACAACCTTTATGATATTTATTTTTAAATATTTGCTGGAGCCTTTTGTAACCAAAAATAACTGGACCTTCGGAAAGAGCCTTTTGTGGGTTACATTAATTGCTTCAAGCATAGGAGTAGCAAATTATATTTATATCACAACTATTTTTCATCAGCCTTTTATTTTCCTTTACATGCTATATTCGATCTGGACAGCTATTCTTGTCGGATTTATTCCTGTAACAGTGAGCTATTTAATAACTTTCAACAGGATGTACAGAACTAAACTTGAGGAAGCTTCTATACCGGCCGAAGATGTATTTTGGGAAAGTGAAGTTATAATACGTGCCGGTAATCCCAGAAACGAAGTGAGACTAAATCCAAAAAAGATAGCATACCTCTGTTCAAATGATAACTATGTTACCATTGTTACAATTTCAAAAGATGGTCAGAATAAAACCACAATACGGGGAACTCTTAAATCTGCTGAAGATGAACTGAGAAAGAATAGCAGGTTTCTGCGATGTCATAAATGTTTTATTGTAAACCTCGATTTTGCAGACAGGGTTACAGGTCATAATCAAAACATGAAAATAAAGCTCAATCAGGCAGGTACCGAGATACCCGTGTCACGAGCAAAGGCAGATGAAGTCAATAAGCGTATCAAAAAACATTGAAATAAAATTGACACTAGGTCTGTCGGACGATTATCAGACGTAATAAAAACCGGTTATATAAATCCTTTGAACCGGGTTTAATATAGCAGTTCGCCCCTGAATTTAGCCATTCACCCCAACCATTTATCTGATCACCACAAATGTCATATGTTGGCCACTTTTCTCTTGTATCATGCTGAAAGCCAGTATAGCTTTACAGAAAAAACAATTTCATGACAGATGCGTTGATACTTGGATTAAGCAGTGGCTCAGCCTGCCTTGCGACATGTGGAATGGTTATGTTTCCATACCTGATGTCAGGTTCATCGGGTGTAAGACGAATCACAATTGATCTCTCGGTTTTTTTAATCACCAGGCTTATTGCCTATTTTATTCTGGCAACTCTGGCCTGGTATTTTGGTCAGGCTTTTTTCAGCGATCCGCTTATCCGGAATATAGTCCCTGGTATATTATATATAGTTTTTGCAGTAATGCTCGTCTGGTACAGTATAGATAAAAGCAGGAATCCCGTCTGCCCTGCAAAAATTGCAAAGACAGTAAATAATCGCAGGCTTGTTCCTGTTTTCCTTGGAATAGTCAACAGTTTTGGATTTTGTCCTGCATTATTCATTATTCTGACTAAAAGTGCAACACAGGGGACTATAGTACAAAGCTATCTTGCCTTCCTGGCATTCTTTATTGGTTCTTCGCTATGGTTTCTTCCGCTGCCCCTGGCAGGTAAGATAAGAAAAAGGGAGGCTATAATGACTATTGGTTTACTTGCAACAGGGCTGGCAGGAATAATATTTATGATAAAAGGTTTAACTAATCTAATAGGAGGAATTATTAATGGATAATGTTTTAAAAAACCCAGGTATGAAAAAATCACTTGGAAAATCGCTGCTGTATACGCTTCCGATGTTTCTGATAACGTTCATGTTCATGACAGGAGGACGGCCTGATTTTTCAAATCCCTCTTCTTCCCTGGCTATATTGATTGCCTTTATGCTCGTTAATGTTCTGTATTTTTTAATGCATTACACAGGAAAAACCGACAAGTACAGAGTAGTGCTTTTCATTATATTCGCACTGACCTTATCATTCACACTGATAAAAAATATGGTTGCAGTCAGAAATTCGATGTCTTTTTCCCAGGCAGATATTCTGGAATGCAAGATCCCATTCTGCCACCTGGTTATTCCAATGATGATCCTGCCGGCAGCTTTCTCAAAATCAATTATTTTCCCGGGAAGTATCCTTAATGGATTTGCTAATATTTCATCGATGGTAGTTTTGTGGTCGGTTGCAACGCTGGTGCTGGGAAGAGGTTTTTGCAGCTGGGGATGCTTTTATGGCGGATGGGATGACGGTTTTTCCAGAATGAGAAAAAAACCTCTGGTAAAAAATATTAATGAAATATGGAAATGGATGCCATTTGCAGTTCTTCTTATGGTGGCTCTTACAGCTGCATTATCACTCGTGCCTACATATTGTGCATGGATATGTCCTTTTAAAGCTGTTACTGAATTTGAACAGGTCACTTCTGTGGAATCTGCGACAAAAGCCGGTATTTTTTTCAGTCTGTTTGCAGGACTTGTTGTTGTTTTGCCGGTTATGACAAAAAAAAGAACTCAGTGCAGCTATTTATGTCCGCTTGGAGCTGTTAACAGTATATCAAACAAGATTACTCCGTTTACTATCAAAATCGACAAAAATGCCTGCAACGAATGCTATAAATGTGTTGAGGTTTGTCCTATGTTTGCTCTTTCTAAAGAGAACATAAAAGATGGCAAAGTATCTATATTCTGCAGCAAATGCGGTAAATGTGTCGATGCCTGCTCAAAGAATGCTATCCATTATGGAATAAAAGGCATACCGGCAGGTACCATGAAGAATTTTTCAAGAAACCTTTTCCTGTTTGTATCTTTTCTGTTTATGGCAATATTTTCTGCAGGATCGATTATTTCGACATTACAAAGCCTTATCAAATTAATATTATAAAAGAAGTGTAAAAATGAAAAAATTGAAAATAATAGCAGGTCTGGTCTGGGCGTTTCTCTGCCTTGTCCTTATAATTATTTTATTTCCCGGTCTCACAGGTTTTTCAGCATCATTGTCGAAAGCTCCGTTTATGAAGATACATCCAAGGTATTCCGGCGGAGAAGTTGAGAAACAGATTATCTCGGAAGGCTGTACCCTGGATGTGAGAGAACCTGTTTTCAAAGGATTGAACAGTGACAGGAAGAATGGATTTGTGCAGCTCGACTGGAGAGGAACTGTCCCTGACGAGATAAGAGATACAGTTGATTATAATCTTGACGGGACTCCTGATTTTTATGTTCTGGTCGATACTAAAACACAAAAAACGGAAATTAAACCATTTAACAGCAAAGTAAAGAATGTTGGAATTTCAACACCAACTTCTTACGGATGGGCTGTCAGGATCAATTTAACAAAATGATCAGTTAGTTTTAAAGAAAATTATAAATAATGAGTGTAATAATATATCTTTCTTTTGTTTTTGGCCTTTCGGAATTGGCGTTGGTGTTTTTTAAAAGATCAAAATCCGGTACTGTCAAAACCAGATCTGACAAAGGATCCTTGATATTGCTCTGGGTTATAATGATATCGTGTATCACGGCAGGCTTTTTCAATGCAAAATACAATCAATGGGACCCGATTAATTATACGCTTGCCCTTACCGGAATAGTGTTATATATTACCGGACTGATAATCAGGTGGCTGTCAATTCTGCAGCTAAAAAAGCGCTTCACCGTGAATGTTGCAATAAATAGGGAGCATGTACTTGAAACAGAGGGGTTATACAAATATGTACGCCATCCCTCTTATCTTGGATTAATGTTAATTTTAATGGGCCTTTCTCTGGCTATGAACAGTATGATCTCTTTTATAATTGTAATTGTCCCGGTATTTCTGGGATTGAATTACAGGATCTTTATTGAAGAGAGATTGCTTGAAGCTGAGTTCGGTGAAGAGTATGTTAATTTCAGGGCCACACGTAAGAAGATCATCCCGTTTGTCTGGTGAAGTGGTGAAATGTTTTTTCAGAATCAGGATTCGGTCTGGAAGAGGAGCTGATTCCTATAGTAGTAAAAGAGTGTCGATTGTGATACCATACCGACGTACCTGTTATGACCATCAATAACCGGAAGATTCCATGTTTTTGTTTTTTCCAGCTTGTTCATGACCTGCTCCATCCGGTCTTCGATATGAACAATTTCGGGTGTTTTGATCATAATATCCCTGATCTTCACGGTTTCGTACTTGTTTACATCGAATAACAGTTTTCTTATATCGTTGAGCATAACTATTCCGCAGTACTTGTTGTCCTTATCAACAACAGGAAAAATATTTCTCTTTGCAAGGGTAAAAATATTCACGAGATCCCCAAGTGTAGCATCAGGGTTTACTGTAAGGAATCCTTTTTCGAGCACTTTGTTAAGGTTTATATGCTTAAGCAGTGACTCATCTCCAGGCAGGGCTTCCGGCTTTTCTCTGCCAAATTTAAGACGATTCATTTCCCTGGTATATGCCTTCATGATATCAGCAGTAGTTATTATGCCCAGTACATCATCAGGATTATCAAAGTCATTAACAACGACGAGTTCGTCCACATGGTTATGAAGCATTATTTCCTGTGCCCTGTCGATGGTCTCGTTGAGGCTGACTTTCAGGATATGCCTGTGCATAATATCCGAAACAGTTTTAATATTAAGTTCAGATTGTTGGAGCAGCTTTGGTAAGTCTTTAATATAAAATTCTCCGACAAGCTGATGTTCATTATTTATAACAGGGAACATTCTTTGCTTTGTGTTTCTCAGAGACAGAAGGATATTCTCAACAGGCATATCATCCTGTAGTGTATTATTATTTTTATTTTTGTTGAAGGTATTGCGTACCGTGATGGTTCTGAATATGTCATGTGCATATTCCCCGTAATGTGCCTGAGAAAATATTTTACCCGGAACCTGGCTCTGGTATATACTCCATTTCCTGGCAACCAGGAAAGACAGGGTACATACCCACATACTTGGCATGAGTAGTTCGTAATTACCAGTCAGTTCGCTTACCATAATAATTGTGGAAATAGGAGTGTTGGCAGCAGCTGCAAAAAACCCGGCCATTCCGACAATAGCGAAAGTTGAAGGGTAAAGGGTGAAACCAGGGAAGATGAACTGAAGCAAATAACCAGAGGCAGCTCCTATGGTTCCGCCAATCACCATTGAGGGACCGAATACCCCTGCGCTTCCACCTGATCCGATAGTAAAGGAAGTGGCAAGGATCTTACCTGCAGCAACCAATAATAGAATTCCCAGTCCGATTTTTGATATGCCGTTTTGCATTATCTCCTGTAAGATTCCATAGCCTCCACCCATCACATCTATAGTATATTTCCTATCGCCTGTTACTGATATAAGCAATAGCACAAGGCCACCTGTAAGTAATCCGCCAATAAGCGGTTTTACATATGAGGGGATATGCCAGTCAGAAAAAACTTTTCTGACTCCATAAAAAGACTTAACAAAAATAAGTGCGGCAAAGGCCAGCACCAATGCTTCAATTGTATATGGGATCAGTTCAAGGGGCTGGGTAAAACCATGTTGCCCTGCATTGGAAAATATATGATCCCAGCCATAGCGAAAGGAATAAACCGAGAAAGCAATTATGGATGAAACAGCTGCGGGCAGCAGAACCTCGGCCTCAACTTCGGCAGATGAATAGAGCACTTCAGCGGCAAAAATCGCACCTGCAAGCGGTGCCCTGAATATACTGCCTATCCCGGCACCCATACCTGCTGCCAGAAGCCATCTTCGTGTTTTAATATCAAGATTCAGGCGTGTGGCAAGAAAGCTTCCAAAACCGGCTCCTATCTGGGCAATAGGACCCTCACGTCCGCCGGATCCTCCTGTACCAATAGTTATTACCGATGCAATAAGTTTTATTATGGGTACAGATGGTCGTATCAGTCCCCTTTTACGATGAAATGCTTTTATAGCTTCATCGGTACCGTGACCTTCAGCTTCGGGAGCAAATTTATAAATAAGCAGTCCTGCTACCAATCCTCCCAGGGCTGGCAGAAGAACGATCAGATAAGGATTGAAATTGCTGGTTAAGAAGTGCGCAGTCTGTTTTTCTCCACCGGGTGCAAGTGGACTTAAACCCATCAGATGGTTGATAGAAAATTCCTTGAGTAATACCAGTAAAGACTGAAAAAGGATGGCTCCAAGACCACTTATAACTCCCACAATTGAACCCAGTAATAACCATCTGCCTGCCGATCTGAAATCAAATTCTCTTTCTAAGGAATTCCATCCGAATATTTTCATTAATTAGTTCTGTTTTTTTAATGTCTTAAATGAAATTTATTATATGTCTTCTCTGCTCAGTATTACTGATTCCTTCAGTGTAAATGACATTAAAATACTAAATACCATAAGTCCTATCAAAAGAACCAGCGAAGGGGTCATTGATCCTGTTTCAGCTGATTTAAAACTGTCCATACCGAAAATAAACGCTATCCCGGAGATCTGCCCCATAAGAAGAAGCATCCCGTTTGATGTTCCTTCGGAAGCCGGATAAGTAATCTCGGCGCCGTACTGAAACCCAATGGGCCCGGCACTCAGAAGAAAGAACCCGAGAATCATTCCTGAAAGTAGCAACAACCAGTAAGCTGTTGCAAACGTAATACCAATAAGACCAATTGTTGCTCCAATTAAGGCAACTATAATAAACGGTGTTCTTTTTTTGCTACGGTCTGAAAGCAGGGGAATGATGATTGCACCGACTATCCCTCCCATGATCATAACCCCCCCGGTGATGCCAGCCTGGGTGGCTGAAAAACCTCTGGGCCTCAGTATATCTTCTATCCATGTTGTAACACTGTTGAATACTCCCAGTCCTATAAAAAAGATGACCATCAGCCATATGAAATCTCTTGTGCGTATAGTATTCCTGAAACCATCGAAGACAAGTGAACGTTCTTCCTGGTCAGGCCGGCATGGAGCAGTTGGCGGTCTCTCTTTCATTAGTACAACAAATAGAATAGCGGTAACAATTGAAACAATGCCATAAATATCTAACATACCTCCAATGCCTGATCCTATTATAAGATATGGAGTAAGAGTCATCCCAAGTAAAATTCCCAGGTACATTGCCAGTGTTCCCAGTCCTGCTGCAGTGGCACGTTCCTCAATAGGGAACCAGCGTGCTGCCAGTTTTGTTATTGCATTAAGAACGAAGGGCTGCCCTATAGCAATACCAATCTGTGCAATCAGCAGAAGTTGGTAATTGGTACCTGCAAAACCCCGGACCAGACCGAAAATACCTGTAAATACTGCGCCGGTTCCAACACCTGCCCGAATGCCGTATTTATCAATAATCCACGAAGCCGGAATGGAAACTACAATGTAGACTATCATAAAGCACATGGACAGTATTCCAATCTGAAGATCGGATACTCCGTAATAAGTTGTGGCATCGCCCGTGATAGGAGCAAAAGTGATCCACAGTAACTGGTTTACTGCCACTATCAACATATATATACTTAGCATCAGCCAGCGGATACGGTAAACTTTGAAACCTGATTTTTGCATAATATTGTAATTATGTGTAGTTAATGCATTATTCTTCAGATATATGAATTGACTTTCTCCTAAACTCGGAAAATACAACTGAGGCTGCCATTCCTACATTAAGGGAGTCTATTCCAAATTTTGCGATGCTGAACCTGGGAATCATTATCCTTTCGGTAATATAAGGTATCAGCTTTTCAGAGATTCCTCGTGATTCATTCCCCAGCAATATAATGCCTTTATTGTCAAGCTTGTGGCTATAAATAGATTCTCCGTCAAGCATTGTCCCAAATATAGAGGTATTATTTTCAGCTGCAAAAATAAAAAGTTTTTCCAAATCGGAATAATATACATTAACATGAAGCAAAGCTCCCATACTTGCCTGAATGACTTTAGAATTATATACATCAACACATTCGTGGGAACAAATAATATTTCTTATACCAAACCATCCGGCAGCTCTTATTATTGTTCCCAGATTTCCGGGATCCTGAACAAAGTCGAGGGCTACACATAACTGACTTAGTACATCAACCTCTTCCAGTTTTCTTTCAGGCATTGGCACAAGCGCCAGAGCGTTATGCGGAGTTTTTAATGTGCTTATCTGTTTAAGCTCATTATAGCTGACATCTTCAATTTCTTTAACTGCTGCCAGAAGCCCGGCAGGGATAGCATTTATAAATTCCGGTTTGGCTATTAATGCCCTTAATGGGATCCCGGCACCAATAAACTCCCTTACAAGTTTATCTCCTTCAATGACGTAAAGGCATTCCTCGTCTCTTACCTTTTTCTTCTGAAGAGACATAATGAATTTTATTCTGTTCTTACTGATCATGTTTATTTTCCAAATCGGGAATCAGTATCATTTTCTTTAATCAGGTTATAATATTAATTATATTATTCATAATGTAAAGCACGCAAAGAATTTTTTTATTTACAAGCATGTTTGCTAATCAGAAATCGCCTGATATGTAAATAATATGAGTATATATCATAAGCTATAAATTTGAATCATGTTCAGTCTGTACATCCTGAAGCCATAAAATATCACCTTAAGGTGTACAACTTTTTTGACTTTAACTTAAGATTTTTATTGATATATTTGGACTAAACTTTTACGTTAGCTCTTGAAGAAATCCAAAAACAATATAAATTTTATTTCTCGCTGCCATTTATTTGCCCTGGCTCTTCCTATTATTTTTCTATCATCTTGTAATCCAACTAAATATGTTCCTGCCAATAAAACTCTTCTTGAAAAAAATCAGATTGTGATCAACAACGAAGGGATTAAGAAAAGTACCCTTGTGCCTTATATCAAACAGACGCCGAATAAGAGGATCTTTGGTACGAGGTTTTATCTTGGCCTGTATAATCTGTCAAATATTAATAAGACAAGGTGGCCTCACAAGTGGTTAAGAGATATAGGGGAGGAACCGATTATTTATGATTCTTTGGAGACAATAAAAAGTAAAGACCAGATGCAATCGTATGTTGAATCAAAAGGTTATTTTGATGGAAAAGTTACGGATACAGTTGAGACAGAAAAAAGGAAATCAACAGTTTATTATAATGTTGATCTGTCAAAACCTTACACTATTCGTAATATTCACTATGAGATTGCCGACAGCAATATTCAGATACTTTTTTATGTTGATTCTGTTAATTGTATACTTGCAAGAGGTAAGCCATATGATGTTGATGTTTTACAGGCTGAGCGAAAACGCTTTGAACGTAACATAAAAGATAAAGGCTTTTATGCATTCTCCGCGGATAATATTTTTTTCAGAGTTGACAGCACGGTAGGAAACAGGCAGGTTGACATTTACTATGTTATCAGAAATTTCCCGAAAGCCGGGGAGAATGGCAAGATCAGCTATGTACCTTATTCGGTTTACAAGATAAATAATATATACATATATCCTGATTATATTCCCAGGGAAGCTATCGAAGGCGGAGAAGCTTACCTGAGTAAGCTTGATACGGTCAATTACAGAGGATTCAATTTCATTTCCTACAAAAAGCGACCTTCTATTAAATATGATCTCATTATTCAGAACCTGTACATGTATCCGGGTAAATTCTATGGTATTACAAATACAGAACAGACTCAGGCACATTTATTATCATTAAAGGTATTCCGACTTGTAAATATTCTTTATAACGACACCGCAAAGTCAGAAAATTCTAAGGATCCGGCTTTATTGCTCAATTGCAATATTCAGCTTACCATGCTTAATCAGCAGTCGTACCGGATCGAACTGGAGGGAACTAACTCAGCCGGTAACCTTGGAGGGGCCCTTAACCTGGTATATCAGCATAAGAATCTTTTTCATGGTGCGGATCTCTTCAGTATGACTCTTAAAGGAGCCTACGAAGCTTATTCGCAACAGAACAGTAAACTCAACAGTACGGAGGAGTATGGAGTCGAAACAAGCCTGCGGTTGCCTAAATTTTTGCTTCCTTTCCTTGAAAAGGAGAGTTTTATCAGGAAGTACAACCCCTCTACTACCTTTCTCACAGCTTTTAATTACCAGAAGATGCCATTCTACACACGTACTATGGCAACAGCTACTTTCAGGTATGACTGGAAGGCCGGCAAATACCAGGAACATATTGTTAATCCCCTTGAGCTGAACCTGGTGAATCTGCAGTCTATTGATGATTCGTTTCAGATAAAAATTGACGCATCTCCTTATCTGGCAAATAGTTATAAAGATGTTCTGATAATGGGGGGGGGGTATTCTTATATTTATAATAATCAGAACATAAATAAATCAAAAGATTACTGGTTTATAAGAATAAACGCAGAGGCTGCAGGCAATCTTCTTGCTACCGGTATAAAATTATTTGGAGTTCAGAGAGCAGATACTGTATATAGCGTTTTTGGACAACCATTTGCGCAGTATATAAAAGCTGAAATAGACCTCAGGTATAATTACCGGTTTAATGACTTCAGCTCAATCGTCTACAGGGCATTTGTTGGCTTTGGGATACCCTACGGCAATTCCAGGGCAATACCGTTTGAAAAGCAATATTTCGGCGGAGGGTCAAATGATATACGTGCCTGGCAGGTACGTTCACTTGGTCCCGGTTCATATCTGGCACCTGTAGTAACCAGCAGACTATATAACCAGACAGCTGATATCAAGCTTGAAGCAAATGCCGAGTACCGGTTCAAGCTTTTCTGGATTCTTGAGGGAGCTGTTTTCCTCGATGCAGGTAATATATGGACCTATAAGGATGACTCTTCAAGACCGGGTGCACAGTTTAAATTCGGAAGTTTTTATAAAGATATTGCTATCGGCACCGGAGCCGGACTTAGATTCGATTTTAAATTTGTTATAGGCAGATTAGATCTTGGAATGAAGCTTCGGAATCCAGCTATCGCG
>Ga0315536_1000012_pt1 | contig 66158 bp, 44 predicted proteins | sample SalMarSW160230MG_FD_203093 | JGI IMG/M metagenome (GOLD analysis project Ga0315536, IMG submission 203093) | Salt marsh sediment microbial communities from the Plum Island Ecosystem LTER, Massachusetts, United States - Salt Marsh Sediment SW1602-30 ...
GTGGCATCTACCTTATCGAGGGAGGTCTTGATCACAGGCTGAAACTTAACTGTCAGCTCAGGGGAGGTTGTTCGCTGCAGATACATTGTTGCAGCATTGTTTTCGCCTTTCACAATATTGATGGCATCTTTTATAGTCATTCCTTTGATGGCGGCAATAAAAATCGGTTTAGCCTCGCTGGCTGCTTTTTCTGCTGCACGGTTCATCGATACATTGAACTCATCAACTTTTTTACCCATCCCGATTGCCCGCAGGCTTGATTCCACCTTTTCTGCTTCGGGAGGAAAAGGAATTCTTATTTCCGCATTGCCCCAGTAACCGTCAAGAACCGAAACCAGCTTAACACTGTTGCCCGTTCCGTTTATAAGAGCTTCCCTGATGCCGTCGGCAGCATCCTTTTCGGTGAGGCCCTTGTTCTTCTGGTTCAGGAAGTCTTTGGCTTTTTTAAAAAACTGGGCATCGGTGTTTTGCATGCCAAGAGCAAAGACAAAAAGTATAAAAAAGATTTTTTTCATGATGTTATCAGGTTTGTAATGCAATATTAACGTAAATTTCTTTCCTGGAGTATACTGGACTGGGGGTAATATGCAAAATCGACTAACAATCTAGGTGTCAATTCCTTCATCCTTCGGCTTTGAGCTTTGAATCTTCCCTCTGTGTAACTCTGTGTCTTCTCTGTGGCCCTCTGTGTAAGTTCTTCTATTACTTTAACCTTTATCTTTACCTATACCTTAACCTCAGCCTCAGCAGGATAAAATACCCTGTCATCTCCTGCGATCTCAAAATAGGTCAGTTTATCGCCAACAGCATGTAATCCTTCAGAATGGTCAAATGAAATTATAGCCTTATTCTTATCGATAGCCATTTTCCTGAATAATGGTCCTGAATCTTCATTCGATCCTATTTTGTAAAACCTGTTAAGCGCCAGGCTGGCGAGCCTTAATGCTGCATCCTGTTTGTCTTTCGGGTGAATGTTCATCGTATCGCAAATGTCGCTCAATATGGCCATCCCGGTATTTGGTAACTCCAAAGCTTTTCTCTGGGCTTCCCTAACGGTAACTCCATCGAAATTATTTCCATACCGGTATGGAGCAATCTGCGCATAATAGAAAGGAAACTCATAATCCCACCTGTTTCGCCAGCTTTTTATCAGGCCTTCAAGCAATTCGTTATATGCATAGGCATTAATGGTATTTGATTCACCCTGGTACCATATAACCCCGGCTATCCGGAATGGTATCATAGGTGAGATCATTGAATTATAAATCCTGGCTGCCTCAACCGGTCCCCAGGGTACAGGTACCTGTTTAGCGGCCGCTTCGCGCAGGAAGTCGTCTTTCTGTATAACCTCTTCAGGCATCCATGCCTCTGCAGGTGTGCCTCCCCAGCTCGAATTGATAACCCCTATGGGTACACCCAGTTCTTTATTCAGTTTCCTGGCAAAAAAATATCCTATGGCACTGAAACTGCGCATTGTTTCAGGGGTGCACTCAGCCCATGAACCGGTGAAATGATCCTGCGGACAAAGGGCAGTACTCTGAAACACAGTAAAAAGTCTGATCTCGGGGTAATTGGCATTTTTTATTTCCTCTTCTCCATTAACAATCCCCGACTGGGCCGACCATTCCATATTTGACTGTCCGGAACATACCCATACCTCTCCAATGAGCACATTTTCCAGTGTCAGTTCATTATATCCTTTAAGATGAATAGTAAACGGACCACCGGCTGAAGGAGTCCTCACAACAATTTTCCAGGTTCCCTGGCTGTTAGCAGTTGCAGACAGTTCACTGTTGAGCCAGTCAGCTTTCAGAACAACCTTTTCACCGGTTTTTGCCCAGCCCCAGAAAGTCACTTCAGATTTTTGCTGAAGGACCATGTTGCTGGAAAATATTTCAGGGATCGAAATATTGGGACTGGCAACCGCGAGAAAGACCGATAGAACAAAAATTGTCAGAAGGATTTTTTTAATGGCAGTTTTCATGATTATAACTATTTTGGTCATAAATATAATCATTAAAGAATTATATAAATCCCCGGAGTTATTTCTTATAAAAAATGCCGGAACAATTTTGTCCGGTCAATGAATAATAAAATGGCCCGGGATTTTCATCCAGGGCCATAAATATTCCTTTATACCAGATTCACGGGGTCTCTTTTTTTGTAAGAATGAAATCCTGTATGGTTCTGTTCCCTTCAATTACATTTACACCTGAAAAGCTTACTGTATCGTAATTTTCTATTGTTGAGCCTACAGAGTATCTCCCGGCAGGTATTCCCGGAAAAACAAAGTGTCCTGAATCATCAGTAAAGGTAGTTGCAACCACAGTGTCCTGGCTTACCCATACTTCAGCATTTACAAGCTTCACATCGGATGTGTCGCTTACAAATCCTTCGATCGTGCCGGCTGTGGTGTTGTTAGTGGCCCGTATGCAAGGCTTGAAGATAAACCCGTTTACGCCTGCTGAACTGGCCATGTTACCTCTCATTACAAATGACCTTGAAAGATCAAAGTCCAGGAGCAATTCAGTTGTCAGGCCTCCATCAACCCTTAAGGCAGGTTTTATGAAGACCTTGATACCTGTTTGGCTTCCGCTTGGCACTTTAAGTTTGTATTCAACAGGCTGATCTATAATTTTAAGACTCGCCCCATCAACATAAAGGCGTACAAGGTCATAATCACCCTGAGGAATATCCACGTTTATCAATTCATTGGTAATTCCATTTCTCAGCTTGGAGAGGTCTATTGTAACAGGATCTTCAGAGAGGACCATAAAAGGATTAACGGTTGTCTCTCCGGCTTTTCTGAGCTCTACTTTTGTTATTGTCACGGTCGCAGACTCAACATAGCTGATATTGAACGGATCGTCGGTGATTTTTATTGACAGCCTGCCTGATCCGGCAGGGCCATCATTTGATTTGTTACAACCCGAAAGAACAAGAGCTGCTACAAAAATTGAAAGAAGTATTTTCCTCATAGTTTCCTGTATTAAATTTCACATATATTTTAAGATATTTTGCTTCATCCTGTTTTTGAAGAGTACCGGTCATCCTCCTACCGGAAATTATTCTGAAGACTACCTTTAAGGAGATTTATACTGGCCGGTCTGGCAGACTGATTGATTATTAAATCCACGATCAGGTATTTTTCAAAATGTTCTCTTCAAATGAACTATTTAAATTCTAAATAATTCACGAGCTAAAATAGAACCCGAAGATGAATATTTCATGAATTTTCAGGAAACCGGAATAAAAATGTAGTTCCTTTTTCAATGACAGAACGAACAGATATTTCAATATTATGAAAATCAGCAATCGATTTTGAAATGGCCAGGCCTATCCCGGTGTTGTTCCCGCTTGTTTCCAGCCTGGTGCTGAAACGTGAGAAGAGGGTACTTACCTGGGAATCGGTCATCCCTCTCCCGCTGTCTGAGATGATAACCATGAATCTGCCATTGAGAACGGAACTTTTCACATGAACCTCGCCACCTGACGATGTATTCTTCACTGCATTATTCACAACATTGTAAAACATTGAAAAGATCAGTGACCTGTTGGCTCTTTCAAGCTGCAGATCCCTCTCAAATTCCCCGCTCAATAATATCCCTGCATCCTCTGCAATCGGGTTTAATTCACCTATGATCTCACGCAAAACTTCATTGACCTGAAAAGATTCTTCACGCAGGTATTGCCTGCTCTCAATACGTGCAATCATCAGCAGGGAATTAACAAGGGTCTGAAGACGATGGAGTGTCTTGAGTGATTCTTCTATTTTATTGGAAATCACATCGTTGATATCCTCCTGCATAAGCAGGTTCTCCAGTTTACCCCGGAGAACAGAAATAGGGGTCATTAACTCATGGGAAATATTGACAGTTATTTCCTTTTCTTTCTGAAACAACTGATCAATATGCTCCATAAGTTCCCTTAAGGCAGAATCGAGATATTGAAAATCCGAAGTTGTTGTCCTGACCGGTTTTTTATCGAATATCGAAGGATCAGATATCCCCTTAAGCTTATTGGTAATCATATCAAGGGGTTTTAGCAAAAACCTGGTATATTGAAGATCAGCAATGAAGGTTATCAGAATTATAAAAAACAGGAATACGATTATGACCTTCCCGATATTTTTCGACATATAATTTATACTGGAAAGACTTTTCCCAACCTCAAGAAGGTATGTATTCCCATCAACCTGGAATGAATAGTTAAGGACCCTGTAGGCAATCACTTCACCCTCTATCAGCCTGTTTGTTACCTCAATATAGTTTTCATCTTCCTTAAGATCAATCTTTTCAAGGCTTATAAACTCCTCTTTAAGTATGTTATAGCTTCCGAATACATTAGCGGTATCTGCAGTCATAAAAGGTTCTATCCCGATATTCGATATAAGGGTAATAACCTTTTCCCTTTTTTGAATAAGGTCATTATCAACCTGCATAAGGGTTATCCATTCAAAGAGGGAGGGCATGAATATCAGGAACACAACTGTAAATCCAAGCTTGGTGAGCAGACTGAATAAAGCAAGTTTTATTTTTAGTTTCACCATAACTTTAACACATTATTACATACTGACCCTGTAGCCAATACCCCTTACTGTTTCCAGCCATGGAGAAGGAGCATGCTCATTCAGTTTTTTCCTGACATTTTTAATATGGACATCAATAAAATTACTGTCGTACTGATCATCAAGAATATTTCCCCATATATGTTCATAAAGCTGGTTACGTGTAAGAACCCTGTTCCTGTTCATAACAAGGTAGTGAAGCAGGTCAAATTCCTTTTTAGTGATAATCACCTCTTTACCTTTGCACGTTAACTTTCTTGACTGCAACTCAATAGTAAATTCCCCGATATTCAGATTCTGGTTCGGCATATTGAATTTTCTTCTTGCCACTGCCTGTATTCTTGACAGTAGTTCTACCAGGGCAAAGGGTTTGGCCAGGTAATCATCGGCCCCGAGGTCAAGTCCTTTTACCTTATCCTCAACGGCGCCGCGGGCTGTGATAATGATAAAAGCGGCATCACTGCCATTTCCCCTGGCCTCTTTAATAAGATCAAGGCCGTTGTAATCGGGCAGACCAAGATCGAGAAGGATAAAATCATAAAGGTTCACGGCTATCTTTTCAGAAGCATCCGATCCGGTAAAAGACATTTCACAAAGGAATCCTTCTCTCTTAAGGAAAGCAGCTATTTCATTTGCCAGTCCTGTTTCGTCTTCTACAATAAGCACATTCATTACAGAATTATTGGATGATCAAAAGATAATAAAATAAGCGCTCAAATAAAAAGAAAATCCCTTCGGTGAAGGATAATCCGGATTCGTATAAGGAGGAAGAATATATGTGGTTTCTGCTTCAATACTGAATTTGTCGCAATTTAATGTAACGGGCAGTGAAAATTCATAATCGATTAACCCGAATTTATTAATGATTGATTCCGTAGTCCCAGGAGGATTTTTTTTCAGGTGGCGGAATGGAGGAGAAACACCATATTTAGCCGGACCTGATGTTGTCACAATCTTATAATATTCACCAAAAAGGATATCAACGCCCGGATCAAAAGAGACCTGGGCTTTCCCCTTGAAAAACTCCGGGGTTTCGAAGTACCTGGAGTTCTTTACCTGCAGATATCCCTTGTTTTCCTGTGAAATAAGCCCGCCAAAAGATATTTGGGTATAAAGTAATTTCCAGTCAAAACCGGTTGTGAAATTTATAAAGGTAAAATTACTGAAAAGGATCTCCTTCAAAGATGCCGGAGTTAAATAACCCGCAAGATCGGTGCTGATATCAAACCAGGAATTAAAATCATGACTATAACTCAGAGATAGTCCATAAAATGCCAGGAAAGGATCGACCCCGCTCAGGTGGGATGCTGAAACTGAGGAATAAAGGCTATTCTTAAAGCCGTAGATTAATGAAGTTGAATAGAATGGCAGGTTATGCGAAATTGAGGAACCCAGGTAAATCATATTGCTTCCGAAACTCAAACCTGAATATAAAGAATGAATCTTGGCAGCCGGTTTAATCACATTTGATGCAGGATTTCCAGGATGCGATAATGTGTCTTCCTGTCCGAAAGACTTAAATGGCAGCACAAACAAAAAAAATATAAAAAATAATGAATGAATATATCTAAAGGGGAAGTTCATTCTCGTTTAACTGGATTTATTTCCTGCCGGGTCTGACAGCGCCTCCTGGTCTGCCCACTCCCTTGGGAATTCGTGATCCTGATGGTCTGACAATTTTAGGCGGCCTGGCTCCTCTTGATTTACTCATATCAGGCCTCGCTGATTTTACCTGTTTAATTGATTTGGAACCACTGATGTTATTATCTTTCAAAGCCTGATTATCCTTAACTTCTTTTACATCATTATCTGAAGTACTTTTCCCGGATTGAGCTTTTACAACTTTTGAAGTGAGAGTATCACTCGGAAGAGGACCGGACTGTGCAAAGAGGGCATGATCGGCAAGGAAGAAAAGAGCAGCAATAAAAAATATTTTTATTGACTTCCCCAGAAATTCATGATACAGTTCATTCATAATATGAGATTTATGAATCAATTAACAGCAGTTATAAGTTACCAGTTCCTGAAAACCTTCCAGTGTATGAAGCAAAGTTATAGATTTAATATGAAGAACAAATGAAAATATAATATACTTAATCAGCCGGTTAAAGTAAATACAGGCCTGATCATGTCTTGTTTCGCGAAGTTGAAACAAATGAGGCAATGGAGCGATTAAACTCAGTGTTACTCCGTGGTTAAGAAGAAAGGGCGCAACGGGCATAACCCACCCCTACCCCTCCCAGGGGATCTAAGAGAATTAACCTTAACCTTAGCCTAGCGTCCAGCGTCCAGCGTCTAGAGTCTTTACTACTTCGCTGTTAGCTGACGCCGATTTGTTATCTGTGTTACCTGGTTCGGATATGTTATCCGTGCCATTGATGAATTTAAACTCTCACAAATTAAATAAAAGAAAATAAAGTTATCTGTAACTTCAATAATTATGGGGGCAGCAGGAAATGCAATTTTGTTGCTTTATAAAAATTAAAAAATTAACAGGAACCACTTTTTTGATGATCATTTATTTCAATTTTTCTGATTATATTGCTTAATCTTTTGAAACTGCTGGGAAACAATAAAACAGGTTTGCTTTCATTCTTCGCAGAATCAAAAAGATCCGGATCCTCTTACTAACATTTACAGATATGGACTACATGAGAAAGTTTCGATTTTTGGATGTCCAAAAACTATTTGAAATCCCCGGCCCGATTACCCCAAAGTCTTTTCCAAGCTCCCGCAGAACTGTGCTCAAACAGATGTCAACCCTGATGATCGGGATTTCGCCGGGAATCAACACCCTGGCAAAAATGCTCAATAGTTCTTTTACCTTTCAAAGAAAAGATAAAGGAATTGTTTTTTTATACGAAGGAACCCCGGCTTGGGAAATTCTTCCCGGTCTCTTTGATGGCAACCCCCAGGTATCTGTAAGGGAAACAGAGGAGGGAATCAATATCAGGTTAACCAATGCTTTTTATACGGGTACTAATATCCGGGCTGATTTAGAGGCCTTTATAACTCAGAAATCCAATGTATGGGAGATGGATATCGTATTCCCGGGCATAAATGCAAAAAAACAATTGCCTTTTACCGATTGGCTGGGAGGTAAAGCTGTCGTTCCCGGAATGATTGAGGATGGACTGAATTATCCTCTTGACAGTACTGACCGTCTCGATATTAACGGTCCTATCGATCTAACTATCAACCATAACTGGTTAATTCGTCTTCAACCACATGAAAATGCCTGTCTGAAACTATTTGGAGCTCAGGAACAATTTAAAGAGGTTGACCTTTCGATAAACAGAGCCAATATCTCAAATTCCAAATATAATCAGGAAGCAGAGAGAGCCTCGGTCTTCGAATTAAGGCATCCAGGCGGAAAGCTTCAGTCAATGGAGAGTTTAAAATTCTCAGGGAAACGAATCCTGGGCAATTCACTTTATCCTTTTGGATACATGGGACTGGTTTTGTCAAAATCATCGGGTAAAATTCAGAAGACTCTGTGGGCCAGCAATGATAATCGACAAAAAGCCAATTCCCATTTCCTCCTGAATCCTAATGGGGAAAATAAGCTTGATCTGTTCCAGAGCCGGTTTTATAAAGAATATAATTCTGAGAACTCACCATTTATATATATTGCCGATCTTGGGGATTCTCCTCAGTGGATCGGAGCTTATGGTGCTGCATTTGCATTAAAAGGATCTTCTGATCAGCGTTTTGTTTTGTCGGGTACCGGTAGCAAGGTTGAATATCTCGATTGCAAGGCATTGCTTACCGGTTCAAGAATAGATGTACCCGGAGGACACTCAATACCAGTTGTCTATAAAGACGCTGCAGAAGTTACTGTTTTGCAGCAGGAACCCAAAAAAATTAAGCCAAGAACCATTAAACCTGGCGAAGTTCTCAATACCGGTAAAATTTTAGATACCGCTTCCGAAGATGATAACAAAGCGAACTGGATTTATGTCAACAAGGAACCTGTGAGGGTAAAATTCAAAGTTGACAGGCCAATAATGTTTAATGTTATCAGGCCCGAAGATTTTATCAATCTGCAATTTGAATTCGCGAACTTTGTGCTTGAAGATAACCTTCTTAAAATTGACAATAAGAAAGATCCATCATTTCTGATTGTTCATTTTCCTTCGCAGCATACTCGCGAAGAGGTGATGCGCGACATAAACAGCCACACACTTGTGATGCCTGGGAGAAAATCAACCAGTGAGTCATCTGTTCCCTCTCTGCATGCTCCTGTTAAGTTTATGCGTGCCGGAAGCAGCAGGTTGGTTTTTCTGGTGCCGGGTGATCATGAGTCGATTCCTGTTTCTTTGGAAAATCTTCTTGACTGGAAAAATTACGATCTCCAGGTCAATTACAGGGCAAGGTGGTTTAATCAAATGTCCGGCATAAGCCTGATCAAATCGCAGTTACAGACAGCTACAATGGCTTATTCAGCTAAGTCGCCGGCATCCGGCATGCAGCTTAGAACTCCGGATGTGTCATTCAGGTCGCAACCTATTAAAGCCGTGAATTCTAAAATTGCCCCGGTTGCCAGTTTGCAGAGGCCAAAATCGGCGCTTGAGGTAAAGGTTATTATGTCAACCACTCCAAAAGGGCCGGGAGTTATGGCTCTTTCCGATGATCAGTTTACCGGCTTGCTGGCTGAACCAACTGTCGATACTATAAACACTGCCAGTTTACAGGGTCAGATGAATCGTCTTTTCGTAATGAAAGAACCATCGAAATATGAAACGATGATTGAGGTCCCAACCTATTTCCAGATATCACCGAATCAGTTTGCAGGGTTCCAGCATCACACTGACCTGAGGGATGCCACTGGCACTTATGATCCGTCTGAGGCCGGCCTGGTTAATACCGACGATGAAATACCAACACCTTCCCGTGTTGTCAGACAACAGGTAAAAAAAGTTATTCCCGATACAGGAGCCCCGTCAAAAACGCAGGAAGGCAGCATAAACTATTTTCGAAATGTTGTTATCGGCTCAACAGCCTCGACACGTTATAAGGGCATTGTATCATCCACTCTTATTAGAATGCCTCTTGCCCTCACCCTCCCGAAAGGCAGCCTGATAGAGCTGTGGCATACACGGATGGGTGTAAAGCTGGCCAGCGGTGAAATCGACGAAGATTCTCTGAACCAGTTGAAAACGATTCGTGTCCTCTGGTCCGAATTTGCAAATCCAAAATATGATAAAGCAAAAGATATTCCCGATAAGGATGATTATTTCTACAGTTTGCCCAACCCGAATCATGCTCATCAGATCGTTCACCTTACCTCAAATTTTACCGATCTGGTTCAGGCTGATGGCAAAAAGAAATACATACCACATGCGGTAAAAGCTGATTTTCTTATGCTCTCGGCATTTGGAAGCTGGATAGATTTCAAGCTGAATATCCCTGAAGATGTCAAACTGCTTTCAGTAAAAGCCTGGCTGCAGCGTGCTACCATGGGGCGTGATCATTACATCAAAATTGTTGAAAGGGGCAATCTTTTCCCGTTTGGACATAAAGCGTTGCTGATAACAATAGCTGAACGCCGTATCAGAACAATAAACAATGTAAATACAGCTGTACTGATACAACGTGAATTTATTATTGTGAAACAACCCGTATTGTTCTACGGGAAGCAAACGGGCAGTTCTGATTTTATCCCTTTCCCTTTCCAGCGTGTCGAAATATTGGATCTGCAGTCTGAAATCTCTTCTAAAAATGTAATGGAGGGAATCATGGTTGGGAAAGAACTATACATGCCGGATGACTCCGGAAAACCATTTTATTTCAGGATTGAGGTGGATGATGCGTCAGGCAAAACGGTGCGGATGGAAGTTCCTCTTGCCTGGATCCCGGCTACCTTTGAAAATGGCGACAAGCTGATTGATCATTACAATAAAGACAGCTGGGACTATTTTACCTCAAACGCTCCTGCCAAGCCTCTTGCATATGCACGTAGCCTGGTCCCGGGCGATACCACATTCGAAACAGCCGGCATAACCTTCAAGGCAGGACCTTTTAACAGCAGCGAACCCGGTATTACATTTTATCCAGAAATACTGGAGTCTTCAATCTATATCAGGCAGATGGAGGAGCTGACAGGTAACCGTAAACCGATAAAAATAAAACTGATCGACGATAATAACCTGTCAATGGTTTTTGCCGAAATTATCGACACTGAAAAACAAGCTTTGATCTTCGATAATACTGAAAAAGGAGGAGGCTTTCTGGCTCCCAACATGAACATCAACGGGTTGTCGAAGCTAACGGGTCTGTCGGGGAATAAAATAGAAGATGCAGGAAATCTGATTCTCAAAGTAGATGATATCTTCAAGATGTCTGATAAACTGGTTCCAAAGCTATTTGGGGTAATCAGCTTCCTCGATTTACTGGTTAAAGATGTACCTCTCACTCAATCATTAAATAAGATAAAAAGTGCTATCGAAAATATTCGTTCCCAAATAGAGGACCTGGAATTGGATTTGCTGTCAGTACTGGCTCGCTTCGACAATGAGGTGAAAAAGTTGGATAAGCTGATCGAAGTGATTGGCAGCCTGCTGAATGAAACGGATATAACAGGTGCCCTGCAAAACATTACGGGACTGTCACAGGCCTTTGCAAACTATGGTATTCAAATTGAAGGTGATGCTGTTGATGCATTGAATGCCACAGTACTCGTCGGCAAGGCAATTCAGGCAAAAGGCATTGTTCTCGATAATGTTACAGGTTTTATAGGCAATGCTCAGGGATTGAAAGATAAGCTGAAAGATGCAGGTCTTCAGATGAATACGGAAATCAGCAGCGGTGTTGATAAAATGCTCACCGTAGTGAAGGCATTAAATAATAAAGGATTCGGCGACGAGGAGATCATAGGCCTAATAGGAGGTCTGGGGCTCGACGGACAGTTATCCGATTTACAGCAACAGATTAAATCATTTGCTGATCAGATCACCGATAAAGTGCTGGAATCCCTGCCTGAAATACCCAACGTGAAATTCCAGATAAAAGGAAATGAAATTGTAGTTGAATACCACTGGAAGCCAAAAACATTAAGTTCCTATTCAGTCGCCGAAATATTCTCAATTGCCAATTCAGATAAAAGCAAATCGCAGCTTGATATAGCTATAGACAGCGTAATTACGAAGTCGCTCGACTTAAACAGTGCTCCAAAATTTGATGTAAATGCACATATCAATCAGTTTGCAATAACGATCGCAAATACCATTCAGCTTAACTTTGAAAAGATTGCATTTAAGACCGGCATTAGCAGCAAAGCCGATATTGATATAAAATTTCAGGGTGTGCCGATACGTCTTGTCGGATCTCTTTCATTTGTCAATAGCTTGCAACGTGTTATTAAATCCGACCAGTTCTCCTCGGGACCGTTCATAAACATTACAGGTTCCGGTATTGAAGCCGGTTATAACTTTCCTGTGCCTAACATTGCGGTGGGAATATTTTCTCTTTCAAATATGATGCTGGGTACCAGGCTTATTCTGCCTTTGAACAACGATCCCCTGAAGTTGGGATTTAACTTTTGCACGCGCGAAAATCCTTTTAATCTGCTGGTTTCATGCTTCGGAGGTGGTGGATTCTTTGCCATCGAAACAACTATGAACGGACTTTCCAGGCTCGATGTGGCCCTTGAGTTCGGAGCCGGCATATCTCTTAATGTGGGCGTTGCCAGCGGATCAGTAAGCGTGATGGGAGGCATTTATTACGGAATGGTTATAAGCGACTCAGGAGGGGAAAGCTACACGCTGACAGCTTATTTACGCATGACAGGACGGCTGTCGATCCTTGGTCTGATCAAAGTCACTCTCGAATTTTATCTCGAACTGAGCTATGAAAGCGGTGCTGAAAAAGGCGAAGTTGACGGGATTATGCTGTACAGGGGCAGCCGTCTGGTGGGTTCTGCTACCCTGACTGTAAAAGTCGAAGTATTATTCTTCAGTAAAAAAGTCAGTGTCACAGTCAGCCGCACATTGAGCGGCAATGATGCTGACCCTACTTTTGCCCAGTCATATAACCAGGGTCACTGGCTCGAATACTGTAATGCCTTTGCATCTAACTAATCTTCTAAATCTGAACAGAAATGAAACAGACATTTATATATACAGCGCTCCCAAACGGCAAAATAACCAAAGAAGGGGTAGATTATCTTCGTATTTCAATGCATTGCGCCATGCGTCTGTCACATACATCGCCAACAACGCTGGGACAATTTCCGGAGATACTTGCATGGGCTTCCAAAATAAAAGCTGCTCCGGGCTTCAAAATAAGACTTGATAATTCTCTTATTGTCGACGCTGTTGCTGATACCAGCCTGATCGAGCCTTCAGTATGGGAAACGATGTTACACGACGATATAAAAGTCTTTGCATTTATCGTTGAAGACAACAGTAAAAAAATGATTCATGCCTATCCTGTTGCCGAATTAAGCAAGTCCATCCTTGGGGTTTACAAAGAGGTCGGAATAAATAGTCCCACACGTTTTGTTAACCCGGCAGTGATGTTGCAAAACCTGACCATTCAATCAGCAGGACGCTACACCATCAATCCCGGGGCACTTGGTGCCGTTAGAGATGCTTCTTCTCCCAATGTACGGAAAGCCGACATACGAAACAGTTTTCGCAAGATCAATATATCTGCAGAAAATGTAGTTCAGAAGACTTCAGAAAATCAACAGGTACATGATTATAGTCAGGCGCTGCGATCGCAGAATTATAGCTTATTTAGAGAAAAAAACAACGAACCTGACTTTCAGTTTATACGTTTTCGAGACTTTCACCGTGTTGATTCGAATAAGAGACCTGCGTTTAAGGCTCCGAAAGTTCCTGAGTTTGAATTTCATGATATAATTGCCCAGCTTGGAGACTACCCCCAGGTTCAGCGAAAAACAGGGATGGTTGTTGATTTATTGATACCTTATGATCCGTCGTGGAAAGCGGAAGGTACCATTGCAGCCTATCCTTTTGGACTCGATTTTGAAATGGACAGCGAAATCTCCGTAAATGAATCGGCATACAGAATTACATCGAATGGTTTTTTTGCCCGCGAAAAAGCCGGCAGCGATGTGAAGAATGGATTTGTTATGCTCAATAACGGAGAATTTTCTACAACCCAGATTGATACCGATGGTGTTGCTCTCCAGACTGTCAACCAGGCAGACAAACAAATAAAAGTTGTTGCCGACCGCACTCTTCATTTAACCTCCGCTTTCAGGTTGATGAATGAAGACGATGAAAAAGTAGATGACGAAGATGATGAGGTTACTTATTCCGATAATCAAAAAGGAGAAGGTCTGCCTGTGATCCGCTCTTCAGGAATTGCCATAATAAAAAGCAATATCGACGAATATCTCAACTTAAAATTTAGTATGGCGAACCGGCTGAATCAAAAGCTGGGCACCATCAATTCGATAGCAGAATCAAAAAGAACTTTGAATATCCAGACTCTGGGACTTCAGGCAACAAAAGCGAATTTAAGAATCATGATGCCTGAAGCAGATATCTTATATGCCGACGATCTGGTTATGGGATACAGGATGGATATCTCCTATTCAGGGGAACCTGAACACTGGTATTCTCTCCACTATAAACAGGATGAAGTGGTCTGCTACGATGATAAACAAAATCCTCATCCCGTTGCTGACATCTCTCCCGATGAGGGATATTGCCAGATTGCAATGACTTCGGATGAAGGAGATGATGAAGATGTTTTTGTAAGCGGTGTTATTGCCCGCTGGACTGGCTGGAGCCTGGCGGTTGAGCGTCCGGGTTTCTCCATTAATGAGGACGATGGAGTAAAGGGGAAAGATTATGTAAATGAAGATACGGCTATTGAGCAAAAAAAATACTCATATAATCCGGCAGCAAACGTCAGGCTAAATGTGCAGAGTAAACTTATTCCCGGAACTTTACCTGTTCTGCGCTATGGAAAATCCTATAATATCCGGATGCGTACAGTAGACATCGCCGGTAACAGTATACCGCTTGAAGGCTCGCCTGAAAATCCTGATGAAGCTATTATCCGTGATTTCAAATATCTGCGTTATGAACCTGTATCCACTCCTGTTGTGTTCCAGGCCAACAAGCTTAAAATGGGGGAAGACATTGAAAGAATGGTTGTGAAAAGCAACTACGATATTTCAGTTGAGGATTATGCCGAGCCTGAGGTGGCACAGAAGGATAAGTATGCACAACGTATTTTTTTGCCGCCATCAAACAGTCAGTTAAAAGCCGAAATTCACGGACGTTTGGATTCGGCATTCAAAAACGATCCTGCAGCAGCCGGTCTCATTTATGATTTGATTATCGGGCATGAAACGCCTCCCGGAGCAGGAGAGACGCAGAAGGAGGTTTACACAATGGATAATATCAGCATACTCTATTTGCCCGATCCTGCTGCAGCCGGTGTCGCTTTCTTCCTCGATGATGACAGTAACGAGACACATACCCAGACTTTTTCGCCAAAATCTGTTGGCTTTGCGCGTTTAAAATCAGGGGCCGGGGAAAACGAAAAGCTTGATGCCTGGCTTAACCCTTTACCTGTAATGTTCAGGCTCGAGGAAGGACCGATAAATTCCAAATGGGACGATAAAAGCCGAACTCTTACATTCTACCTGCCAAAGGGACACAGAGCCAGGTTGAGATACTCAAGCATCTGGTATGAAGACGATTTGGACCGGTTGTCCGGCATGTGGAACCAGCTAAGCAAAGAAAATGATTTCAATTCGATCAAAACCCATATGAACACGGGAAAACACTGGATGACAAGTCCATCGCGGGAACTGGAGCTGGTGCATGCTTTACAGCAACCTTTCCTGGAACCGGAACTTCAGGATGTTGTACCTACCCGTGGCTATGATGACACTCCGGCCTGGTTAAAAATGAAAATTAAAGTTCACGGTCAGAGTACCGAAAAAATTGAGCTGGAAGCCTCATGGAAAGATCTTGACGACAACCCTTTGAAGCCTGTCCCGGTAGAGACTCCATCAAGAAAAATTCTCGACCCGATAATTATAAAATACAACGAATCGGTTAAATATATTGGCTATACACCACCAAGAAACACTGAATTTCAGGTAATTAACACTGTATTGATTGAGCGCAATACAATAAATATGCGAAAAGAACCTGTGGTTAAATTAAACAGCTCACAGAAAAATACAAATGTAAAACGGTCAAACATGAAGGCCCTTAGCCTGCAGCCAGCCAATTTACGCACGATGATCCTTCTTCCTAAATTCTCATATGCATATGTACTGAAAGCTTTTGGGGTAAAACACGGGTTCGATGATACACGCCATCGCTTTGTGGATTATAAACCAATTGCCTCATCAAGATATTCGGAGTATTTCAAACAAAAAGATGCAGACGGGAGTTTAATAGTTCCTCAGGATCTTGATTTCAGCCGCAGCGGGAAAACAACAAAGATAAATATCCTCAGTTCGGCTCGTCCTTTCAAAGCAGAGGTGGAATATATAATTCCAACTTTTAACTGGCTGAAAAGCGCTGAAAAGGATTCATTGACACATGTTCGTGAAGGTGGTTGCCTGCGTATTTATCTTAAAAGACCATGGTTTTCATCAGGTGAGGGGGAGATGCTGGGCATTGTAATAAATCCACAGGCTGCCACAGCCAAAAATCTGAATAATAACGATCCGGTAATGTTTACCCAGTGGGGAACTGATCCTATTTTCCCGCTACCCGGAGGGACAGATTTATATCCTGATGCATCAATGTTCAGATGGTATGCAAAAACTGAAAACAATTTAGCCTATTCCGGGAATGCCAGCCTCAAAGCCAATATTATAGGTTATCCGGTCCATTTCGACGCCGAACGTAAATTATGGTATGCCGATCTTTTAATAAACCCGGGAAATCGCTATTTCCCTTTTGTAAAACTGATGCTTGCCCGCTATCAGCCCGATTCGCTGCGAATAAATAATACCGATGTATGCCTTTCTTCTGTTGTGGAAACCGATTTTATTCAGCTGGTTCCTGAACGGAAAGTGAAACTTGATATTATTCGAAGGGGAGGGAAACCGGTTCAGATTAAGATTGAAATTACCGGCTGTAAATACGATCAGTTCCAGAATACCTTCGAGTTGAAAATAATAAGTGAAGATTTGCCGCAGCCTTATGCAGGAGTGATAAGTACAGCAGTAGCCCAGCGTGGTTCACGAAACCAGGAAGCCAGGGTAAATGACTTTATTTTCCCCGACGACAGCCATTTTGTGGCAACAGGTTATTTTGAAATCTCTTCCGAAATAAAGAAAAAACCATTTGATGTCCTGGTTCTTGAATATGAAAAAGCGGATGTAAAAGGACAAACAAAGCTCGTATTTGCAGATGAGTTTCATATTAATCAAAAAGTTGAAGATTGACTAAATATCATGAAAAAGTGAAAACCCGGCAAAATTCAGATTTGATTTTTTATTATAGGCCATAAAGCATACTATGTCATTTTATCACAATTAAATATCAAACGATGAAAAGATTTCTGATTCCCGTTTTAATGGTTTTTATTTTACAACCATCAAATGCACAGACTAAGAAAATTACCGGATTCTTCGAAAAGAATATCGGTAAGGAACTTAGTCTTGAATCTGCATTTGACAAAAATCTGAACAAAGACAATATCGGCGAAACAATTAAAAAGCTTTCTGCCAAACCTCATCATATAAGTTCCCCGGGGGACAAGGAAAATGCTGAGTATATCCTGAGCCTTTTCAAACAATGGGGCTGGGATGCAAAGATTGAAACATTTTATGTATTGTTCCCAACACCTGAAACGAGGGTACTGGAGATGATTTCTCCGACATCATATAAAGCAATACTGAAAGAACCTGCACTTAAAGAAGATGCAACATCAGGCCAGTCGGGGCAATTGCCTACCTATAATGCCTACAGTGCCGACGGCGATGTCACTTCAGAGCTGGTATTTGTAAATTATGGCTTGCCTGAGGATTATGATGTACTGGATAAAATGGGTGTCGATGTGAAGGGGAAAATTGTAATTGCAAAATATGGACACAGCTGGAGAGGCATAAAACCGAAAGTGGCACAGGAACACGGAGCCATTGGTTGTATAATTTACAGCGATCCTGCCGATGACGGATATTTTGAAGGTGATGTATATCCAAAGGGAGCTTTACGAAACGAATTTGGCGTGCAGAGAGGATCTGTTATTGACATGTCGGCTTATTATCCCGGCGATCCTCTGACGCCCGGCATTGGTGCAACAAAAGATGCAAAAAGACTTGACAGGTCAGAAGCCCCCAGTCTGTTAAAGATTCCCGTATTGCCTATCAGCTATCACGATGCAGCTCCTTTGCTTGAAGCTCTTGACGGACATGTAGTTCCGGAAAGCTGGCACGGAGGTCTGCCGTTTGCTTATCATATTGGACCGGGTAAAACAAAAGTACATCTGAAGCTTGCTTTTAGCTGGGATATTGTTCCATGTTATGATGTGATAGCAAAAATTCAGGGATCGAAATTCCCTGATGAATGGGTGATACGAGGTAATCACCAGGATGCATGGGTTAATGGAGCAGGTGATCCAATCAGCGGGCAGGCTGCAATGCTTGAAGAGGCTAAATCGATAGGCAGCATGCTGAAAACTGGCTGGAGGCCTGAAAGAACAATCGTTTATTGCGCCTGGGACGGTGAAGAACCCGGGTTACTCGGCTCAACAGAATGGGTTGAGGAACATGAAAAAGAACTGAGAGATAAGGCTGTGGTTTACATAAACTCCGATTCTAACAGCCGTGGTTTTCTTTTTGCTGAGGGATCGCATGCGCTTGAGCCTTTTTTGGATGAAATTGCCAAACAGGTTATAGATCCGCAGACCAATGTAACTGTTTTTGACAGGAGAAAAGCTCATCGCGCATTATCAACGAATAATGATGAAGCTAAGAAAAAAATCTGGAATGAAAAAGAACTAAAGCTGGGTGCCATGGGCTCGGGTTCTGACTATTCCTCTTTTATTCAGCACGCAGGGGTTCCGGCATTGAACCTGGGATATGGAGGGGAAGAACCAAGCGGTGATTACCATTCTATCTATGATTCATATGATTTATATAAAAAGTTCCAGGATCCGGGATTTCAATATGGTGTGACTCTGGCTGAAACAGCCGGTCATGCTGTATTACGAATGGCCAACGCAGATGAATTGCCTTTTGATTTTACACATTTATACAGAACGGCAGATACATATTCAAAGGAGCTGATAACCCTGATGAATAAAAGTCGTGAGAGCACGGAACTGGAAAATGCCATTATCCGCGCAGGTGGCTATGCTGTGGGTGAAGATCCGACAAAAGGCTATATCGTTCCTCCAGCTAAGCCCGAAGTGCCTTATCTTGATTTTTCACCATTGCAGAATGCTTTGCAGCAACTGGGAATCAGCGTGGACAGCTTACGCATTGTTTTTCAAAGAAATATCAACACAAACAGGATAAGTGACAAATTTAATCAATCGCTTTACAGGGCCGAACAGCAGTTACTCGAAGAAAAAGGACTGCCCCGCAGACCCTGGTACAGACATACATTATATGCACCCGGCTACTATACCGGCTATGGTGTTAAAACAATGCCAGGTATAAGAGAAGCAATCGAACAAAGGAACTGGGACGAAGCACAGCAACAAATTGAAGTCGATGCAAAAGCTCTTTTAAGGCTCGCAAAATATTTTAACGCTTTGTCTGCCAGAGGTGACTGAGATGAAATAGCATCTGGATAGAAAATTTCTAAACGTCGCAAAAGGAGCTGAATTTTCAACTGGATACCTCCTGCACTATTTCTTTATATTAACTGATAATTAATAAAGGAATCTTGGCTTTATGTTTGACTGCATCGGCTGTAGTACCAAAAATGAGGTCCTTAAATCCCTTATGCCCATGAACACCCATAACCAGCAAATCAATATTCTGGATCTGTATTATTCTTGTTATCTCCGATGCGGCATTCCCAAAGCCTATTTGAATATCGGATTTGTAACCCAGCTTTTTAAGTTCAGCCTGATACTTAACCAGACTATCATTATCCAGCAAGGTTTCAAAGTCCATGGTATTCTTTCCAAGGTAGTGTGCAGCGGCACTTTCCACAACATGAATAAAAGTGTATTTGGCTGATTTGCCGCCCTGATTAAGAGCATTTACAATCAGTTTTTGATCATTCCCTGAGAAATCGATTGCAATTCCGATGTTGCTGTATTTAATTGCAGCACCCAAAATAAATTCTCCGGCTTCTCCATGAGGCAATTGCGATATCCTTTTCCTCTTAGAGACAGCAAACGGGTGAATGAATACATAGATTAAGAGTGCAACACATGCCGTTATAACCGGAATGACAATGGTGTAGATAATGATCTTATTACCGGCGCTTTCTATCCAGCCTGTAATTTCAGCGATAACAAGATGTATGTTCAGGTATACAATGATCGCTGCGCTTGCCCAGGCCAGAATTTTCACCCACAATTTGATCGTGAATTCTTTCATCAAATTTTTATCCGAATTAAAATGAATAAGCGGTATGACAGCAAAACCAAGCTGTAGGCTTAATACCACCTGGCTTAATATCAACAGGTTGCCAAGGGCTCTGTCGCCAAAATAAATAATCGTGAGCAAAGCAGGAATTATAGCTAATAACCGTGTAATTAAACGCCTTAACCATGGCTGTATCCTGAAATTAAGATGGCCTTCCATCACAATCTGCCCTGCTAAGGTACCAGTTATTGTTGAACTTTGTCCCGATGCAATTAATGCAATAGCGAAAAAAGTCGGGGCTGCTTTTCCGAATAAATTATTAAGTAGTTTGGAAGCATCCTGAATTTCGGCAACATGAAAATATCCGTTTACATAGAATGCTGCTGCTGCGAGTATTAATATGGCAGCATTGACAAAAAAAGCCAGGTTTAGTGCAATTGTTGTATCAATAAAATTCATTTTGATTGCATTTTTCATTCCTGCAGAAGTTCTCTCAAACTTCCTGGTCTGAACCAGTGAAGAATGCAAATAGAGGTTATGCGGCATTACTGTTGCACCAATAATACCAATTGCAATATACAATGCACTGCCATCAAGTTTGCCGGGAATAAATCCTTTGACCACATCACCATAAACCGGGGAGACTATAAACATTTCGACCAGAAAAGAGAGTCCGATGATAAATACCAGTGAAACGATAAAGGCTTCCATAGTCCGGATCCCTCTATTCATCAGGAAAAGAAGCAATAAAGTATCAAGTGCCGTTATGCTTATACCCCATATTAATGGCAGTCCGAATAATAAATTCAACCCTATAGCCATTCCCACTATTTCTGCCAGGTCGCAAGCTGCAATAGCAATCTCTGCCAGTATGTACAAAGGGATGTTTGCCCATTTGGGATAGGCGTTTTTTGAAGCCTGGGCCAGATCCATTCCTCTTACTATTCCTAACCGGGCGCTGAGCGACTGTAAAAGCACGGCAATAAGATTTGACATCAGCAGCACCCAGATTAACTTATACCCGAATTCGGAACCTCCGGCAATGTCGGTTGCCCAGTTACCCGGGTCCATGTAACCCACGCTGACTAAAAAGGCAGGACCAACAAAGGCTAATAGTTTTCTCCATCCTTTCCTGTCAATTGACACAGTTGAATGTACCTCGCTTAATGATTCCGATTTCATGCAGTTATATTGAATTTTAATAGGGGTCCGGAAGCCAAAAATACAAAATTTGATTTCATGGTTCACCTATTTCTGCTAAAAATGAAAATTTTAACAGAAATCGTATAAGAATTTGATTACCTGCAAAATGGGCTATGGCTTAATTAATTATCTCCTTACACTTACGCCCCTGCTTCGTATACTCTCGTTATTGTCGCTGGTTATCAGGGAGATCTCGTAAATATAGAGTTCCCCTTTTACAGTGGTTTTATCGAGGTATTGTTCTGTTTCTTTTGGTATTGTTGCTATAACTGAAGGCAGACCTCCGGATTTTGCCCGATAAATTTTTACTGAAGTTATATTATTATCATTTACCTGGCCCCAGCTGATCATATACAGTTTTTGCACTATATCCCTTCAGGATGAACAAACTAATTTATCAATAACCAGTAAAATAGGATATTGTTATTTAAATGATTAACTTGCGCTGTAACAAACTGTTAATACAGGTCAATTATTGAAGTCCATTTTCTGGTTAAATTCTCTTCTCTAATTACCTAAATTTCTCACTTATCGGGAACGTTTAACTTCAAAAATCAGTTCCCTTTGTTATCTGATACAAATCTGTAATTCTTTACAGAATTTTAATCGTCTTCGCATGAAAATTTAAACAGACGAATAAATATTAATTGGGACAACCTTGTTCCATCATGATATTGACATGAATAATAATGAACTTAAAACCAGGATAAACGAATTAGAACTCGAATTGAGCAATTTAAAATCGAGCATTAAAGCAACCAGAGAATCAGCCCACGACAACCTGCTGGAGAAGTCTTTACAGGCGAGCGAAGAAATATTTCGAATAATAACAGACAATTCTGCAGATGCCATTTTCATATCAGACCAACAGGGAAAGTATATATATACCAATAAGGCAGTATCGATTATGTTTGGTTATTCATCGGAAGAGATGAAAAGTAAAACGATCGCAGACCTCTCACCTCCGGACAAAATAGAAGAATATTTTGATCTATTCAAACAGATGTTGAGTGATGGTAAAGGTTTTACTGAAATTGTACTTTTGAAAAAAGACGGTAATTACATCTCAACCGAATTAAACATTGTTGTATTACCAGATGGTCTGGTACATGGAAGTTGCAGGGACATTACCAACCGTAAGAAAGCAGAGACGGATTTAGCAGAATTACATCAATTCAATTCACAAATTATTAATAGTATTCAGGAAGGAATAATTGTTTATGACTCTAATTTGCGTCATACAGTATTCAACCCCTTCATGGAAAAATTATCAGGATTCCCGGCATCACAGGTTTTAGGCAAATACCCCGATGAGGTATTCCCTTTCCTGAAAGAGGTTGGCGTAACCAAAAACCTTAAAAGAGTATTAAATGGCGAGAATATTGATGTTACTGATTTCCCCTTTCATTTGCCCGATTCTGAAAAATCCGGGTGGGTATCAGATAAAAATGTGCCTTTACGAAATGTGAATGGAGAAATTATAGGAGTCATTGGAACTATTCATGATATCACTGAACGCAAGAAGCGGGAAGAAAGCCTGAAGAGTATTAATGAACGGTTCCTCCTTGCAACTGCTGCTGCTTCCATGAGTGTTTGGGAGCATGATTTAATTACAAATATGATTCAAATAGATGATAATTTTAATAAGATATATGGTAATACTGAGGGTAATTATCAAATCGAATTCAACGAATTTATCAAATTTATTCACCCCGATGATATTGATATTATTAAAACTAATATTGAAGAAGCTATAAAATGGGATAAAAGTGTGAACTTTGAATTCAGAATTATTAGACCTAATGGCGATGTCAGAAATATAAGTTCCTATGGTAAAATAACAAAAGATAATACTAATAAACCCGTAAAGTTTATTGGTGCAAATATGGATATATCTGAATCTATAAAAGCCGAACTGGCAATTAAAGAAAGTGAAAGGAAACTTCTCCAGCTAAATACCGACAAAGACCGTTTTATATCAATTCTCTCACATGATTTAAGAAGTCCGTTTAATAACCTGCTTGGCTTATCAGAAATACTTATAGAGGATATTCGTAAAATCGATATTGACGAAATTGAAGAAATTGCAAATAATATTAATGAATCAGCAAGAAACACATATAATTTACTGGAAGACATATTGTTGTGGGCAAGAGCACAACAAGGCAAAATTCCTTTTAACCCACTAATATTGAGTTTTGGAGATATTTGTCTGGATATTCTTAAAACACTTAATCCAAATGCCATTGCAAAAAACATCACAATCAGTTATTCTGTACCGGACAAGATAAACGTTTTTGCGGATATTGATATGCTAAAAACAGTACTCAGAAATCTTGTATCTAATGCAATAAAATTTACAAACAATGGTGGCGCAATAAAAATTAATGCAGAGGAAAATTTTGAAAATGTAACCATATCGATTTCGGACAATGGAGTTGGTATTGCATCTGACGATATAGAGAAACTGTTTGACATTTCACAGGTACTTACAACCAAAGGGACGGCAGAAGAAACAGGAACAGGTTTGGGATTACTGCTTTGTAAAGAATTTGTGGAAAAACATGGCGGAAAAATCTGGGTAGAAAGTGACGTCGGGAAAGGCAGTGATTTTAAATTTACTTTGCCATTATATACTTGATTTTTAATTGTGCACAACTAAATCGAAACATGATATGAGTAAAAATGAGAAATTGGAAGAGTTACTCATAGCTAACAAAGAACTTGCCAGTCAAATCGCTGAGTTAATCAATCTTAACAAAGAACTCATACTGGCAAATAAACAACAAAAACTTGCTAAAAATAAATATATTGAATTATATAATTTTGCACCCTCCGGTTATTTAACACTTACCAGAGAAGGCAAAATCGTTGAGTTAAATCTCCTTGCTTCGAAAATTCTTGGTAAAAAACTCTCAATTTTAAAAGACAGTTGGCTTGGAAATTTTATTTCAAATAATTCAAAACCAATCTTCAATCAGTTCCTTGAGCAAATATTTATAAGCAAAACCAAACAATTATGTGATGTGATGCTGTTAACAGATGGCAGCCTACCTGTGTATGTTTACCTTATTGGTATCGTTACCAGAAATACCGGACAATGCCTCGTAACGATAGTTGATATCAGTCAGCGCAAGCAGGTAGAGGATTCCTTGTATGAAAGCGAAGAAAAGTATTCCAAGGCTTTCCAGTCATCCCCTTATTTAATCGCTATAACAAATTTAATAGATGGAAAATTCATCGAAGTTAACGATGCCTTTACCTCTGTTTTGGGTTTCACCAAAGAAGAGGTAATTGTCAATTCCGAAATTGGATTTAACATTTGGGTAGATATTGAAGAGAGAAAGTGGGTAACAGCTACTCTACTTGATGGCGAGGATGTGACAGGTAAGGAATTCTTGTTCAAAAAAAAGAATGGGGAAATCATAACGGGTTTATTTTCCGCCAAAATTATTAAACTCAATAACAAATTCTGCGTTATATCCAGCATTAATGATATTACAGAGCGAATACGGGCAGAAGAAGCACTTAAAGAATCCAAATTGCTTTTAACCTCAAGCATAGAGAACCAGAAAGACACGATAATTTTTTCCATTGACAAAAATTATCAGTATCTGTATTTTAATAAAGCTCATTTGGATTTCATGAAGTATGCCTATAATAAGGATATTAAAACAGGGATGAATATTCTGGATTGTATCACTTCGGATGATGACAAATTATTGGCTAAGGATAATTATGACCTTGCGTTAAGGGGTGAATCCCATTCGGATGTAAGGATCTGCGGAGATGTAAATCGTGCCTTTTATGAAAGCTTTTTTAATCCTATCCCAAATGATAAGAATGAGATTATTGGGGTAACTGGTTTAGCCAGAAATATCACCGAACGCAAACAGTTTGAAATAGAATTAATTAAAGCCAAAGAAAAAGCCGAAGAAAGCGACAAACTCAAATCCACATTCCTCACAAACATAAGCCATGTGATGCGGACACCCATGAACGGAATTCTTGGCTTTGCCGATCTATTGAAAGAACCGAACTTAACAGGTGAGGAGCAACAAAATTTTATAAAAACCATCGGGATAAGTGGCGCACGCATGCTCAATACCATTAACAATATCGATGATTTTTCGAAAATAAAATCCGGACTGATGGAAGTTAATAAAAAGGATTCAAATATAAACGAGCAAATCGAATTCGTTTATAACTTCTTCAAACCGGAGGTTGAAAGTAAAGGGATGCAGATTTCCTTTAAAAACGGTTTGCCATCAAATGAAGCAATCATTAAAACAGACTTTGAAAAAATATATTCAATTCTGATTAACCTTGTTAAAAATGCCATCAGATACAGTGATAAAGGTTCAATTGAATTTGGTTATGAAAAAATGGGGAAATACCTTGAATTTTTTGTAAAAGACTCTGGCATTGGGATTCCTATAGACAAGCATGATGCTATATTCGAACCTTCTATTCAGGTTGATATCGGGGACACAAGAGCATTACAGATAACAGATTTGGGATTATCAATATCTAAATCTTATGTTGAAATTCTAAATGGAAAGATTTGGGTGGAAAGCAAAGAAGGAAAAGGTTCAATATTTTATTTTACAATTCCCTATAATGCTGTATATGAAGAAGAAAACGCAATCAAAAATGCTGTTATTGATAAGGATACTGAGGTCCAAATAAGAAATCTTAAAATATTAGTTGCCGATGACGATGAAACATCGACGTATCTGCTTAATCTAAGAATCAAAAATTTCAGCAGAGAAATTTTAAATGCAAAAACTGGAGTTGAAGCCATTGAGATTTGTCACAGTAATCCTGATATTGATTTGGTCTTAATGGACATTAAAATGCCTGATATGGATGGGTATGAAGCCACTCGTCAAATCCGTCAATTTAACAAAGATGCAATTATCATCGCACAAACAGCCTATGCATTTTCAGGTAACAGAGAAAAGGTAATAGAAGCGGGATGCAATGACTATATTACAAAGCCAATTAATCATACCTTATTAAAAAAGTTAATCAATAAGCATTGTTATAAATAGAAAATCAGTTCTAAACCAGAGATTTATTTGAATATTTCATATGACTTACTTCCCTTGTATATGATATTAAAGAAATAATTGAACCTTAATAAAATTAAGGTTGCTTACACTTTCCACCACTACCCTTATTCTTCTTTTAACTTTTTCACAATTCTTTTTTTTTTATTAAATTGAAGCCGATCAATGACTAACCTAACCGCCTGATATGCTTAATAAGATCCTTGCCTTTAGTCTTAAAAATAAGCTGATAGTTGTCCTGTTTACTATCACAATTGCTGCCTTCGGACTATTTGCTGTTTTTAAAATACCTGTCGGTGCAGTTCCCGATATCACCAATAACCAGGTACAGGTCATTACCACTTCAGGTAACCTGCCAACACAGGAGATTGAGCAGTTCATCACTGCACCTGTGGAGATGGAAATGGCCAACCTGCCGGGAGTGAAAGAGATCAGATCGATTTCTAAGTTTGGCCTCTCTGTCGTAACTATCGTCTTCGATGAAAATATGGGCACTTACCTCCCCCGTCAGCTTATCGCAGAAAAGATCAAAAGTGCCTCTGATAATATTCCCGAGGGATTCGGGACACCTAACATGGGTCCAATCACAACCGGATTAGGTGAGATATACCAGTATATCATCGATGTCAAACCAGAATATAAAAACAGGTATACCCCTATGGACCTCAGGACCATACAGGACTGGATAGTACGACGACGCCTGTCGGGAATAAATGGTGTTGTTGAAATTAACAGCTGGGGAGGTTTCCTGAAACAGTACGAGATAGCAATTGATCCTTCCAGGCTGAAAGGTGTCGGCCTCACTCTCATGGATGTCTTCAACGGTGTATCATCCAATAACAGCATATCGGGTGGCGCATATATCGAAAAGACCCACCAGAGCTATTTCATAAGAGGCGACGGACAGGTACGCTCGCTGGCCGATATTGAAGATATTGTTCTCGCAAATAATAATGGCATACCTGTTCTGATAAAGGATATCGGCGATGTGCACTATGGCTATGCAAACCGCTTCGGAGCCATAACTGCAAACGGAAAGGGGGAGACTGTACTGGGACAGATAATGATGCTGAAGAATGCCAATTCGAAGGAAGTAATAAATGAGGTTAAGAAACGTGTAGCTGAAATTCAACAGAACCTGCCGGAAGGGGTCTTTATAAATCCAATACTGGAGCGCAGCGAACTTATTCAAAAAACCTCAACCACAGTCGCTGAAAACCTCATACTCGGAGCATTGATAGTTTTCTTTGTAGTGCTTCTTATCCTTGGCAACATGCGTTCTGCTATCGTAATTGCCTCAATGATACCTCTGGCCCTGTTATTCACAATATCGATGATGTATATTTTCGGAATCGATGCCAACCTTATGAGTCTCGGTGCTCTCGACTTCGGTATCATAATCGATGGTGCTGTGATCATCGTTGAATATATTGCGTTGCAGATCACACTCAAAAAGGATGAAATAACCGGGATTACCGGTGAGGATAAACAGGCTCTCCTAAATAGTATCGCATTTGACGGTTCCTCGAAGATGATGAACTCAGCCATTTTCGGCCAGGTGATCATACTGATAGTGTTCATCCCCATACTTTCACTCAGCGGTGTTGAAGGGAAGATGTTCCACCCCATGGCTTTGGCCTTTTCATTTGCAATAATCGGGGCAATGATCTTCGGCCTGACATGGCTTCCGGTAGCTGCCTCATTATTCCTGAAGCCAGGTAAAAAACCGAAATATGATGTATCAGGATGGATAATGGGATTTGTCCATAATACTTATGAACCGGTTATAAGATGGTCATGCGGACATAAAAGAGCCGTTCTTGGGGCCTCTGTCCTTTCTCTGATACTTACTGTATTTCTTTTTACAAGGATAGGTGGTGAATTTGTTCCTACACTTGATGAGGGTGATTTTGTCATCCAGCCTGTGCTGAAAACAGGTACATCCCTGACTAAGACCATTGAGACCACAACAAAGATGGAGAATATCCTGATTTCTCATTTCCCCGAAGTCGATCAGATAGTAAGTCGTATAGGAGCGGCAGAAGTACCCACCGACCCAATGTCGATGGAAGAAATCGATATGATCATCAAGCTGAAACCGAAGAATGAATGGGTCAGCGCTAAGAGTAAAGAGGAACTGGCGGAGAAATTTAAGGAAGCCCTTTCAGTGCTTCCCGGCATTGATAATGAGTTTACGCAACCTATCGAGATGCGCTTCAATGAACTGATAACCGGTGTCAGATCGGATATTGCCATCAAGATATTTGGCGAGGATCTCAATTATATAAACCAAAAAGCCATTGAAATAAAAAATCTTATATCCGGTATCCCCGGCGCCGGCGATGTGATACTTGAAAAGACTGTAGGACTTCCCCAGGTATGGATAAGATATGATCGCAAAAAGATAGCATATTATGGACTCGATATCAAGACACTGAATGGCTATGTGTCGACAGCGTTCGGCGGACAGGTGGCCGGAACTGTCTTCGAGGGAGAAAAACGTTTTGACCTGGTGGCCAGGCTCCGGCAAGAAAGCAGGACCGACATTGATGATATAAGACAGTTATCAGTTCCCCTCACCAATGGCAAACAGCTACCCCTTGAAGAACTGGCAGATATACAATATGCCGAAGGCCCTGCCAAGATCTCGAGGGAAAATACCCACAGGAGGGTCGTCGTGAGTGTTAATGTGCGCAACCGCGACCTGCAGTCAGTTGTCAGGGATATCCAGTCAACGATTAATAAAAACATTAAACTGCAATCCGGTACCTATATAGCCTACGGCGGACAATTTGAAAACCTGCAGAATGCCGTACGGCGACTAATGATTGCCGTACCTGTGGCATTGCTTCTGATATTCATTTTTCTCCATTTTGCATTTAAATCTTTCAAGGATGCCATCATGATCTTTACTGCCATACCCCTCGCTACAGTGGGAGGAGTAATATTATTATGGATAAGAGGTATGCCTTTCAGTGTCTCGGCCGGAGTAGGCTTTATTGCACTCTTCGGTATAGCAGTTCTTAACGGCATTGTTCTTATCGAACACCTCAAGGAGCTGCAGCACAGCGGAATAAGCGATATGCGGGAGGTTATCCTGAGAGGAACTAAAGACAGGCTTCGTCCTGTTCTACTTACAGCCGGCGCTGCAGCAATGGGTTTTCTCCCCATGGCTGTTTCAACTGGTGCCGGGGCAGAAGTTCAGCGTCCCCTGGCAACAGTTGTGATAGGCGGATTATTCACTTCGACACTGCTTACCATGATAGCTCTTCCTTTACTTTACGAGATATTCAATAATGTGAAATCAATCAGGTTTTTCCCTTTCAGGGTGATAAGGGCTAAAACTCTTATGATCGTGGCCCTGATACTTTTACCCGGACTTTCATCATTCGGACAGCAGAAGGAATTGCAGCTGAAGGATATAATCGGCATAGCCATAACTAATAATAAAGAGATAAATGCCTATTCATTAAAGGTGAAAGAAAGCATTGCTCTTAAACCCACTGCCTTTTATCCTTCGAAGACAACACTATACTACGGGTACGACCAGAATAATATTGCTCCGAACGGTTACCCGCTGAAAGTATGGGGAATAGCCCAGGATATCAGCTTCCCCACACTATATCTTGCCGAGAAACAGGCCAGGTTAATAGAAGTGACGAAAGCCGAAGTCACCCTGGAATCGCAGAAACAAAAACTTATAAAGGAGATCTCATTAAGATATTATGAACTACAGAGCCTTCAGGCCCGGTTTGAGCTTTATAAAAGTGTTGACAGCTTATATAACGACCTGCTCAGGAACGCCAGAGCTCGTTACAGCAAGGGCGATTTCAGCAATCTCGACCTTCTCAACATACAGGCCAGGCAACAGCAGGCTAAACTAAATCTTAAAGGAACCTCTTACAATATTGAGAATATCCTTCAGACACTTAAGACCCTGATGAACTTCGATGAGGATTTTTTCGTTCCTGACACTATTGAGATACTAAATCCGGAGGAAAAAGATATTATGGCATACCCTGATGTGCAGTTGATGAAGCTTGAGAATGACTATGCCGGGGCTGTGATGAAAATCGAAAAGAACAAAATACTCCCCGATATTTCAGCACACGTCTTCACAGGAACCAATGCTTATGAAAACTCAAAATATTACAACGGTTTCCAGGTTGGACTTGCTGTGCCTTTGTTTTTCGGGGACCAGAAAGCCAGGATCAAATCATCCAGGATCTCTTTCGATGCCCAACAGCTCATGGCGGATTATAAAATGACATCGCTGAAGAATAAAATTGACGGATATAAAAGAGAGGAACTAAAACTTCGTGAAGCCATTGAATACTACAATGCTAGCGGCAGATCACTGTATAACGAGATCCTGCATGCTGCAATAAAAAGTCTTGAAAGTGGTGAGATTGACCTCTTTAAATTTACCGGTAGTTATGAAAATGCCGTACAAATCAGACTTAACTACCTTGACAACGTACTGCAATACAACACTAATATTCTGGAACAGATGTATTTATCAAATTAACATATCATGGTCATGAACAACAAATTTATATTATCCATTCTTGCTGCATGCCTGAGCCTGGTATCTTGCAGTCATAATAATAATAAGAATGAAATAAGTACCGAGACACCAAATGATCTGATCAGAATAACCGGGGATCAGTTCCTTACAGGTAACATGGCCCTTGGGGAACCTCTGAAGATGCAATTTGATGAACTGGTAGAATGCACAGGTAATATTGTCATTGAGCCATCCGGTACCATCATGATCAGCACCCCGGTACCGGGACTTGTCAGACAAATAGAGTGCAAAGAAGGAGGGGACGTCAGTGCCGGACAGCTTCTGTTTGTTCTTGCCGGGAATGATTTTATTGAACTCCAGAAGGATTTTGCCGAGACTGAAAGCCAGCTGAAGCGTGTCAAATCAGAATATGATAGAGTGAAGTCGCTTTACGATGAGAGGGTCGGGACAGAGAAAGATCTTATAATGGCTGAGAGTGAATATAAGGCAGCCAATGCCAAATATTCAGCACTGAAGATGAAGATAAAAATGCTTGGGCTTGATGAAACTAAGATCAGTGCTGGCAGTTTTTATGAGTCATTTTCGCTCAGATCACCAATAAACGGGTATTTATCCCGGATAGATGTGGCGGTTGGTCAGTACGCCGATCAACATACCCCACTGGCAGAAATGCTGGATATCAACAAGATGGAGGTAAGAATGGCTGTTTTTGAAAAAGACCTGGGAAATCTTGTGAAAAATCAGAAGGTAGATTTTAACCTTCTTGGCAAAACCGGCAAAATGTACACTGCTACCCTGAAATCAATCGGAAAAGATGTGGATCACGATTCAAAAACTATTTATTGTTATGCTGATATTGACGATAGCAGGCACGCAAATTTTGTTAACAATGCCTATGTTGAAGCATCAATTATAACGAAAAGTGATTCAGTGATAGCAGTCCCGGAGGAAGCTGTATTAAAATCCGAGGACAATAGCTATCTGCTTGAATTTGTTAAAAATGAAAATAGTAATTACTACCTGAAAAAGACAAAAGTCAGCCCCGGGCGTATATATAAAGGTTATGTGGAGCTTTTAAATCAGCCTGACATAGGCAAGATATTAACCAGGGGAACATATAATATAAATATTGAATAACTTATCTTAGCCATTGACTCTCTCAAGCTTCCCATCCTTCATTTCATAAAAAAGAGGTTTGCCTGTAGGGATCTCCAGGCTAAGTACCTCCTCTTTCGTGAGGTTATCGATAAACATGACTATTGAACGCAGGCTGTTGCCATGGGCCGATACCAGGATGTTCTTACCCTCTTCCAACTTTGGTATTATGTTTTCTTTAAAGAAAGGTATCGTGCGTTCTGCAGTATCTTTCAGGCATTCGCCGTTTGGAGGTGGAATATCGTAACTGCGTCGCCATTGATGTACCAGCTCATCACCATATTCTTTTGCTGTTTCAGCTTTGTTTTTTCCCTGCAATTCACCATAGTAGCGTTCATTCAGATGCCAATCCCTATAAACGGGAATAATTTTTTCTTTCATTTCATCACTGTAAATGCGTGTCCAGTCTTTCATTTTTCCCTCGTCGTGGATGACAACCGGAGTTTTGTCGCTTTTATTTTGAGCAAGGGCAAGCATTACCGTTTCGATAGCCCTCACCTGAACCGAGGTATAAACTTCATCAAATTCAATCTTTGACAATTGTTCGCCGGCCTTTATTGCTTCAGTAATTCCGTTAGGAGAAAGAGGCACATCCACCCATCCGGTAAATACGTTTTTTCTGTTCCAGACAGACTCTCCATGCCTGAGTAAAATCAATTGTGACATATTATTTCATTTTTAAGATTAAACAATTGTAATAGATTTGTCCAGATATACCGATTGAACAGCTTCAATAATAGAAACACCATCTTTAAAAGGCTTTTGAAAAGCTTTCCTTCCCAATATTAAACCGCTTCCTCCTGCACGTTTATTAACAACTGCTGTACGCACTGCATCAGCCATATCGTTTGCCCCTGAAGCACCGCCGGAGTTGATTAAAGGTATCCGTCCGGCATAATTGTTCATTAACTGGTAGCGTGTTAAATCTATTGGATTATCAGAACTCAGTTCCGTGTACATCCTTTCATCGTATTTTCCGTATTTTTTCCCATCCGCATTCAGGGCTTTGTACCCGCCATTATTTTCGGGAAGTTTCTGTTTGATAATATCTGCTTCTATTGTTACCCCAAGATGATTTGCCTGCCCGGTTAAATCAGCAGAAACATGATAATCTTTGTCCTTTTTAAATTCGCTGTTTCTTAAATAGCACCACAAAATGGTAAACATTCCTTTTTGATGGGCATAGGCAAAGGTTTTGCTGACTTCCACAATTTGCCTGTCGGATTCTGCAGAGCCAAAATAAATTGTCGCTCCTACTCCGGCAGCCCCCATCTCATAAGCCTGGTCAACCGATCCGAACAAGATCTGGTCGAAAGTATTTGGAAAGGTCAGTAATTCGTTGTGGTTTACTTTTACAATAAAAGGTATTTTGTGAGCATATTTGCGTGAAACGATTCCAAGTACACCGAGTGTAGATGCCACACCATTGCAACCTGCAGCAATTGCTAGTTTCACTATATTTTCGGCATCAAAATAAATGGGGTTTTTTGCAAACGAAGCCCCTGCAGAATGTTCAATTCCCTGGTCAACCGGTAAAATTGAGAGGTATCCCGTATCTGACAGGTGACCTGAATTGTATAACCAGGACAGATTACCCAACACCCGGTTATTCCTGTCGGAAATCATAAAAATATTATCCACAACCTCCCTGCCGGGAAGTGTTAGCATTTCTTTGCTGATTTTTGGCGAAGAAAATTCAAGCAATGTCGATTCTTTTCCTAAAAGTTCCTGAATTTGTTTTGTTTGTAACATAGCCATAATTTTTAATTTATATTTTCAATAGGGTATTAGCTGTCAGCTATTTGCCTTTATTGCTTCCCTTGATTAATGCCTGTATACAGTAATAAACAAACCTTAACCCCTAAATGTTAGACAGATTTGTTTAACTTTTGTTTAATATTTTTTATCATTTTCATACATCAGCCTATGAGCAAAGTTTGCTGTATCTACGGATTTGTCAATAGCAAGACCCGGACAAAAAGGTGAGGATCAATCTTTTTGTGTTTATCATTTAATTAAGAAGAAGACAAGAACTGGGTGGATTAAGAAGGTGAGAATTATAAAACTTTCAGAATATTCAATCGAACATTTAGTAAATTATGATATTTAGTTTTCATTTCTGAAGACAAAAAACTTAAATTAATTAAATGATTCCATTCCTGGATTGAGGAAGAGATTGATTCTAAAACACTTTCAATACTTTTCGGAGTTAACTCGCATTTTTCCTTACCAAAGTAGTCAATTAACATATTTTGAGTCAGTTTTTTCTTTTTACCCATTAATGGTAACGCAATCTCCTCTTCTGTTTTCTTATATTCAATCGTTGAATTTACTAGATCATAAAATGGAGATAAAGTTATTTTGCCGTCTCTGTTGATAATGGAGAAGTTTTTCAAATGCATATCTTCGTTCCCAACTAAAAAATTGAATAACACCAGTTTAAACAACTTAATATTTTCAATTGCAGGGAATGTACAATACATATTTATTAGTGTCACTATCTTCTCCATGCTATAATCATATTTTGTGTCCCGATTTAATCCGGCAAGTTGAGCAAAATCTTCAACCGGAATTTTATCATTCTGCCCCTTCCTGTCAAACCGCTTAATGAAATATGTAAGAGAATTATCTTTTGACCATATTAAGCCGTGGATTGGTATTTCCAATCCAATTAACTCTGCTAAACGCATGGTCAGGTCCTCGTTTTCCGGCATTTGATAATATACGTTATGCTGTGGTTTAAGAATATATTTACCGCCTTTGTCCACAAGTTCAAATTTTTCATCTTTTATATTAAATACAGCACTTAATTTAGGTTGTACTCCCTGAATTGACATTTTTGAAGCACGATTATAAGCTTCAATACGTTGTTCTTCAGCAGTATATTCAAGGTCTTTAAGTGTTTTCAATCCTGATGCTAAAAGCCGAAGACCCTCTTCACTATAACGATTCCCTCCACAAGGCGAATATGTAATTGGACAAATGTTCATTCTATAATTTCCTTTACTGTGACTACTCCAACTAAATCTTCTCCTACTGCTATTAATTGAGACAATAAATCGTTTTTGTCAATTTTTCTAATCTTCAATAAGCCTTCCAATTGGATACCTTCCGGTAATAGTCCATCAAAAAAAGGTGGAAATTTGTCAAACTTATAAATCCTGATATTGGTTGGCATTGTCCGTGATATTTCAGTACCGTCATATTCATTAAGATACTCAAATACATACTCTTTACCTTGTATTAATTCAGTCAATGTTCCTGCTTCAATACCTCTGACAAATATCTCAGCCTTTCTCATTTCCACCGATTTGTAAGTTGTTCATTAATGGACTTTTTAATTCAATTTTGATATTCAATACCTTTAAAATCTTTCGTAATGTATCTAATTGAATAGTTTCCTTACCTTTCTCAATATCGTAAATCACAGTTTTACCAACTCCTGCCATTTCTGCTAATTGTTTACGACTTAATTTGGCTGCTCTGCGATGCATCTTTATTACATTCGCTAATTCCAAAGGTTGTACCATTTTTTACTTTTATAGCGGTAAATATAGTCAGTTATATTTAAACAAACAAGCATTTGCCAGATATTTACTGCCATGGCAGTAAATCTGAGATTAATGATACTCTTTTTTCATTAAAAATGGACATTTTACTGCTAAAGCGGTAAAATCATTGAAGTGTATGAAACAGGAACGCATTAGAGTTAAAATAAAAGACCCTGCCATTTCTGACAGGATCTTTCTTTTGAGGTACAAAAAAGTACAAATTTTCTGCAATTTGTTGATTTTCAGTATCTATTTGTCGGGGTGAGAAGCTAAGTGTTTTTTATGTGCTTTATTATCAATATAATATCTCTTTAACGATCTATTTCAAGTTTCAACTTTTTATCTGCTTCGATCTCTGATATGAAATCCTATTTCATGATATAAATGGACATGTTTTGATGACATGTCCAGAAATACTAAAATATTGGACATGCATTATTGTTTTTATTTAAAATATGGTATAAGTACAGAATCAAGTAAACAAAGAGGATCAATCACAAACTTGCATGGGGAATAGAAAAATAGAATAGATTTTTTGCAAAAAGGGCCGAAAAACGGTACCTTTCGCAAAATATCACTTCCAATTAGATGAATGGTCAGCTAAATATAAACGTAAATGCCTGGGTTGAAAATCTTGAAAAGAAGGGTAGAAACTCATTTTCACTGCTTCAATTAGAAGAAGAATTGAATAACTACTCTGAAATGGCAATAAAAAGTGCATTAAAGAGGCTATCAAAGAAAGGGAAGATATTATCAATCCATAAAGGATTTTATTTAATTATTTCTGCACCATATGCTAACAGAGGTGTCCTACCTGCTGCTTTATTTATGGATAGCTTTATGAATTATCTTCAAAGACCCTATTATGTTGGATTATTGAGTGCTGCAGCTTTATATGGGGCAGCTCACCAACAACCACAGGAATATTTTGTCATTACTGATTTCCCTGTGCTAAGGCCTTCTCACAAGAAAGGACTCAAGGTTAATTTCATTAGTAAAAAAACCATTGAAAAGAGATTACTTAAAGACAGGAAAACAGAATCAGGTTACCTAAAGGTATCCTCACCAGCCTTAACTGCTAGTGATTTGGTCCAATTTGAAAAGAGATCCGGAGGAATTACCAGGGTAGCAACTGTTTTAAATGAACTTGTAGATGAAATGGATCCCAAAGAGTTTAATACTGTTTTCTTTAAAACTACTCCCACTACTGCAGTACAGAAACTGGGATATCTGATTGAGAAAATCATAAAAAATGAGGACCTGGCAAACCAACTATTTAAAGCATCAAAGGAGAATCAGTTAGAATTTTTCAGGATTCCCTTGAAACCCTCTGCTCCAGCAAAAGGTTTTTCTTCAGATAACCGATGGAAGGTAATTGCCAATATTGATATTGAAAAGGAAGAATGATCCCTCAACAATCTATAGTAGAATGGTCTGCCGCCGCTCCATGGAAAGCTAATGAACAGGTCGAACTGGATTTGATAATATGCCGATCACTTGTTGAATTATTCTCAGATAAATATATAGCTGACAGACTTGCCTTTAGAGGAGGAACCGCATTGCACAAACTCTTTATTAAGCCTCAATCAAGGTATTCTGAAGATATTGATCTGGTCCAGATTTCAGAAGGGCCATTTGGACCATCAATAGATAAAATCAGGGAAATCCTGAGTTTTCTTGGTAAACCAAAGATTAGTCAGAAAGACAGAAACAATACCATTGTCTTTAAATTTGAATCTGAAATGCAACCTGTTCAGATTTTAAAATTGAAAGTTGAGACAAATTGCAGGGAACACAAATCAGTTTATAAGCTTCAAAAAAAGCAGTTTAATGTCAATTCTTCATGGTACAATGGGGAATGCCAGATTACGACTTATCAGATCGAAGAATTATTGGGAACCAAATTGAGAGCACTATATCAGCGGAAGAAGGGGAGAGATCTTTTTGACATATACAAGTCAATTATTTCGGACACACACATATCCACTGAAAAAATGGTGCAATTGTATAAGATTTATATGGAAAATGAACAAGGTGGAATTCCTGCCCGGGATACTTACCTCAAAAACCTCGAAGATAAAATGGATGATATTGAGTTTCTCGGGGACACTACAGCATTACTTCGTCCTGATGAAACATATGATCCTATAGAAGGATTTGATCTGGTAAAAAAAGAAATAATTGAAAAGATGTGAAAAAACTTGACTGTGACATTTATTTCAGGTAATCTCATTATATAATTTGTACTGCTTTTTGTACTACTAATGAAAATGGCCTCGTAAATATCTGATTTACAAGGCCATTTGATTTACACAGTCGGGGTGAGAAGACTCGAACTTCCGGCCTCGTCGTCCCGAACGACGCGCGCTGCCAACTGCGCCACACCCCGCTCTGTCCTCCGTAGCCTTGGCGAAGGAGGACTTCACTCGCCTCCCCGGATTTAACGAAGGAGGATATTACTTCCGACCTTATAAGCCGGTCAGTCGCAAAAATAACAAATTTTTATGATCTGTAACATGAAATCCTTTGCACCCGGCTAAGTTCTTTTATATGATTCATTATTTATTTGCTATTGGTGAAAATCAGATAGCCGCATTTTAGATGAGGTTGATATCTAACAATAAAATCAGTATATTCGGATGTATTATTTTACACTTCAGAATTATGAAAACTAATAACTGGCATTTATTGTTGCTGTTTTTGTGTTTGTTAACGCCCCGGGAGAACATTTATGGACAGAATGCTGACAACAAGGCTGTAACTACCGGACCTGCCAATGGAACACTCATCATTGTGGGAGGAGGCAGAGCTGAAGATTTTATTAAATACTTCATAAAAGTTGCAGGTGGAAATGATGCCCCTATTGTTGTTATACCGACAGCAGGAGGAGCCGATAGCTATGACGAGAGTACCAGTGGGGCTTCAGTTTTCAAAAAACTGGGCGCTACAAATGTTACTGTTCTTCATACGAACAACAGGGACGAAGCCAACACCGAATCTTTTGTAAAACCATTGGTCAACGCCAGGGGTGTATGGTTTGGTGGCGGAAGGCAGTGGCACCTTGTTGATTCATATAAAAATACTCTCACTGAAAAAATGATATGGAAGATACTGGAACGCAACGGAGTTATTGGAGGAAGCTCAGCAGGAGCAACTATTCAGGGCAGTTTTCTTACTCGTGGAGATACAAAAAACAATCAGATAATGATGGGTGATCACCAGGAGGGATTTGGCTTTTTGAAGAATGTGGCTATTGATCAGCATGTCCTGGCCCGCAACAGGCAATTTGATATGTTTGATATTCTTAAAAACCGTCCCGAATTACTGGGAATAAGTATTGATGAAAGCACCGCGATAATTGTTCATGGCAATCACTTTGAAGTAATGGGAAAGAGCTATGTTATTGTTTACGACGGATCATTCTGGTCACGTGAGGGTAGTAATTTAAAGACCCTGCCGGATAAAACCAGTCTGTTCTATTTTCTACGTTCCGGAGATAAATATGATCTCCTGAACAGAAAAGTCATACAGTAAAAATTCCTTTTTGAATTAAACCACTCCAACTTAAAATATTTTAATATGAAATCACAAATCAGGTTAAATATCACTTCTTTTTTTGTCCTCCCTGGATTGGCCAGTTGTCTGCTTTTTCTTACGGCATTAACTCTTTCGGGACAACAGAAAGGTTATTACAGATACCCGGCAATTCATGAGGATAATATTATCTTCACCGCCGAAGGTGATCTATGGGTGTATAATTTAAGTGCCAATGAGACAAAAAGGCTTACGACAAATCATGGGGTGGAAGCGCATGCCAGTGTCTCTCCCGATGGTAAGTGGATAGCTTTTGTCGGCCAGTACGAAGGACCATCGGAGGTATATGTAATTTCAATTCATGGAGGTACTCCAAAACGCCTTACTTATGAGGAAGGATCGCCTATTGTATATCAGTGGACTAATGATGGACAGATTTTATACTCAACAAATTGCCGCTCAACTATTCCGGATATTCAGCTTGTGAAAATCAATCCTGCCAACAGGAAATCTGAACTCATCCCACTCTCCCAGGCTGACCAGGGAACATTCACACCCCACGGGGCACTATTCTTTACCCGATTGAGAGACCAGGGCAGCCACACAAAACGGTATAAAGGAGGCACTGCACAAAATATCTGGAAATTCGATGGCTCGGCTGAAGCAGTGCCAGTAACTGCAGATTACCCCGGAACAAGCAAAGATCCGATGTATTATAATGGAAGGATATACTTCCTGACGGACCGCGACGGAATAATGAATATCTGGTCGATGGATACAACGGGCAGCGACTTTAAACAACATACCGGGGCGACCCGGATAGACCTTGCCGATGCAGACCTGTCTGATGGCAGGATCGTTTGTCAACAGGGACCCGATTTATTTCTTTACGATATAAACACGGGCAAGTCTTCAATTCCGGAAATATACCTTAATTCCGATTTCGATCAGAAACGCGTACAATGGATAACCGATCCTAAATCGAAACTCACAAACATTGACCTTTCATTTAAAGGCGACAATGTAGCCCTGACTTCCAGGGGCCGTGTTTTTACGGTTCCTGTTGAAGGTGACCGGTGGTCGGAGGTTACAAGGAAATATGGTATCAGGTATAAAGATGCCAAATATATAAATGCAGCAAATGATCTGATGATGCTCTCTGATGAATCAGGTGAGTTTGAGATATGGCTTACCGATAACTACGGTTTTAATGCTCCTGAAAAAGTCACAAGCGGGTCAAAGGATTTCATACAGAATTTTTTACCCTCCCCCGATGGCAACTATATTATTTATAATGAAAAAGATAACAGGCTGATGCTTTTTTCCAAAGCCACCAGATCCTCAACATTAATTGCCTCAAACGACTTTGGATTCTCAGCACCTTTTGCATGGTCGCCCGATAGCCGGTTTGTTGCATATGTCGACAGGGGTGTCAACCTGTATGGCTATTTAAAAATATACGAGGTAAAATCAGCAAAATCCTGGCAGGTAACCAAAGGCAGGACTGAAGACTATAACCCGAAGTTCAGCAGGGATGGTAAATGGCTTTACTTCATTTCTGAGCGCACTTTCAGCAACTCCACGGGTAGTCCGTGGGGAAGCAGACAACCAGAGCCATACTATGATAAAACGGATAAGATATATGCCATTGCACTGGATACATCAGCTGTATTTCCTTTCCGTGAAGCTACGGAACTTAACACTATAAAACCCGACTCTGCAAAAAAAGAAACAGTTGCCAAAAAAACAAAAGCTGATAAAAAGAAGAAGAAAGCCGAAGACAAGATTGACCTTAACAATATGGGCTCAAGGTTATACGAGGTTCCAATGAAAGCTTACAATATTGCAGATTTCGGTCTCAATAGCGACTGGATATACTGGTCGGAGATAAACCGCGATGACAGAAAAGTAAATCTCAATGCTTTAAAGATGACCAATAAGAAGAATAATGAGGTTGTCAATATTGCATCCGTAATAAGGGATTTTGTTATCTCAGGCGATGGAAAGAAAATTCTTATCCAGGATAAAGATGGAATTGTTGTTCTCAATGCCGACGGAACAAAGCCCGATGCAAAGAAAAATTCTGTTGATCTTACAAAATGGGCTTTCACCATCGATCCTGTTGAAGACTGGAAACAGATGTTTAAAGATGCATGGAGGATGGAACGCGATTATTTTTACGATAAAAACATGCATGGTGTTGACTGGCAATCAGTTTACGATCTGTACCTGCCCCAGGTTGACCGTGTAACAGATCGCTATGAGCTCGATGATGTACTGGCAAACATGATCTCGGAACTATCTGCCCTGCATATGTTTGTATATGGTGGTGATAAGCGCTCCCCGGACGACAAAATATCAAATGGATATCTGGGTGCAAAATTATCCCCTGACGAAACAGGTGGTGGTTGGATAATTGACCATATTTACAGATCCGATCCTGACTATCCTGAAGAGCTGTCACCTCTGGCAAAACCTGACCTTAAGATAAAAGAAGGTGATTTAATCCTTGCCATTAATGGTGTGAATACTGCAGGATTACCCGACATCAATGAGCTTCTTGTGAATAAGGCTGATGTACAGGTAAGACTAAAGCTTAAAAACACCTTAGGTGAAACATACGAAGAGGTTATAAAACCTCTTGGTGCCGGGGCATTTTCAGCTCTGCGATACAGAGAGTGGGAATACACCCGGAGGCTTGAAGTGGAGAAAGCCTCCGAGAACAAAATCGGATATCTTCATCTGAAAGCTATGGGGGGAGGCGACTATAATGATTTTGTTAAAAACTTCTACCCTGTTTTTGGTAAGGAAGGGCTGATAATTGATGTCAGACATAACCGCGGCGGGAACATTGACAGCTGGATACTTGAAAAGCTTCTGCGTAAAGCCTGGTTTTACTGGGCTCCGAGAGTTGGTTTATCTTCCCCTAATATGCAGTATGCCTTCACCGGTCACCTGGTTGTGCTTATGGATGAACGTACGGCATCAGACGGAGAAGCCTTCTCCGAGGGTTTCAGACGACTCGGGCTGGGAAAACTAATCGGAGTCAGGACCTGGGGAGGAGAGATATGGCTGTCATCAGGCAACCGTTTGGTTGACAATGGAATTGCTACTGCAGCCGAAACAGGCGTCTATTCACCCGAGGGAGAGTGGCTGATTGAAGGCTGGGGTGTAGAACCTGACATAAAGGTTGACAATATGCCTAACGAGACTTATAATGGCAGAGATGCTCAGCTGGAAGCTGCCGTTCAGCATCTTAAGAAACTGATAAAGGAGCAGCCTGTTATCATACCACCGATACCAAAATATCCGGTTAAATCATTTAACTATAAGGATAATAAATAATATAAAATCAGAATTTAAAATTACCTCGTATTATTTTATTTTATATGAGGACTTTTAAAAACTCGAAAACCATTAACTCAATTCATATGCCCGAAAACAACAGGATTGCTTCAATCGATATTATGCGTGGACTCACGCTGGTACTGATGCTCTTTGTAAATGACCTCTATATGCCCGGAGTACCTTCATGGCTGGGTCATATGAAAACTAATTTCGACGGTATGGGTCTGGCCGACTGGGTATTCCCCGGATTCCTGTTTATGGTGGGAATGGCTATCCCCTATTCAATAGGTAAAAGAATTTCAAGAGGTGACACTACTTATTCAATAGCCAGGCATATCGTCATAAGAACTGTAAGCCTGCTTATTATCGGGGTACTTATGCTTAACACCGACAGGGTAAACTCTGAATTCACGGGCATCCCTAAAAACCTGTGGGCAATACTCATGTATCTGGGGGTATTCCTTATATGGAATGACTATAAAGAAAAGGAAAATAATTTCTTTATGGTTACCGGTCTTAAGTTTGCCGGACTGGCACTGCTTGTTTTTCTTGTATTTAAATTCAGGTCCGGCGAATTTGTGAATGATGGATCGCTGATAACCAGCTGGTGGGGTATCCTGGGACTCATAGGATGGGGTTACCTTGCAGCTGCCCTGATCTACCTGGGCACCCGTGACAGTATCCTGTATATAACTGTGGCTTTCCTCTTCTTCCTGGGACTCAACATTGCCGATAAGCTCAATATGCTTTCTTTCCTCGATCCCGTAAGACCCATACTTGGCATTATATTCGAGGGAAATGTCCCTTCCATTGTACTGGCCGGTATGCTTACAACAGCTATCCTTAAGAGGTATTCATCCACTGACCATGCCAAAACAATCGCAATTATTGTATCCCTGGGTGTTATAAGCCTTATATCTGGATTTTTCCTGCGTAAATGGTTCATCATATCCAAGATACAGGCAACACCAAGCTGGGGATTGATCTGTAACGGGATAAGCATGATGCTCTTCGCTCTTCTCTACTGGATAATCGATATCAAAAAACAGAGCCGCTGGGCCTTCTTCCTGAAACCCGCAGGAGAAAACTCCCTTACAACATATCTTGCTCCAGACATCATCTATTACCTCATCTGGAGCACCGGAATTCCAATACTTTATTATAAGCATTCAGGCATCCCTCTGGTAGTAATAGCCGGGTCGATAGCATGGGCACTGCTGATGGTGGGACTTACGAAGCTGCTGGTGCATTTTCATATCAGGTTGAGACTATAAGATAACCCACCCCTGTCCCCTCCCAGGAGGGGATTCTAAGGAAATACACTTCCGGCCTGGATCTTCTGTCACAAGGCTGCGATTAGCATCGACATGACCGCACGACCGCATGACCTTACTTCCCGCTCATAGAATAGGGAAAATCCTTCTCCTTTGTTCCCCTCGATTTTTCCGGTTCGGGACCCATCCTGAACACAAGATCCCCTCCGTTTGTAAGGTCATTTTGTTTGATAAAGTTTTTGTCCACTACTTTTCCGTTAAGTATAATGCTCTGAACATATACGTTTTCCATACTGTTGTTCTGTGCTTTAATGACCATTTTCTTGCCGTTTTCAAAAGTCAGGGTCACTTTGTCAAATAAAGGAGACCCGAAAACATACTCATCAGTACCCGGTGTGACAGGATAAAATCCAAGTGCCGAAAAGACATACCAGGCCGATGTCTGTCCGTTATCTTCATCTCCGCAATAACCGTCAGGTGTGTAATTATAAAGTTTATTGAGCACTTCCCGCACATGGTATTGTGTCTTCCAGGGCTTACCAGCATAACTGTAAAGGTAGATCATGTGCTGTATTGGCTGATTGCCATGGGCATAGTTCCCCATATTTGAGATCTGCATCTCTCTTATCTCGTGGATCACCTGACCATAGTAAGTATAGTCGAAAACGGGTGGCACCTCAAAGACAGAATCGAGTTTTGCAGTAAAATCTTTCTTTCCTCCCATTAACTTAACAAGGCCTTCAACATCCTGGAATACGCTCCATGTATAGTGCCAGCTGTTACCTTCTGTAAATGCATCGCCCCACTTATAAGGACTGAAAGGCGATTGAAAAGTGCCATCAAGGTTACGTCCCCGCATAAGCTTCCTGTCGGGGTCAAAAACATTTTTATAATTCATTGCCCTTTTACCATACAAATCAATTTCTTCCTGCGGCCTTTTTAACGCTTTAGCAAGCTGCCAGATACAAAAATCGGCATAGGCATATTCCAATGTTCTTGCTGCATTCTCATTAATACCAACGTTATAAGGAACATAGCCCAGGTCGTTATAATAGCCGGCACCTGTCCTGCCCACAGAAGAGACTGGACCCGGTCCTTTTGTATTCTTAATGATGGCCTTATACAGAGTATCAATATTATACCCTCTTATCCCTTTAATATATGAGTCGGCAATAAGCGATGCCGAGTTTGATCCTATCATACAGTCGCGATGACCCGGACTTGCCCATTCAGGCAGCCATCCGCTCTCTTCGTAAGTATTAACCAGTCCCTCCATTATCCGGCTGTCAACATCGGGGTACATAAGAGTAAAGAAAGGAAACAATGCCCTGAAAGTATCCCAGAAACCATTATCAGTAAACATGTAACCTGAAAGGATTTTCCCGTTGTATGGACTGTAATGCACTGTCTCATTCTTTTCATTTACTTCAAAAAACTGCCTTGGGAAAAGTAACATACGATACAGGCATGAATAGAACGTTCTCTGTTGGTCCATTGTACCTCCATCCACTTCAATACGGTCAAGCTGATCGTTCCATGTATCTTTCGCCTTATTTTTTATTGTTTCGAAATCCTTACTCCCAATCTCACGGGTAAGATTAAGAAGAGCCTGATCGTGGCTTATAAAGGAAGAAGCAACACGCACATTTATCTTTTCACCCCTGCGGGTTTTAAATCCCAGGACAGCGCCAGTATGGTCACTCCTTTCCTGAAGGCCCTCATTATCGAGAGTATCTCCGTGCCAGGTATCTGTGGATGTAAAATCCTTGTCAAAGATTGCGACAAAATAATTATAAAAATTATCCGGAACACCCCCATGGTTATTCCTGCAATAGCCGATGACCTTACGTTCCGAAGGAATTATTTCCACCATTGAACCTTTATTAAAAGCATCAATAAGGATATATGAAGAATCGCTTTCAGGGAAGGTGAAACGAAAAATAGCTGCTCTCTCAGTAGGCGTTACTTCTGCCGTAACATCATAATCAGCCAGATATACACTATAGTAGTATGGTTTTGCCACCTCAGCCTTATGGGAGAACCACGAAGCCCTTTCATTTTCACCAATCCTTATCCTTCCGGTAATCGGCATCAGTGAAAAAGCAGCATAATCGTTGATCCATGGACTTGGCTGATGGGTTTGCTTGATGCCAATTATCTTATAATCATTATACGTATAAGCCCACCCATTGCCCATGCTACGAGTCTGAGGTGTCCAGAAATTCATCCCCCAGGGTAAGGCAACTGCCGGATAAGTGTTGCCATTTGAGAGCCTGTATTCAGAGTCGGTACCCATTAAAGGGTTTACCAGATCGGCAAGATCCCTTTCTGAAGACCTGGTATTATGCTTAAGAAAGAATCCGGCTACAGCTATAATTATCACAACCAGCATAGCTAAAATGACTCCCCCGGGAATATCTTTCTTAACTTTCCTCTGATTCCTGCTATTATGATTTTCTGAGTTCATATGATAATCATTATATTTTTACATTCAGTTTTTTAATTCTTTCAAAAACCTTTTCCGGGGTAAGCCAGTTCATGCAGGCAAAATCGCCTCTTTTGCATTCACCTTTGCCATAGACGGTACATGGACGGCAGGTCAGTTCGTCAACAGGTATTCTTATCGAGAAAGATTCATTCTGCATCCATGCGCCAAAGCCGCTTAGCGGGTCAGTTCCTCCCCATATTGAAATAACTTTAATACCTGTCAGTGCAGCCATGTGCATGTTGGAAGAGTCCATGGCTATCATTAAGTCGAGTTTGCTCATAAGAGCCAGTTCTTCTTCAAGACTAAGAGTACCTTCAAGGTTGACAGACCCCGGGACCCTTGTCTGGAAAGCCTTTAGCTTTTCTGAATCTTCCTTTCCACCAAATAACCAAAACCTGCATTTATGGTTATCATAAATCATTTTTAAAAGAAGTGACATATTATCTTCAGGCCACATTTTCAGTTTATGCCTGGCAAATGGAGCAACGCCGATATTTAGCTCATCTTCAGAGCCCATGAGGGTGGATATTTTTGTGAGTGCAGACCTGGAAGGCACCATAAATGGCCCCTTTTCAGGATAAACCGGGAATCCGGCCTTTGCAAAAGCATCACAATAGCGATCAACGGAATGTTTTAGCTGTCGTTTATCTTTTCCTGAAACCAGGCGTCTTTTTTCTCTTCTTCCCTTATCAATTACTAAAACAGGCACTCCCGACAACCTGAAAAACAGGCTTAATAACTTCGATCTCAATACAGCGTGAAGGTCGATGACCCGATCAATCTTTCCCTGTCTGATAATATCACGGTAAAGCCTGAAAATACCGATTAAGCCTTTATGTCTCTCTTTAAAGTCAGGGTAAAAAAGATGCAGTCCTTCAATGGAAGTAAAAAACGGACCAAAAGCCGGTCTCGTCAGCATCATCACTTCAACGGCAGGATATTGCCGCCTGATCGCCAACAGTACAGGATTAGTGAGTGCGACATCGCCCATCGCAGATGTACGTATTACAAGAAGACGCATTTCAATATTTTTCGTAGGATTTTTCTTCTATGAGACCCGATGACGTCTTTATATTGATTTCCCGTTTCAATTCCGACCTACGGTCATTCTTAAAATATACTTCGCGTGCCGTCGAAATAAAATCATGACCAAAATCTTTCTTTCTTTCAAGATCACGTATCCTGTCTTCGATATCCCACAATTCACAATTCACCTGGTATAATGCTATATATAAAGGATCTGTAATACTAATGATGGATGTAGATGCCTTGAAAAGAATATCATATTCTTTTTTCAGGTTTGCCAGTTTTGTCTTGTCTTTTATCCTTTCCAGTTTGATCTGGATTATTGTGAGCTTGTCAATGATCTCACCATTTGACACTTCTATTTTCATCCTTACGATTATTATTATTCAAAAGTAGCATCTTTTTCCGAGATTATTTTTTTACCACGGAGTAACACAGAGTTTAAACACGGATTATCACGGAGTTGTTTCTCTTATTTTTCCTCTCATATTATCTTCAGGGTTTTATGTTTGAATTTTACCTATTGCCTATAGCCTGTCGCCTATCGCCTTTTTTAGTACGGATCCACATCAACAGCTATTCTCAATGAGGAGGCTCCTTTCTCCTTTTCAATCCTTTCTAATGCTCCGACTATAAGCTGCTTGGCTTTTGCAGGAGGCCTTTCTCTTTCTATTTTAATAAGGATATTTTTGATGTACCATAACTGTACCTGTGAGATGACCGGCGACTCAGGCCCAAGTACTCTTTTCCCAAAAATTGTCTTAAGATCATTCCCAAGAATTTCTGAGTAATGGTTCAGCTGAGACCTGTCTTTATGCTTGAGGCTTATCTTTACCATTCTGCTGAAAGGCGGATAATTGAATGCCATTCTTTCTTCAACCTGCATCCTGAACATCGTCCCGTAATCATGTCTCAGCATTAGCCTTATTATCCTGTGTGTCGGATCAGCGGTCTGGATCACAACCTTACCCTGTTTCTGCCGTCTGCCTGCCCTGCCGCTAACCTGCTCCATCAGCTGAAAACTTCTTTCATGTGCCCTGAAATCGGGATAATTCAACAAGTTGTCGGCATTCAAAATCCCCACAACGGTAAGATTTTCAAAATCGAGTCCTTTTGAAATCATTTGTGTTCCAATGAGGATATCAATACGTTTCTCTTCAAAAGCCCGTATTATTTTGCTGAAAGAGTTTTTGTTCCTTGTCGTATCCTGGTCCATCCTGGCTACACGTGCAGCAGGAAATACTATCTTAATTTCGTCTTCAATCTTTTCCGTGCCAAAACCTTTTGTTGTCATTCCCGTGGAGTGACAATTTCCGCAATTTGATGGAAGTCCGGTTGTATAACCGCAATAGTGACATACAAGCTTATTAATTCCTTTATGATATGTCAGATTAACTGCACATTGAATGCAAACAGGAATCCATCCGCACTCGGAGCATTGAATATAGGGAGAGAATCCCCTCCTGTTTTGAAAAAGAATTATCTGTTCTTCCTTTCCCAGGGCTTCATCCATTGCCTGAAGCAATTCAGGAGTAAAATGCGAGACCATCAGTTTTTTCCTGTATGCTTCCCTGGTATTTGCAATTACTATTGAAGGCAATTTTATCAGTCCAAACCTCTCTTTCAATTCTGTCAGTCCATATTTCCCGTTTACGGTATTATTAAAACTTTCAATGGAAGGTGAGGCAGATCCAAGAATAGTCTTTGCTTTATGGATGGAAGCAAGCATTATAGCGGAATCGCGTGCATGATAACGCGGTGCCGGATCGTGTTGCTTATATGACCCGTCGTGTTCTTCATCCACTATTACTAACCCAAGATTACTGAAAGGTAAAAATATTGATGATCTGACACCCAGAATTAACCGGAAACCCGTTAAAGGATCTGGGTCAGCCACCCTTTTCCATATTTCCACCTTTTCAGGATCGTTAAACCGCGAATGGTATACGCCTGTCATCGCTCCGAAATGTTTCTTCAGCCTGAGGATTATCTGGGTCGTAAGAGCAATCTCAGGAAGCATGTAGAGAACCTGCCTGCCTCTTTTCAATTGCTCTTCAATAAGGTGAATATATATCTCTGTTTTCCCACTCGAAGTGACTCCGTGCAAAAGAACTACATCCTTTTCTTTAAGCTGGTTTAGTATTGAATTGTAAGCTGTTAGCTGAGCCTCGCTAAGAACCTTTACCGGTTCCTTTAAAACCTCTTCTTCTGATATTCTTGATACAGGCAAAGAGAAGGATTTCAAAATCCCTTTCCCGATTAAGGCATTTAATATTACCATAGAAGTTTGAGATTCGGACAGCAGTACTGACTTACTTATTTCTGATATTTCTGTCTTAGGGCCATAACCTGTCAGACTTAAATAGGTAGTAAGAAGTTCCTGTTGTTTGCGGGCCTTGCTAAGGTTATCGAGTATCTCATTTAACTCCTTTTCGGAAAATTGTCTGGCAAGCTTAACAAAGGTTTCAAATCGTGGTTTATAGCTGTTAATGCTTGTTTCCGAAGGCAGAGCGGCTTTCATAACTTCTCCTTCTCCGCACAGATAATAATCGGATATCCAAAACCATAGCTTCAGTTGTGATTCATTTATTAGCGGTATCTCATCCAAAACCCTGGTTATTGTCCTGATATTTTTTATTTCAGGCGACCTGTCGTGAATACTGCAGACTATTCCTGAATAGAATTGCCTGCCACCAAACTGAACCAGTACTCTTACACCGGGTTTTACCCGGTCCACAAGCTCACCTGGAATCCTGTAGGTGAATCTTCCCCTCAAAGCAAGGGGCAAAATAATATCTGCAAACTGAGTGTCAGGCATTTTTAAGCTGATTGCAAAGTAAGAATAATTTTTAATGTCAGGCTTAAAGGGCTTGATGAGACCAAGCCTACTCCGTTTTGACAAAACTCGCCATCACAGTCAGAAGATGGTCTTTTCTGATCGGTTTAATAAGACAGGCATCACAACCAGCCTCAAGGATGATGTCTTTGTCATCTTCAAAAATAAAAGCAGTCTGAGCAATTATCGGAATATTCTTCCTGATCTTTCTGATCTCTTTTGTAGCTTCTATTCCGTTCATTTCAGGCATCTGCATATCCAGAAGCACAACATCAATGTCGGGTATTGCTTTAATGACTTCTATGGCTTCGTATCCCGAGCGTGCCGAAAATATAGTCATACCTGTATCTACAAGGATCCTGTTAAGATAAATCAGAACATCTTTATTATCATCTACAAGAAGGCATTTTTTTGAAATCCAGTTAACAGGCTTTAACAGCTGGTCCTCTAGGTTCAATTTGGTTTTAACCCGGGTACTGCCGGCAGGCCTGTAAGGCAATGAAAAACTGAACTCAGAGCCAATCCCCTTTTCAGACTGAACATATATTTTTCCGCCCATCCTTTCAATAACCTCTTTTGCCAGAGTAAGACCAATCCCTAATCCTTCAAAAGGACGATGGTGACCGTCTATTTCCTGGCGGAATTCTTCAAATATACGTGCCAGGTTTTCCTTGTTTATCCCTATACCTGTATCTTTAATTTTGAATATAATATTATCATTTTCCCTAAGGTAGGAGAATTCGACAGAACCATCGAGGGTAAATTTCACGGCATTATCCATAAGATGGTTCAGAACCCTTTTAAGCCATACCCTGTCAGTAAAAATAAGATCACTGTTATCCCCGAATAAATTTCTTTCATTCAGAATAATTGGTTTTTCATTTCGCTTGATAACCTGTCGTGCTTCCTCTATTATCTCAGTTACAATGGAATTAAGAGATGTCTCTTCATAAGTTATTTCTATCTGCGAACTTTCAAGACGCGACAAATCAATAATATCACCAATTATCTGGATAAGTTTTTCACTATTATAATTAATATGTTCGATGTATTCTTCTTTTACATCCTGAGTGAGATTATTTGATAAAAGAAGATTTGCAAATCCCACTACACTATTAAGAGGAGTCCTTATCTCGTGAGAAATGTTAGCCAGGAAGCTTGATTTAAGCCTGTTACTTGCTTCAGCATCAATATTTGCTTTATTTAACTCTTCAAGAACCTGTTTTATCCTTGAGATATCGCGTGAAATTATCAATGCACCCAGAATCTCACCTTCATCATTTCTGACTATAACTGATTTTTCCGACAGGTTAATATAATGTCCTTCGCTATGACGAATTCTGAGCTCACATTCAAAGAATCCTTTACCCATAAGCGCCTCCTGCCTTTCTTTTAGATAACCCCTGTCATCAGGATGTACCAGATCCCCTGCGTTTATTGAATTATTAATGCCCTGATCAAGTCCGATCATAGAATAAAATGCCTTATTAGCATATATCAGATTCCAGTCATTATCGTAAAAGGAGATACCATCGTTTGCCGATTGTACCAGCATCCTGTAAAACTTATCCGATTCATTATTCTCCCTGCCGATAAGATTATTTTGATTTGATAGCTCCTTGTTTTTTTTCTTAAGGTCCACATTTTCTTTAAGAATTTTGCTGCTATTTTCCTTAAGATCCTTGTTTGATAATGTGAGCTTTATTGAGAAATAAACCAGTATCGAACAGATGATAACCAGGGCCAGTGAAAGGAAAATGAAAAAATTAAAGAGAGCAGATGATAAAACAGCCGGCACTGGTATTGATAAAACCTCAGAAACGACCTTCAGGTCGGTAATCCCGGAAAATGATTGCAGGGACGTTAAGAGGAAAAACAAAGAAAACCCCATGAATTAAACTCGTTGTTAAATATTAAAAACCAGTATTATATACAAAGTAAATATATCCTTTTCAACTAATGAAATCATTATCGAATTAACAAAAATACTATCATTGTGAGGATTCCAATTCCGCTACTAAATAAATGAATTTTACTCTATTATAATATGACCCATCTAATTTATTAATTTTCATCGGATTTATTCATTAACAAAATATATAAAAATGTTAAATTGCGGTCATTATTTTTTTTGGCGGAAAAGTCTGAGAGTATTAAATCTGAGGCACAAGAATTCTATTCTTTTTGACTTTCAGAATAACAAAACCATCGGGAAATAAAATTAGGCAGCAATGGACAAAGATGAAAAAAAGTTTTCAGGAGGAAGAAGATACAGGAACGATGATATTACAGTCTACTGGAAACCCTCAGCTTGCATACATGCCTCCTATTGTTACAGAGAGCTCATTGAGGTATTTGATCCCAGCAGAAGGCCATGGGTTGACATGAATGGTTCAACAACAGAAAGAATCATTGAGGTTGTAAATTTATGTCCAACCGAAGCGCTTGCATGGAAATGGAATGATGATAAAAAAAATGCAGATGTAGGCAGTGATCAGTTAAATCATATTAAATTCAGAAGACCGGAATTAGTAAACATACAGGACCCGGAACCTGAGGACAGACCGGTAGCTGTAAAGATAATGACCGACGGGCCGATTGTAATTAAAGGAAATTTTACCCTGAAATACAGTGGAAACACGAAAGAGGTTAAAGACGGCCTGATGTCGATATGCCGGTGCGGAATAAGCGACCATCAGCCTTTCTGCGACGGGCAGCACAGGAAAATAGGTTTTAATGGTTAATCATTAAATAATGGAACTGAACAAAGAAAATAAAAATCAGACAATTGTAGAGGTAACTGATTTCGGACCATTAAAAATTACGGGCAATATAACTATAAAAGACCTGAAACGCGATAAGGAGGAAACGGTCAGTGAGGTTTTGCTTTGCAGATGCGGAAATTCGGCGAACAAACCTTTTTGTGATTGTTCTCATGAAAAATAGATCCTGTCGAAAGCATTATCGTACAGATACAGGCAGTATTCGGACGACTTTTGATTTTATAAACCTTCTGTAATAAATACACAGATGGAAATGGCCTTCGTATTCAGTTCAAAACTTTGGTTACCAGGGCAGCGGCATCCTTAAAAGATATGGCAGAAAAAACTGCCAGCCCTGAATTATCTATAATGGCTTTTGCTTCTTCAGCATTCGTTCCCTGCAGCCTTACAATTACCGGCACCTTTATCTCTCCAATTGATTTATACGCTTCAACAACTCCACTGGCAACCCTGTCGCATCTAACAATTCCCCCGAAAATATTTATAAGTATAGCTTTCACTGCCGGGTCTTTGAGAATAATACGGAACCCTGCCTCAACAGTTCTGGGGTTGGCACCTCCTCCTACATCCAGAAAATTAGCGGGAGATCCTCCTGAAAGTTTAATTATATCCATGGTTGCCATGGCGAGGCCTGCTCCGTTTACCATGCACCCTACATTTCCGTCGAGTTTTACAAAATTGAGGTTATATTCTCCGGCTTCAACATCAACAGGATCCTCCTCATTAATATCTCTCATGGCAGCCAATTCAGGGTGCCGGAACAGAGAATTATCATCGAGCACAAGTTTGCAATCGACAGCCAGAATCCTGTTATCACTTGTTTTCAAGACAGGATTTATTTCCAGTAACTGGGCATCGCATCCTATGTAAGTTTTGTAAAGACCTGTAAGAAACTTCTGCATATTTTTAAAAGCCAGTCCCGATAATTTAAGATTGAAAGCAATGTTGCGTGTCTGAAAAGGTTGTATCCCCAAACCCGGATCTATCTCTTCGGTAAAAATCAAATCGGGTGATTTTTCTGCAACCTCTTCAATCGACATTCCCCCTTCGGGAGAATACATAAAAATATTCCTCCCGGTGTTTCTGTTCAGCAACAAACTTATGTAGAATTCTTCCGGTTCAGATTCTCCTTTATAATAAACGTCCTGTGCAATAAGCACTTTATGAACCTTTTTACCTTCAGGACCGGTTTGTGGCGTTACCAGTTGCATGCCAAGGATCCGGCCTGCTATCTTACCTGCCTCTTCAACTGATTTAGCCAATTTAACTCCGCCTCCTTTGCCTCTTCCCCCGGCATGTATCTGTGCTTTAACAACAAAATATTCCGAACCAAATTTTTCCTTTAGCTGCTTAGCCACTTTAACTGCTTGTTCCGGAGATTCTGCCACTTCTCCTTCCTGGATATCAACATTGTAAGCCTTCAATAAAGATTTCCCCTGAAATTCATGAACGTTCATTGTATATCTTATGAATTAATTTAATATCGGATTTCGTATAATTCGAAGGCTGCAAAATAGTAATAATTACAAGATTATTTAATTATTTTCGCATAAAAAAGATGAGGAAACGGCTTAACAGTGAACTTGACAGAAAGAGTGTGGAACAGTTCAGAATTGCTGAAAAATCTCCCTTTGTCATAATCCTTGATAATGTACGAAGCCAGAGTAATGTTGGTTCAATTTTCAGAACAGCAGATGCTTTCCTGACAGAACTGATCTGTTTATGCGGCATAACGGCAGTACCTCCCCACAGAGAGATTCAAAAAACCGCACTAGGAGCTACAGAATCCGTTGAATGGAAATATTATTCCAAAACAACAGATGCTGTAAAGGAGCTCAAATCAAAAGGGTACAGGATTATCGGTGTTGAGCAGGCAGAGGGATCAGTAGAGTTGCAGGATATTATTATTGAAAAGGGTGGAAAATATGCATTGATATTCGGACATGAGGTAAATGGTGTTGACCAGGATGTTCTGAATCTTTGCGATCAATGTGTTGAGATCCCTCAGTTCGGGACAAAGCATTCATTTAATATAGCAATAAGCGCAGGGATAGTATTATGGGAGCTGAATAACAAAAAAAAGCAGGGTCGTTGCATGCAACGACCCTACAATTTTATGTAATTTAATTATTACTGAACTGTAGACTTGAAAGTGTCATCGTTGAAGTACTTAGCAAACTCAAGATCTGTTTTTGCATAAGCTTTCCAGTCAGCATTAAAGCCGATGGCTTCACGAAGATTATTCAGCATATAATCTCTGTCATCAAGACGTGCTCCGACAACTGCTTTCAGGTATGAAGGCATTCCGCTTTTGTCAAGGTTCTTCATGGCATCGAGTGTAGTCTTTGCATTGTTAACGTCGCCTTTCAGCAACTGAGCAAGAGCCAGATCATAACAAGGCTCTGTTCCAAAATAGTTAACCGCTTTGTCATATTCGCCTCTTGTAATTGCTATAACACCCAGTCCCCATTTTGACTCAGGTGTAGCAGCTGTCATTGAGTTGAAATATTCTTCAGCTTTGGCAACATCTCCTTTAGCAAGTGAACCAATGCCAAGATTATTCTTAACAACATCATTATTCTGAATAGCCTGTGCTTTTTCAAACGCAGCTATTGCATCATCAACTTTACCTAAGGCCATATATGAGCAACCAATATTATTAGCTGCACGGACACATTTCGGGAAATTTTCAGATGTAGTCTGATAAAACTTAAGCTGTTCGTTAGCATCAGTCGTAAGAGAACCTGCATGTAACATCTCCTCGAGACTTAATGCTTTAGGATCTGATCTCATCTGAGCAAGGATCTGGTCATCAGTTCTGCCGACAACATCAACATTAACATTCATTTTTGATCTTCTGAGTTTCGGAAGGATGCCGGTTTTCAGCACTTCAAAAGCGGCTGACATATTCTTGATCTCTTTTTCACGTACGTCAGGATCGGAATACATTGACAGAACTCTCAGAATAAGATCTTTATCCTGGATACTGGAATTCTCAACTTCTGTTTTAAAGCCGTCCCAGTCTTCAGGGGTGGTTTTTTCATTGAAAAATCCATCAGCTTTTGCAGCATCTATTTTGTTGAATTCCTTCTTGATAAATTTATCAGCTGTCACACCTCTTTTTTCTGACAATGGTGCATTGATTTTCATCGAACCATCAGGAGACGCATAGGAGCTTACATCTGTTGTTTTGAAATTACGACTGGAATCCGCACTGACAGTTTTGATATATTCCCTGAGAAGGGCAATATCTTCATCTTTCAGTTCTGAATTGCGCAGGTCAGCCCTGTTAATAACATAATGAATAGCAGCTGTCTTGGCTTCAGGAATAATCCTTACATATTTGTCTTTCATCGAAATTGGCATACCATTTTCATCAACCAGTGTTGATGTGGCTATAACACCATCAGCCAGTTTAACAGGATCAAAATCAACGCTTCCTTTACCCCTGGTTGCATTTATCCTGAGCACAAGCTCTGACATTTTCATTGCATCCGTGTAAGGGATTGTACCGGTATAAGTAAAATCTCCTCCGGTATAGCTAATTACTTTATTATTAGCCTGAACTTTTTCTCCCTGAACAACCTGTACTTTTTCAAAAACAGTTTCACCACCAGTATAGGTGAGAACAGGTGTTGCAGTATAAGTGGTCTTCTTATCAAAATATTTTGCCGGGAAGGTACCTTTAATAGTTACTGTAACTACACCAGCGTCTGTCTGAAGAACTTTCGGAGTAACCTCGTATTTAACCAAATTGGAATTTTTCTTCATCTTATTCAAGCCACTGCAACTTGTCATTACAATTGCGGCAAGGATAAGGATAAAATAGCTTCTGAATTTTTTCATAGTAAAAAGTGTTACTTGTTTATGATACTTTGATTTTATGTTAATAATGAATAATACATTAATTTTTCAATTTGAGTACAAATTTAAGATAAATTAGTTATATTTTAAGCAAATTATTCCAAATAATATGACTTCCTGTAATGATTCACAACAACATAATATGTAATTGTTGAAGCCGTCATATGCAGGGTTAATCTGCACTCCCGTTTATTTTTCGCATTTTTTATTGTAAAAAATTAAAAAGTTCTCTGTAAACTCTGTTCTATGCATTTTGAAAAAAAAAGTATCCTGTTACCATACAAAGTAAGCATTTTAGTTTAAGAATAAAATTACATAACTACATCAAAAAGTTACATAATTCACTTATCTGACACTTTATCAAATCGTATATTAACTTATTATCTTAAACCTGCGCCAGTATATCCTGCTATCTTTACAGAATGACCTTATTGAGACCAACAGGGTAATCATCAAAAAAGATAGTATCAATTATTTTATTATAGTGACTCTCATTAGCAACAAAATCTATTTCATTAACATCTATGACAAGGTATTTGTTCTCAGAATTCTGTTTAAAAAAAGAAAAATAACTGTCCTGTATCTTCTGAAGATATTCCCTGGTTATGGTTTTTTCATAGCTTCTGCCTCTTTTTTCTATGTTTTTGAGTAACCTTTCAGGACTCAGATGAAGGTATACATAGATATCGGGTTTGGGAAGAGAGCCGTATATTATATAGAAAATCTGCCTGTACAGGTTATATTCGTCACCATCCAGAGTAGAGGCTGCAAACACAAGCGACTTCATAAAGTAATAATCGGCAACAGTGAAAGACTTAAAAAGATCCTGTGGAACCAGTTCATCTTTAAGCTGTTTATACCTGCTTGCCAGGAATGAAAGTTCGAGCGGAAAGGAATATTTTTCAGGTTCTTTATAAAATTTCGGAAGGAAAGGGTTGTCAGCAAAATGTTCCAGTATCAGCTGTGCATTGAACTGATCGGCAATTCTTCCCGCAAGGGTAGTTTTTCCTGCACCAATATTTCCTTCAATCACAACATAATTATATTTGATCTTCATTCCCTGAAATTATTGCCTGAATTATTAAAATCAAATTTAAATATTGGCAATGAATTAGCAAAAAGAAAGTCCCGCTTATACGGGACTCTTTTTAATTATTCTGTTTTTGTTCAGGATCTTTTCTATCGTGTTCCGGTCGGGGGGGTCTTGGGAGAAGTTCTTTTCTCGACAATTTAATTTTACCCGTTTTGGGATCAATATCAATTATTTTTACTTCAACCTCCTGTCCCTCCTTAAGAACATCCTCCACTTTCATTACCTTTTTCCATTCAATTTCTGAAATATGAAGCAGACCGTCTTTATTTGGAAGTATCTCAACAAACGCACCAAACTGGACAATGGTCTTTACTTTCCCCTTATAGACCTGGCCTATTTCAGGGACAGTAACAATTTTTTTCACCCAGTCGAGAGCTGCTGTAATAACTTCAGCGTTCTCACCAAAAATATTCACATCACCATGACCATTAATCTCTTCAACGATGATAGTGGCACCAGTAACGCGCTGTATCTCCTGGATCACTTTACCTCCCGGACCAATCAGGGCGCCGATCATTTCTTTCGGTATTGTAAGCATTTCGATTCTTGGGGCATGAGGCTTAAGCTCAGGACGCGGTTCTGATATCACGCTGGTCATTATATCAAGAATATGCATTCTTCCGGCTTTAGCCTGGTTGAGTGCTTTTGTGAGTATTTCAAATGACAGACCCTCAACTTTAATATCCATTTGTGTGGCTGTAATTCCATCGCGGGTACCTGTAACTTTGAAATCCATATCACCGAGATGATCTTCATCCCCCAGGATATCAGAAAGTATTGCATATTTCCCTGTATCTTTATCGGTTATCAGACCCATTGCAATTCCTGAAACAGGTTTCCGCAGTTTAATTCCTGCATCCATCAGCGCCAGAGTACCTGCACATACAGTTGCCATTGAAGAGGAACCATTTGATTCAAGGATATCTGAAACCACCCTGATAGCATAAGGATTTTCGTCATCTGACGGCATCATGTTTTTGAGGGCACGGTGAGCCAGGTTTCCATGACCGATCTCTCTCCTGCTTATTCCCCTTGCAGGTTTTGCTTCTCCGGTTGCAAATGGTGGAAAATTATAATGAAGTGTGAACTTTTCTGTACCCTTATTCAAAACATCATCGATGATCTTTTCATCAAGCTTTGTGCCGAGTGTAACTGTTGTAAGCGACTGTGTCTCTCCTCTTGTAAAAAGGGCAGAGCCGTGAGTTGCAGGCAGAGTATCTATTTCACAGATTATTGGTCTTATCTCATCGGGTTTCCTGCCGTCAAGACGAATATTGTCGTTGAGGACGAGTCTCCTTGATGCTTCTTTGAGTACATCGTGGTAATATTTTTTTACAAGTGTTTCATTAACAGGATTCTCCTCGGTATATTGTCCGATAAAATCTGTTACTATTGATTCAAAAGTATCTATCCTCTTATGTTTATCGGCAGTTAACGATTTAGCTGCCTCATAACATTTATTGTATGTTTCGTTCCACACTTTTTTTCTCAGATCCTCATCATTTTCTTCGTGGCTGTATTCCCTTTTAACAGTTGTTCCAACCTCTTCCGCAAATTCCATCTGTGCTTTGCAATGTATCTTAATAGTATCGTGTGCAATCTTAAGAGCTTCAAGTATTTCTGCTTCCGAGACTTCTTTCATCTCACCCTCTACCATTAGTATGTTGCCATATGTGGCTCCTACCATAAGGTCAATATCGGCTTCCTTAAGCTGGGTAGCGGTAGGATTGACAATAAATTTATTATTCACCCTTGCAACCCTTACTTCAGACATCGGGCCATTGAAAGGAACATCCGAAACTGCCAGTGCCGCCGAGGCAGCAAGCCCTGCAAGAGCATCGGGTATTGTATCCATATCGGCCGACACCAGGTTTATTGTGACAAAGGTCTCTGCATGAAAATCATCAGGGAACAAAGGTCTTAAAGCTCTGTCGACAAGTCTGGAAATAAGAATTTCATAATCTGAAGGACGTGCTTCTCTTTTCAGGAATCCACCGGGAAAACGGCCCGATGATGCGTATTTTTCTTTATATTCAACCGACAAAGGCATGAAGTCTGTATCCTCTTTGGCTTCTTTTGCTGAAACAACAGTTGCCAGCAACATTGTCTTTCCCATTTTTAACAGAACTGAACCATCAGCCTGTCTGGCCATTTTGCCTGTTTCAAGGGTTATCGTTCTCCCGTCGCCGAGATCAATAATCTTCTCTTTTACTTTAAACATTGTATATTTGATTTATGAATATTGAAATTACAAAATAATCTAAATAGTATGAAAAAAGGCAATTTATAATTGCCTTTTTATTCTATTTACGTAATTTCAACGCTTTTATGATTTCGCGGTAACGCTCGATATCTTTAATTTTCAGGTAGTCTAAAAGCCTTCTCCTTTTCCCTACAAGTTTGATAAGTGCCTGCTGTGTACTGAAATCTTTCTTATTCTTCTTAAGATGCTCTGTAAGATGATTGATCCTGTACGAAAACAGAGCTATCTGGCCCTCTGCAGTTCCCGTGTCGATTTCTGACGTCCCATAGGTTTTGAAAAACTCCTGTTTCTTTTCTGTTGTTAAATACATATCACTAATTAAAATGTTGTTTATCCGTAAATTTATCGAGTCTCCAATTTTGGAACGCAAAAATAAGGCTTTTTTATGTAAATTATCAAACAATTGTATTTTTTTTTATAAGTTATTGCATTATTTAATTTTACAGGAACGATAAATTGATCCGTTTTATTGTACCCTTTTTCTATAAAGACGGGAAAAATAATTAAAACGTTGCGTCGAATATCATTATCATTCAGATATTTATCACAAAATTATCAACACATATCAGGGTTTTTTGTTCTCCCATCCTCCCATTCTCCAATTCTCCCCTTCCTTCTTCTAAGGTTCGAGAAGAAGTTCTTCATTATTTTTAAGTCTGTGACCTAGCATGATTAACTTACTGCCTATGCGACAATTAAGGCATTTTCTCTTTTTGCAATAATTATTTCTCAGATGGATCAGGGCCTGGGAATAAAAAGCAGATTCGGCATATATTCCGGCTTCCTTCCACTCTTTAATAATTGAATTCTCCTCAGGCCGTATGTTTTCCAGAAAAGCGAGTGCTTTGTCACCTGCTTCCTGGCAATCCCTGCTTTGCCCGTAAACAAATATTACAGGTATCACAGCATTTATAAGGAAGATATCGGTTGCCTGCGACCCGGTATTCTTTGTAGTATTCCGGCTTTGCCTGCCAAAAACAAAATGATTGTCCCAATAATCAGACGCAGATACCTCAAACAAATTTCTTAAGCTCTTTATTTCATCTGCCTCCAGTACTTTGGAAAAAAGTCCGCCGGCAACAGACAGCATGGCTGCCAGCTGCGATATTCTTATTGTCGGGAAATTGACCGGCCTTAATCTTGAGAATTTCCACACCCACCCGTGAATTGGTCTTAAGGAATATTTCGCTGAAAGAATTTTATATTCCTTCATAAGATCACGGAAATATGCATCAGCGAGAGCTTCTTTAAACAATCCCTCCTCAAGCATGCCAGCGGTTCCGAATAAAAGGGCCTCAATCTGAAACCTGTTGTCAGCATGCCTGCGTATTATCCTGAAAGGAAGAGCTGTGGCAAGCATTTCGAAGGGTTCAGTATTGATCCTGAATCCGAAATAACGGCTAAGTAACCTGTAAAATGTCTCTTCCCAGTCATTCCCTGTTTCGGAAAATATCCTGAGTATTAAATCCGATTTTTCCTGAAGCCGTTCAATTACAAGAACATTTAGCCAGTGACCGATGAGAACATTGTCGAGTTTTTTAATTTCATCCTGGCAGGCAATAATATAAGGATTATTGATAAGATTTGTGTATTTCTGATAAAGATCCCTCTCAAAATCAAGCTCAGTTGTAAGTATCTCCTCTCCCTTCGAATTGAGAACAATTTTATCGTTTTCTGCAACTACATGGAGTATCACATTATTATAAGCCGGATCATTATGGTGCCCATGGCTGTAAAAATGGGATGAGCGAGTATGTATCTCAACATTACCTGCCCATAATGTGCCGGCGATTAATATTTTTGCATTGAAAAAATCAGGACCGGAATCACGGTTGTACTCTCCCGGATGGATAACAGAGATTTTATTCCGCTCATTATCCAATAGCTTATCAGGATTATACAGGCCATATTTCCACAGGTAATGAAGAAATTCCTCTTTCATTTCAGCACGAATTAAATTAGAATGCAGCAAGGAAATAAAGTTAAGCAAAAAGGTGCAAAAGCACAAGGGCAAAGGTAAAAAATGAGGGGGAGAATCCACCTACGCTAAAGCTTCGGTGGACAGGGGGGGGAGAGGGAGAGGGGGAGCCTCTGCAGACCGCAAGACCGCAAGACCGCAAGACCTATTTTATCAGATCAGGTCTTTTTCGGAAAGATGTTTCGACATTTCGACCTGTAATTCTTTAGCCTTTTCGGCTGCAACCTTATCAAAATTTTCAGTACTGTCAGCAAAGATAATTCCCCGTGAAGAGTTGACCAGAAGTCCGCATTTATCGTTCATAGCGTACTTTGACACTTCTTCCAGGCTTCCTCCCTGGGCTCCGATTCCGGGAACAAGCAGAAAATGATCGGGAACCAGCCTGCGTATATCCTTAAACATTTCAGCACGCGTAGCCCCGACAACATACATCATATTATTAATAGTACCCCATTTCTGTGAAACAGTTAATACCCTTTCAAAGAGCTTAATCCCATCACCGCCGTGATATTGAAAATCATCAGCTCCCTTATTCGATGTAAGCGCCAGAAGAATAGCCCACTTATCATCATAGGAAAGGAATGGTGCTACAGAATCTTCTCCCATATAGGGAACGACTGTAACTGCGTCGAAGGGCATGTTCTCCAGGAAAGTTTCTGCATACATTCTGGAGGTGTTTCCGATATCGCCCCGTTTTGCATCTGCAATAACAAATATATCAGGATAGTTTTCCTTAATATACCTTACTGTTGCATCAAGGGTACCCCATCCTTTTGAACCATGGCACTCATAGAAGGCGACATTTGGCTTATAAGCGACTGTATATTTATGAGTTGCATCAATAATTCTTTTATTGAATTCAAATACCGGGTCTTTTTTGTCAAGAAGAAACGAGGGTACTTTTCCTAGCTCGGAATCGAGGCCCACACACAGGAAGGAGCGTTTCCTGACTATATTCCCAAATAAAGCTGCATGGTTCATTATCACTCGGTTTTAGATATTACTTTCTTTAAGACGTTCTGCATTTTCAGCCATCTGCAATTTATCGAGGATTTCCTGTATATTTCCATCTAGGATATAGGGAAGATTATAAACAGTCAGGTTTATCCTGTGATCTGTCATTCTTCCCTGAGGATAATTGTATGTTCTGATTTTTGCAGATCTGTCGCCGGTTGATACCATTGTCTTCCTCCGGTGGGCAACCTCATCGAGGAATTTCTGGTACTCAAGATTATATAACCTTGTCCTGAGCTCTTTCAGAGCCTTATCGTAATTTTTAATCTGCGATTTTTCATCCTGACATGTCACAACAATACCTGTAGGTATGTGGGTTAGGCGAATTGCTGAATAGGTTGTATTCACCGACTGTCCTCCCGGACCGGATGAACAATAAGTATCTTTCCTGATATCTTCAGGCCTGAGATCAATATCAAACTCATCGGCTTCCGGAAGCACAACCACGGATGCCGCAGATGTATGGATACGTCCCTGGGTTTCTGTCTGTGGAACACGCTGCACACGATGAACACCCGATTCATATTTCATTACTCCATAAACACCTTCACCGGAAACACTGAAAACAATCTCCTTGAATCCCCCGGCTGTCCCTTCGGAAACATTATTTATCTCAACCTTCCATCCTCTTTCTTCGAAATATTTACTGTACATTCTGAAAAGATCTCCCGCAAAGATACTTGCTTCATCACCTCCGGTCCCGGCTCTTATTTCCATAACAGCATTTTTATCATCTTCAGGGTCAGCGGGTATGATAAGCATCTGTATCTCATCTTCCATAGCAGGTATCTTTGAATTGAGCTCTTCAATCTCAGTTTTAGCCATTTCGCGCATCTCCTCGTCCTTTTCAGTTGCAAGAAGATCCTTGGCACTCTTTAAATTACTGAGGGCAGCCTTATATTTCTCATATGACTCAATAATTGGAAAAAGGTCCTTATATTCCTTATTCAGCTTGACATACCTTTTCATGTCTGAGAGTATCTCCGGCTGGGTAAGCAGCTCTCCAACCTCTACAAATCGTGTTTTCACACCCTCAAGCCTCTCCAGGATCATATTGTTTGCCATAGAATATTAAATTTCAGGGTGCAAAGATAATAAAAATGGGTTGAAAATTAATCTTTTTCTTTTACCTCACCCCAACCCCTCTCCTGAAGGAGAGGGGCTAACACAATGAATATCTTATAGTTCCCCCTTCTCTTTTAGGAGAAGGGGGCCAGGGGGATGAGGTATTCTTTTTAATATTCGAAAGTTCCGAATTCAGAGCTGATAGTCAGTCTTTTCCTGTCCGAAGTTTCGCAATGCCCGATCACTTTTGCTTCAAGATTAAATCCGGCAGCAATATTAATGATTCCCGAAGCATTGCTCTCATGGGTGAATATTTCGAACCGGTGTCCCATGTTAAATACTTTATACATCTCCTGGTAAGAGGTCTCCGACTGTTCATGAATGATCCTGAATAAGGGGGGCAACGAGAACATGTTATCTTTGACAATATGCATATTTTCAATAAAATGCATCACTTTGGTCTGACCTCCGCCAGAACAGTGAATCATGCCATGTATTTCAGGACGCATCGTTTCCAGCACTTTCTTGATAACCGGGGCATAGGTTCTTGTTGGAGAAAGAACCATTTTCCCGGCATCAGTATTTAGTCCTTCAACCGGGTCTGTCAGCCTCATTCTTCCGGAATAAATAAGATCGTAGGGAAGTGTTGTGTCGAGACTTTCAGGATATTTTGATGCAAGGTAAGGAGCGAACACATCATGACGTGCTGATGTAAGACCATTGCTACCCATACCGCTGTTATACTCTTTCTCCCAGTTTGTTTTTCCATATGATGCCAAACCTATGATGACATCTCCCGGTTTAATATGACAATTTGAAATCACATCGGCTCTTTTCATCCTGGTAATAACAGTGGAATCAACGACAATTGTCCTGACAAGATCACCCATATCGGATGTCTCGCCACCGGTCGACCAGATACCAATACCAAGGTCCCTCAGCTCTGCCAGAACCTCTTCAGTTCCGTTTATTATTGCAGACAACACCTCTCCGGGAATATGATTCTTATTACGACCGATTGTTGATGACAGAAGAATATTGTCATAGGCGCCCACACAAAGTAAATCGTCGAGATTCATCACAATGGCATCCTGTGCTATACCTTTCCATACAGATATATCGCCTGTTTCTTTCCAGTAAATATATGCGAGGGATGATTTAGTTCCTGCTCCATCGGCATGCATTATATTGCAATATTCAATATCTCCGCCGAGAAGGTCCGGTACAATTTTACAGAATGCTTTTGGATAAAGTCCTTTGTCAATATTCTTTATGGCAGCATGTACTTCTTCCTTTGATGAGGAAACACCTCTTTTGCTATATTTTGATTCTGTGGTCATAATAAAAATCTAAGACCACTAAGATAGGAAAAATGATGATTTTATTCTACTTCTTTGGTGCCTCATAATCAGTCCTTAATACTTTGAATTCAGTCCTCCTGTTTATCTGATGAGCAATTTCTCTCTGTTCATCATTTGCAAGGCTGTTAATATATTGCTCTGATAATGTGGCGCCTAATTTAAGGAAAGGATTCTGTGCAGCAATAGCAGCATCAACAACTTTCGGGGTTGATTCGCCATAACCCTTGGCGGTAAGCCTTTCGGGAGCAATTCCCTTATCAATAAGATACTGTACTACAACCTGGGCTCTTTTTTGAGAAAGGTCCAGATTATATTCTTCTGTATCGCGCGAGTCAGTATGTGACATAAGTTCAATGGTAACGTTCTCATTATCGTTAAGAGTTTCCACAAGCTTATCAAGAGAAACCATCGATTCTGGTCTGAGGTCCCATTTACCAAAGTCATAAAGGATATTTGGAAGCTCAATTGGCCTGTCTATCGGGGTCAGCATTATTGTTACCATAAATTCACGGCTCTTATCCTGTCCTTTTGTGGTCTCTTTCTCTTTTCCGTTAAGATAGCCCCTTTTGGATGCAAGGAAGATATAGTCAACATCGGCTTTAAGATCGAATTTAAAATCTCCTCCCGAGCCTGTCTCGGCCTGAAGACTGTTACCATCA
>Ga0315536_1000013_pt1 | contig 66023 bp, 49 predicted proteins | sample SalMarSW160230MG_FD_203093 | JGI IMG/M metagenome (GOLD analysis project Ga0315536, IMG submission 203093) | Salt marsh sediment microbial communities from the Plum Island Ecosystem LTER, Massachusetts, United States - Salt Marsh Sediment SW1602-30 ...
GACGTGACTAGGAGATAGCCATCGTACCCTTTTATAACCTCACAGGTGCGGGACGATGCCCCCCCTAAGTACATTCTTGCCCAATCGGCGGTGCCGTCCGCGGCAAGTTTGAGAACCCAGGGAGCCGGATCCGGCAAGACAAATGACGTGGTCAGCGCGCCAACGATAAAACCATCGTCTACGCACTGAATCGATTGGGCCACATCGTCGCCTGTGCCACCGTATTGCTTTTGCCAAAGGATGGTGCCGCTGCTGTCAAGCCGTAGTACCCAAGTATCTATCTTGTTTCCATTATCTGTTTCTACGTCACCGACAAGAACAAAGTCCCCGTCTGGGGTAATCTGCATCTCTTTGGCCGTTTCGTTTCCACCGGCGCCGTAACGTTTCTGCCACATAACGGTGCCGCTGGAATCGAGCTTGACGACCCAGGCATCGGTATCGCCACCAACGGAGGGCTTCATCGTGCCTGCCCCAATATAGCCTCCGTCGGAAGTCTGGTGGATGGAACAGAGGGTCTGATCGGTTGCAGATCCCAACCGTTTTGCCCATTCAATAGACCCGTGCCAGGACAGTTTCACCAAAATGGCATCTCTTGTGGCACCGAACGAACCAGGTGAGGCGTCACCGGCTGATATCAAACCGCGGTCTTGCGTATGTTCGATGCAGAAGGCTTGGTCGGCCCCCGTGGTATCGTAAATGGTGTCTCCCGGCAAGGGAACGCAAGAGATCGCCAGGTTTCTCAGGTCATGACAGCCGAGACATTTGTCTGCAGCCGTAACGGTTTGATCCGGCTGGCCGTTTACCGTGTACTGACTTCCCGTTTGAACATGTCCCGGAATGGCATGGAGGGTGCCTATGCTGTGGCAGACCTCACAATATCTCACGAGTTCCGGTTCCAAGGGATCCCAATTCGGGTTGGTGGGGTCGTCGGAATGGCACTTCCAGCATTGGGGGTAGCCCCCCCCTCCGTAGAACGTCATATGGGTTCCCGGTGAGGGTAAATTGTTCATGTCAAATCCCATGGCGGTCTTTGAGGGATGCAGCGGCTGTTGATCAAAGTAAAACATCCCATCCGCAGACGCTCCCGGGCCGTGGATAGACGGATTGACCGGATCATCCCAGAAGTGACAGCTCTCGCATGAAAAGGGAGTGGGCGTGACAATAGTGGGGGGATATTCCCAAAAATAGTTGATAGGGGTTAACTCTCCCACCAGGGTCGTATCATGACATCGCGTGCACGCATCACTATCGGAGAGGTTTGTATCATCATGGTGAGAGTCGCCCAAGTTACCCCACAGGGCATAGAACCAGGGGTATACCGTGTCGTCTCCTGTGTGGCACATCTGGCAGTCTCTCACCGGCTCGTTGGTATTGGGGTCTTGCTCGTGACAGAGGCCGCACTGTCCTTGAGTAGCCGGATCGAGGGCGTGGTGACGGTCGCCGTTCTCCTGCTGATCCCCATGACAGGCCCGGCAGTCCTCTTCCACAAATGCTGCGTAGGGCTTATCGAAAACCCCCAAACCTTGGGGCACATAGTCCATGATGATGCGATGTGGCCGGTAACCGTCTCCTTCCGGGTTCGAAGGGCGTGCGTAGTTCTGCGCACAAGGAAGGCCCCCCTGCACGTGACAGACAGCACAATCCCTCGTCAACAGCAGTTCGGAAGACTCGGTGCAGTGGCAGGCCAGGCACTGACCCCGTCTGCCCATGCTGCTGAGATGGTGTCTGTCTGCAAGGGAACTGCCGTGGCATGTCCTGCACTCGGTTTCCCCCCAACCTTGGGAGTAGGGATGGAAGGGGCCATGGCAATCGGAGCACGCTCCACCGGTGGAACATATCTCGGGTATAGGCACTGTTGGCGGCCAGTCCGCGTATCCCAATCCTGCGGTTACTCCCGTGATCAAAAACAAAAGCAAGAAAAGACGCCCCGATCTGATACAGATTTGTGGTGCAGACACCATGCTTTCTCCTTCCGTCGCATTGTTGAATTGCGGCGCACTCAATAGCGATGGGTACTCATGTGATGTTTTGCAGGAATTGTCCTAATCACTAAGTCCAATTGTTTCGATTTTCCTTACAGATCGTGCATGAATAACGGTCCAGGCGTTGTAGACAACAGGCTTAACAGTTGGATTTTATGCAAGAATCATGCAAGGGAAGGGGTTAAGTCATTTCAGACAGTTAGCTGAGGAAAAGGAGAAGCCCAAGCTAACATGTGGGAACAAATGTGCATGATATGAGAAGGGAAAGTAACACCCGTACGGAGCTTAGGGTTGAAAACGACAGGCGGGATGCCTTTCTTCCTTGCAAGCCCCCTCGCATTACAGGCTAAAGCACAAAATATAGTGTATCTTACAAGAGACGCAGATTTATAAGTAGCTTGCCATGATGGGGACTCACGAATCCCTCGATTTTCCAATAGATTGCTAAATCATATTGAAATGTGCCTTGAATCTTTGGGCTGAATCTTACGAGCCGATCATGCTGAAAGAACCTGAGATATCCTAGGAGGCTGTCGGAAAACGTCCATCTGCGGCGTTATCCTCATTCTTCGTCACTGCGGCATACCGATAAGTACGCCTCATTCCTAAGAATCTCGGATGCCTTGCATCTGAACATTTTCCGACAGCCTCCGAAACCGGGGTTCTCCGACAGGCTCCTAGACACCCTAAATAGGAAGGCTGGCCAAAAGAAAAGCCCCTGAAGAACGAGTAGTTGGATAGGACTTCGGGGTAGTGTTGCCTGGATGCCTGGACCGGGCTTCACCGCGAGACCTAAATGAAGGCTCGAACTTAGGGGCTTCACTGATTGGGCGTAATAATGCGGCCTTTTTGCCTTCACAGGATCAAAAGGCGCGGCAGCACCGGAGCCGAGGTCGGTGTCTCATCCTGATATTTAGTCTAAGTGCGGTGAGGTCACGTTGCCGCCGGCCCCAGACGTCTACCGTTTGCAAACAAACGCATCAAGTATGCCTTAACCTCTTTATCGTCATCGCTCTATCCAGAAAGCTTTAACGATGGGAGTTCCGAACTAGCCCGAAAACGTTGACAGAAGCACTCGGAAATACCTCTGAAATTAAGGGAGCATAGCAATTCAAATTGGGTGTAAAAGAGCAAAACAAAGCCGAGGAGCCTTGAGGTAGATTAAGCACAAACCAAGCTGTTTCCCGCCGTAGAAAGGCCTGTTTGGAAGGAAGGCTCCTCGGCCTTCTCAAAAGGATTGAAAAGATCAACAAGCCAACAGGGCCATCCTTAGACGAACGTGGCAGCATAAAGCGTGCCAGGAAGCGCTAAACAAGAAGTAGTTGGCAAAGACACAGCTATCAATGGCAGTGTGTATGCGAAAAACAAAGCCGTAGACGCAGAAACCGCAATACAAAGGAACCCCCAATCCAACATACAGGACATTAGACTTGTGGCAATAACTGCTAAAATTCTCGGACAAAATGCCACAAAAGGAGGGCTAGGATTCAGTTAAAGGCAAGGGGAACAAGAAACCAAGCCTATCATTCGAGGACTCTACAAAGATCGAAATCTTCGGTTTGTTCCGTCTCTCTGCTAGACATAACGATGGCAGGTTAATCAAAGACAAGAGATTGAAGCTCCCTGTAGCAAGCTACAGGGAATCTTCGACCGTAAGGAACGCTGACTTTTTTAGATACGCTCGCTAACCCCGCAGCAAGCTACGGGGAATGCGCTCGCTTTTGCGGTTCATGAAATGCTAACACGGCAACGGTCTCAAGATAGTCCTCGACGTCTAATCGCAGGAACCTCTAATAGTCAGCATTAGCAACCCCGCCAGGAACCCAACCGAGGTTTATCTTGAAAACAGCGTCGGCACGTGCAATAGCTGCGGCACCTTTGTATTTCAAGATTTCAAGTCTACTTTCGTCATATATGGACGGAGCAAAAAGAAAAGGTCAATAGCCTCCCTTTCCTATTCCTTGACCAACGTCTCCTTGAGACAAAGACTTGCCAAGAATGCAATAATCGCGCAGAAAAAAAGCAGCAGAAAGGCTTGCTGGTAACCCGCGAGGGTAAAGGCACTGCCTTCGCGGCCATTTCGTTCCAGAACATACCCGAGAACCGGCTGGGCAACAGCGCCGCCCAAAAAGGGAAACAGATTCACTAATCCGGTAGAGGTTCCCGCTATCTGTACCGGAAAAAGTTCCTTGGTGGTAGTAAAACCAATGACTACAATGGCGCTGGAAAAAATGCCAAGGCTAAGACAAATCGCGTAGAGGGCCGGTGTCGGCAACTTCTCCGTATAAAAAGCCAAGAGCCCTGTCACACCAACCAACACAACGCCGGACAGGACGATAACGGGTTTTCGTCCTCGAAATATCCGGTTGGACAAATAACTCACCATGGGACTTCCCACAATCATGCCAATGGCTAACATCGACAGGATCTGCCCGGCCTCCCCTTTTGTGAATCCGTAGACCTGCATGAGATAAGGGCCGCCCCACAGCCCTCCAAACGAGAAGAAGACTGCGCAGTCAAAGAAGAACCAGATGGCCACCGGCCAGAACCAAGGATAGGTCAAGACCTTTTTCATCCCTTCCAGCAACCCAACAGGCACACGGTCGGACCCCATCCCTTCGGCAGGAGAAGGCCAACCCTTGTCCGAAGGGCGATCACGCACGAAGAGCCAGACCAGGATTGCCAATAGCAGCGTGATCGCCCCAACAATGACAAAGGAAAAACGCCATCCGATCCAGTCACTCAAAATGGCCAACGGCGTGGCTGCTGAAAGGGAACCGATCCCCCCCATGGCCATGAGGATTCCTGTCATGGTGGCAAACTCCCTGACACGAAACCATTCTGCCAGCACCTTCATGGAAGGCACGAAAAGCATGGAGACCCCAAGTCCGACCAGCGTTCTTCCTACGACGGCCACAAACAGAGACGGAGCCAGTCCCAGAATGAGCGAACCGACAAAGGCCACTACAAAAAAGAGGGTGATAGCTCGTCGAGGCCCCCAGGAATCGGAAAGCAATCCAGCAGGCAACTGCATGATGGCATAGGGATAGAAATAGGCTGACCCAAGAAGCCCCAAGAGGGGGCCACCGGCCTGGAGGTCTCGCATCATGTCTACTGCCACCACTGCTGGACACAGCCGATGGAAATAGACCAGGATGTAGCTCACCGCCAAAATCCAGAAGATCAACCATCGATACCGCAGCGCTTTGTTTAAAGTGTCAGTCATCAGATTTGTTTTTTCCCTATGTTGTCATGCCGGGCCAACAATAATTCTAGAATTGTTGGGCACCTTAAAAGGAAGGCGTTGGATCTCTTCCACCCCTGCTTCAGCGAACATGGCCATAATCAGCGCTTCAGAGGACGATTGTCCCTCAGATGTACCCAATAGCATATTCGGGGACAAAAGGGCTGGAAAAAGCGGACCGTTCATGAATGGATATGGATGGAATGGAAGCAGATAGCCAGAACTTGCTTTTTGGCGGGCTCAGTGTGCTAAAAACAGCGTTTTTGTGTCAAGGACAGAGCTGTTGTCGTTGATTTTGGAGGCGGGAGATATAGGAGGAACATTTTTTGTGGATGTGAAGCCTCCCCGCCCTCCCGGGCGGGGCTTCCCGGTAAGGAAGAAAAACAGTTTTTTCCCATAGCTCCCCTCGACCCCGTCCTTTAGGACGGGGCTAGCGGGGAGCAAGCCGGTCAGCGTTCCTTACGGTCGAAGATTCCCTGTAGCTTGCTACAGGGACCTTCAAAAAGCTACGCCCTGTTTTCCTATCACTCACTGTCACGCTTTAGGACCGCAAGGAACGCAGACTGGGGTATCATGACAGAGCCCACCATCTTCATCCGCTTTTTACCCTTTTTTTGTTTTTCCAGGAGCTTTCGCTTCCGCGTGATGTCTCCACCGTAACACTTGGCCGTGACATCTTTGCGAAAAGGGGAGATGGTCTCCCTGGCGATAATCTTGGCGCCGATAGCCCCCTGGATGGCGATCTTGAACATCTGTCTGGGGATCTCCCCCTTGAGTTTTTCACAGGCATACCTGGCCCGCTGGTAAGCCCCGTCCCGATAGACCAGCTGTGAAAGGGCATCCACCTTCTCGCCGTTGATCAAGATATCCAGTTTCACCAGGTCGCTATCGCGGTAGTCAAGAAGCTCGTAATCAAAGGAGCCGTATCCCTGGGTCACGGTCTTGAGCCTGTCGTAGAAATCGTATATCACCTCGGCCAGCGGCAGTTCACAGGCGAGCTCAACCCGCTTGCTACCCATGTATTGGTGCTTTGTATTGACGCCCCGGCGTTCAAGGCAGAGCTTGATGACTACGCCCAGGTATTTGTCCGGCATCATGATGGTGGCCCTGATATAGGGCTCCTGGGTGGAGGCTATCCGAGAAGGGTCGGGATAAAGGGCGGGGTTGTCGATGACCAGGGTGGCCCCGTCTTCCAGCATGAAGTGATACTTTACCGACGGAGAGGTAATAATCAGAGAAAGGTCAAATTCACGCTCCAAACGTTCCTGGACGATTTCCAAATGCAGGAGCCCCAGAAATCCGCACCGGAACCCAAACCCCAGCGCTGCCGAGGAGTCCTTCTCATAGACGAGGGAGGCGTCATTGAGCTTTAGCTTATCCATGGCTATGGCCAGGTCTTCGTATCCGTCAGATGCCACCGGATAGATAGAGGAAAAAACCACCGGCTTGATCTCCCGGAAACCCGGCAGCGGGGCGGTACAGGGACGATCATCATGGGTGATGGTGTCTCCACATCGGGTATCGCTGACCGTCTTCACCCCGGCAATGATATAACCCACCCCACCAGCGGACAGCGCGTCCTTTGGAACCCTGTTAATTTGAAAGATGCCCACCTCTTCCACCCGGTAGCTCGCGCCATTGGACATGAAGCGTATGATGTCTCCGGGCCGCACCGTGCCTTCAAAAATGCGGCAGTGGATAATCGTGCCCCGGTAGGAATCATAGTGGGAATCAAATATCAGGGCCTGCAAGGGGGTGTTCGGATTTCCCACAGGCGCCGGGAGCCTGGCAACAATCGCTTCCAGGATTTCGTCAATCCCGATCCCTTCCTTGGCCGAGGCGAGCATGGCCCCATCCGGGTCCAGCCCGAGATCCCTTTCGATCTGACGTTTGACCCGCTCCACGTCGGCGGCCGGCAGGTCAATCTTGTTGATCACGGGAATCATCTCAAGATCGTGATCCATGGCCATGTAGAGATTGGCCACCGTTTGGGCCTCCACGCCTTGGCTGGCATCGACCAGGAGGAGGACCCCCTCGCAGGAAGCCAGGGACCGGGAAACCTCGTAGGTGAAATCAACGTGACCGGGCGTATCGATGAGGTTTAAGGTGTAAGGGGTGCCGTCTTCGGCAGTATAAGGGAGAGAAACGGCCTGGCTCTTGATCGTAATTCCCCGCTCCCGCTCGATGTCCATCGTGTCGAGGATCTGCTCCTTAAAATCTCGGTCGGAAACGATGCCCGTGGCCTGGATGAGACGGTCGGAAAGGGTCGATTTACCATGGTTGATGTGGGCAATGATGCTGAAGTTCCGAATCTGTTTCAAAGCGCCCCGAAACCGAGGTCAAAGGCCCGCAAATTTGCCTCCACAAACGCGGCCTTTGTCTTGGTCCGGATGGTCTCCTCAAAGGCTTCTCTGGGAACAGGAAGGACGCCGCTTCTGGCCAAGGCGCCCACCATGACCACATTGGCTGACAACACAGAGCCGGCCTCCTCGGCCATGGCCTGCGCATTCAATGTCACGAGTTTCCTCACACGGCTTTCGATAAAGGCAAAGAGCTTGTCCACCTCCGGGTAAGAACCCTTTCCGATAGCCACGCTATAGGGCATCACCGGCACGGTATTGGAGATGACCACGGAATCGGCTGAACACTTGCGCATCGCCCGATACGTTTCCACGGGTTCGAATCCCAGGAGGACATCAGCCTCGCCCTCTGAGATGATGGGACTCTTGATATCACCGATCATGACCGTGGATTCCACCACCCCGCCCCGCTGGGCCATGCCGTGGACCTCACTGGCCAGCACATGATGGCCGGCGTGGATCGAGGCCTCTGCCAGGACCATGGTGGCCAAGAGGGTCCCCTGTCCGCCCACCCCTGTAAAGCATACCCGATACTTGTCCATATGGTGTCTCCTCCGACGGCTTGGTAACAAACCGTCTGTTTGTTCAGGTTCTGATTATGCCTTCTTCGGCCTGATCTTTTTGCAGATCTGGATACACACCCCGCAACCGATGCACAGGTTCTCATCAATGATCATGGTCGTTTCGGCATCAGGGGCCGGATTCTTGTAAAGTGCCGGGCATCCAAACGTGTCAACACACTCTGTGCAGTCGGTATTGCACTCAGGGCCTACAATAAAGGCCCGTTTTGGTTTCCTGTGAAGCATGCGTCTTTCATAGAGAGGGCAGGGCGCCTTGGCTACAATGACGGATAGCTTGTTGGCCTCCAGTGCCTCCTTGACCGCATGCTTGGTCTTGGCCAGGTTGATGGGACTGACTACGGCCACCTGCTCAACACCACAGGCCCTGACAATGGCCTCGATAGAAACGGATGGCTTGTCCCATCCAGCAGGGGTGATCTCGACCCCGGGATGGGGCTGGTGGCCGGTCATGGCGGTGGTGCCATTGTCGAGTATGACAAGGATAAACTTGTGCTTGTTGTGCACGGCATTGACCAGTCCAGTGATGCCGGAGTGAAAGAACGTGGAGTCGCCGATAAAGGCAATGACCTTCCTATCAGTTACCCTGGAAATGCCGGCCGCCGAGGTGACGCTGGATCCCATGCATATGAGAAAATCAGCCGTCTGCAAGGGTGGGAGGATGCCCAGGGTGTAGCAGCCGATGTCCGTGGGGAACACGGCTTCGGTCCGGGTTTCTTTCAAGACGCTGTTGACTGCGTAATAGGTGGCACGGTGGGGACAACCCGCGCACAGGTTCGGCGGCCGCATGGGCAGCTCGACCGGCTCAGGATCCTCCTTCACGTCAATGGGCGTCGGGGGGGAATAGTCAATGCCGAAGAACCTGGCGGCGACCTCACGCACCATGCCCGGGTGGTATTCATAGAGGCGCGAAAAAAGATCGGCCCCCTTTCCGGCAATGGGTGTGATGAGCCTGTTGCTCTGGGCCGTGACCTTCAGGCTCTCCTCCAGGACCGGCTCCAGTTCTTCCACCACAAGGATCTTTTCCACGGACCGGATGAAGTCCACGGCAAGCTTTTCCGGAAACGGGTATGTGAAGCCAAGTTTCAGGATCCTCACCTTGTCCTCGATGCCCAGATCCTTGATTGCATCAGCCACATAGTTATAGGCCATGCCGCTGGTGGCCACACCCCACGGGCCGGCCCCTGTTACGGTATTAAAAGGGGATTGGCAAGCCATGTCCCGTGCCTTTTCTCCCCGGGCCAGCAGCACCTTGTGGCGCAGCCTGGCATTGGCAGGGACCGTGACAAAGCGCCGACTGTCTTTTTCAAAGGCGCCCTTGGTCGCAGACGGCTCCAGGGGGCCGGTCGTCACGATACCACGATGGTGGCTCAGGCGTGTGGTGGTGCGAAGGAGGACGGGGAGTTCCAGGGCCTCCGAGATGTCAAAGGCCGCCTTGGTCATCTCCTTGGCCTCTTGGGCGGATGCGGGCTCCAGCATGGGCAGATTGGACAGCCTGGCATAGATCCGATTATCCTGCTCATTCTGGCTTGAAAACATGGAGGGGTCATCGGCCGTGACGACGACCATGCCTCCCCGGACCCCGACATAGGCCAAGGTCATGAGGGGATCGGCAGCCACATTGAGGCCCACATGTTTCATGCTGCACATACTCCTTACGCCGGACACGGCAGCGCCGGCAGCGGTCTCCAAGGCCACCTTTTCATTGGTGGAATACTCAAAATAGAGGTCTGACTCGCCGGCGATGCGAAACAGGCTGTCCCCTATCTCGGACGATGGCGTGCCGGGATAGGTCGTGGCAAAGCCCAGTCCGGCCTCAAGGGCGCCTCTAACAATGGCCTCGTTTCCTAAAAGGAGCAATCTTTTCTCTGCCTCTTTGGTCAACAGGGGATGCATGATCACCTCCATGATCGTGGCTTCTGGGATCGCGCTTCAACGAGAGTTGTAATACGGCTAATTCGTGTTCATTCAGAAATGGCATCTTTGGGCCCGATGCGGCGTTCTCCGCGGGTCTCTGTCCTCGACGTAGCGCTGCTACGCCTGCGGCGAAAACCCTTGTGCGGCCTTGCCTCGGACCAAAATCTGCCATTTCTGAATGAACACCTTGTAGTGCTCAATCGAGCTATGTTGGCTGGGGTGGCCCGCATTTATGGATGGACACTAATCCATTAACTCATAGAGAATCGGACGTCAATCTCGATTCCGGTGGCCGTCTGAGATCAGAATAATCGATGGCTTCTCCCAGATAGGCGTCGACAACGTCCTGATTGTCTTTGATGGCGGCCGGAGGACCCTCCGCAATTTTCTGACCGTAGTTGATCACCACGATCTCGTCAGATATATTCATGACCAGATTCATGTCGTGTTCTACGAGCAACACGGTCATCCCCCGGTCCCGGATGGCGCGAATCCGTTCCGACAAATGCTCTGTTTCGCGGTCATTGAGTCCCCCTGCCGGCTCGTCCAGGAGAAGCAGTTGAGGCTCGGTTGCCAAGGCCCTGGCGATCTCCAGAAGTTTTTGATCACCCAGCGAGAGGCGTCCCGCCTTGGCGTCTTTTTTCTCGTGGAGGCCAACGAATTCGAGGTATTGAAGGGCGGACGCTCTGATGTGCCGTTCCTCTTCACGCATTTTCCTGAGGCGAAAACCTGCGGCAAAGAGCTCTGATCGAGTCCGCACATGCCGTCCCACCATCACGTTTTCAAGCACCGTCATCTCGCCGAAAAGCTCCACGGTCTGGAAGGTGCTCGATATGCCCAAGGCGGATATCTGGTAGGGCTTGAGGCCCTGCGTAGGTCGCCCTCTAAAACGGATATCGCCTGCCGTCGGGTCGAGGATTCCGGTGATCATCTTGAAAAGGGTGGTCTTTCCAGCGCCATTGGGCCCAATGACCGACTTAATCAATCCTGAACCCACCCCAAAGCTCAGGTGGGCTATGGCCAAGAGACCTCCGAACTCCTTACAAAGGTCATCTACTTCTAATAAAGCTGGCATGGGTTATGTCAGGCTGAATGGATTTATAAACAAAAGACGATTTCGTGTCCGCTCAAAGGAATTTTCGTTTGGGCGACAGCCCGTCAATAGATGAAACCCCTTGCCTTGTCAACAGGGGTCTGGGTGGCGAATGATGGGTTGCACGGCGCTGATGTTTTTACTATATTATGACGTGAGCTGGACTTGTCCGTGCAACGGCTCGTCACTTCTCCATGAAGAAGCAGGAGGTCATCATGGCTGGCAGGGCCCTGATCGTCGTGGATATGCTCAATGATTTCGTGGATGTAAAAGGGGCATTATACTGTGGTCCGCCCGCCCGGGACATTATCCCCTTCATCAACAACCGGATAGCGGATTACCGCAAGACCGGAGATGCCGTCATCTACATACAAGATTCCCATTCTGAAGACGACAAGGAGTTCGAGAGGTTTCCAAGGCACTCGGTGAGCGGCACATGGGGACACCGGATCGTGCCGGAGCTTGCCCCCCGGCAAGGAGACGTGGTGATCCAGAAAAGACGCTACAGCGGTTTTTTTGAAACCGAATTGGGGGACTGGTTGACCAAAAAACAGATTCGAGATGTCGAAGTGGTGGGTGTTTGCACCAATATCTGCGTCATGGACACGGTCGGTGGCCTGGCCAATCGAGACTATGACATCACGGTGCCGAGGGCGGGGGTGGCTGATTTTGACGCTGAGTTTCATGAATTTGCTCTCAAGCGCATGGATAAGATATACGGAGCCCGGATCGTATGACAGGTCTTCCCGAACGGCTCGAACTACTGACCGATCTCTACGAATTGACCATGGCGGCCAGTTACTTTGAAAACAGGATGGCCGACCCCGCTACCTTCTCGCTCTTTGTTCGCAAATACCCGCCCAACCGGGCTTATTTTGTCGCAGCAGGCCTTGAGGATGCCCTGGACTTCATAGCCAATTTTCGTTTTTCAGAAGCGGATCTGGCTTATCTGGATAGCACGGACACGTTTTCAGACGACTTCCTCCAATATCTTAAGAACATGCGTTTTACAGGGAGCATCCGCGCCCTGACCGAGGGAGCCATTTTTTTTACGGATGAACCGATCCTTGAGGTCACGGCTCCCATTATCGAGGCCCAGGTGTTGGAGACCTTGGTGATCAACACGATCAATCTTCAATCCATGATTGCCACCAAGGCGGCCCGATGCGTCCATGCCGCTTCGGGCCGCAGGCTCGTTGATTTTTCCCTCCGTCGGACTCACGGGATCGACGCCGGGCTGAAGGTGGCCCGCAACAGCTATATCGCCGGGTTTGTCGCCACCAGCAATGTGCTGGCCGGAAAGCTTTACGGCATTCCCATCGCGGGGACCATGGCCCACTCGTATATCAGTTCCTTCGGGGATGAGATTGAGGCATTCAGGGCCTTTGCCCGCTCTTTTCCCAAAAAGACCGTCCTGCTCATCGACACCTATGACACCCTTGCCGGGGCCCGAAAGGCCGCCGTCATAGGTCAAGAGATGGCCAAGGAAGGCGGCAAGTTGCTGGGCGTCCGCCTGGACAGCGGGGACATGACACGGTTGAGTCAAGAGGTTCGAAATATCCTGGATCAAGCGGGTCTTCATGAGACAGAGATATTTGCCAGCAGCAATTTTGATGAGTACAAGATCGCAAGGATGATCAAAGACGGGGCTAGGATTGACGCCTTTGGCGTAGGGACCAAGATGGGTGTGTCGGCCGATGCGCCTTATTTTGACATTGTTTACAAGCTTGTCCAATACGGCGATCGACCCATTATGAAGCGCAGCACGGGCAAGGTCAACCTGGCGGGCAAAAAGCAGGTCTTTAGAAAAACCGACAGCCAAGGGCGGTTCATGGAAGATGTCATCGGCACCAGCGATGAGGCCGTAGCCGGGGCAACGCCTTTACTGGAGCCCGCGCTGGAGGATGGAAAGGTGGTCAGGCCCAGTCCGAGTTTAGAAGAAATCCGGCAGCATTTTGTAGAAAGCTTTCAAGCCCTGGATGACGCCTATAAGGCCCTCGAGGGGGCGCCTTCCTTTCCGGTGAAGGTAAGCCCTCGGCTCAGCGCGGTTCAAGAGGCAGCGTCAAGGTAGAGGCTCAGTCCATCAACATTCGCCTCGACTTCTTCCGCCTGTCTTGTGATGTTCCGTCCTCCACGGCCTTGAGGCAATCACAAAGGCGGCGATCAACGTGAGCAAGACCCAGTCCCTGCCTATCAGAATCAGGGACGCCCAGGAGTAGCCTCCGTAGGGTTTGCTCAGCTCGTTGTACAGGTCTCCAAAGAGGATGACCCCGAGCACCAGGGGTATGAAGTACTTGATCAGGATATCCCACCAGGCACCCAGTTTGATGGATGATACCCGGTTGATATGGTTTCTCAAGCCCTTCAACCTGAAGCACCAGCCAACGAGAACACATTCAAGAATACCCACCACAACCAGTCCGTAGTGGGTCAGAAAATGGTCCACGATGTCTAACCAGAGCAGCCCTGCCTGGGTGGTAAAAATGATGGAGCCAAGGAATCCGAGGATGGAGACCGCGGTGATGAGAGGCTTTCTTCTCAGGCTGAACTTATCTACCATCGCAGACGTGAATGCCTCCATGATCGATATAGACGATGACAAGCCGGCCACCACCAGACACAGGAAGAATATGGCGCCAAAAAGGTTTCCACTGGGAATAAGGCTTACGGCCTTGGGATAGGCCACAAAGGCGAGGCCTATGCTCTGAGAGACCATCTCGGACAGGGGCTTTCCCTGAGCGGTGGCCATAAAGCCGAGCACCGAAAACACGGCCAGGCCTGCAAAAAGGGAGTAGCCACTGTTTATAGCACCCGTCAGTATGGCATTTTTTGAGATGTTCGCCTTTGCTGGAAGGTAACTGGCATAGGCGATCATGATGCCAAAGCCGAGGCTGAGGGTGAAGAAGATCTGGCTATAGGCATCAATCCAGACCTTTGGATTGGAGAGTTTGGAAAAGTCAGGGGTCAGATATGCCCTCACGCCTTCCATGGCCCCGTCCAGGGTCAGAGACCAGAACACCAGGACAGCGGTAAGAAAAAACAGCAGGGGCATGAATATCTTGTTCGCAAGCTCTATTCCTTTTCGGACCCCTCTATGAACAATGAACCAGTTCAGGAACCAGATGATGACAAGCGCGGCGAATATGGGGGTTCTGATCTGGCCAATCTCAGACGGCGCCTTGCTCACTGAAAGGAAATGCTTAAAGAAATAAGTATTGGGGTCATGCCCCCAGCCAAGATGGAAGGAAAGAACAAAAAAGTTGAGGCACCATGCTATGATCACCATGTAGTATAGGACGATGCCGAACATGACGAACGTCACGGCCCACCATCCCAGCCACTCCCAGTTCTTCTTAATCTTTGCATAGGCCAACGGGGCCGACCCTATCCTTTCATGTCCTATTGCAAACTCAAGTATGAGCAGAGGGATGCCTGCGGTTAAGAGGGCCGCCAAATAAGGGATCAGAAAGGCCCCGCCACCATTGTCATAGGCCATGTAACTGAATCGCCATATGTTGCCGAGCCCTATGGCAGAGCCAACGGCTGCAAGGAGAAAGCCGAACTGACTCTTCCACCGCTCTCTCTTCATCCCCCTGAGGCCTCCTGTGTCGTTAGGGTCAACAGGCCCATGGAACAGGCTTTGACAAAAAAGATATAGATAATATAAAGTTACGGGTCAAGGGAAAAGGGGCCCAGGCAACGGCCCCCTTGGATTTGACGCCTCTTTCAAACCTTGTTATAGAGCACACAGATTGGAAACCCTCACGGCGGGTTAGGTCCCATGAAGCGGATAGGCATTGTCGTCAAGGCTCAGCAAGAAGCCATAGACAAGGCGGGCGAACTCGAGACCTGGCTCAAAGGGCAAGGTATTGATGTCCTGACCCGGCAGAATATCCCCGCACCCATTACCTCGCGCCATTGTCTGGTAGAAAACATCACCAAGGCCCCTGACGATCTTTCTTGCATTGTGGTCCTGGGTGGTGATGGGACCTTCCTCAGCGCCATCCGATGGGTCCAGGATACCGGCACCCCGGTTCTGGGAGTGAACCTCGGCGCCTTTGGATTCCTTACAGAGACCCCCGTGGACCGGCTTTTTCCAGTCATGGAGCAGGTGATCAGAGGCGACTTCCGAACCCAGGAAAGGATCTTGCTGTCAGCGACAGTGGTTCGGGACGGCGAGCAACGCGCGTGCCAAACCGTCCTTAACGATGTCGTCATCAACAAAGAGGCCCTTGCACGGATTGCCCATATCCATACTTATATTGACGAGGACTATCTAACCACGTTCAAGGCGGACGGTCTTGTTGTGGCCACGCCCACGGGTTCCTCGGCCTATTCCCTGTCAGCAGGGGGGCCCATCGTCCACCCGTCTCTAAAAACGATCATTCTTACCCCCATTTGTCCCTTTACCCTGATCAATCGTCCCCTGATCGTCCCGGACACAGTCACCATCAAGATCAAGATCGAAGAAGGGGACTCGAATATCTTTCTGACCTTTGACGGCCAGGTCGGTCTTCACGTCACCCACCACGACACCATCATTGTTGATAAGGCCCCCCACACGATTCAGATGATCAGGACCCCGGGCCAAAGCTACTACGACGTGCTAAAAGCGAAATTAAGGTGGAGTGGCCGGTAGGCGCAGCGCCGTGCTCATGGACGCCTGACAAGTTCTATCAGGAACGACACTGAATCAGCCCTGCAAACCATGTAACGCTCGAAAAGCCATGAAGCAACGACAATGGCGGTAAAGACGATAGAAACAAAGATCGTGTTCCTGGCCCTTGCTGCCCTGGTGACCACGGAGGCGGCCGTCAGGGTCGTCGTCTCTGAAGCAGGGCTTTCCCCCATGTTCATTCTGGGTGTGGCACGCGTGGTACAGGTACTGTTTTTTCTGGTGATTGTCTCGACCTGGGGGCGAGGCATGTCATCCATAGGGCTGACTCGGGGCCAGATCCTTGCCGGGGCGAGGCGGGGTTTGATCTGGTCGGGCATTTTCGGAATTTGCGCCGGCCTGGGTTTTGCCGTCCTTTATGCAACACACATCGACCCCTTCAAACTGATTAAAACCCACATGCCGCCGAGCACCCCGGGGATCGTCTTGTTTTTTGCAGTCGGCGGCCTGGTAGCGCCCATGGCAGAAGAGGTCTTTTTCCGAGGCATCGTCTACGGGTTTCTGAGACGGTGGGGCGTCCTCTTGGCCCTGGCAGGCACCACGGCCCTCTTTGTCCTCGCCCATGCCATTACCTCCAGGATTCCTCTCACCCAGCTTGTGGGAGGCATTGTCTTTGCCGTGGCCTACGAGGTGGAAGGCAACCTCATGGTTCCCATCACCATCCACGTCCTGGGCAATATGGCCATTTTTGCCCTTTCCCTGATCGCGTGATGGGCTTTCGAAAGACAAGAACAGCAGATGAAGGGGAGGATGTGGGGTTTGGGGCAATCTACCTCAAGGAAAATTTAATGGGCACCATGACCCATTGTCTCATGTTATTGCCGTTTTCCGTGCCGGGAACAAAGGTCCAGTCCCTGACCGACGTCAACGCCGCCCGGTCCAACACGTCAAACCCCGATGAGGCGGCAATTCTTATGCGTCCCACCTTGCCACTTTCAAGGACCTCAACCCGCAGGAGCGTCCGACCCTCATAGCCCCTTCTCCTGGCCATATCGGGATAGCGGGGGCGAGCATTTTCTTTGTATTTCGGGGTGGCATACGTGATCGAACCCTCTGTGGAGCCGTATGCCTGGGCTGTTTCTATGTTTTTTCTCTCGTCTTGATTGGTATGGTTAGAAATCGACGCGGTTTTGAACGAAGACGCGCCCTCGATTTTTCTATCCAGCCTCTCCGGGGCGTGGCCAAGAGAAGGCTCCAACACGGGTCCAATCCGGTCTTCCAGGCCCAACGCTGGCTCGGGTCTTGTGACCGCTTTAGTCCTGCTTGCTTTCGCCGCCCTCTTCTTGATGACCCGCCTGGCCGCCAGGGCTTTGTCCCGGCTTGGCTTTCTTGGACCAATGGGGGTCGGCTTGGCCGCGGGTTTGTTCTCTTGCAAGAGGTGAGACCTTAACCCGGTTGCAACGGGTTCGGCTTTGGGAGAAGGACCAACCGCGGCCTTTGGGGGAGAAACGATAGACAAGGCGATCGGCTTACTGATGTTGCCGTGCGTATAAATGGCCTCCGGCAGTGCTGCGCTCAAGACGGATATATGCACAGCCACGGCAACGGTTGCCGATACGATGACATCCCTTTTCATTTTTCCAGCTGCCTGGGCACTGCCTCCATGGAGACCTTTTGGAATCCTGCCAGCCTGACGTCATCAAGGACATCCACGAATGTCCCGTAAGGCGCTCTCATGTGTCCTGAAATAATGGCTGTTTTTCCTGGAGAAGCTGCTCGTTCCTTATTCAAGCGGGACAGGAGTTCGTCGCCTGGAACGAGTTCTTGATCCACAAAGACCTCTCCCTTTTTATCAATGGTGATAACTAAGGTTTCCCCTTTTTCCGTTTCAAGACTTTGGGCCACAGGCAACACGATAGGGATGCCCCGGTAAACCACCATGGAGAGCATGGAATATATGAAGAACACAAGGAGCAAGAATATGATATCTATCAGGGGGATGAGTTCGATGCGGGCGCTCTTGTTCTCCAGCTTGAGCCTCATCTTTCGTGGTCTCCCCCATGGAGGATTTCCAGAGATGTGGCATATTTTTCGATACGAATGCCTGCTTTTTCTACCTTGGACATGAAATAGTTGTACGGAAACAGTGTAAAAATCGCTATGACCAGGCCAGCCGCAGTCGTAATCAGGGCCTGGGCGATGCCTGCCGTCACCGCCTGCGGATCCTGGATGCCCGCCCTGCCGAGCATATCAAAGGAATGGATGATCCCAATAACCGTACCGAGTATTCCCAGCAAGGGAGCGGCGGTAATCATGGTGTCGAGCACGGGAAGATACCGTTTCATCCTCTTGATCTCTTCTATGGCTGCCATTTCCATGGCCTTGGAAAGGGAGTATTCCCTGTGAACCAGCCCGCAGACGAGTACCCTGACCACGTAATCGCTGGCCCCCCGTGTACTTGTCTTGATTTCCTCGTATTGTCTGGTGCGAGCCAAGTCCAACACCTGATCCACGAGGCGACGGTCTGTATCCCTCTTTTCACGTATCCAAAAAAGCGCTCTTTCCAAAATGAACGTCATGGAGATAACGGAACACGCAAGGAGGGGATACATCACGATTCCCCCCTTCTGGAACAGATCAAACATCATGAATCAAACTCCTCTTTTCCTGGTTACGCTGCTTCAAGAAGGGCCTTTGATACTGAAAGATACCAGCACGCATGAACCAAGTCAAACAACCCGAGACAGGGGTGTGGTTACCGGCCCTAATTGCGCTGTTGTCTGAGGTGTTGCTGGAAAACAAGTTGAAAAAACTTCGTTGATTCGGCAAGATGACTGGTGCCCATCCACGAACGCGGGCAACCCGAGCCAACATAGCTCGGTTGAGCACTACTAGGTGTTCATTCAGAAATGGCAGATTTTGGTCCGAGGCAAGGCCGCACAAGGGTTGTCGCCGCAGGCGCAGCAGCGCTGCGTTGAGGACGGCCTTTTCACAAGCCGCAGGCGCGCAAACCCGCGGAGAACGCCGCATCGGGCCCAAAGATGCCATTTATGGATGGACAGTGACCAAGAACTCAATCAAGCTCCCCGTAATCTACAGATTGTAGTGGTGTGCTTGAGAGTATTTTTCTGGTGCATGCGGTATGATAAGAATAGAAGGACTTCATTTTTTGATCGGTGAAAAACAAATCTTGAGGGACATTTCAGCTGAATTTGAGCCTTGCAAGATCCACGGTATCATTGGCCCGAATGGCGCCGGCAAGTCCACACTGCTCAAGAACATCTGTAGAATATGGGAGCCTCAGGCCGGCACGGTTTTTATTAACGATAGAGATTACAGAGACATATCCCGAAAAGCCCTAAGCACGATCATCACGATGGTCCCCCAGAATCCAACCATCGGGTTTCCCATATCGGTTTATGAGATCGTCTCCATGGGACGTCATCCCCATCTCGGACGCTTCCAATCTCTGACGCGCAAAGACCGGGATATCGTAGAAAAGGCCTTGAAAATAACCCAAACATACGACCTGAAGGATCGTAATATTAATGAGCTGTCCGGGGGTGAATGTCAGTTATCGGTTATCGCCCGAGCCCTGGCCACGGAAGCCTCTTTGATATTATTGGATGAACCGACGTCTGACCTTGATATCAGACATGCCCTCACGATCATGGGGTTGCTTTGTGAGTTGCGGGAGGAGGGGAAGACGATCCTGGTGAATATCCATGATCTAAATATTGCCAGGAGGTACTGTGACACCATATCCATTATTAACGAAGGGGAGGTGTTCTTTGTGGGTTCGCCCTCCGATGCGTTTTCAGAGGAGAATATCCATGAGGTCTTTGGCGTGAACATGATGGAGATCAAGAGCGACTCCGAGAGCTTCCTTTACTTCTATCAGCAAAGGCCGTGACCCCATGAGGGAAACACCATGAAAAAAAACGCTTTCCTCTTGGGCTTCAGTGTAATCTTAATTTGTCTATTCATGCCCGCCCCATGGCCCGGCCAGTGTTTCGGAGGTGAATGCCACAAGACCCCCCTGGATATGGGAGCCCTACAGGAAACATTGAGTTATGCCCGGGGAGAAACCAAATCACATAAGAGCTGGCCCAGGGTCATCGAGTACGAAGACGAGGTCTACGATTTCAGAAAAGACGTTATCCATCACGAGAAAAGGACCTTTGCCATAGAAAAGCAACCATTACGCATTATTCCTCATGCCGTCGGGGTGGCCGAGATCTTATGGGCGATTTGTCCCAGGCAAAGACTCATAGCCTTCAATGAATTGTCCGCCGACCCTGAATTCTCCTTTATCGCGGACCTTGTGAAAAAGCGCTTTCCTGTTTTTAAATCAAAACAGACCGAATTGATGATCGGGTATCAGCCTGATCTGGTTTTCGCCGTATTTTATTCGGGCGCCGATTTTAAAGAAAAGCTGAAGCGGGCCAAGATCCTTTTTTTCGATCTGGGATATTTTGGAACCATTGAGTCTATAAAAAGACAGACGCTTCTTATTGGTAAGATCATAGGGGAAGAAGGGAATGCAGAGGCGCTGGTCAGGGTCATGGACGAACAGATTCACAAACTCAGGCAAAGCATTCCAGCGTTCAAGAAGGCAACGAGAGTCTTGTATTATGATGAAGGCGGCTATATTCCGGGGGCATCATCTAATTTCAGCTCCATATGTAACATGATCGGCGTCATTAATGTGGGCGCCGAGCAGGGGATCAAGTCGTGGTCTCAGATCGACTATGAAACATTGTTAAAGTGGGACCCGGACATGATCATTGTCCCTGAGGGGAGACATCTGAAGGAACAATTGATGGCCAATGAGGTCCTTTCTCATGCCAGCGCGATCCAGAAACACGAGGTCCATGATATCCCACGGGTCTATTTGAGCGTTGATTCCCAGTACATGATCTTGAGTGCCAATCTTCTGGCCGGTATGGTGTATGAAAAAGCTTTTTAGTCTCCTCTTCGCAAGAGAGATGATACTGTGGGAAGTGTTATTGTGTCTCTTCTTTCTGGGTGGTTTTCTCGCGATTTCCTGCGGATCATGGCACATTGAAACCGAACATGTCTTCAGGGTTCTTCTGATGAAGACGGGTCTGTTCTCCGGCAAAGTCAGCGAGGTCGAATCGACCATTGTCTGGGACGGGAGAATGCCCCGTTTTATTGTGGCTTCCCTGGTGGGCTTTTCCCTGGCGGCTGCCGGTTGCGTGATGCAGGGTGTATTCAAGAATCCCATGGCAAGCCCCGGGGTTATTGGGGTCAGTTCCGGGGCGGCCCTGGGAGCAGTCACGGCCATCTATTTGGGTCTGGCCGCAAGATCTCTGTTTGCTCTTCCCGTATCGGCCGTCATATCTGCTTTGCTCACATTGATGATGGTCTTTGCCATTGCCACATCCAGGGGTCACACCTCCATCTCAACCCTTTTGCTCGCCGGCATTGCTCTGAATCTCATTTTTGGTGCCTTAACGTCCTTTGTGATTACCCTGAGCACGCGAGAATTCGACGTGGGCCGGATTATTGTCACTTGGCTCATGGGGGATCTGAATAACCGCTCATGGGATCATGTCCGAATCGTTTTTCCCACCACCCTCATAGCCTTGTTGGGCACACTATTTTTTGTCAAGGACTTGAATATCTTGATGATCGACGAAGAAACCGCTGCCAACCTGGGCGTCAACATCCGGTTGGCACGGAATGCACTGCTTTTTTTTTCCTCATTAGAGACCGGTGGGGCGATTGCCGTTTCAGGGGTGATCGGATTCGTGGGGCTCATCGCTCCTCATATGGTCAGGGGACTTATCGGGCCGGACAACAGGAAGCTGATCCCTCTAGCAGGCCTCTTGGGTGCGGTCTTCGTCATCTATGCTGATCTTTTTGTCAGACTCGTTGTCAAGGTGGATCTTAAAGTCGGCATCCTGACATCTCTCATGGGCGGGCCGTTTTTCCTCTATCTGCTGATCAAGTACCGAAAAAGGTTCCAATATATATAATGGAGCAGCGTTGGGCAGAGATTCGCCCCGATCTGCGGATACTATTGAAGCTCCCTGTAGCAAGCAAGCTACAGGGAATCTTCGACCGTAAGGAACGCTGACTTTTTTTGGATACGCTCGCTAACCCCGCAGCAAGCTACGGGGAATGCGCTCGCTTTTGCGGTTCAACCCCCATACAACTCATTGTCTCGGGAGCCCTAAGCGCTTATTTGACCAAAAAAGTGGGGATATTCTCTTGACCTTCCAGGAAGTTGTGTTCTATGAACTGAAGCGTTCTTGATCAGAGCCTTATTAACCCACACCAAAGGAGGAAGGCACGATGACAAAGGCAGAGCTGGTTGAAAAGATGGCAATGGATGCGAAGATCTCAAAGGCGGCGGCTGGTAAGGCCCTGGACTCGTTTAGTGACAGTGTGAAGAAGGCCCTGAAGAAGAAGGATGGCAAAGTCACGCTGGTTGGTTTCGGCACCTTTTCCAAAGTCAGACGCAAGGCCAGAAAAGGTATCAATCCTCAAACGGGCGCAAAGATCAAGATCAAGGCCCGCAACGCCGTAAAGTTCATGCCGGGCAAAGCCCTGAAGGAAGCTGTTTAATACCTTTTGCCCCCGGTTCCGGCAAACAGGAAGGTTTGCAGTGCTTCGTGCGGGGCGCAAGCCGGCCATTCTGGCCATCGCCCGTTACCAAGACTGTCGAGCAGGCCACCCCGTTTCGGGGTGGCTGAACCGACACCTGACGCAGGGATTCTTGGAGGACGCAAAGCCCCCGGATGTGGCTGGCGGATGGACGAGCCTCAGAACAACCATGGGTCACAAAGGTGAATAGCGAGACAAAAAGGGATGCTCTTTTGAAGGTGCTTTTCCATGCTTCCTTCAAAAGGGGCAAATTTATGCTCTCCTCCGGTAGAGAAAGCGACTTCTATCTGGATGCAAAACAGACAACCCTCGTTGGGGAGGGCTCTCTATTGGTTGCAGAGGTGTTACTTGATGAGGTCATAAACGCCCGCATCGACGCCATAGGGGGGCTGACAATCGGAGCTGACCCTATCATAGGTTCCGTTCTCACGCTGAGCGCCATGAAAGGCCTTCCACTTAGAGGGTTCATTGTAAGAAAGGAAACCAAGGAGCACGGAACCCAGAAGCTTATCGAAGGTCCAATAAAGCAAGGGGACCGTGTGGTTATCGTTGAGGATGTCATGACAACAGGGGCCTCCGCTTACAGGGCTGTAAAAGCAGTGGAAGATATCCAATGTAAGGTTGTGAAGGTGATTCCGCTTGTTGATAGAGATGAGGGGGGCAGGGAGTTCTTTCAGATGAAAGGATACGACTGTTGTCCCCTAATAACGATGAAAGAGATTGTCAAATTCGAAAAGGCACTTCGGAAGAAGCCGAAGAACAGTGTTTCCTCGAGTTCACATTCAGAACAAGGTTCAGGAGCCACTGCATTAAAGACCTGTCAACCCCTGCCTTAGGGCTTGCGCAAAGACAACTTCACATTTTGGCATTTCAGCTTCAGCCCATCTTTGATCGATGCCTCGTTCGCACCCCCCTCGAAATAGCTCGCTATTCCTCCGGTTTTGCTCAATCGGATCGGCCAAATCTGAACCAAGTCTGAGCGCTAACTCTGCGAACTTATTCTTGCGCGAGCCCTTAGGCCGCGGCATTTTCTCCGTAAAGCAAGCCCATTGCCAGAGGCCTCGCGTGTGCCAAGGTCGTTCTTCTTGTTGATGGGACTACCACAATGTGGTAGTAAACGTCAGGTGTGTTTCATGAGCGTGTAAACAAAAGCTTCTTGGGATCTCCAGTGGACGGTAAAGAATTTTTGTACTTCCGAAGGAAACTGAATAAAACGCAGAAGGAGGTGGCACAACTCCTCGGGACCTCGGTTAAGGCTGTACACAGCTACGAGCAGGGATGGCGATCCGTGTCGGGCCACATTGAGCGGCAGGTCTTGTTCCTGGTCTCCAGAAAGCGAGGGATGCTGCAGCGGCAGAAGCCTTGCTGGGTCATCAAGAAATGTTCGCGCCAACGCAGAGAAAAATGTCCGGCATGGGAATTTCAAGCCGGTCATTTATGCTGGTTTGTCAATGGGACCATCTGCGAAGGCACTGTTAAGAAGGACTGGAAGCAAAAGATGAATGCTTGCCGAGACTGTGAGGTTTTGAGCGCCGTGATGTAATGCGGTAGCAACGTTCAAAAGTTGTGGCATCGTGTATTTCTGAACAAACAATTTCGGGATAGGGATAACCGCTTCTCTTCGGCATCCAATGCCGTTAAGTAGCTATGGCCATTCGGGTTGGTGGTAATGGCTGTATGCCTACGTTCAGCGATCCTCCCTATCCCTTTAACTGCCTGCTAAAGGGGTTTGCCTCAACTTTTGAACGTTACCAATGCGGTTCATTTCCGGCAACGATAACCAATCATGAGGAGGTGTTGCTTATGCTCTTAGATGATGTCGTCATTTCAAAATCTATCATAGAAGCCTATCAGGAGAAGTTCCTGGCCCATCTGGATGTGGATGTCGCTTTGGTAGGGGCTGGTCCCAGTAATATGGCGGCCGGGTATTACCTTGGCAAGGCCGGCGTCAAAGCGGCTGTTTTTGAATCCAAGCTGGCGCCTGGTGGAGGCATGTGGGGTGGAGGCATGATGTTCAACGAGGTCGTGATCCAGGAGGATGCCCTCCATATTGCCGAAGACATTGGCATTGTTTGTCGCCCCAAAGGAGATGGCTATTATACCATGGACAGCGTGGAGGCTGCCTCCACCCTCGTTTCCAGGTGTATTAAGGCAGGAACCGTGATCTTTAATCTCATGCGCGTGGTGGACGTGTTGTTCAGGCAAGAGGCTGGACGGACCGGGGTCGCCGGCCTTGTCGTCAGCTGGTCTGCAGTGGAAAAGCTGGGGCTCCACGTGGATCCCCTGGGTATGAAGGCCGCCTATGTTGTGGATGGCACGGGTCATCCTGCGGATATCTGCCGAATTGTAACTCGGAAGATGGACGCAAAACTGAATACAAGAACCGGAGACGTGGTGGGGGAAATGCCCCTTTGGGCGGACAAGGGAGAGCAATTTACAGTGGCCAACACCGGCGAAGTCTTTCCCGGGCTATATGTCACAGGAATGGCGGCAAACAATGCCTTCGGAGGGCCACGGATGGGTCCCGTTTTCGGGGGGATGCTGCTTTCCGGGAAGAAAGTGGCAGAGGTGCTGGCTGGAAGATTGAGGGCGTAATTTGCATTGAAATGTTGTAGCCGCTGGTGACAGTAAGCGGGGGGACATCGTGTCAACGCATCATTTGATTTTGGGTAAGACCGTGGATTTTATTACCGGGCAGCCGATCGCCGACACCCATGATGAGCGTGCCAGACAGAAGATCGCCCGGCTGCTGGTAGAGGACAAAGGCTATTTAAAAGGTGACATCGAGATGAGGAGAAAAATACCGCTGACGGTGGACGGCAAGAGGGCGACCGCCAGGGTGGACTTTATCATCAGGCTGGAGGGCAGGGCCTTTGCCGTCATCGTCTTTGGGCCCGGCTCCCTGGTGAGCCGTGAACGCTCCACGCTGGCTGCTGCAAGGCTCGTGGAACCTTATGAAGTTCCCTTTGCGGTCGTCACAAACGGGCAAGACGCTGAAGTGCTGGAGACACAATCCGGCAGGGTCATTGCCGAAGGGCTTGATGCCATCCCCTCAAAGGAGGAAGCCTTGGAAAAGATCGGGGCCCTGACTTTTGAGGGGCTTTCGGAAAAGAGATTGGAAAAGGAACAGAGGATCCTTTACGTGTTCGATGTGCTGGCAGAGCGGGAATGCGATGAGTTTACCTGCAGTCTGTATTAACTGTCAATCCATGGGAAGTCAAATCTGAACGCCAGCTCTGCGAACCTATTTTGGCGCAAGCCCTAAGGTTCCTGTAGGCACCCGAGTGAAGCTGGGGAATTCGGCGCAGGTGCAGATCGCTCAGATCGGTGGGTAGTCGATCTATCAGGCAGCCTCAACGAGTTCAGGAGGTGATCACATGGAGATCTATCTTATGCAACACGGCCCTGCCTTGCCCAAGGATCAGGACCCGGAGGAGGGCCTAAACCCTGAGGGGGAAGCCAGGATTCATAGCAGCGGTCAAGCCCTCAAGAAAATGGGCGTCGCCTTTGACGCCATTTTGTCAAGCCCCAAGAAACGTTCAAGGCAGACGGCTGCCATTGTGGCGGAAGAAGTGGGGTTTCCTTTGGAAAAGATTGTCGAAACAAAGCAGGTGAAGGCCATGACCCCCCCTGAAGAGACCGTACAGGTCCTGTCCGAACTTTCGGGGGCAGCGCGGATACTGATTGCCGGCCATCTTCCGTCCGTGGCTGAAGTGGCGTCCTTTTTGGTGACAGAGGGTTCCAAGGCAACCGTACAGTTTGAGATGGGTGGGTGCTGTCGGATTGATGTCGAGGAACTGCCCACCCACTCGGGCCGTCTTCGATGGTACCTGCTTCCCGATCAACTGCGGTTGATCGCCCGTTAAATGCCTTTCGCTACGATCAATGAATGTAGGCTCGCCTATCGGCTGAGGCAGGCCGGGCCGGAGAGTGTCGTCTTTGTCCACGGCCTGGGAGCGTCAAGAAATTCCTTTGACCGCTGCTTTGACATGGAAACCTTCCAGGGTTACACCCTGGCCGCCATTGACCTTCCAGGTTGTGGTGAGAGCGGCTGGCCCGAAGATTTTTCGTACACCATGAAAGATCAGGCCGGTCTTGTCTTGACGTGGATTCAGTCGCTCCGTTTAAGGCAGATCATTCTGGTGGGTCATAGCATGGGCGGCGTTATCTGCTTGTACCTGGCTGAAGCTCTGGGAGCCCAGGCCAAGGCCTTTTTCAACCTGGAAGGAAACCTGAGCGGTGAGGATTGCACATTCAGCGCCAGGGCGGCCTCAATGAGCCAGGAGGCCTTCGAGACACACGGCTTTCAACAATTCAAGAAGAGCTTGCAAGAAAGCCTACAAAAAAGCTCCTCTCCTGGCCTTAACCAGTACTACGACAATATCTCAAGGGCATATCCCAGAGGCCTCTATTTAAGCTCGGCATCTCTTGTACAGGAAAGCTGTGAGGGCGACCTCAAGACAAAGTTTCTGAAGCTTTCCCTGGAAAAGTGGTATGTCTTTGGGGAAAGATCCTTGAATCTTTCCATGAGGCGATTTCTGGATCAGCATGACATCCCGTACTGGATCGTGCCTGACAGTGGTCATTTCATGATGGATGACCAGCCGGGATGCTTTTATCCCAAGCTTTTTGAGGCCCTTGGAAACAGTTAAGCTGTCGAATACATGCAAATGACCGAAGACAGAGGCACGAAAGGCCTGGAGTCCTCACTGCCTTATCCGTGTCTGCCACGGCCACCAGGGTCCAACGGACTCACACATCCTGGAGAAACTCTTTTTTGAAGAGATCCATTAAGAAAGGGCTGAGCTTTGGACTGACCTCCGGTGTGATAACCACACTGGGTATGATGGTCGGCTTGAACGCCAGCACCGGATCAAGGATTGCCATCATTGGCGGGATCATGGCCATTGCCGTTGCCGATGCCTTTTCAGACGCCGTGGGCATCCATATTGCAGAGGAATCGGAAAACAGGCACAGTGAAAGAGAAATATGGGAGTCGACTTTTTCGACGTTTGTTTTCAAGTTTCTTATTGCATCGACCTTTGTCGCACCGGTTTTGATCTTCGAACTTCACATGGCCATTCGCCTGAGTGTCATTTGGGGCCTGGCTCTGATTATCGTATTCAGTTACTACATGGCCACCCAGCAAGGTGTGAATCCATACAAAGTCGTGTTGGAGCATGTGGCCATTGTCGGGCTGGTGATCATGATTACCCACCACGTTGGAAAATGGATAGGATCCCTTTGCCATTGAAGGAGGACCTGCCGCTGTGTCCCTGAACGAAAGCCCTGATTGCCTGATTGGAAAGGTCATCCGTGCAGACCAAAATGAGGTTTTTGCGCTGGTGTCAGTGCGCCTGGAAGATGAGCAGATGCAGTATTTCCTGCGCAACCAAGATTGCCTGACAACAGACCTGCACAGCACAAAGGCCAGGTTGGGCATCAATCAGGAGAAGGTGAGTTCTTTTGAACTGAAGGGCAACAAGATTTCCTATGAAGCCAGGTTCTGGTTTTACATCCCCGAATATTCCGCAGGTCTTAGCATTGACCAGTTGATGGCACCGGGGCTTGAAATAGGCAAGATTTATTTGAAAAACCCTGAACTGAAGTACTCTGCGGAAGAATTGATCAACCTCATTTCAAACCGCACCATCATTGTCCCTAAAGGAACCAAGGTGCTGGAAGAAGGCATCCTGGCCGTGCCGGTCATGCCTTTTATCCATCCCCCCAATCCCAGGGTGTTGACGTCTGATTATCTGAAGGCTGCCGTGGTTAAAAGGATTCCTCGTGAGGATCTTTATTTTGCCCAGCCCGAGCAGAGGGTGGACAAAGTGGTGGTGCCGGCGGGCAGCGGTGTGGTCTCTCACACGAGCCTTTTTACACAACAAAACGAGATTTATATCTTGGACCTCGAGCATACAGACGCCAGGGTGGGGAGCAAACACACCAATGGCATTATCTACCTTGAGCTGATCGGCGGACCCAAAAACATTGTCAAGGAACGGATGCATTTTGAAGTCTACAAACCGGCTGTGGCGCAGCACAATGGAAAAAAGCGGTTCTATATTGACCTCAGGTCTTCCTACCTGGAGAGACTTTACGCAGACGGGTCGGTAGACCAGAACACGGTCGCAGCCATCAGCGAGGCGGACGGGCAACGATACATTAAGCTAGACAAAAAGCACCAGCAACTCTTACGTGAGCTGCAGCCCGGCACATCGCTGGTCCTTCAGGATTTTCCAAACCGGCTCCTGGCATCTTATCTCATTGTGGCTGCCGATCTAGGTCTCATCAGGGCCCTGACCTTTAGATGGGCCCCGGAGGAGCGATACTTTTTCAGGTCCGAGGATCTGGTCTTTATGAACACCCTTGTGGACATGGGCGTGGAGATCTACTGGAAGAGTCCCCTGCAGGGCGACCTGGTCCTGTACAAACATTTTTTTATGAGATCTTCTGTCATACCTTCATTCAATGAGGCCTTCAGCTCAAGAAAGCTGGCTGCCATTTATGGAACGGCAGGGCATGTGGATGCCGAGACCCAGAAAGAAATTGTAGACAGCATCCAGTCCTTTAAGAATTTCCATGGCGGCATTTGCGGCGTCCTGACAGGCGGAAACACGGGAAGTGTCACGTCCTTTGTGTCTGAAGCTACGGCGTCGCTGGGCATGCTTTCCGGAGCCGTGTACTGGAAGATCCCAGGCGTTGACATTGACCCTCATGTGGACTTTGCAGCGTATCTTTCCCGAAATGATTTACTGGAAAGACAGCAGATTCTATCTGAAACCACTGAGGCGGACATCTATATGAAAGGCGGCGTTGGGACCAACCTTGAAAATGCCATCACCTTTGTGAAGAAGAAACTCGGCATCGGGCATTATAAGCCGCAAATCTTTGTGGGTGTGTTCTACAAGCCCCTTCAGGACTGGCTCAATCACCTGGCATCCGAGGGGATGGTGGATCCCAGCGTCTTTGGAAGTTGTTACTTTGTTAAACACGGGGATGATGTCTTCGACACGCTGTGTCAACACTTCGGCTCAGAAGACAAGATGATCCACGAGGTCTCAGTGGGTAAGATGTAACCATTTTGTTTGCGATCAATTAGGGTGTAGATGATCACGAAGAAACATATCCGGCAATACTTGGACAAGCTATCTGCCGGCCTTCCCGTCGAGCAAGGCCAGATGTCTGATCATGTGTGGGAACAACTTCACGAATACATCATCAAACACTATAAGCGTCTGGACAAAGGGGCCCGTGCGTATGCGGATGAGATCTTTGATCAACTGGACGCCGGTGTGAAGAAACGGATTGATTCCCTTCCAGAAGGCCGCGAGAAAAAGGTCTTGAACCGGAAGCTTTCCATGATTCGGGGGGAACGCTCCCCGTTACCCGTGCTCTATCTGGACACCCCTGTCATCGAAAATGTCATCGGGTACGACTTGGAGCAGCCGGCCTCCCAGGCCGAGGCAGGAGATCCGGGGGCCTTACAAAAGCAGATTTTGGCCCTGGTTGGGAACAGCAAACTCGTGTGTCCTGAAGACAGCTTTCACCGAGAAACCCTTCAGATGGGAGACACCCGGGCACGGGAGGGTCTGAATATCATGAGGCGGCTCTCGAAAGGCTTGTCGTTTCAACATAGCCAGAGCATAGAGGACTTTCAAGTCTTCAGGGCGCTTCGTAGTTTCATCCATGGCAATGGTTTTATCAACTACCGAAGATTCTGGAAGGATGCCTTTCAGAAAAAAACGGTTGAGGCACTCATGAAGCAATGCCCATCCGTTTCTTTTGGAGGCCCCTTGGCTCTCGCCGAAGGGTCGGGGTCGGGGGCCAACCCGCATGGAGGGCCTGTCCATTCCACACGGCTTCGGATCAGATATGATGAGAACGCTCTGGACAATGAGCAACAACTGCAAAAACGATCTACAAGGCACCTGAGGGACCTGGTCAGGCTCGGCTTGAAGTACCAGACCATGAGGGGAAAGGCACAAGAACAACACGTCGACGGCTTCTGGGCGGCTCAGAAAACCGACCTGGCTGTTGTTCTCTGGAACCACTATGGCGGGCAACCGGAAGGCCTGGAAGGTCTGGCCTCCTTTTATGAATCGGAATACTTCATCGATGTTCCGGCCATTAAGATTAAAAGGGACGTCTGGCAGGCCTTTTCGGGGAATCATGCAGGCGGCTTCAGGAGAGTGACCGGGCCGCCGGACATCAATGTGCTTTCTGCGATTCTTCCCTATACGGATATGATGATCTTGGGCTTTGAAATGACTCATGTGGTGAGAGACAGGCTGGAGCTTGACGCTCAATTCGACACACAAATCTACCGCATGGATGAGCACGATCGGATCATGGCCGCCCTCAAAGAGATGGGTCACTGGGATTAGGATAAGCGTGGCGCAAAGCCTCCGCTGATCGCGGACGTACCATCAGGATTGCCACGCTATCCACTTACCCCCATCTTCCGACCAGCATCATAGCCTCCCCAAATCTAACCGGGTGGTATGATGTCATCAATGCAGGAGCCCCTCAAGAGTGCTGTTTACCAGCCGTTGAGCAGCCCTTCTTTTGTCAATGCAATTGTGATAGTTCTACACCATCATGTCAAGACCGTGGGACGCCATCGTCGTGGGTGCCGGGGTTGGGGGGCTTTCGGCTGCTGCCAGGCTGGTCAAGGCCGGGCTTCGGGTGTTGATCCTTGAAAAGGCCCTGCATCCCGGTGGTACGGCTTACGTTTATACCCGTCAAGGCTTTACCTTTCCCATGGGACCCCTGGGGTTCAGCACGCCAAAACTCGTTCGGCAGAACTTGACGGCCGTGGGCCAAGGCGATGATCTTCGGTTTCGTCGTGTCCACTATCAAATCAGGGCCTTTGATGTCGTGCTGCCCCTTTCGTTGCCCTTTGGCCGGATGAAGGCAGAGCTGATCGCACGCTTTCCTGCCGACGTTGAAGGTATAAAGCGGTTTTTCCACGAGCTGGAAACGATCATTGACGCCATGCGGTTTCCCAACCGAGCAGCCAACCGTTCACTGCTGGAAAGGGCAGCGAAGACTTCGGCCCGAGACTATCTCCGTGGATTGATCACAGACTGGCGGTTGCGAAGGTTTCTGGGCAGCCTGGGCACACGGGAGGCTTATGCCGGCCTGCCCCTTCTTGCTGCTACGTGGAATCACATGTGCGAGGAAGGGATCTGGTATCCTCAGGGGGGGATGAGGTCTTTTTGTACCAGACTGGCCCAGGCGGTGACGGATGGCCGTGAGGACCGTGGAGGTGTTGGTGAGATGAGGCTGGGTGCACAGGTCCAGGAAATTCGGGCGCGACACGGAAGGGTGTCGGGCGTCACCCTGGCAGAGGGTACGCAGATCGATGCGGCCGGCGTCATTTCTAATGCGGACTATAAGACAACCTTCATGAGACTCTTAAAATCAGAGTCCGTACCTGACAGATGGTCTCGCGTCGTGACCCAGGCCAGGCAGACCGGCTCTGTCTTTCAGGTCTGCCTGGGCGTGGATGCCAAGCGGATTGATCTTTCCGCCTTTTCCGAAGCAAGTCGAGTGATTTTCAGGGAGGAGGCAGGCGATTCGGGCCAATACCCGCCGGGTCCTGACTGGCGGGCACCAGAGGTGGATCCGGAAGCCCTGGCCGGCCAAGAATTGGAGATAAGCCTCTGGAGCAGAGAGGACCCGATCCTTGCTCCCAAAGGAGGGGCGGTCATGATCATTCGCGCGGAGGCCGACCACGCGCATTTTGCAAAGTACCGGCCGGCGCCGGGTCACAGGGATCCTGCCTACCGCGAGTACAAGGTGCGTCTGGGGCAAGCCCTGGTCCGAAAAGCGGCTCGTTTTATCCCAGGGCTCGAGCATGCGGTGCGGGTCATGGACGTGGCCACGCCTCTTACCTTTGAAGAGCGAGGCGGGAGAAGCCAGGGGGCGGTGGCGGGGTGGTCGTGGGATTTTGAGGACAACTCCGATTATCACCCGCTGGAACTGGTGGAAACCCCCGTTTTCGGGCTCTATATGGCCGGGTACCAGGCCTACTCGGCCCTTTTCATGGGGGGGGTGCCCACAGCCATGGCCAGCGGCCAAAGAGCGGCAGAGGCGTTATTGCAAGGTGTCGGGCCCATAGAAGAGATCAGAATCCCAGGAGTGACGGCTTTGTAGGAGATATTACTTCGTCAAAGCGTCACTCGGCCCTTGCTCATCCTCACTGATGGTGGACAGCTCGTTCAAGGCCTCACGGATCTCCTTCGCCCCCTTGTCACAGACTCGGCGCACCGCTTCGTATTCCTGCTTGACTTCTCTGAGGGAGAAACGACCAAGGGTCTTTTTCAGATAAATGTAAGCCAGGTCACGGACCGCCTGCCAGGTGTCGCGTCGAGTCTGATTTTCTAATGGTATCAGTTTGTCCAGATCGCGCAGACAATTCCGGTGAAAGGCCGACGTAAAGTATTTCAAGACCAATGTCATCCAAAAAAACAGAACCGCCAGCCCGACAACTCCCCCGGCCCCCAGCAGCATGGGCTGACCCATGCCCGCAAACGCGCTGGTCGTCGTCATCGTAAACGCCGCTGCTCCGCCACACAGCAGGCTGAAGAAAAACCCGGCCAGGGCATACTTGATGCGGAACCGGCGGACCCCCCTGCGATAGCTGATCAGGGCTTCAAGCAAATGAGACAGGCGTTCTCCGTGGGTCTCGACGAATGTTGCCAGATGATCGAGGCGGTACCTGGGGGCCTGAAAAATGGCCTTTTTCAATTCCTCACGTTGGTTTTCGAGGTAACGCAGGTAACTCGTATCGTCGGTGGCATTAGTGGAACCCGCCCTCGCATGGGGTGAATACGTGAGTCGGATCATCGGGATGTCTTTGCGGCCGGTGATTTGTGACAGGTTCCAGCAAAGGGTGCCGTACACCCGCAGCAGGTCATCCAAGGAAACGCATTCATCGATGCGGCTCAGTACAAAGAGGACCCGGTCCTCGAAGGTGCGGGTCGGCAGTGTCTCCCTGATGCTCACGTAGGCTTCACGGACGGTCCCTGCCTTGTGAGCGTCAAAGACAACCAGCACCAGGTCGGCAATCTGTGCGAAGTCGCCGATCACTTCCTGGTAGTTGTAACCGCGATCCCGTTCGGTGATGCTGTCGAGCATCCCAGGCGTGTCGATCACGGCCAGGTTTTCCAAGAACGGCGAGTTGACTTTTTTGAGGCGAAAGTGGGAGGCAAAGCGTTCTCCGTGCTTTTTTAGAGCTTCAAAGGGGTACTCGGGATCATTGAGCAGAAATTTGCCGTCCCGTTCCTCAGTAACACGCACGGTGCTGCTGTCGGACTCTGAATCATCATAAGTAATAATCGTAAAGGAATCGTCCGTGGGCGCCTGGCCGGTCGCCTGTATATTGGCTCCAAGGAATTCATTGATCAGGGTTGATTTTCCCGAAGAATAATTCCCCAGAACCAGCACCTGGGGCCGCCACTTGATGTTGGATTCCAGCGGCACATCGCTATATCCGTAACGAAGAGCCACGGGCGTCAGGTAATCCGCCACCATTTCCACCATTTCTGCCCTGAGCGAATTGATATAGTTCTCGCGGTACATGCACCTTCCCCGTGATCTGCCGATAAGAGGCTACGATTGACAAGAACTAGGAAAATTGCCCTTCTAGCATAACCCCCATCTTGTCATATTTGTCTTTGTTAATGCCCGGAGTATAGAGAAAGACAGGTGGTCTGTCAAACAGGGCGTCCAGAGTAGCATGTGAACTTCTTGAGACGTTACTTGTTTGCAATCCAAAGACGGAAGAACTCATCATCGAATCTGTATTTGCCCTGTCCTCGCTTTTCCACGACGCCTTTGTTCTCGAGTGTCCCTAACGAAGCCTGTACAGAAGATGCCGCCAGTCGCCATCTTGCGGTGAAGTCCTTGGAAAAAACCTTTGCCGGCCCCTCTTCGGCGAGGGCGATAAGGAGTTCTCGTTGTTTTTGTGATAGTCCGTCCCAGAATGCTTCGTAGTGCATGGACTCCTGGCTGACGATCGTTTCTATTGCATTGAGCACAGTATCTTCTTCTGCTTTTTTGGAATCCCTTGCCTCCTCCCACACGTTATGCGCAATCCGTTGGATGTTGTATGGTATGTCCCGCCCTTTTTCCAAGATTAGGTCAACAACGCCTTCGCTCAGGTCGTATTCGCCTTTCGCAAACCAGCTTGCAATAAAGGCAGTGAACAAGTCTCGCGGAATGGGAGCCAACTCCATCATTCTTCCCATACGATAGAAGGCACGCCTTTTGTCCTTTACCATGTCACGTATTACGGATCTCTTGGAACCCGACAAAATATAGCCGACTCGCTGGTGAGATTGAACGACAGCCCGAATTGCCTTTTCTGCATCCGTGCCATTGTATTTCGCAATATCAGAGAACTCGTCAATAATAATCACAAATTGCTTTTTCTTCCTGATCGACGCCTTTTCCGGATATTCCAAGACCTGTGTCAGTATTTGAAAGACCTCGTTTTCCCTGGCGATATATTCCACGGAGAAGGAGACTGTGCCATCAGGATTCGGGTCCAATTTGGGACGCAGGCCCGGCAGAATACGCGGGACAGCTTTGATCATTCTCTCAAGTCTGCCCTCAACCACTTCAACAACTGCTCTGGCATACTGCTCGGTAAAATGCCGGAGAGTGGGGGCCCTATAGAGATCGATATAGGCTGTGAGAAAACCGCCTTCTCTCAAGTTCTCCTGTAGGTTCTTCAACAAGCAGGTCTTGCCAATACGCCTGGGAGAAACCAAAAAAACCTTACCCACATTGCTCATTTCCGTTGCCAAGTCGGAAAGTTCAGTTTGCCTATCCGCAAAATGATCACCGAGGACAAGACCTCCATAGATAAACGGATTTCGCATTATTTCGCCAGCCGTGTTGACGGACCCGTAAAAGAATTATGCTATCACAATAATACCTTTAACGTAACGTCATATACATAACACAAGAGACGAGCTGGGTCAAGGAAAATGGAGAAGGAATTTCCATGGTCGCCACGCATATATGGTCCGACCCTAGGAAAGTATTCTTGATGCCTGCAAGTGACATTTCTTTTCACAGGTGCGACAATAATTACCCAATGTTTCTTAATGCAGATTGAGCAAGATATCGGCTAAGTATTTGAGACTCTGAGACTATTTTCTACCAGCCCCGGGAGTCCTCGGGAAAGAAATTAAGGCATGGTTTATGCAGTTATTTCTAGACGGCAGAAGTCTGGGGCCGGTGGCAACACGTGGTCTCACCGCACCTATACTAAATATTAGGATGAGACACCGACCTCGGCTCCGGTGCTGCCACTTCTTCAATCCTAAGCAGCCTGTTATCCCTTTTGTTTCTTGGCTCAGCCCGTTCAGCCACCCCTGCTTTCTCCCCAAGTGCAAAGCATGGTCAATCATGTGGAGCGTATCGCCAACGCTCGCTCCGAGGCAAACCTTGCCGGAAGAGCCGCCATGTCCCGAGCAGTTGAAGCGCAAAAGCGAGCGCATTCCCCGTAGCTTGCTGCGGGGTTAGCGAGCGTATCTAAAAAAGTCAGCGTTCCTTACGGTCGAAGATTCCCTGTAGCTTGCTACAGGGACCTTCAAAGAGAAAAGATTGTATCCTTGTCTGACAAGCCATCGAAAGGCGATCACCTGTTGCGACACATTCCCGCCAATAAGGGGAAGGACAAACTCAAAGCCTTGAGGCGAGCCATTTCGCACACGAACCCACTCCAGGCTCTTTTTGCCTGCTGAATGACGTCCTTTTTCAAAAACGGTCTTCATCTGCTCCTTGAAAAAAGCCCGTGGTTATGCCAAAGTCCCGCTTCAGAATTCGGCATTTTCCAGGTTTTCTTGCAGGCTGTCCACATGTTGAGCCATACAAAGTAGACGTGAACGCAACGCACATAACCAAAATCGCTCATGAACTTACCCTTGGCCCAAACCAGGTCATGGCCACGGTCAAACTGCTTGAGGATGGTGGCACGGTTCCCTTCATTGCCCGCTACAGAAAGGAGGCAACAGGCTCCCTGGACGAAGTGGCCATAACGGACATCCGGGGCCGGATGGCCAGATTACAGGAACTGGACAAACGTCGCGAAACCATACTGAAGTCACTCGAGGAAAGGGATTTGCTGACAGAGGAGCTGAAGGAAAAGATCCTCGCAGCCGAGACATTGACCACCCTGGAAGACATCTATTTGCCCTACCGACCGAAACGGCGGACACGGGCAGCTATCGGCAGGGAAAAGGGCCTTGAACCATTGGCCGCAATCATCTTTGAGCAGGAAGAAACCACGGATCCCATGGGTGAGGCTAAGGCATTCGTTGACCCTGAAAAAGGGGTAGAGTCTACGGAAGAAGCCCTTTGCGGAGCGCGAGACATCATAGCTGAATGGGTCAACGAAGACCAGGAAACCCGGAACAAGATGCGGGCGCTCTATGCCGACAGAGGGCTCTTTCGGACCAAGGTCATCCCTGGCAGGGAGCAAGAAGGGGCCAAATTCCGAGACTACTTCGATTGGGAAGAGCCGGCAGCCAAGGCGCCATCTCACCGGGTTCTAGCAATGCGCCGAGGAGAGAAAGAGGTTTTCCTCAATCTTAAGGTGGCTCCTCCTGAAGAAGAGGCCTTGGCCCTGTTGGAGGCCATGTTTGTGAAGGGCGACAACGCAGCCTCTCAACAAGTCAAGGACGCCGTCCACGACGCATACAAACGGCTTCTCTCAGGTTCCATGGCAACAGATATCCGCGTGGAGACCAAAGAACGGGCTGATCGTGAGGCTATCAAGGTCTTTGCCGACAACCTCCGCCAATTGCTACTTGCCCCCCCATTGGGCCAAAAAAATGTTCTCGCCATAGATCCTGGGATACGAACAGGTTGCAAGGTAGTCTGCTTGGACCGTCAAGGACTACTGCTCAGCACGGACACCTTGAATCTTTTCAGATCAAAAAAGGAAAAAGCAGCAGCCTCGGCAACACTAATCAACTTGTGCCGGACCTATCAGATAGAGGCCGTGGCGATAGGCAACGGAACAGCGGGCCGTGAAACAGAGACCTTCGTCAAAGAGTCGAAAGATTCCGGACTTCCAGAGAATCTGCCGGTGGTGATGGTCAACGAAAGCGGGGCATCTGTCTATTCTGCTTCAGATGTGGCCAGGGCGGAGTTTCCCGACCTGGACGTGACATTTCGTGGAGCGGTTTCCATCGGCCGGCGTCTCATGGACCCCTTGGCAGAGCTTGTGAAAATAGACCCCAAATCGATCGGCGTGGGACAATACCAACACGACGTGAATCAATCGGCACTGAAGACGAGCCTGGATGACGTTGTGGCAAGCTGCGTGAATGCGGTCGGGGTGGAAGTCAACACTGCCAGCGAAAAACTCCTCGCGTATGTGTCGGGTCTTGGCCCGCAACTTGCCAAGAATACTATTGCCTACAGAAATGAACACGGTCCGTTTTCTTCCAGAGAGGAGCTGAAGAAGATACCTCGCCTCGGCCCCAAGGCCTTTGAACAGGCAGCAGGATTTCTCCGAACAAGAAACGGCGAAAACCCCCTTGATGCCAGTGCAGTTCACCCCGAGTCATATCCCATCGTGGAGGCCATGGCCAACGACCTGGGCTGCACAGTCAAGGATCTTCTCGAAGATGAAACTCTTCGAAAACAGATAGATCTCTCACAATACGTCACCGACAAGATTGGGCTTCCCACGCTAACCGACGTCCTGGCCGAACTTGCAAAACCTGGCCGGGACCCCCGCAAGGAATTCGAGGTATTCTCCTTTGCAGAAGGGGTGCAGAAGATTGACGACCTTCGCTCCGGCATGAGGCTTCCCGGGGTCGTGACCAACGTCGCCGCCTTTGGTGCTTTCGTGGATATCGGCGTGCACCAGGATGGACTGGTGCACATAAGTCAAATGGCTGACCACTTCGTCAAGGATCCCCGCCAGGAGGTTAGGGTCCAGCAGAAGGTCATGGTGACCGTCCTTGACGTTGACCTGGAGAGAAAGCGTATCTCTCTGTCCATGAAGGGGCAAACAGGTCACAAGGCCAAGGGTGCGAAAGGAGCGTCAAGAGGAAAAAGGAAGGGGAGCACACCACAAAAGAGCCGAAGGGTTCCTTCCCCGAACAACCCTTTTGTTGGGGCTTTTGGAAAGCAGAATTCGTAACGCTCCGACGGTTAAGGAGATATTGTATGGAGAAACAGTCTGGATGCTATCTGCCACATGCGGCTCATAGATGAGACTGGAGAGAAGGCTGCTGTATGGGTTGCTGGACAAACGGTGAGATCCCTGCCTCAGATGGTTACAAAAAGACATCCAAACACCCTTTTCGATCTTGCCAAACCGGCGGCGTTGTGATTTGCATTTGAAACAGCAAAAAACGCAAAAATCAAGTGGTTGGCAAGCTATACTTACTCGGATCCTCTGTCCCGTTTTTTGCCATGTCGATTAGTTATCCTGGGTTGGAAGTAGGCCGGCGATTCAAGGAGACACCGCTTTGACTCCGCTGGGAACAATGCAGTATAGCACCATGCAACGAAAGACAGTTTTTTGCCATATGATACCGTTGCCTTAAATACGGGCAAATGTAGAGACAAATGTGAGGGACAGGAAACGCATGGGAAAATGGTATTTCAGATTTTTGTTTCTGATATTCGTGAACTGCATGGTGTTTCTTGTATTATTTATAGCCGCGGAAATCTCTTACAGAGTCTATAGCGATGGCTTCACTAAGGCTGTCGCAGGAATTGCCAGTTATTTTGATGAGGTCCCTTACTCGAATTTGGGAGTATCTAACTGGGTGATTTTTGATGAGGAACTGGGCTATCGTTTGAATCCCAAGAAAGCTGCTTTCAACAAATTCTCTATACGGCATGGACAAATTGCTATACCAAAACCGGAGGAAGTTTACAGAATCATTTATCTTGGAGATTCTATACCTTGGGACAGAGGTGGTTTTGTAGAGAAAACACGGGACTTCCTGAAAGAAATAGGTCAATTCGATGTAATTAATGCAGCAGTACCTGGATACACAAGTTATCAGGAAGTTCTTTTTTACAAAAAATACTTGCAAGCAACAACTCCAGATTTAGTAATTTGGATCTATTGCCTCAATGATAATCATAAATTTCTTCATCGGTTTGATGAGAAAGCAAGAATGCTTTGGACCAAAGAGGCTGAAAGATCTTTAAAGATTAACTCATGTTGGGATCGTATCGCAAGTCGAAGTTATTTGCTTACGAGGTTGCATGTTGGAATTATTTCCAGAACTAAACGCAATAAGAATTCAAATTACAGATTTGTTTGGGAAAACAGAGTTGACTTCAATATTGCATGGAGGGACGATTCATGGATAGATTACGAAGATTATTTGTTAAAACTGAAAAGCATTTTGGATAGTCAAAATGCAAAGTTGGCAATTATTGTCTTTCCGTTTGAACCCCAGCTTTTACACATAAACGATGCGGAGAATTATGATTACGTTGTAAAGCCCCAGCGCAAATTACGTACCTTATGCAAGAAATATGCTATTCCCTGCCTGGATTTGTACCAGAGATTTGCAGATGAATATTCTCGAAACAGGAGGCTTTATCGAGATGGAATACATTTAAACTCAGCCGGCCATGATCTCTCGACTACACTGATCTTATCTTTCTTGTTGGAGAATCGTTTGCTATCTCTTGAATAGTTAGGGACCACCGGCAGAGCCGGTGGCTTGAGGAAGACCCCTGAAAGGGGCCTCTGACGTGTTGCTCTTTGGATGGAATTTGCTACAAGAAACTTTCTTTCTGATCACGAATATTCGTTGAGAAATGCTTAGATACATTTTCATCTGCGCTGCATTGTATGTGTTTCCAACTTTCAACTGCCAATGTTGCTTATCACTGATACTGTTTTGAAGTCCTTTTTGGAGTGCCTTGCCCCGCCATTGCCAGGGTAATCATTTATGGCCTCCTGCCGAGCAAGATGGGGTGGCGAGCTGGATTTTCACGATGCGCATTTCTTTCGGGTTGCCTTGTGAAACCTTTACATATGGGCATCCTTGCCCCCATTCTTGACACGCCTTTCTCTGCTTTACGTTTTCATCTTTTTTCCTTATGCTAGCGCAGACCTTTCTGGCAGGTTAAATGGATTCCAAAGGGACTGACATGCCATCTGTGGCGATAGTCAAAGGCTTTGACCGGTATGATAATATCACCCGGGCGCTTGATTTGCTTGGCTCTGAGGCGATCTGCGGGGCAACGCATTTGCTCAAACCCAATTTTGTCTCAACGGAGAACCAGTTGGCCTCCACGCATCGAGAGGCTGCAAGAGCCGTTTTGGATTTCCTCCACAAGCACTCAGAAAATCCTGTGATCATTGCTGAAGGGGCCGCCCTTCATGATACTTATGATGGGTTCCGGAACTTCGGCTTCAACGACCTTGTCAATATGTATGATCACGTCTACCTCAGGGATTTGAATAGGGACGAGTACGAAACTTTTACACTGTACGATGAAGCTCTCAACCCCATGGAGTTTCGCATCGCCAAAACAGTGTTAGACAGCGACCATAGGATATCGCTGTCAATTCCCAAAACCCATGATACTGCCATAGTTACTCTCAGCCTCAAGAACATGGCCGTTGGAAGTCTAATTCGGAACGCGGGGCACAGCTTTTTTAACTTCGTCGGGTGCCTTGCGGACAGATTCTTCACGTATGTCCCTTCCCACATGAAACCCTTTTTTTCCTTCCAGGGTTTGAGCCGCATAGGAATCACGAAAATTTCCAGCAGCGACAAGGTTAAGTTGCATCAAGGTTATCTCAATATGCACCTTTTTCTTTATCAGCTTATTAGAATCATCCCCCCACACCTGTCCATCCTGGATGGCTTTACAGCGATGGAGGGAGACGGACCTATTTCAGGGGATAGGGTTGACTGGCGAATTGCCATAGCCGGAACGGATGGAATAGCTGTCGATGCGGTAGCGGCCCACTTGATGGGCTTTGATCTTGAGTCAATTGGGTATCTCCATTTTTGTGGAAAAGCGGGACTTGGTGAGACGAACATCCGCAATATCAACATTATAGGGACCAGCGTTGAGGAATGTCGACGCACGTTCAAACCGCACTTGTCATATCAAGCTCAACTTCGTTGGAAAGAGATGGGAGAAAGAGCCTTCGAGAAGCTGCGAGCTGTTTTAGAGGCGAAGGCAGCTTAGAATTGCTGGCTTTTCTGTTGTCTTTTGGTGAGCTAGAAATAGAATCTATAAGATACTGGGTTAGTTTCAATATATATGTTTTAATCCACTCCAACTTTTATGGCAGCATATCGCATTTGCTTTTCGTTCCACTTGGCAGAAGCTGGATACAGAACTGATCACCTACTCGAGACACTGAAGAAGGAGAAAGCCATGTTTTTACTGAACCACATCAAGCCTGAAGAGGCTTCTGGAAAAGTAGCCGAAGCCTATTCCGTCTTTCCATCCCAGGTTCCGGTGCCCGAACTTCTTATCCTCATGAGTGCGAGTCCGGAACTCGCATACGCGCAAAGCGGAATCATCCGCCACTTCATGAGCCATGACAGGCTGGACATGGGTCTTCTGGCCATGATTCGTTACTTGGTAGCCAATGAATACGACTATCAATTTTGCATTGACTTCAACGCCGGGTTGCTGAAACGGGCCGGCGGGATGTCTGACACCGACCTGGATGCCCTCAAGGCCAATCCGGAAAATGCGCCGTTGGAGGAATCTCAAAAGGCTCTGCTCTTGTTCGTTCTTAAAGTCGTTAGAACTCCCAATGATGTCGAAAAGTCAGACGTGGACAAACTGCGTGAGCTGGGCTGGAGCGACAAGGACATCTTTGACGCCGCCTATCATGGCGCTGCTATGATCGGGCCGAGCACACTTTTTAAGGCGTTTACTGAGTAGACTGGGCCTTTACTAAACCAGACCAGCAGGGTGTACGCCTCATATTACGTGATCAAGAGCCTGTAAAATAGTCTTATTAACATTTTTAAGTTGACATCATGTGACAAATATGCTATCTTTTGTCACATATGGAAACAAAGGGCGTCTCATCTGCAATAATTTCGGCTGTTCGCGCTGGCGTAGTGGAACAACTCAGTTCCATTGCCAAGCACCCATTTGACGGTGCAAGGATACAATATGTTGAAAAGCAATTCATTGAGACTCTCGGCAAATCCGGAGCGTCTGGGTTGAGTGAATTGTTTTCGCAAAACGACGAACGCGCTAAGGCCATTATCCATGACCGCCAAAAACACTATCGTAAGTTCCTTGCGCTGGGCCGGTATTTGACCCTGCTGGGTGAAATTTCCCTCAAACGGGGGATTTACCAGAGTAACAAGGCAAATCGCAGCATCTGCCCCCTTGAAGTAAAGCTCAAGTTCATAAATGACTATGTAAGCTTTGCTGCTGCTGAGTACATCTGTTACAGCTTGGCCTCTATGACGCTAAAAGAGTTTGTCAAACATTGCAAGAAATGGACACTTATGAAACCCTCAGAAGGGACCGCCAAAAGAGTCCTCGAATATGTTGGCGATTTTCTGGAAACAAGTGGCTTTCTTCATACGATCCAAGCTAAGCAAGCGGTTTCTAAACAGGCCGTGACCTTGGCCATGAGCATGGACTCCACATCCGTTCTGATCAGAAAAGATGGGTGGAGACACGCCACAGCAGCCACTGTAAGCACATACGATGCCGAAGGCAACAGACTGGATACTGTCTATATCGGTCGTATGCCTGAGAAAGGAAAAATCCAGGCCAAACGCCTTCTTGAAAAAGAAGTGGAAGCCATAACCAAGAAACACGAATTTAAATACAATGTATGTATAGCGGACGGCGCCCGTGATTTATGGCTATTTTTTCGTAAAAAATACCCGAACGCGGTTCATGTAGTTGATTTCTTCCACGTTTGCGAGCATCTCTCAAAGCTGTCTGAACTGTTTTTCAAAGATTCAGCAGATGCAAAGGCCTGGTATAAAAAACACCGGACCATCCTAAAAGAAGATCCCAATGGCGCTTCCAAGGTCATTCGGGCCGTTCGATACAGACGGAGCAAAACAAAAGAGAACCCTCAAATTGAAGCAGAACTCGAGTACCTCCAGCACAACAGAAGGCGAATGAGTTACTTTGAATTGCAACAGAACAAGCTCCCTATTGGAAGTGGTGTTGTTGAAGCCGCCTGTAAGAATCTCATCGGTGCTCGAATGAAGAAGTCAGGCATGCGATGGACCATTAATGGCGGCCAGGCTGTTCTTACACTTCGATCTCTCATTTTAAGCAATCGCTGGGAGCAGTTCTGGACATTCTTCGTTAACCGTCATTTTCCCGAGTTTGTAACGTAATATGAGGCGTACACCCCTATCAGAAGAAAGTCTTGTCCACTATAAAATGCGCTTTTTTTATGCATTACAAAAGGTTACGTCCGTGGATGGACACTAACTAAACGTTGGTATTATATGCAACTGGAGCGCGAGGGTCTTTTGGTTGGTACTGCGGATTACCTTGCAGGATCACAATTGGCAGTGGGAAGAAGCTGATTGTCGATACCTTGGAAGGTGTCTTTGGGGTGTCTTGAGGGTCGGACCAAGCTATCTTGTTGGATTTTATACAATATCATTCCAAAAAAAGGTTCGGACCGTGCAAGGCCCATCTTGCTCCCAAAATGAGGTTTGTAACTACCCTCGGGCTCCTTGAGTTCGTATGCATCTGCTGCCTCGACGGCTCTTCTTCCAATTGATCGAGCACCTGACTTTTCTTTGATGTTCTCAACGAACGACTTGGTGCCGATAGCGATACTCTCTGACCACTTGGTTTCTCGAACATGGTCGTCGCGTCCCAGCGTTCCTTACACCCACCCCTTGTACGTTTCACTGAAATCTGCGGTGCTCTCAATTCCCAACAAAGAGGTCAGCCGCTGTCTGTCGATCAGCGCGTATCTTTGTGGCGGACTTTTTATTTCATTGTATCCACAAAAAGGCCATTGCGAAGGGTGCTGAACGACTCCGGTCCGAACCATGTTCAAATCGATATAGACCATGCATTGAACCAAATGCGTACCCTCTTGTACTGCCGCCGTGGCATGGTACCGATCCTCCCAAAACGCGCCCTTTCTATTCTTTCTTTGATTGTACTCTTGCGCGGTCCTTCCTGCCACCAACTGCATGGTCTTGGGCAACACCTCCCTTTCGTGGTCATCTTGTACAAAGACTCCCGTTTATGGCTTTGTTGTCAAAAGCTTAATCATAGATCCAGAAAGTGCCTCGGCTACCAGTCACCCCATGAAGTGTCCTGGCGGACATCAAGTGGTGCGCCTGCAACTTGAATTCATCACAATAGTTGGAACGGGCTCTTGACATTTCTCTCCAATAATGCTACCGGCGAGACAGACTAAAGCTGTTTCCTTTCCACATTGTGACGAGGCCGGTGAGAGTATCATCCAAAGATGACCCGGCCGAATCGCGGGCTTTTCAAGAGATATCCAAACCATTTTGAGAAGGGCGGATCCTGTTCGGTCAAAAAGACCGGCCCTTGAGGTATTCGTATAAGGGTTAAACCAAGAGATTGATTTGAGGTGGATGATGTCAAGAAGGATTCTTTGTCTCCTTTCGGTCCTTGCCGTGTTGTGCAGTATTGCCCCGATAGTTCATGCAGAGGAGCAGAGCGTATTTGGGCCAAGAAATTTTGAAATAGGCAGTTTGCATCTGCATTTTTCCCGCCATACGTTCCATGCAGATGATGCCGGAGATGGGTATATCGTCATCACGAAAAATACGCCGGACATGGAAATACGAGGGGGATTTCTCTTTTTCAACAGAAAGTTTGTCCGCCTTCGAGAGTTTCTCATTGGAGACGATGTCATTGTCTACAAAGACACACCATTAAAATCCACAAACCGCTTGACCGTCTTTCTCAGAGGCACTCCCGGCGCCTCAGTGACTATTGAGGTCAGAAGCTCCGATGGTCCGATCCCCCCACCGGAGCTTACTTTTTCGGCAGATCCGATGTCCATCACACCGGGGGAATCAAGCACCCTGACTTGGCAAACCACTCATGCTGACATTCTAAGCATAGACAATGATATCGGAGATGTTTCCCCGAGCGGTTCTGAAGTCGTTACACCGCAGGAGACCACGACTTATGTGCTTGCGGCCCTTGGGCCAGGAGGCTCAGCGACCGAAAGTGTCACGGTAACAGTCACGCCACTGCCACCCACTGTAGAGATGTGGGCCGAGCCGGAGGCCATTTATGTTGGCGAGCCAGCCACATTGTCCTGGACCTCTGACAATGCCGAGTCCTGCGTGATCGAGCCCGACGTGGGCATGGTTGATCTGGACGGTTCGGTGACCGTCTTTCCCTCAGAGACGACGACATACACGATTGTGGCCACCGGAGACGGCGGCACGGCCGGCGATGAAGTCACCGTCACTGTGACCGATGCGCCTCCCACCACAGAGATAACTGCTGTCCCCGAAACCATTCTCATTGGCGAGCCTGCTGTCCTGTCCTGGAGCTCGACACATGCCGACAGCTGTAACATAGAGCCCGATATCGGCCCTGTTGATCCAACAGGCTCCGTCACGGTTTCTCCCACCGAGACCACCACATACACGGTCACAGCGACGGGCCCTGGTGGTACAGCCGCGGATACTGTTACGGTGACGGTCCACTATCCGCCTGTCGTAAACATCTCTGCAGAGCCTGAGAGCATTGAAATCGGCGGGTCAGCCGCCCTGACCTGGAACTCCACCAATGCCGATTCCGCCACCATAGATCAAGGGGTCGGGACGGTTCCCGCAAACGGATCGGTCACAGTTTCGCCCTCTGGTACAACGACTTACACGATCACGGTAGCCGGCCCTGGTGGTACAGCAACGGCCAGCGCGACCGTGATCGTGACCTACCCTCCTCCCGTCCCCACGGTCGGCCTTTCCGCAGAGCCAGAGACGATCTTCTTGGGCGCGTCAGCCTCCTTGTCTTGGACTTCGACCAACGCCGATACGTGTGTGATTGAACCGGGCATTGGTAGCGTTGATGTCAATGCATCAATTGCGATTTCACCCACCGAGACCACCACATACACGATCACGGCTACCGGCCCTGGCGGCACGGCTATAGACACTGTCACGGTCACGGTCCTTCAGCCGCCGACCGTAAGCCTCTCTGCAGACCCGGGTACCATTGTATTGGGCGAGTCGGCTACTTTGATGTGGACTTCCACCAACGCTGATTCCGCCAGCATGGATCAAGGTATTGGCAGTGTTGCTGTGAGCGGTTCCACTTCAGTTTCACCCGTCGAGACCACAACGTACACAATCACGGTAACCGGCCCTGGCGGCACGGCAACGGCCAGCGCGACCGTAACGGTGACGTACCCTGTCCCAACGGTGAGCCTTTCCGCAGAGGCCGAGACGATCCTGGTGGGCGAATCAAGCACTTTGACGTGGACATCCGAACATGCTGATACTTGTGTGATTGAGCCAGGTGTTGGCAGCGTCGATCTCAATGGATCCATGGCGCTTTCTCCGACGGAGACCACCACATACACGATCACGGCCACGGGCCCTGGTGGCACAGCCACAGACGCTGTTACAGTGACTGTCACCTCAATGACCCCCACGGTGAATATCTCGGCAACCCCTGAGACCATTCAGGTGGGTGAGTCATCCATCATTTCCTGGAACTCCACCAATACAGAAAACGCCCACATTGATAACGGCATTGGTGTTGTGTCGGTCAATGGATCTGCTTCTGTCTTCCCTAACCACACCACTACCTATACCATCACGGTCACAGGTCCCAATGGCTCTGCCAGCGCACAGGCCGTGGTTACGGTGCTGGGTAGCCCGGAGCCCCAGCCGGAGGGCTCGTTTGGCGCACAGTATGAGGACCTGATCCCGCCTGATGCCACCGTGGAATCATATGATGCCAAACGCTTTTCACTGGTCACCGGCCTGGTTCAGGGCCTAGCAGCCTCTCCGATAGGCGATGTCTCTGTCACCATCCACGACCATCCCGAATACGGCAGTGTCATAACAGACGCTGAGGGCCAGTTTTCCATCCCTGTGGAAGGCGGGGGAACCATCACCATCGTTTACCAAAAGGATGGCCTGTTGACGGTTCATAGGAAGGTGTATGTCCCGTGGAACGACATCGCTATTGGTAAGACCATCGTCATGATCGCCGAAGACCCTGCATCAACCACCGTCACCTTTGACGGCAATCCGGCGACTGTTGTCACCCACCAGAGCACTCAGGTCACTGATGAATTCGGAAGCCGCTCCTGCACAACGGTCTTCACCGGGGACAACATGGCCTATCTGGTGGATGAAGCGGGCAATGATATTCACGAACTCACCACCATCACCACCCGGGCAACGGAGTACACCACGCCGGAGTCCATGCCCGCTGTCCTGCCTCCAAGATCGGCTTACACCTACTGTGTGGAACTTGCCGTTGACGGCGCCCAAAGGGTGAGATTTGAAAAACCGGTCACCATCTGGGTTGATAATTTCCTGGGTTTTGCCGTAGGTGATGTCGTCCCTGTGGGCTACTACGATCGCGACAGAGGCGTCTGGGTGCCTTCTGATAATGGCGTTGTGGTGAAGCTCCTCGATACGGACATGGACGGCATCGTGGATGCCCTGGACGCCGATGGCGATGATTTGCCTGATGATTTTAACAACGATGGTTCTTTCAGTGATGAGGTTACAGGCCTGGATGATCCGGGGAGATATTCTCCAGGTTCTACCTTCTGGCGATTTGCACTGACCCACTTTACCCCTGGTGATGCCAACTGGCCCGGTGGTCCGCCTGCAAACGCCACGGGTCCGAACACAGAGAATGCCCCCCAGGTGGACCAGCAGAAAAACAATGATTGCCAAAGTTCTTGTTGTTCCTTTGTTGAAGAACGAAGCCGCATCCTCCACGAAGACATTCCCATCCCTGGTATGGGCACAATTTTTCATTTTGCCAGCAACAGAGCGAGTGGTTACCATCACAAGATTATCGTACCTGCCAGCGGGGAGACAGTCCCTGACAGCCTCACGAGTATTACCGTCAAGGTCGATGTAGCTGGCCGAACCTTTAATCAGACCTTGCCACCTTTGCCTAATCAGGTGGTCGAGTTTGTTTGGGATGGACTGGATCACCTGGGCAGGCCAGTGAAAAGACCAGCAATCGTCCATGTCTGCGTGTCATTCAACTACGAATATGTCTATTTGTCGTCTGGATTCTCTGAGTGGGCCGGTTCAAAGGCATTCGCCCAGATGGGCGGAAGTTTGTATTCTACGAGTATCGTGGCACGTCAATCATGGGGCATCCCGAGGTGCAGGGACCTGGTCATCAATATGTCAATAGGCGACATTGCCGAAGGTTGGACGCTGTCTACTCATCACTACCTCAGCCCCATAGAGCTTTCCACTCTTTACAAGGGTGATGGCACAATAATCGAGAATAATGCCATGATAATCGAAACCGCAGCCGGAAATGGAGCTTATGGCTTCAGCGGCGACGGGGGGCCTGCCACGGAGGCGCCATTAGGCGGTCCCCGAGGGGTCGCGATGGGTCCCGACGGTAGCATCTATATTGGGGACTACGGGAGTGCTCGTGTCCGTCGGGTGAATCCGGATGGGATCATCACGACATTTGCGGGTGGTGGAGCTAACTCCCCAGACGGAGGGGGCCCTGCCATTGAAGCGCATCTCACGTTCCCATCCGCGCTGGCAGTGGGCCCGGATGGAAGTGTATTCATTCAGGATAGTAACATTGTCTACCGCGTGAGCCCAGACGGAAACATCAACAAAGTGGCCGGCGGCGGAACTAGTGGCTTGGGCGATGGCGGCCCTGCCGTCGAGGCGCAATTGAACTCGTCTTATGCCAAGAGCCTCGCCGTGGATCCCGAGGGCAACCTCTATATTCCAGAATACCATGGTTTCCGCGTTCGACGTGTGAGCACCGATGGAATCATTACCACGGTGGCTGGAAATGGAACCCCTGACTGGAGCGGCGACGGCGGTCCTGCCACCCAGGCCAGCTTATTCTATCCCCATGGGGTCGCCGTGGGTCCTGAGGGCAGCCTCTACATTTCAACCAATTGTTGCCTCCGCCGGGTGAACCCAGAGGGGATAATTACAACTGTCGCATCGTCACTCAGTTCCGCAACTGGGGTTGCCGTGGGTCCTAACGGCACCGTTTACGTAGCGGCTAACTCTCGTATTTATCGGGTAGGACCAGACGGAGTCCCCATCCCACTTGGTGGTGACGGGACCACCTGCAACACCTCTGAGTTTCCATGCGGCGATGGTGGCTTGGCTACTCAGGCTGGTTTCACGCCTTGGGCCTTGGCTATGGGTCCTGATGGCAGCCTGTGTGTTGCAGATCGAAGTGATTCCCGTATTCGAAAGTTGGCTCCCCCTTCTGCCTTTATAAAGGTCATGAGCGCTGGAGACATTGTCTTTGCCGAAGAAGGGGGACTGGGTCATATTATGTCCAGCGCGGGGCGTCACAAGACGACCATAGACCTTGATACAGGAGTCACCCTGCGTGAATTTGGCTATAATGAAGAAAATCAACTGGCTTCCATAACCGACCGCTTTGACAACCTGATTACCATAGACAGAGACGGCAGCGGCGTGCCCACTGCCATCACATCCCCGGACGGGATCACTACGACTTTAACCATTGACGCCAACAACCACCTGACGCGTATTACCTATCCAGATGGCAGCTATTATGGCTTCGAATACACCGCAGATGGCCTGATGACAGCAAAGATAGAGCCCGAAGAAAACCGGTATGAGCACGTATTCAACTCCATAGGAAGGTTGACAGATGCCACCGATCAGGAAGGGGGGCACTGGAATTACGCTAGGACAGCGTATGACAACGGCGATATTCTGACAGACGCGCTCACCGGGGAAGGCAACCTCACCACCTACCGGGACCACACCTACGCCACCGGCGCGTACGCCTCCACCATTACCGATCCTACAGGGGCTGAGACCCTGTTTACTCAGTCGGCGGACGGGCTGACCGTAAGCAAGTCTCTTGCCTGCGGCATGGAGCTTGCCTTCAAATACGATGTGGATCCAGAGTACAAGTTCCGGTACGTGAAGGAAATGAGGGAAACTGCTCCCTCAACGTTGGAGAAAGTTACGCTCAGGGATAAGGCGTACCAGGACACAAACTCGGATGATGTGCCTGATCTGATCACGGAAACAGCCACAGTCAATGGCAAGGCTACCACCCTTGCAACCGATACCCTTCAGGCGCAGAAGACCATCGCCTCTCCTGAAGGCCGGATGGTGACCACTTCTTATGACCCTGCCACGCTTCTGACCACAAGCCTCACCATCCCTGGCCTCTATGAAACAACATATGGGTACGACTTGCGGGGCCGGCTGATCTCCATAGAGACTAATACCCGGGAGACCACCTTTGCCTATGATGCACTGGGCTTCCTTGAATCGATCACGGATCCGCAAGACCACACTACCACTTATGATTACGATGCAGTAGGCCGCGTGACCGGGATCAACCGGCCGGATGGAAGCTCCGTGGGCTTTTCCTACGATCAAAACGGCAACCTGACCATACTGACCAATCCATCTACTATTCACCACAGCTTTGGTTACAATGCGGTCAACCTGAACAACTCGTACGAAACACCCCTAAGCGGCAGTTACAGCTACTTATACGATAAGGACAGGCGGCTTGTTCAAACCAACTTTCCTTCAGGCGACCAGATCAACAACCTTTATGACAAGACCAGGCTGGTCCAGATCCAAACACCTGAGGGAAACATTGATCTGACGTATCTTTGCGGAACAAAGGTGGGGTCGATCACCAACGGAACCAACACGATTACGTATGGCTATGACGGAAAACTGGTCACGTCTCAGACCTTGAGCGGTACCCTGGACCAAACGCTATTCTATACTTACAACAACGACTTCAACATGGACAGCTTCACCTATGCCGGCGATACCCACATGTATACGTACGACGATGACGGTCTTTTGACCGGCGCCGATGGCTTTACGATCTTTCGCAATGCGGGTAACGGCCTACCCGAGGCGGTCACCGATGGTGCTTTGAGTTTAACCCGCACCTTCAACGGATATGGCGAATTGGGCGCTCAGGACTTTGCTGTCAGTGGCAGCAGCCTGACCTCCTGGAACCTGACACGTGATAATAACGGAAGGGTCACTGAAAGGACAGAAACCGTTAACGGAGATACGTCTAACTATGTTTACACCTACGATTCCATGGGACGACTTCTGACAGTCACCAAAGACGGCAGTCTGGTCGAAGAATATCAATACGGTCTGAACGGGACCCGTACCTATGAGATGAATGCCTTACGGGGGATTCCTGGAAGGACCTTTGCCTATTCGGATGAAGATCATTTACTGACTGCAGGAAGCAGCACTTACCAGTACAGTGTGGATGGTTTCCTCACCACCAAGACCGCTGCCACGGGTGACACCACCTACGACTACTCTTCTCGCGGGGAGCTTTTGGGTGTGACCTTGCCTGACGGCACCGCAATCGAATACATCCATGATCCTCTTGGCAGAAGAATTGCAAAGATAGTGAATGGCTCCATCACCGAGAAATACCTCTGGCAGGGTTTGACCCGGCTGCTGGCCGTGTATGACGGAAGTGACAATCTCATCATGCGGTTTGAATATGCCGATGGCCGAATGCCCGTGGCCATGACCCAAGGGGGGTCCAGCCATTACCTGACGTACGACCAGGTGGGTTCTTTGCGCTTGGTTGCCGACGCCTCGGGTAATGTGGTAAAAAGAGTTGACTATGATTCATTTGGCAACATTATTACTGACACGGATCCATCTTTTGTGATCCCGTTCGGCTTTGCAGGCGGACTCCATGACCGAGACACCGGTCTGGTGCGATTCGGATTGAGGGACTATGACCCCGATATCGGCAGATGGACCGCAAAGGATCCTGCACTATTTTATGGGGGCGATACTGATCTCTATGGATATTGCCTCAATGATCCGGTGAAGTGGATGGATCCGCTTGGATTGTACGAAGTTCATGAGTACAAAGTTAATATGTTTGGGAATGAGACGGCTGGAATTCTTAATTTCAAAGCTAAGGCTGAAACCGATTTGTACGCTGGAACTGCCAAATCAGGGATTGAAGGTTCAGTAGGTCAATTACAATGGAAAGGTAATGAGGGACGTCTATCTGGCTCCACAAGCGTATACAAGTGGCACGGCCAACTGAAAGGAGGAATGACAAATATCTATTCCCTTGGGGGAATAGAAGCAGCAGCAAAAATTGCCGCTGTCGAAGCACTTACAACCGGATTGATTGAGATCGGACCAATATACCTGAAAGGTTCTCTGGGTGGTACTTTAGGGAGCCTAGGCGCAGAAGGCAAAGTTGGAATCCGCGGATTAAAAATTGGGCTTCATGCACTCATGGGGCTTACCGTCGGTTTAGAGTGGGGCTTTATTTCAAACCTGCCATGCAATTAGCCGGGGCATACTTAAATGAAACACTTCTTAGGTCCAACAATAGGTCTTTTTATTGGACTCAGTATAATACTGTTCAGAAAAATTATCGCTGCACTTCTTGAAAATTCATACGAGAAATTTCCTAAGTATAATGATGGCATTAAAACGTTTAAAATTCGATTCAAAGTCAGACCTGCGTTTATTGCCATTTTGGGCTTATTAATAAGTGTATTCTCAATAATTGGTTTTATCAATGCCTGGTAAGGAAAGCGGTAATCGGAAGAATAGACGAGGAGACTTCGGACATCTTTAAGCGGAAGCGTCGCTGTCGACATTTAGGGAACGTCTTTAAGTACCCAAATAACCGGCAGTACGATTTTATTTACGACACATAGTCTGCCATGCCAAGACTAGCTCTCTTAGAGGCCCCCGCTTTCTTGCACAATGCCATTATCCGCGGGATCGAACGCATAAAGATATTTACAGATAGGACCGACCAACGCAATCCACCGACTGTCCATCGCCCACATCGAGCAAACTTCGCGGGAAACTTGGGGATGGGAGGTGAATTCAAGCCTTTTCGGAGACTATGTGAGAATTCCGAGGGCATGAGTTCAATATTCATTTGAAATGGTTACTATTTTTGGATAACATCTCCTGGCAAGCTGTACGAGATAAAATCTGTTTTCTCTATTGATATTTATAGGTTAAGCCCTCTTTTATCTTTCTTAAATTCTCTCCGTTGTCAAGCTTTTTATCGTTTCCGGGCTATGGCGGTCCAATACCTTTGCCATAGCTTTGTAGTAATCCCTCTGAACCTTCCGATTAGATACCCGAGAGTACCGCTGGGTAGTCTTGACGCGCGTATGGCCCAGGAGATCCTGGATCGTCACAATATCTGCATCGGCATTTAAAAGCTGGGTAGCCATGGTGTGTCGCAGCTGATGACAGCAGACCTTGAGGCCGGCTTTTTGTGCATAGTGCTGCATGCGATGCTGAATACCGCGAACCAATATAGGTTTACCTTCAAAGCGGCCCTTATCGACCAGGAAGACCTTCTTTGCCCGCGAGCGAGGTCTAACCTTCAGATATTGAACCAGCACCTGGTAAGCGTCCTTACTTAAATACACTACCCGATCTTTGGCTCCCTTGCCTTCATAGACAAACACCTGGCCCCGGCGCAGATCAAGGGCAGCCAGGGTGAGGTTGGCTACCTCTTCGACCCGCAGACCACAGCGCAGCATCAGCTTAAACATGGCTCGGTCCCTTGGACTGTCAATGACATCAAAGAGCATCGAGACTTCCTCATCTCTCAGATACCGGGGCAGCGGTCGGGACAGTCTAAGGCTGTAGCCGCGCTTTACCGGATTGGTGATCATTACGTCTTCCTCGTTGATGAGATAATCGTAGAAGCCTCGTATGCTGTCTAGATAACAATTGATGGTTTTGGGTGTGAGTCGTTGACTCAAGAGATGATCGATGAACGCCAGCAGCTTCTTGTGTGTTACCTGTTCAATGGACACATTGAGCCATAGCACAAAATGCCTTAAGGTGTTCATATAGTTTCTCAGTGTATACTTTGAATCACTAGTGTCCGGTTAAAAATCGAATAAATTCAGTTGGATTTGACCTGAAGCAATTTTATTTTTGTAGTTTGAAGGCGCGAGCACCTCTAAAACAGGGCTTTTTTCAAAAAGAGTTACACTCAAAATCTGTAGAATTGTGTAGAGACTCTGGTCGAGCCTATATTCTTTCCTGAGAATAGCCACAAGAACGTAGACTGATACTGCTATCCAAATCTGAGTTTTTACGGCGTTTTCGGAGGTACCATAAAACGCTTTGATGCGAAGGTGTTGTTTTATCCATTTGAAAAACAGCTCCACGTGCCAACGCGCCTTGTAAAGTTGAGCAATTGTGAGCGCAGAGAGGTCGAAGTTGTTTGTGAGAAAAATAAAACGCTTGTGTATTTCGCTGTCGTAATACCGAATGCGGCGCAGCGGGTCGGGATAAGCTTTCGCTGGATAAAAGCCTGTCAAGATCATCGTCTGGTCGCATTGCAAGCCCGTTGTTTTGTCGACAGGATGTGAGTAACGCCGTTTGAATCTGAAATTCTTTTTGGCTCGAGTGACAAAAAATGCCCTTGCTTGATTCATTGAATATAGACGTTCGAAATCCACGTAGGCCCGATCCATGATGTAGAAGGCACCGGCTTCGGGGAGTAGAATGTTGAGGATGTTGACATCGTGCATTTTTCCATCTGAAATGTGGATAAATTCTGGAATACTTCCACGAAGGTTTAGCAATGTATGCAGTTTTACTGCACCTTTTGTTTTGCGAAATCGAGCCCAAGGAAACAGAGACAAGCAAAGGTCGATAGTAGTTGAATCGAGAGCATAGACACTTGTGTCCAACTCGACTCCGAAGTCTTCGGCTGCGTAAAGGCGTTTGGCCTTGGCGATCAGAACTTGAGCAAAATCGGCGTAGATTCGCCAATCTCGATTTTCGTTGGCATCGGCCAGTGTGCTTTTGGCAATATGACCTCGAATGCCCATGTGATACAGTTTGGTCTGCATCGCTCTTAGACAAGCCTGAATGTCTCGCAAACTTTCTCGATAGGTGAGTTGCGCAAAGGCCATGCAGAGGAACTGGTCCAGGCACGAAAACTTTTTGGGCTTGTACTTGCTCTGGTAACGTCGCACGCATTTGTTGAACTCGTGTTTCGGTAGCAAAGTCATGATTTGTGAGAAAACAAATTGCCCAGCATACATCGGTCACTCCTTTCCACATAACTGTGGAAGGAGTATGGCCTAGGTTACGTCTCAATTTGAAGTCGAAAACAGCCGTTTTGTTCATAACCTATTAGTTTTATATGTAAATATAGTCGTTCCTAAACTTTTTACCGGACAGCAGTGCTACAGGACAAATAGTCACACGGAAGGGGGATACGGCTATGATGAACACACATTGAGGACAAGAATTACTGGACCCAATCATGGATGGACAAAGGTTGTTTAAAACATTAGATTTTCATGAAAACGTGAAGCTCCCCGACAAAAGGTCTGGGTTTGCGGGAAGCAGGTCGGTCAACAAGGCTCGCCAGTTTCCGGTATGCACGAAATGAACTCAAAATGAATAAGGAGGCATGGATGAAAAAAATGACGATTCTTGCAATAATTTGTTTTTTTGCGGCCTCAGGTATCGGCCTTGCAAGGGAACATTGTGCTACGGGAGAATTCAAGTTACCCCATGGCAAATGGTGGCAAATGCCAAAAGTGACGAAAAAGCTCGGTCTTACCAGCGAGGAACAGCAAAAGCTTGATGACCTGTTTCTGCGAAGTCGACGGCAAATGATTGATCTCACAAGCAGTGTTCAAAAGGAAAAACTCGAACTGGAAATGATTCTGGACGAACAGAACTTTGACGAGTCTGCTTGTAGGGATCGATTCAAGAAATTTGAACATGCTCTCACTAATGTGGCCAACGAACGATTTGAGTTTCTGGTCGAAGTGCGGAAACTGCTGGGCCATGACCGATACCGCCAACTCAAGACAGAATTCCGTGAGCGTGGAATGCATAGAATGAAAGGACCGGAAGGATGCAGGGGACCCTTGAACGGAAGGAGGGATTCCTGAGTGAGTGTCTTCCACGAAAGAGGAAACTTGAATCAATGCTTGGCTGAGCAGGGGGGTGATCAAGCGCACTTGCTAACGTTGTTGAAATCTTGGCTCAAATTTCTTCGAAGCCTCGATCGACGCTGAATTTGCTACAACAGACCCTTACAGAAGATATCTTTTGCGAAAGGAAACCCTATAGGTCTTTTCGATTTATAGGGTTTCTCATTAATTACCAGAGAGCATCTGCAAAGGAAATACAGCGGTTAAGATGGTGAAAGGACTTGACAGAACCCTGCTTGTTCCGTATATTTGAATATATGCTCAGATACTAAGGTAGCTTACCGTGAGTTCCCAAGAGGTTAAACGCTTAAAAGACGACGGCTGCCAGGTCCGCGTGGTGCACCTGGACCGTGTTGCCCGGGCACGGCAGGAGGCGATCCCCGACCACGACCTTGACCGTCTTGCCCTGACTTACAAGGTCCTGGGAGACCCGACCCGCCTTAAAATCGTCATGGCACTGTGGGGCGGTGAAATGTGCGTTTGTGACCTGTCCGCCTTTCTCGGCTTGAGCGAATCCGCCGTGTCACACCAGCTTCGGCGACTGAAGGATCTGGCCTTGGTAAAGAAACGCCGGGACGCTCAGGTCCTTTATTATTCCTTGGACGACGAACACGTTACTGGCCTGCTCAATATTGGTCTGGAGCACGTGCGTGAATAAAAAAGTGAGGTTTTGGGACGTATGTTCTTCCTTGTAACTGTTTTAAAGGAGGCCTGGCATCTTCTCCTGGCATCGTCCGTGTACGTTTTGTTCGGCTTGCTTGTCGCCGGTCTGCTGCGGGTTTTTCTAAACCCAAATTCGGTGGCTCAGCATTTCGGGCGGGGCCGCTTTCGCTCTGTCTTCAAAGCCGCTCTGCTGGGGATTCCCATACCCTTATGATCCTGCGGTGTGCTGCCCACAGGTGTTGGGCTGAAGAAGCAGGGAGCCAACAATGGGGCCACAACGGCCTTCTTGATATCCACCCCAGAGTCCGGGGTGGATTCTATCGCCATCACTTACGCCTTGCTGGACCCCGTCATGACTGTGGCCCGGCCGGTGGTAGCCTTTATCACAGCCGTGGTGGCCGGTGTGGCGGAAAATCTTTTTGGCCGCGGCGAGAATCAGGGCGCTGTCGCACCGGATCTGACCTGTCCTGTAGATGGCTGCTGTGACGGGAAGGGCTGCTCCCCGGACGAACACAAGCGACACCATACCTTTTTGGAAAAGATCAGGGCGGGCCTCAGGTACGCGTTCACGGAAGTCTGGGCTGACTTGGCCGGCTGGTTTCTTGTCGGTTTGCTTCTGGCCGGGTTGATCACGGCAGTCGTCCCGGCAGAGATGCTGACTCGCTACATGGGAGGCGGTCTGACGTCCATGCTCGTCATGCTGGCTGTGGGTATCCCGCTTTATATCTGCGCCACGGCCTCTACGCCCATTGCAGCGGCCCTGATCCTAAAAGGGGTGAGCCCTGGAACGGCCCTTGTGTTTCTGCTGGCCGGCCCGGCAACCAACGTGACCTCTCTCACCGTACTAATGGGCGTTTTGGGCAGGAGAACGACGGCCATTTACCTGACTACGATCGCCATATCGACCGTGCTCTTCGGTCTCGCGGTGGATCAATTCTATCTGTCTTTTGGACTTTCCCCCAAGGCCCTGGTGGGCCAGGCAGCTGAAGTCGTGCCCGTCTGGGGACAAGTGGCCGGGGCCTTGGCGCTGTTGGTCCTTTCCATCAGGCCTGTATCTCGCTCCCTGCGCAGATGGATGAGAGTAGTCCACGCCCCCAGCCCGGCATGCTGTTGCTGTGAATCTGGCAGGCCCGTGGAAAGTGTTACGCAAGACGCGCCGTGTTGCAGCGGCTCCAGCTGCACCACGACATCGGATACGTGCGACGGTTAAAGGCACAGGCCCTTTCGCAGAGGGCATTTTCAATTTGTTGGTCAGGCAAAACGGCCTTTCGGCGCACAGGACATCAGTGGGAACTATGCCAGGCCGATGAGCTTGCCACCTTGATAGATGATAAAAGCGACGAGCCAGGCCAGACAGGTGCTGTAGGTGATACTGAAAAGCGTCCATTTCCAGGAATTGGTTTCGCGCCTGATGGCGGCTATGGTGGCCACGCAGGGAACATAGATCAAGACAAAGGCCATCATGGCATAGGCGGCAAGGGGCGTCATACCAGATCTTTTCAGGGCTGACTTTAGGGCTTCACTCTTTTCATCCTCATGAGTCCCCCCGGCATACAGCACTCCCATGGTGCTGACGACAATCTCCTTGGCCACAAAGCCGGTCAGTACCGCCACGCTGCCACGCCAGTCCATGCCGACAGGAGAAAAAACTGGGGCCAACCACTTTCCCAGACGACCGATGTAGGACCTTTCCACTCTCTCCCTGGCCCTCTGCGAGTCTATGGCGGAAAAGGCTTCTTGTCTTTTCCTGACCAGTTCTTTCCGGGTTTCACCTTGCGCTTCGGTGATGCGCGCACGATACTGGGCGCTCACGCCCGCCACTTCGGCATCGTAATTCCTTGAAAATTCGACCTGCCGCGGGAAGGCGCTCAGGAACCAGATAACCACGGATCCGACGAGGATGACGCCCCCCATCTTCTTGAGAAAAAGCTTACTGCGATCCCACATGTGGATCAGCAAACCCCTTAGCATGGGGGCCCTGTAGGGCGGAAGTTCCATAACAAAAGGGGCAACCTTTCCCGTAAGCACGGTGGACCTAAATACACGTCCCACCAGTATGGCCAGTACAATGCCAAGGGCGTAGATGGAAAAGATGGCATTGCCGGCCTTGGCTCCAAAAAAGGTCCCGGCCAGTAGGATGTATACGGGCAGCCTCGCAGAACAAGACATCAGGGGATTGATCAGAATCGTCAGGATACGGTCTTTTTCGCTTTCTAAGGTCCTGGTGGCCATGATGGCCGGGACATTACAGCCAAAACCCATGAGCATGGGAATAAAGGATTTGCCATGAAGGCCGATCAGGTGCATCACCTTGTCCATGAGAAAGGCGGCGCGGGCCATGTAGCCCGTATCTTCAAACAGGGCGATGCAGAAAAAGAGGATGAGTATATTCGGCAGAAATATGATGACGCTGCCTACCCCGGCGACCATGCCGTTGACGATGAGATCCTGGAAAATACTCTCCGGCAACCATCCCCCTATCGCCTGACCGAGCCAACCCACGCCAGTGTCTATCCAGTTCATGGGATAGGCACCCAATGAAAAGGTAAGTTGAAACATGGCCCATATAAAAAAAACGAAGATAGGAAGGCCCAGCAGGCGGTTGGTCAGGACCTGGTCTATTTGCCGCGAGACATCCACCCTTTCTGTTGAAATCGTCTTCAAGGCCTCCTTGATAATCCCGGCAACAAAACCGTATCGGTGGTCCGTCATGACGATCTCGGGTTCCTCGTCAAAAAAATCGCGGAGCCTCGCACGCTTCTTCTCTGCCTCGTCGAGTATCGCCTCCCCATCCGAACCGGCCGCCTGAAGGATCTGGTCTTTGACAATTCTGTCTTTCTCAAGAAGCTTGATGGCAATCCAGCGAATATTGTAGGGAAGTCTTCCACCCACCTTGGCCCTCATGAACTCCGACAGTTCACCAATGGCCTTTTCGATCTCCTTACCGTAATAGACCCGGCGGGTGCGGGGGAGCTCAATATCAGCCTCAGCCACCGAGATGATCGTTTTAAGGAGGTCCTGTGTTCCCTTGTTCCTATTGCCGACCGTAAATACGACAGGCACATCAAGGAGCTCTGAGAGCTTGTCTCCGTCGATCTTGACCCCACGGTGCCCCGCCAAATCAGCCATGTTCAGCACAAAGATGACCTTGGTGTCGAGTTCCCGAAGTTGTGTTGCCAGGTAAAGATTGCGCTCCAAGTTGGAGGCATCAAGGATATCGACGACCACATCGGGCTTCTCATCAAGGACAAAGTTGCGGGCTACGATTTCTTCAATCGTGTAAGCGGTGAGGCTGTAAGTGCCGGGGAGGTCTACAATGGTGAGGCGGTAACCGTTGGTGGTGACGTGACCTTCTTTCTTCTCTACGGTGACCCCGGGCCAGTTCCCGACCTTCTGCCGGGTGCCGGTCAGGTTGTTAAAGATCGTGCTTTTGCCCGAGTTAGGATTTCCAGCGAGTGCGACGGTTATCGGTTTTGAGGGCATATCCTATGTCCTCTTGCCCTGGATATTTTCAACTTGAACCCGGGCGGCCTCGTCGACCCGGAGCGAAACGTGGTAGCCCTTCAATATGAGCTCGAGAGGGTCTTTGAGGGGAGCATATTTCTCCACATAGACCTGCGTGCCTTGCAGGAATCCCATCTCAAGGAGTCGCCTGCGAAACGGACCCTCACCGCCCACGCGGACCACTGTGGCCGTCTGTCCTTCTTTTAATTCGCTCAGGTTCACTGCAGGTCCCTTCGGCTCCCATTAGGCTTGATCATAATCTTTTTGGCAATACCCCGCCCCAGGGCCAGGCGGGTAGCGTTTACAGCCACGACAAGCTGCCCCTCACCCCTGTTCGTTATGACCTCTACCTCATCACCGCTGCGCAGTCCCATGGTAGCCAAGCGCAGTTGTGCACGCGAGCCCCCCATGAACTCCTCTATGATGCCATGTTCGCCTTCTTGGGCATAGGATAAGGGCATCATGCGAACACGTTCCTTCAGACAATCTCCACACAGCCCGTAGATCTCCATCTTGTGCTGCAGCACATGAAAACCGTGCAGTGCCGCTATTTCCACTTGCAGTTGCTCCATCTGCGGGTTTTTGAACTCAAGGATCTTCTGACACTTCGTGCAAATGAGGTGGTCGTGGTGTACACCCAGGTGTCGATGTTCGTACAGGGTGGGTTGACCTTCAAATTTCTCCTTTGAGGCAAAGCCATACCGGCACATGAGGTTCAGGGTCTTTTTGACGAAACCCAGCTCAAAATGATAGCCATCTTCTTCCAACAGGTTCACGAGGTCTCTAAAGCTTACGTGTTGTTCAACGCCGAGAAACACCTCAAGGACGGCCATGCGATCCTGAATCCGGTCGATTCCCTCTCTTTCAAAAAGGCGTTTGAATTGTCGTTTTTCTTGCTGATGAGAACCTTCCATAAACCAGGCTCCTTGTTGTTATAGACTGTCAACAATGATAACAGGGGACGGCCGGCTTGCCAAGCCGTTTCCTGGACGGTTCCGTTGATTGAGGAGGTGCGTTCCTATTGCTTGGAGTGGCCAGGGATATCTACGGTGGTGCAGGTCCCAGAAGCGCATTGCCTTGATTGCACCGTCGGTCTTCGCGACTCGCCTTTGGCAAGGCCTACCGAATAGGAAGCAGTGCTCAAGACACGCTCAAAGTCTTCTGATTCGCAGTGGGGGCACTTCATCTCAACCTCGTCCTTGACTTTAAGAATTTCGAAGACGTTGTTGCACTTCAGACAGCGAAACTCGTAAATAGGCATCGTTCTTCTCCGTTTCTCATCCTCTTATACCATAGCAAAATCCGAGGCAGGTCGCAATTATTTTGACGGGGCGGCTGCAGGCAAGCCCCACTTTGCGGACGGGGTGGAAGGAGGCCGTCTGAAACTGATTCGTTCCCTTGCCGAAAGGCACAGTCTGCCGATCGGATCGGCGGGAACGCGCCTGCCTAAGGAGTTCGCCTCATATATTAATCGCCGGTCCCGTAGTACATTGGAAAATCTCCTTCAGGGATATGAGCTAGCTTTGGATTTTGACTGTCTTTTTTTGAAAGAAAGGGCGTTTGGACAGGCCAGTCAATGCCGATGGTCGGATCCGCCCAGAAGAGTCCCCGGTCATCATCCGGGGCGTACAGATCACTGCATTTGTATAGGACATCCGCTGTTTCGCTCATCACACAGAACCCATGGGCAAAACCTTCTGGGATGAAGATCTGTCGCTTGTTGTCTCCGGAGAGAAGACTGCCCACCCATTTTCCGAAAGTAGGGGAACCATGCCGAATATCAACGGCGACATCAAAGATCTCTCCTGTAATCACATGAACCAATTTTGCCTGCGGATGGCGGAACTGATAGTGAAGCCCGCGAAGCGTGCCTCGCTTGGAGTGGGAATGATTGTCCTGAACAAAAGCCCGGGCTATCCCCCCGTCCGCATACTTCCTTTGATGGAAGGTTTCCGTGAAAAAACCTCGGTCGTCCCTGAAGACATCCGGCTCAATGAGAATAACCCCGGGAAGGGCCGTCTCAATAAACTTCATGGGCATTGTTCCTGGCCTTGTCTTCTTCAAGGATCTCCATCAGGTACCGGCCGTATTCATTTTTCACCATGTCCCTGGCGAAGTTCCTGAGTTGTTCCCTGTTGATATAACCAAGGCGGAAGGCAATTTCCTCAATACACGCGATCTTAAGGCCCTGTCGTTCTTGAATAACTTTTACAAAATTGGTCGCCTGCTCAAGGGCCTCATGGGTCCCCGTGTCAAGCCACGCAAACCCGCGTCCGAAGAGCTCCACCTGAAGGTGGCCACGCTTCAAATACTCTAAATTGACATCTGTGATCTCAATCTCTCCACGGGCCGAGGGTTTGAGCGCTTCGGCGATTCCTATGACATCATTGTCATAAAAATAGAGACCAGGAACGGCATACTTGGACTGGGGCTTTTCCGGCTTCTCCTCGATCCCTGTAACGCGACCATGTTGATCAAAGGCTACGACCCCGTAACGCTCGGGGTCACGCACCAAATATCCGAAAATGATACCGCCCTTCTTGAGCTCGGCGCATTTTTTGAGTATATCAGAAAGCCCGTGACCGTGGAATATATTGTCACCCAGGACAAGGGCGACGGTGTCCCTGCCGATGAATCTTTTGCCAATGATGAAGGCCTGGGCCAGCCCCCCGGGATGCGCTTGCTCAGCATAAGAAAAAGACAGAGCGAATTGGGAACCATCTCCAAGAAGTTGCTTGAACCTGGGGAGATCATCAGGCGTAGAGATGATGAGTATTTCCCGAATCCCTGCCAGCATCAGAACGGACAGCGGATAATAGACCATAGGCTTGTCATATACGGGCATGAGCTGTTTGCTCACGACTCGTGTGATCGGATACAGTCGGGTCCCAGAACCTCCGGCTAAAATGATTCCCTTCATCAGTGTTTTCTCCCTGCTTCAACCGTAGTGTTCCTTGATCCAGGATTGATAGTCACCGCGCTTAACCCGGTCCACCCATGCCTGGTGCTCCAGATACCATTCGATGGTCTTCCGCAGCCCCGATTCAAAAGACTCCTCGGGCCGCCAGTCCAGCGCCTGTCTCAATTTCGTAGAATCGATGGCATACCGACGGTCATGTCCCGGCCTATCCTTGACAAACGTGATCAGCTCCCTGCATGATCGGCTTCCTGGTTGTGTCTGCAACACATCTAAAATATCACAGATCATTTCAACAACCGTGATGTTTTCCATCTCATTGTTGCCGCCGATGTTATATGTCTCGCCGCTTTTCCCGTGTCTCATGATGGTCCAGATGCCGGTGCAATGATCCCTGACATAGAGCCAATCCCTGACGTGTCGGCCATCTCCGTAAACAGGAAGGGGCTTTCCTTCAAGGGCGTTCAGAATGACAAGAGGGATCAACTTTTCTGGGAATTGATAGGGCCCATAATTATTGGAGCAATTCGATATAGTGATAGACAGACCATAGGTCTGGTAATATGCCCTGACCAGATGGTCTGAACCAGCCTTTGAAGCGGAGTAGGGGCTGTTCGGTTGATAGGCCGTCTCTTCTGTAAAAAACCCCTCCTCCCCCAGGCTTCCGAACACCTCATCCGTGCTGATATGGTGAAAACGTTGCAAGCGATCCTGATTGGTTTTCGCCAACTCCAATAAATTGAAAGTCCCCACGATATTGGTTTGGATAAATGCATCGGGACTCACAATGGATCTGTCTACATGGGATTCGGCGGCGAAATGACAAATACTATCGATCTCATAGTCATCAAAAATGTCGGCCATGATCTCCTGGTCGCATATGTCTGCCTTGATGAAGATGTACCGTCCTGAAGAGCCCTTCTCAATGCCTGACAGATTCTCCGGGTTGCCCGCATAGGTGAGCTTGTCCACATTAACCACGCGCCCCGAAAAATCGGCTTCTTCCAGGAGATACCGAATAAAGTTGCTCCCGATAAAACCACATCCTCCTGTCACCAACATGCTTTTCATCAGATGCTCCCCCCTGCCTCTCTTATCAGACGCCGCCCGAACATGGAAATGAATTGATCCAGGTCCGTTCGCCAGTTGGGCATGAGATTGATGCCTTTGTCTTTTAACCGTCGGTTTTCCAAAACAGAGTTCCGCGGTCTGGGAGCCGGGGTGGGGTAATCCTCCGTTGCACAAGGAACCAATACGTGTGGCACGCCTACGGTTTCAAGAAAATACTTGGCCAGTTCATACCAGGTACAATGCCCTTCCGAGGTGGCATGATAGATTCCTTGTCCGTTGACTTGGACCAGCTTTGCGATTTGCAGGGCAAGCGTGTGGGACCACGTGGGGGAACCGAACTGGTCATTGACCACTTTGATTGCTTCTTCGGGATGGTTCAGGGCTAGCCTAAGCATGGTTTTTAAGAAATTGTGCCCTCTGACACCATACAGCCATGCTGTCCGCAATATGAGGTAATGATCGGTGGCCTGTCGCACGGCCATTTCCCCTTCAAGTTTGGTTCTGCCATAATAGGAGAGTGGATTCGGTTCATCGTCTTCCAGGTATGGCTCGAAGGGGTCCCTCCGGCCATCGAAAACATAATCAGTGGAAACGTGCATCAACCGGCCGCCGTATTTGTCAACCATGGACGCCAGGTTTCCGGGCCCTTGCACGTTCACTTTCCAGGCCAGCGACCTGTCTGTCTCACAGGCATCCACATTAGTGTATGCAGCGCAGTTGACTACGACGTCCGGCCTTACATGGACTGTCATTTCCTTGACGACCGCAAGGTCAGTGATGTCCATATCCTTCAAATCCACTCCTACCACGTCATGGTTCGTGCGTAACACTTGCTCGCAGTCACTGCCCAACTGCCCGTCACAGCCGGATATGAGTATTTTCATGATGGGTACCAGGGCTCAAGGTGCCGTTGCCGGGCTGTTTCGATCATGACCGCAACTCCCTGAGCGAAAAAAGCAGGCATTTGCCGAGGCAAAAGCTGAAAGAGCCTTTTGGATAAGGGTATATCATGCTGGTTGAGCTGGAAGTCCCGTATCCAGAAAGGCTCCAACAGCAAAATATAATAAACATGGTGTCATTGCAAGGAGAAACAAGACCCCGCTGGCTCCAGATGGAAGATCGGGAGTCAGCCCCAAGGCTGGATCGGGGGGGGGATGAGAATTATAGAATGCTCGGCTATGAGGTAAAAAGGATTGGGGTGATGGAGGATGCACACCAACCGGTTGCGTGCTTCTACTGGAAAGTGATCACCTGGCCACGGGATTCAAGAGA